>Ga0272444_10003659_pt1 | contig 13764 bp, 13 predicted proteins | sample SSMForm13_FD_201033 | JGI IMG/M metagenome (GOLD analysis project Ga0272444, IMG submission 201033) | Marine sediment archaeal communities from Little Sippewissett salt marsh, Falmouth, MA, United States - SSM-Form-13 | ecosystem: Environmental > Aquatic > Marine > Wetlands > Sediment ...
TTTTGGTTCAGCGACGATGACCGCCGCCTGCCTCTGCGTGCGGAATATCGCATGGCGCCCTTTTCCCTGAAGACCGTCTTGAAATCCCTGGAGTAACGCCGGCTTCAGCTTCCGAGAGCATCTCATGGGACCGCCTTTCTGCCTGCCATCGCTGTTTCTGGCCCTGTATGCCGAGATACACTATGCCCTTCCCCTGGGCCTGAGCCTGGTGCGCGGGGACTATCCGGAGATCCTGGCCGACTTACCCTGGCGTGTCGATCCCGGGCGCCCGCTTCCGGTCCTCTGCCTGGTCAAAGATGCCCACCGCTATCCCGTCACTCTGGATTCCGTCGCGGTCACCGTCCGCTGGCCTCGCGGAGGACTGTGGAAAAAGACCTTTCCCCTGGGCCTGCAGACCCTCGACACCCGCCTGTGGCATCGAGTGCTGGAAATCCCGCGGGAGAATTTTCCTTCAAGCAATATCTCGGTAGATGTCCTGTTCGTCGGGCAGCGTCGCGGCCGCCCTTTTCGATTTCATAACGACAACTATCGGGGCCTTTCGCACGCCCCCCTGCGTACACGCCTGTCCTCCGAACCGTTGCCCGGAGCAGCGGGCTGGTATCCCGGCGATCCTCATGTTCACAGTTCCAACACCGAAGATCAGGTGGAGTTCGGCGCGCCGCCGGACTCGATCGTGACGATGGCACGATCCCTGGGCCTCCGCTGGACGGCCATCACCGACCACTCCTACGATCTGGACGATCTGCCCGGTCTTAACTTCAGACCCGATCCTTCCCTGAGCAAATGGAACGGTCTCCAGATCGCCATCCGGCAGCTCAGCGACCTCCACCCCGATTTCATACCCCTGCTGGGAGAGGAGATCTCCTGCGGAAGCGCCCGGGGGCGCAACGTCCATCTGCTGGCCTTGGGAACACCGTCCTTCATACCGGGGTCCGGTGACAGCGCCGAACGCTGGCTACGGACCACCCCCACGCTGTCCATCGGTCAGGTGCTGGAACAGATTCGCCGGGACGGCGGCGTGGCCTATGCGTCCCACCCTGAAGAGCCGGGATCCTTTCTGGAACGCCTGCTGCTTCGCCGGGGAACCTGGAGCCAAAAAGATTATGGACGCGCCGGGCTCTCCGGCCTGCAGATCTGGAACGGACACCGAAAGGGTGACCTGGGAAGGGGGCGTGACCGCTGGATTCGATTGCTGCTGCAGGGGCATCGTCTGAACATCATCGGAGGTAATGATGCCCATGGAAACTTCAACCGTTTTCGCCAACTGCGTCTTCCCTTCCTGTCACTGCGAGAGTCGCAGGATCAGATTTTCGGATGGGTACACACCTACCTGCACTGCCCGGAGACCCTGAACCGTTCACAGATCCTGCGAGCCCTGGAACTCGGGGAAGCGGTGACCACCGATGGGCCCTTTGTCACCTTCACGGTGCTCAATGAACGGGGCCGGACGGCCTCTCTGGGAAGCAGCCTGAGGGGGGCATGTTTTACGGTGGACATATCGGCTTGCAGCTCAGCCGAGTTCGGAGCCCTAGAACGGGTCGATCTGTATCGCGGCATCATCGGGGGCAAGGAGCGCAGGATCCGCTCCTATCGGCGCGGCAAGGATTTCCCAGGGATCCACGAGGCCAGGCTGTCCGCACACCTGGATGGAGAAGGTCGGGCGGCCTATCTGCGCATTGAGGCCATGACCGGCCTGGGCGATCGAGCCCGCCGGGCCTTGACCAACGCCATTTGGCTGAATTTTAGACCGAGGGAAGGAAAAGGTAGCGGGCATCTAGAATCAAGCGGGGGTGACGGCGCAGGGCGGTGGCGAATACACGAAACAGGGTGAGATGTTCCGGATCGACATCCTGCAGGGCCCTGGCGGTGGACTCCAGGGTCCTGTCCGGAAGCCGGCTGACCGTCTCTTTGAGACGATAATATCTGTTCTGGGAACGGCCCAGGGACCTGTTCCAGGCCGTCCGATAGCGCGACAGCGCTTTCTCCGAGACGTCGCCCTCCGACAGTGAGCGGTGGGCCACCTGAGCGGCCAGCCGGCCAGCCTCCAGAGCGGGAATGATGCCGCCGCCGGAGAGCGGATTGGCCTGTCGGGCGGCATCCCCGACCACCAGCAGGCCGGAGGCATAGGGCTTTCTCAGAGACCGGCTGACCGGCACGCCGCCGGCCACAAAATGAGCCTTCCTGCCTTGTGGATAATGCTTCGTGACAAATCGATCGAGGAGCTCTTTGGCTGAACATCCGGCCGCCTCTCGGCCGGAGATGCCCAACCCAACATTGGCCCGCCCAGACCCCTTGGGAAAAACCCAGGCGTAGCCACCCGGCGCTTCCCGACGGCCGAAGAAAAAGTCACACCGGGTCTCATCGACATCGATATCCTCCAACAGGTACTGCGCGCAGGTCTCGACATCTTTCAGCGCCAGGGCCGTGTCGATGCCGGCCCAGCGAGCCACGCGGGATTCAACCCCGTCGGCGGCAATGACCAGGCGGCAACCGACTTGCCGGTGCTGCCCATCGCACTCCAGGCGGAGGCCTTCGACGCCACTCGGTCCCATGAGCAATCCGCCGGCATAGGTGTTCAGGAATATTCGCGCGCCCGCGGCGGCGGCCTGCCGAGCCAGATCCTCCTCAAAAACCACCCGATCCAGAACGAGCCCGTCCATACGGCGGCCGAGCTGAACATATTCCCCGCTGGGAGCCACCAGGCGCACGGTCCGGATAGTGGCTGAGATCCATTGTGGACGGAGGGGAACATACTCCTGGAGAGCCTCCCGGCCGACGCCCTCGGCGCAACGGACCGGAACACCCACTTGCCGTTTCCGGTCCACCAGGATGACATCGCGCCCCTCTCTGGCCAGGGTCAGAGCGGCCAGAAGGCCGGCGGGGCCGGCTCCGACCACCACCACCTGCGCATATTTATCGGGTCTCAAGATGCATCCTCCACAGCCTGGACCGGACAGACGATCAGGCACCGCCGGCAGCGATCGCAACGGTCCTCCAGAACCCGGATATCCTCGCAGCCGAAAAAGATGGCATCCCGGGGACAGACGCTCACGCAGGTGCCGCAATGGTCGCAGATATCATCCCGGATAACGATCATGGCACCGTCCCTGATTAAAGGAGTCAGAAAATGTACGATGATACCGCCGGATTGTCAAGGGAAACCTCCGCCGCCGGCCGGACCGTCGCCATCGAGCCTCCACGGATGCCTGCTCGTGCCGTCCCTCTTGGGGAAAATCTCTCTTGACAAGGGGACTGGAATCCATTATTCATTAGACGGGAAGATGTTGCCCCCCGATCGCACCGGATAAGATGGCAGGATACCAAATGGTTCAGGAGGATAGTCATGGGTTTTCCGAAAACTGGACATGTCGATCTTGAGACCTGCCGCCAATTCAGGCGGCTCGGCTTGACGATCCTGTGTATCTCGATGGTGATCAGCTCGATCATCCCGGCCCGGGCCGAGCAGCTGGATGCCACCGTTGAGCTGTCTACCGAGCTGCTGCCCTTCGAGAAGCGTGAGAGGCTGGAAAATCTTCAGATGGAACTGGAGGACTATTTTCGTGACGGGGAATGGCTCGACGAATACGAGGGCCCCCCCATCCCCTTCACCTTCCGCATCTATCTGGTGGATGAGAGCGTCGGTTTCGAGGATCGCTACGGTGCCCGCATTCATGCTTCCAACGATTACGACCTTCAGTATCTCGACAAAGACTGCCATTTCGCCTACCAGCCCGATGAACGTCTGGAGCACGATGCCGTGATCTATCATTCCCTGACCGGACTCCTGGATTACTACGCCTTCGTCATCATCGGCGGGGAGATGGACAAACGATCCACCCTGGGGGGCGATCCCCATTTCAAGCGGGCCCAGGAGGTCGTTCAGGAAGGCCTGTTCAGCGAATTCTACCGGGGATGGAACCGCCGTTTCGACGAGCTGGAAAGGATCATGGCTGAGGAAAACCTGCCCTACCGGCAAATGCTGGCCGTCTATTTTCACGCTCTCCAACTCTGGAAGAACGACCGCAAGGAAGAGGCTCGGGAATACTGTCAATCGGCGCTGATCATGATCGAGGAGATTCTCCGGGATGAAGTAGAGGAGGAATGGGCCCGCCACCGGCAGGAAGAAATAGCCAGATTCTTCACTCATCACTATCGAGAGATCGGCGAACTCTTCACCGACGCCCCCCAGCGCGAGGAAATCTTAGGGTTGCTCCTGGAGCTCGATCCGCACCACGAGGACTTCTATGTGGAGTTTCTGCAGAACTCATAGCCTGCATCGCTCCAGCCCGCACCACCCACCTCCCCGGCCGGGCATTCCTGACTTTTGCCGCTAGCGGCGCTGGAGCGATAAGACTTATGTCCGATACGGTGGGAAAAAACTCTCTTCACGGGAATATCGCCGGATCGTTGAACGGCGGTCCCGCAATCACCCTCCAATTGCCGACAGCCATCTGCCTCCTGGTCGGCTGCGTGCTTCTGCAGGTACCCATTTACCTGGCCGCGCGAACCATCCTGGGAAAGAACCTGGCCGTGGCCGCAGCCACCCTGTTCGGCATGTTCCTCCCCGCGGTGGTAGCCGTCCTATGGATCAGTCCCCACCCCGGGGATACCTTTCGTCTCCGAAGCATCCCCCTGGCCGGCATAATCTCGGCGGCCGGCGCCGCTCTGTCATTTTCTCTCTTGGTCAGCGGCGCTTTCGAATGGCTACTACGGTCCGGCCGCATTCCGGAACGCCTGATCGAACTGCTGGAACGGGAGGAGATGCTTTTTCGGGATATCTTTCGCCTGCAAAGCACTCTGGACATCGCCATCGTCGGCCTGGTATTGGTCTTCATCGCTCCGCTGGCGGAGGAATTGATCTTCAGAGGAGTTTTTCAGGGAAGTCTGGAGAGCGCCGTCGGCCATTGGCCCGGAATCCTCATCGCGGCCGCGACCTTCGGTCTGCTACATGGTCGGATTCGTTTTATCCCGGTCAGTCTCCTGGGCTTGCTCATGGGATATCTGGTCATGCGGACCAACTCCCTGCCGGCCGGCATAGTGGCCCATAGCATTCATAATCTCGCCATCCTTTGCTTGAGCCAGTTCTTTGCCCGTCACCCGGCTTCCCGAACCATTCCCCTCCTGACCGCTGTCTTCGGTGCCGTCGCCCTGGTCGTCTTCCTGGGCCGCTTCCATTCCCTGACCAGGCACCATCCACGCATGCCCAGAGGAAGGCCGAACCGTTATTCCCTCCCATCCCCCGGAATGAGTTGACTGGTTTGGAGCAGCATTCTCCCCTGCGTTTTTTTCTTGACTTTTTCAGAAAATATTTTTTTCTTGACAAAAATTCAGAGCTGTGATATAGTGTCCATGTGAGGATTCGGAATCTCTGAACAAGGGTTGCCGGGTATCCCTTTCCATCGGCGGTTCTTTATATAAGATCGGGATCAAGATGATAAAAGTCTGGGGCCTTGCCGAGAACCGCGCATACTGGTCATCCTTCTTTGCTCCCGCTGCGGCGGGTGAGAAGAGAAAGCCTCTGCTGTGGGTCTGTCAGAAAGCTCCGTCGCAGGAAAAAATACTTCGGGAAGAGATGCAGATCTATGATCCCTTTGTCGGATTTGCCCTGCCCCAGAAGGTGGCCACCTGTCTGGGAGTCCTTAATACCCAGGGCTATGTCACCGGCCAGGGCTTGACCGTGGAACTGCAGCCCCTGGAAGCCATCCCCAATCCTGTATCGCTCTCACATCTGGTGGCCACCAATACCATCCCCAACGGGATCGAGAGAGGGCTGACCAGCTGCGGAGCGCTCCAGCCGTTGGAAGCCTCTCAATGGAACAGCATGAAGGCCGTCATTGCGGAGACGAATCCGCTGCTGACCGCCGCCCTGACGACCGTGGAGAACTGGCGGCCCCGCCGAACATATCTGGAACGCATCCTGGAAATCGCCGCTTTCAGGGGATGCTCAGAGGAACAGGAGCAGGAACTCTTCACTGTCTTGCGCAGCCTGATGCGCTGTGAATCGGAATCCTCAGATTCCTCCGGGCAGCTGGCCCTGCAAACCCGGCTGCGCCTGGCTCTCCAAGCTCAGCTGCTGCCGGCCAAAGAATGGGAACGGCTTTGCACCACCATCGTGGACAACTGGTATGGTTACGTTATGACCCTGACACCTCAGGAAGTCAATCGTCTCACAGATCTGAATGACGAAATTCAGTTATGAGACGGTGGTACCCCTGATATCAACATAAAGGTGAGTATCGGCCATGAGCGAAAAAAAACCTGACATCAAACCCTGGCCGGGAAAGGAACGGCGGAGGCACGACCGCCGTCATGAGCCGCGGAGAGCGGCCGATCGCATTCGCGGGCTGCATTGCTGGGAATACCACAGCTGTCAACAGCTCGACTGTATCGTCCGGCGCAGTCTGGCACAGAAATGCTGGCTCCTTTGCAAACATGAGGAGTTCTGCGGCCGGGAGGAATGCGATCAGTGCAACTTCAAAATGGCCTGGGATATCGGTATCTTCACATCGTGATCCTTTTTCGCAGCGGCCACCATTTCTCTCCGTCTCTTCCCCACCGGATTGGCAGGCCAGCCGGTTGTGATGCCGGCTGGCCTTGTGTTTCTGCTCCATGCGGTTCAATGATCCATCTGACCACCGACGGCGGCGGCCGGGTCTGGTTCCGGGAAATTGAAATGTCTTGACCTGAGCCACCGGATCATATATTTTAGACCCAATACAACAGATTGGACCCGAACGGTAGCGACCCCCAGTATTTTGTTGAGGAGAAACAGCGGATGTTTCTCAACCATCTGGAAATGTACGGATTCAAGTCCTTTCCGTCGAAGCTGAACCTGAAGTTCGGTGAAGGTATCACCGCGATCGTGGGCCCCAACGGATGTGGGAAAACTAATATTGTGGATGCCATTCGGTGGGTTCTGGGAGAGCAGAAACCCACCCTGCTGCGCAGCGAACAGATGGAAGATGTCATCTTCAATGGGACGGCGCAACGGAAACCCCTCAATATGGCCGAGGTCTCTCTCACCATCGACAACACCCGCGGCGTTCTGCCCAATGAATATAGCGAGGTGATGATCACCCGGCGTCTGTTCCGTTCCGGAGAAAGCGAATATCTCCTGAATAAAACCGTCTGTCGCCGCAAGGATATCGTCGATCTTTTCCTGGACACAGGCATGGCTCCGCACGCCTATTCGGTCATCGAACTGCCCATGGTCGAATCCATCCTGGGAGGACAGGCCGACGCTCTTCGAGTTCTATTCGAAGAGGCATCCGGAATCGCCAAGTATAAGGCTCGCCGCCGAGAAGCCCTCAGAAAACTGTCCCGGACAAAGGATAACCTCCTGCGATTGGGAGACATCATCGACGAGGTGGAAAAGGGAGTCCGCTCGCTCAACCGACAGGCGGCCGCGGCTGAACGTTATCAACGATATACCAGGGAACTCCGGCAGCACGAATTAATTCTGGCCTCCGTTCGCTATCATCACCAGATGGATGCGCAAAAACGGCTGGCCGACGAATTGAACCAGGCCAGAGGCAGAGCCGGCGGCACTCAGGAAGATCTGAAAACCCAGGAGGAGCGAGAGAGCCAGCTCCGGAAAGAGCTGTCCGGTCACGAAGAACAATTAGCATCCTTTGGCCTTCAGCTGTCGCAGCAGGACCAGGCTATCCACCAGCTCAACGAGCAGATGCTGGTCAACGGAGAACGACGCGAGGGACTCGTTACGCAGCGGACTCGTTTACAATCGGAGGTGGAACGTCTGGAGGAAAGGCACCTCGCTCTCGGGCGGGAAGGCGAAGACCGGACCGCCAAACAGGGTGAACTGTCTGAGAACCTCTCGGCCGCCCGCCAGGCGCTGGAGGAACGGGAGGGAGAACTATCAGATCTGGATGGCCGGCTGATAAAGAGGCGGAATGACCTGGAGCGCCTTCGCGATCAGGTGGGCCGCCTAACAGAGCGCAAGAGCGATCTTCGCCAGCAGCTTATCTCTCTGGGCGGCGGGCGGGAAATATCGCAGCAGAGAGCTCTGGACATCGCCCGTGAACTCCAGCGCATCGACCACCGGCTGGAAGAGATGACGGTTTCCGCCGGGAATCTCGAGAAACAGCTGCAGGAAAGGGAACAGGGCGCCGCGCGGCTCGAAGAACAATATCGCCAGACCCGTGAGAAGGGAACCAAAATAGCGGCGGAGTTGGAGGAAAGGACCGCCGGTCTTCAAAAGCATCGCGGCCGGATGGAGCTGCACCGCAGCCGGCTGGAAGCTCTCCGCAGCGTCATGGAAACCTATGAGGGCTATCAGCTGGGCGTGAAATCGGTGCTCACCGAACTGTCTCATTTAAAGGGCGTTATCGGAACAGTGGCGGATATCCTGGAAACGGAGGGACGTTATATTCCGGCGATCGAGGCTGTTCTCGGGGAAGCCGCTCAGTACATCGTCGTTCAGCAGCGGCAAACCGCTCTGAAGGCCATCGAACATCTGCGGACCCGCGAGGCCGGACGGGCCAGCTTCTTGATTCTGGAGGAGGCCAAGCGCTTGACCCCGGCCGCGAGATCCTCGAATATGCTCTCTCGTGAGGGGGCTCTCTCCTGGGCGCCGGATGTGATCAACTGCATTCCACAGCATCGTCCGGCCGTGGAATTCCTTCTGGGTCGGGTCCTCATCGTGGAGCGGCTGAAACCGCACCTGTTCGAGCCGGCCGAGGACGGCCTTCCCGCACCCACGCTGGTTTCCCTCGAGGGAGATGTTCATAAACCCCCGGCGTTTCTCCAGGGCGGACACATCTCAGAAAATGCCGGGCTTCTGGACCGTCAGAAACGGCTCCGAGAGGAAGAGGCGGCTGTGGATGAATTGAACCGCCAGGCCGAACTGCTGGAGAAGGAATATTTACAGGTAAAAACCCGGGCGGAAAAACAAGCCGAGCGCGCCGCCCAATTGGAGGAAGCGCTCCAATCTCATCGGGCGGAAACGACACCCATGGAAAAAACGCTCCAGGAAGAACGTCTCCAATCCCGAATGCACCTGGAACGGCGAGCCGCTCTGGAGGCCGAGCGAAAGGAACTCTCCCGGCAATCCGGCGCTCCCGAGGGCGCTGCGGAACAGTTGACACAGCAATTGTCTCAAGTCGATGCCCAGCTGGAGGAGCAAAAAACTCACCTTCACGAACTGGAAGAAGAGGTTCGCGCCCTGGAGCAGTCTTCCCGGGAAGCCATGAAAACGGCCAGCGAGGCGCGTGTGGAGCTGGTATCCCTGGAAGGGCACCATGCTCAGATCCAGGCGGAGGAGAGCCGCTGGCGACAGATCGGAACGGAGCTGCAAACCACATTGGCAAACCACATCAAAGAAATCGAGCAGATCGGTGCTCGAGTGGAACAGCTGGATCAACAGATCGAGCATCATAAGGGAGAGCGTCACGGACTGGAGACCCACAGGCAGGAGCTTGACAAGGCGCAGCAGGCTCTTCATGCAAAAACCAACACGCTGCGCGATGAGCTGCAAGGGATTGAGGCGAACATGAAGAGCGATCAGCAGAAGCGCGAAGTGGTCCAGAGCGAGATTCACCAATTGGAGCTTCAGCTGGCCGAATTTCAGATCAAGGAACAATCGCTGTTGGAACGGATCGAGTCGGAATACGAAGTAGATCTGAAAACCTTCTCATCGCCCGATGAGGATGAAGCGGCAGCCATGGACCCGCCGCAGAGGGAGAAACGCATTCACTTCCTGCGCAATCGGCTTGACACAATGGGGCCCGTAAATATGGCCGCCCTGGAGGAGTATCAGACTCAGAAAAAACGTTTCGATTTTCTGGCCGCCGAGAGAGAGGATCTGCTCGAGGCGGAAAAAAATCTCAATGATGTCATCGCCGATCTCAATCGTCGAGCCAGAACACTCTTCTCCGGAACGTTCAAGCAGGTCAGCGACAATTTCAAAAAAATATTCAACCAGATGTTCAACGGCGGCGAGGCCAATTTGATCCTCAATGGTAAAAGAGATCCTCTGGAATCCGATATTCAAATCTTCGCCTGTCCCGGGGGCAAGAAACTGCGCCACATCGCACAGCTATCGGGAGGTGAGAAAGCCCTGACGGCCATCTCCCTGCTGTTTGCTCTTTATCAGGTTAAACCAAGCCCTTTCTGTGTATTGGATGAGGTCGATGCTCCCCTGGATGATGCCAACATCGGCCGTTTTGTATCCATGCTGCAGACCCTCAGCGAGAATTCCCAGTTCATCATCATCACCCACAACAAGAATACCATGGCGGCCGCCAACGCTCTTTACGGCGTCACCATGCAGCAATCGGGTATTTCAAAGGTCGTCTCCGTGAACCTTCACCAGTCGGGAGAAAGCGTCAACTAGATCATTGACGATTCTGTCGCGGTAACCGGCGGAGATAACCATCGAGATGAGTATGCCATGGCACTTCTCGCGAAACTAAAAAACCGTCTCGGCCGAACGCGGGAAAACCTCCTGGGCAATCTGCTCCAGGCCGTTCGGGGCCATAAGACCCTGGACGATGAACTCTGGGAGCAGATGGAGGAAATCCTGATCCGTGGCGACGTGGGAGTGGAAACCTCTCTCAAACTCCTGAATGGCGTGAAACGCCGGATCCGCGATCTTCCCCATCCTGGCCCCGAAAACGTGCTGGAGCTGCTGCACAGGAATGTTCTGGAGATATTTCAGGAAAGCGTCGATCAGGCAGGCAGCGATAAAGCAGGCGGTGGAACCGGCACCGACGGGCCCGGCGTCGTTGCCGCCCCCACCGGTCCCCACGTCATTCTGGTGGTGGGCGTCAATGGAACCGGAAAGACGACCAGCATCGCCAAACTTGCCAAGCTCCATCGCGACAGCGGGAAAACAGTACTGCTGGCCGCCTGTGATACCTTCCGGGCGGCGGCCACAGAACAGCTGGAGATCTGGGCCGATCGCCTGGGTCTCGAACTGGTCAAGAACCAGCCGGGGGCCGATCCGGCCGCGGTGGCCTATGATGCCCTTCAGGCGGCCCGGGCACGCCAGGCGGACATCCTCATCATCGATACGGCCGGCCGCCTGCACACCAAAAAGAATCTCATGGAGGAGTTGCGCAAGATCAAGCGTGTCATCGCCAAGCAGATACAGAGCGGCCCCCACGAAACGCTGTTGGTCCTGGATGCCACCGTCGGGCAAAATGCCATTTCCCAGGCTCGACTCTTTCATCGCGACCTGGGCATCTCCAGCATCGTATTAGCCAAACTCGACGGAACAGCCAAGGGCGGCATCGTCATCGCGATCGCCGATTGTCTTCATATCCCCGTTTCCCACATCGGGATCGGGGAAAATATCGACGACCTGGAACGTTTCGATGCCGGACAGTTCGTGGAGGCCCTGTTCTCTAAAGATGAAAAATCACCAGGGATTTCTCCAGCGGATCCCCGTTCATAAGGTCCACCCTTAAAAGGCAAAGTTGGCCGTGATGGCGGCGTAGGTCATGCCTAAACTGGTGGATATTTTCATGTCTATTTCATCGAATTCCGTGCTGGACATCAGATAACGCAACCCATACTCGCCGCCGATGCTGAATCGATCGCTGAAATGATACTCGGCCCCGAATCCCAGATTGAGACCGAAGGGGCTGAGCATCTCTTCGACACTGGTGATGGCATCTTCCGCAGCATCTTCAACCTCGCCTGGATCGATCGAGGTAAAGGCCTTGAAGAGATCGGCCAGAAAATAGGGCGAGGTTGTTCCCGCGGCCCGCGGCTTCAAATATAGCTTGACGCCGGCATGAGGCATCATCATGCTGGCGGACACCTCCGCATCGACCTCGAAAGGATCTAATCCTAAGTCACCTTCCGTTTGACCTTCCACCTTCACGCCCACCCGGGCATAATCCAGACCGAACTCGATGATCATGCTGGTGCCGGCGACAAAACCGAAATAGCTTGACTGCACCAGAGTGGACGGCTTGACACCAAACATCATCTCGGCTTCCGCGCCGCCAACCATCATCAGCATAACGGTCAGCAACGAGATGGTCATGAGTATTTTTCCCGCTTTCACTGTTCTGCCTCCCATAGATATTCCACATTAGATTGATGGCACCCAGGGTGCCCGAGAAGTTACCATATCATCGCTCTGACAGCCTCCTTCAAAAATGGCACCACCTCCTTTGAATTCAACCAGATTCCAATAGTGATGTACTCGGCTTTGGGTACCGCACGATTCAATAGAGCCCTTGCCCACTGTTAGTTTAGCACGATTCAATGTAGACCTTACCCTGTAAAATGTCAAGACTTTTTTCATGGTCCGGTTTCGGTTTGACAGCGAATTTCGGTCACCGGCCATCGATCGCCGGCGATAGGGCCGGGCATCGAACCGGCGGAGAAAATTTGGGTTGACAGTTCTGAGTTTCTAGGCTATAATTAGATACTTTAGGTGTCAATCGCATCGACGGTCGATCTCTCTCAGGGAACCGCTCAGATGGAGAAACCGCCAACCAATATGCAGACCTACTTTAAGTGGAAAGCCCGGCTCACCAGGATCCTTCACACCATGCGTGTCGACGCCACCGGCCTGGGCAACATCCCTCCCACCGGCGGGGGGCTTTTAACCGCCAATCACCTCAACTGGAAGGATGTGCTGTTTATCGCCACTCGGTCTCCCCGGCCGCTTCACTATGTGGCTACCATACAACTGTTCAACGTCGAGATGTGCGCCGACATGTGTTACGAATACCTTTCACCCAGGCTGGATCCCTGGTTGAGCCCCTTCACCTGGAAGATCTGCCGTTTTCTGGCCCGACACATCGTTCCGGGGGTACAGAGAGTCGGTGCCATACCGACGACCCGGGGCCACCACGACCGGCGCATGTTCGAGGAACTCAAACAGGCTCTTCGGGAGGGCCATCTGGCCTGTATTTTCGCCGAGGGCGGCACCAGCATTCCCGGAAGGATAAGAAAATTTAAAAAAGGCGCTGCCAAGGTGATCTATGATCTGTACACCGAGGGGTTTCACGATATTCCCATCATCCCCACGCTGGTCACCGGAACCGATCAGATCTATCTTCCGGGTCGCAAGCTCGGGCTCCACTTTGGCCGGCCGCTGTTCATTCGGGATCATCTGCTGAACGAGAGCAAGGAAACCATCAGCCATTTCACCCAGCAGCTGGAGAATTCTGTCCAGCATATGCTGGAGCGCTTCCAGCCATCGGAATCGGGAGGCCTCCATGGAGCTTGAAATCATCCAGATGCAAATTCCCGAGGATGCCAACATCATCATCGGCCAGACCCACTTCATCAAAACGGCCGAGGATCTCTATGAGGCTCTTATCTCCTCCGTGCCGGAAGCGTCATTCGGGCTGGCTTTCTGCGAGGCCTCGGGTCCCTGTCTTATCCGGGTCGAGGGCAACAAAAAAGAACTCCGCGAGTCAGCGGCCCAAAACGCCCAGGCCCTGGGTGCCGGACACACTTTCATCATCCTTCTGCGGGGAGCATTCCCCATCAACGTCCTCAACGCGATCAAGAGCTGCCCCGAGGTCTGCTCCATCTTCTGTGCCACGGCCAATCCCGTACAGGCCATCGTGGCCGGATCGGAGCAGGGACGGGGAATACTGGGCGTCATCGACGGCGCCTCGCCCAAAGGGATAGAGGGTCCTGACGACGTCGATGCCAGAAAAGCCTTTCTGAGAAAGATCGGCTACAAACTGTAGAATCGACCATTGATCATTCACATCATCGTCATCGGAAAAACGAAGGATCACCATCTTCGCGCCCTTCAGGAAGATTTATTAGATC
>Ga0272444_10003661_pt1 | contig 13758 bp, 12 predicted proteins | sample SSMForm13_FD_201033 | JGI IMG/M metagenome (GOLD analysis project Ga0272444, IMG submission 201033) | Marine sediment archaeal communities from Little Sippewissett salt marsh, Falmouth, MA, United States - SSM-Form-13 | ecosystem: Environmental > Aquatic > Marine > Wetlands > Sediment ...
CTAAACATACGGTATCTACCCGATAATTCTACAATACAGGATCTTTCCATGCGCCTCTAACCCCAGGAAGGTCGACAAGAAACCACTCGTATGGGCTGTGAAGCCTCCACATACTCCCTCGACTGAACGACAAGAACTTGAACCAGCTCTGCGGTTCTCCCATCTTACAAAGCATGTATGAGTGGTTTGCGAGATATGTTCTTTTACTGACTATTCTGGGAGCCTGCAGCCTGAATATCACTGCGAGTCCCGCAGAAGACCTGGAGGAGAAGAGGATCGAAGTCCAGCCGGGAGATACCCTGGTGGTGGAAAATGACTACGGACGTGTTCGAGTAGCGGCTTGGGACCAGCCCACAATAGAAGTCCGAATCCGGAAGATAGCAACCGAAGAAGCGAACCTGCAGAACATTTACGTCCTTTCACAAAAGAATGGAAGCAGGGTCTTCCTGCGAGGGTTCTTCTACGAATATGAGTCCGAATCACTCTACCTGGATATTCAGGCTCCGGACTACCTCAATGTTGTGGTCTGGGGTGTCAACCCTGCCATTGACATCGCAGGTTTGAGAGGAAGGGTCAAGGTCCACACGATAACCGGCTTCATAAGAGCTGAAAACCTGCTCGCTTCCAGTTCTCTGGCTACGGAGGAAGGGAATATCCAGTACCTGTCAACGATTCAACCAGCAGAAGACATACGGTTGGAATCGTTTCGCGGCAACATTAACTGTACAGTAGAAGGCAGCTTGAACTTGCGGGGCTGGCTGCGAGCTGGAAAGACTCTCAGCTGGAATAATGAACTAACTCTCAGTCCCGGAACTTTGGAAAAACAGATTGGAATCGGAGGCCCTCTCATTCTGGCAGCAAGTTCAGAGGGGAATGTCTCCTTCAGTCTGAGAGATACACACCTGGCTCAAACGGACGACCAGGGTTCCTATGAATCGAAATCGGCTGACCCGGAGATCTTCCACGCTCCACCAGAGACGACCTCGAACGGGGAGATGGAAGATCGTGTTCCTGAAGAGAATAATTCTGTTTCCAGAGCTCCGGCCTCTTCGACCGGCACCTCAGACGCGAGCGGTGGATATGCGCTCAAAGTCAATGTGGACTGGGTCTATGTAAACGCGTCTGTACGTGATCGTTATACGAATCGAGCTGTTCCAAATCTCATGAAACAGGATTTCGAGGTCTACGAAGAGGGTTCGCTGCAGAAGATTGAGCAGTTTGAATCGACGGAGGCACCCTTCAGCCTCCTTCTGTTACTTGATGTCAGTGGAAGCACCAAATCCTATATGGGAATGATCAAGGATGCCGCAGTTCAATTCATTGAAGAAATCAAGACCAACGATCGTATAGCTGTCTCAACCTTCAATTCGAGGACCCGCCTCGTCCAAGACTTCACCAATGACCGAGCTAAAGCTAGAAGTGCTATTGGCCACATACGCTCCGGCGGCGGCACGGCTTTTTATGATGCACTGGACATCTCTGTACGCGAATACTTGAACAGCGTTGAAGGCCGCAAAGCGATAGTGGTCTTCTCAGACGGTGTAGACAACCAGCTAACCGGGGACTTTGGCAGCGGCTCACGTACGACTTTTCCCGATCTCTACAGAGAGGTCCAGGAAGCTGACACTCTGATCTACACAATCTTTCTCGACACCGAAGGGCAGCATGGTATGAGTCGAGGAGGTAGGCGCCGCGGTGGGCTCGGTGGAATCCTTGGTGACATCATATTCAAGGGGCCTTCGGTAGGAATACCGGGTGGCGGTGGATGGGGCCAGGACGAAGCCTATGCCCAAGCCCGAAGAGAATTAGAACTCATCGCAGATCAAACCGGCGGAAGGATGTATGCGCCAAAAACGGCCAATGATCTTTTTCATATCTACACTGAAGTGGCCAACGACCTCCGGGTTCAGTACACCATTGGATACCAGTCTCAAAATTCAGCGAACGATGGCCAATGGCGTGAGATCGAAGTCACAATCATCAATCGTCCGGATCTAGCAGTCCGAGCTCGACGGGGCTATTACGGGAGGAAAGGTTAGATTCCGTTTCAAAAACGCGTGGAGGCAATCATGAATACAGATGAGCTCAAACAGTTTACAGACCCACTGCTGGGGGGCGTCAGTGACACGAGAAATGGCCGTGAGAAACGACGGGCCAACGAACCAGAAAGATCCGATTCAGGTAATCTGAAACTGATGTACGGTGTTCCTCTGGTTCTTATCCTGGGCGTCCTGGGCTTCTTGCTCTACCAAGCCCAGCAACAGATTGGAACACTCTCCCACGAGCTGTCCCAGAACAAGGTTCAAGTGGAAGAGATAACTACCGATCTTAAAAAATCTCAAGCCGAGATCATGAATCTGAATGAGGGATTGGAATCCAGCAAAGATCAGCTGGTTTCTCAGAACCGAGCCCTCAAGCAATATAAGAATCTCTACAGTGGCTTGAAGAGTGACCAAGAACAACAGACTGCGGAAATCGAAGCAATTACCTTGGAAAAAGCGGATCGTACAGAAGTGAACGCCTTGAAGAATGAAACGACTCAATTGCAGGAACAGGTAATGCAGACAGAAGGCAAGGTGACAGAAGTCAGTCAACAAGCAGATCAGAACAGAACACAGATCGCTCAGAGTCAGGCAAAGATCGAAGAGAATCAGACCCAGCTTGCTTCCGTGAAGGAATCGGTAAGCTTCAACAGTCAAGAGATAGCCGGTGTCAAGCGATCATTGGAACGAGACTACTACAATTTCGAATTGCAGGAAAAGGGCGGCTACATGAAGGTTTTCGATGTTTCTCTGAGCCTGAAAGACACCGACTGGAAAAGGAGGCAGTTCGACATGTATCTGCTGGCGGACGGCAAGGTCATGCAGAAAAAGGATCATTCCATCAATGAACCGATCCAGTTCTACATCGCCGGCCAGAAGAAACCTTACGAAGTCGTTGTCACCCGCGTTGATAGGAAGATGGTCGTGGGCTACCTGAGCGTTCCAAAAGGTTAGCTTCTCACCACCGCATATGTAGAGTTTATTTGCTCAACCATTTTAGGGCTGGAAGTTAATACACATCCCTCTGCGCTTTCATGGGTAAATCGCAAGCTGCTGGAAGCGCAGAGCGTCGCTGAAACCTTCATGCTATATTGGTTCGATGTTACTCGAGAAGAATGGCATATTGGCCATTATTTTTCTCGCATCAGCCTGTGCCACCGCTCAGCCCCCCGGACCTTCGGACGGCGCTTTTGAGAGTAAGCAGAAACTCATCCTCGAGTTTCGAAGCAAGGAATTCGAAGTCCTTCAAGTCGTTGATGAAGACGGTGCGGTTCGGGTTGACCTGACCTTAACACCACCGCCGTTGAATGGTTCTGACACCCGCCGGCGCACTCTTAATGCCCTGGCAAAGATTCAGACTCTTATCGGACATGACGATCGCCTGGCTGTCTGGGCCTACCAGTCTGCCCCTAAGACGTTGCAGGGAATGGCCTTTTACTCTCCCCTCAGCGAACAATATCATTTCAAAACAGCAGGAGAACTTCGTTGAAGATTCAGAAGACACCACTCCATTCGATTCACTGCAAGCAAGGGGGGCGAATGGTCGAGTTTGCAGGATGGGAGATGCCGGTTCAGTATCAGAGCGCCCTGGAAGAACACCTTGCCGTGAGGACCAAAGTCGGTGTTTTTGATGTCAGTCACATGGGTCAGATCGAGATCACAGGAAGGGATGCGCTGTCCATGGCACAGTTGGTCACCTGTAACGACATTTCCAATTTGTCGAATGGGCAGGCACAGTATTCCGCCTTTCTCAGCGACCAGGGGACTTTTATGGACGATGTCGTCGTTTATCGATTTGACCCTGAGCATATTCTCATTTGTGTGAATGCGGCGACCCGTGAGAAGGACTTCAAGTGGTTGAGCGACCATCGGCGAGGTCAAGTTGAGATTCGCGATAGCAGCCAGGAATTCGCCCAACTTGCGATTCAAGGTCCTGCCTCTGAGAAGGTGCTCCAGAAGTTGACCGAAGTCGATCTCTCGAACCTGAGATTCTATCGGTTTGAGAAAGGAAAGGTGGGAGACGCTACCACGATCATTTCCCGAACAGGGTATACGGGTGAAGACGGATTTGAGCTCTACCTGGCACCTGACAAGGCTGAAAAGTGCTGGGAGGACCTTTTCCGAGCGGGCAAGGAGGCGGGCATTACACCGGCCGGTCTAGCGGCCAGAAACACGCTTCGACTCGAGATGCGCTACCCACTCTACGGCAATGATATTGACGAGTCGCGCACTCCTTTCGAGGCGGGGTTGGGGTGGATCGTAAAGCTCGAAAAAGAATTCGTAGGCAGGGAGGCGCTGTTGCGGCAAAAAGAATCGGGGCCGAAAGTGAAACTGATGGGGTTTGAGCTGATCGACAGAGGTATTGTACGAGACGGTTTCCGAGCCTTGATTGATGGTACCGAGGTTGGAACTGTCACCAGTGGCGGGTATTCGCCATCCCTGAAGAAAAGTATTGGCTTGGTTTATTTGCCGCTCGAAAAGGCTATAATTGACCAGCCTTTTGAGATTGACGTTCGCGGCAGATACTGCCGTGCCGTGGTGGTTGAAACACCCTTTTACGAAAGGTCCAATTAGCAATGCGAAGAAAGGACGTCAAAAGATGAATGTCCCAGATGATTTACTTTACACTGAAGAACACGAGTGGATTCAGATTGAAGAGGATTCAGCAACAATTGGAATTACTGACTATGCCCAGCGGGAACTCGGGGACGTTGTCTATGTTGAGCTTCCCGAGCAGGGGTCGAGTCTGGAGGTTGGACAAGCATTTGGATCTGTGGAGTCAGTTAAAGCGGTTTCGGAGATCTACGCACCTCTCTCAGGCACAGTTTCTGAGATCAACGAGAGGCTTGAAGATGCTCCCGAGACTGTTAATGAAGATCCTTACGGTGAGGGTTGGATGATCCGGCTGGAAGTGGAAGAATCGGCTGAAGTCGGAGAACTGATGTCAGCTGCAGATTATAGAAGCTATCTACAGGAAGAGATTGATTGATCGAGCTGAATAGTATGCTCCTGAAGTACAACCAATAGAAGCTTTTGTTTAGCCTGCCCAGGCTAAAATCAAGTCAGCAATCCCTCCCTCAATCAGGGCCAGCCTCAGATTCTGTCGAAGGGTCCAGACCTGTGCCACCTATCTGCAACAAAAGACATAGGTTCCCTATGTGATCATCCTAAAGTTTTAGCCCTACGTACCGAGAATAAAGAGTGTAAAAGAAGATGATGAAAGACACATAATTTTTTAAGAGACGGATTTTTATGGACTTAGCAACCATCGTCGGCATTATCGCCGGGTCCTTTCTCGTCGCGCTGGCTATCCTTTTGGGTGGGGAACCCCTGATCTTCATCAATGTCCAGGGAATCCTCATCGTTCTAGGAGGAACTGTCGCAACCACACTAATCCGCTTTCCATTGGCTCGCTGTCTCAAAGTGATCGGTGTCGTTAAGAATGCGTTTACGAGCAAGCTGGAAACACCTCAGGAGATCATCGACGACTTGATCAACCTGGCAAGGCAAGCTCGCCAGGAAGGCCTTCTCTCTCTGGAGGACTATAAGACGGACGATCCCTTCCTGTATCAGGGCATCCAGTTAATTGTCGACGGAAATGAAGTTGAGATGGTGGAAGAGGTCCTGGCTACTGATATTCGATATTTGAAGCAACGCCATCGAGACGGCCAGGAAGTCCTCAAATCGATAGGAGATGCCGCTCCTGCCTTTGGCATGATCGGCACCCTGATCGGACTCGTCATTATGTTGACCAACATGGACGACGTAAAAGCGCTGGGTCCCGCCATGGCTGTCGCCATCCTAACCACTCTGTACGGTGCTCTCATCGCGAATCTAATTGCCATACCTCTGGCCAAGAAGCTGGAAGTCAGAAGTAAGGAAGAGGGCCTCAATCGTGAATTACTGATGGTCGGACTGCTAAACATCCTTAAGGGCGAGAATCCACGCATGATGGAAACTGTACTCCGAGCATTTCTGTCTGCGAAGAACGTCGCTCCGGAACCTGCAAAGCCAAAGGAAGTTAAAGCCGCATAATGGCCAGAAAAATCATAGAAGACGAAGAACCAAAAGAGGAGGGGGCACCAGCGTGGGTTGTCACTTTCGGGGACATGATGTCACTGCTTCTGACTTTCTTCGTACTATTGCTTTCGTTCTCCGAAGTAGACGCGGTGAAATACCGGGCGCTTAGTGAGTCTTTGCGCGAAGCCTTTGGAATCCACCGAGGGCAAACCGTATTCAATAATCCGCAAGAAACACAAAAGGAGAGCAGGAAAGGAACCAGTGGAGAGCTGTTTGACAGCCTGAAATCCATCATCCCTCAGTCTTTTCCTGGAGCAATGCCCAACCAGAGAGATGGAGAAAGCACGGTAGTGAGGGTCCCTGGAACTTTGTTGTTCGAGTCGGGCAAGGCGACCCTGAAACCCGAAATGTTGGCGAGTCTCAGAACGATGGTTGATCTGCTCAAGAGCAAACCGGGCGTTGTGCTTCAAGTTGAAGGTCACACCGATGACGTGCCCATAAGTACGGTTCAATTTGCATCCAACTGGGAATTGTCCGCATCACGGGCAATCGCAGTGATCCGGTTTTTTATGGCAGAAGGTATTCCGGCCGAAAGGCTGAGTGCGGCCGGCTACGCGGACAGTCGTCCGCTCGTTCCGAACGATGGGCCCGAAAACAGAGAGGTTAACAGGCGAGTTGAATTCAGGTTTGTCGAGGCCTCTTAATAATGAATCTACTTCCCTACCCCCAGAATGAAGACGTTCAGAAGGACCTGACCAATCCTTCGATCAGTCCATTCATCGAACCTGATCGAGTCCTGGCCAGCATTGAGCGGTCGAGTCAGACAACGGAGAGAATCCTGGTGGTCGATGATGAGGCGATCATTCGTGAAACCGTTGCCGAGTATTTGAGGGCTCACGGATTTGAATGTGTGAGTGCCGACTCAGGAGAACTGGCTCTTCGGGAGCTCAAGAATTCTGAATTTGGGCTGTTGATTGCTGACATCCGAATGCCGGGATACACCGGCCTTCAACTCCTCAATTACGTCGCTGAGAACTGCACAGATGTCTCTGTCATCATGATTACCGCAGTGGCCGACCTTCAGACCGCTGTAGACTCGATGAAGCTGGGTGCCTTCGACTACATCACCAAACCCTTCGATCTGGATTTGGTGGTGGAAAGTGTGAAGAAGGCCTTACATCAGAGGTCCCAGGTCATTCGAGACAATCAGATCGCCAGAAATCTGCAGCGAGCGTTGAAAAGCAAAACATTTGCCCTGAACTCTGCACTCAAAGACCTGCAGCTTCACCGGGACACGACTCTGGAAGCTCTTGTCCGGGCCCTGGATGCAAGAGAGCATGAAACGGGATGCCACTCCGCCCGTGTCCAGGCATATGCCGTAACCCTTGCTGAGAGGCTAGGTTTCAAAGGTGACAGATTAGCCAATCTGGCTCGTGGGGCCCTGCTGCATGACATCGGAAAGATCGGAGTGCCCGATCAGATTCTTCTGAAAAAGGGGAAGCTCACCGAGGAGGAATGGACTCAGATCAAGAAGCATCCTTCGATCGGATATCAGATCGTCGAAGGAGTAAGCTTTCTGGGTGGGGCCTCCGCCCTGATCATATCGCATCATGAACGGTTCGACGGTGGGGGGTACCCCAGCGGACTGAAAGGTGAAAACGTACCTCTAGAGGCAAGGCTCTTTGCCGTGATTGATACCTATGACGCGATGACCTCGGACCGACCGTATCGCAAAGCACTAACTGCTGATATTGCAAGAGATGAAATAGCCCGCTGTTCGGGTTCACAGTTTGACCCTCGAATCGTGGAATCGTTCCTGGATATCCCTCGAAAAATACTGGACGAGATCTCCGAGGAACATGGGTAGATACACCTAAAGCGAGAGGGACCTGAATCGGGAGTAAGTAGAGGTCCGGGATTCTATGACGAACATCTCAGATTCTGCTAATCTGTTTTGGGATTCTCCGAGTCTTCGGAATAACTAAGAATCGAAGAGATCAATGAGAGAAGGCGAACTCGAAGACTTCATTGAACAGCTGAAGAACCTGCCTACTCTGCCGCCTGTAGCGGTAAAGATCCTCGAGGTCGCAAGCGACGAGAATTCAAGCCGACAGGAGATCACTCGACTGGTTGAGACCGACCAGTCTCTGACCGCCAAAATCCTCCGCATAGCGAATTCAGCCTTTGTCGGGGTCTCTCGAGAAGTAGCGACAGTCGAGAAAGCAGTTGCGCTTCTGGGCCTCGACTTCGTTCGAAGCATGGCGCTCTCTATTCTCGTAGTCAACACATTTGAGACTGACGAGAACGAAGCGTTCAGCATGTCGGAATTCTGGCACCATAGCTTCGCCTGTGCGATTGCCGGCGAGTTGCTCGCGGAGAAATTGCACTACCCTCGACCAGAAGAAGCATTTGTAGCGGGATTGCTACACGATTTGGGAAAGCTGGTGCTATTCCGCTGGAATCCAGCTCTGTACCAGTTGGTCGTTTCGTCAGCGAAAGATACCCACAGCGGCCTTCTTCAACAGGAAGAGTCTCAGCTGGGGATAGGCCACACGAAGGTCGCGAAGATCCTTATGGAAAGCTGGAAGTTTCCTGAGTCCTTGGTCTCGGCGGCATGGCTTCACCATCAACCCGCTACGGAACTGGGATCGGATCCGACCTCTCGAATACCATTGATTGTGAAGTCGGCAAACTCACTGTGCCACATTCGTCGATTTGGACACAGCGGCAGTGGTATGGGAGACTTGAACCTGAAACAGATCGTGCGGGTCACGGAGCTGTCGGACGCGGAACTCTACGAGCTCTCGATGGAGGTGTTCAAGCGCTTCGAGGAGGTCTCGCACTACTTTGACTGGGAGAATACAAGTCCTTCCCTGTTCCTGTCTGCGGTGAGTCGGGCTAATGAAGAATTGGGAGAGCTACAGGCGAAGCTTATGAAGAAGAATCGAGAACTAGGAGATCGTGGACAGCTGCTGCAGGCGATCACTGAGCTTCACAATGCTCCCCTGCCCCGGCCAACAGCCGCGAAGATGATTGAGAGGATCATAGAACAGATTGAGAGTCTGGCCCGTTTCAAACGAGTCCTCGGATTCACTGCAGCAAACCGAAAGGTTTTGGAGATCAGGTGGAAGCATCATGGGGATGAAAAATTACACAAGGTTAGAATTCCGCTGGCTGATGGAGTCAGGTCAGGGGACGTTGACCTCAGGAAAGTCAATCAGATGCAATTATTCCATGCGGCCCTGAAAACAACCGAGGCTGGCAAGGAACTGAACAACTGGCTGGACTCCTCCAATTTACTCGAACTCTCTCTCGAGTCCAAGGGTCTCAGCTGGGGTCAGATCTTGATTGAAACAGAGAAATCGGACCCGATTCCACAAACTCAGGTTGATTTGCTGAAGCAGTTTTCTGGATTGGCCGCGACCGCCATTGAGGGAAGCCACTTGATTGATTCACTTGATCAGCAATCTGAAATCCTGGCCAAGACGGCGCGCAAGGTTGAACAGGTGCAGAACCAACTCTACCAAGCCGAACGCCTTGCTTCAGTCGGTCGCCTGGCGGCGGGTGCTGCCCACGAAATCAACAATCCTCTGACAACAATCACCGCTCATGCCCATCTATTACTTCGCTCGGTGGAAGGAGAGAAACCCAAAAAATCGTTGGAGACAATTAAGGATCAAGCGGCTCGTATCTCCAAGATTATCAGTGACCTCATGGGTGTAGCCAGACCGGCCAAACCTCAGGTTCAGCCAACCGATATAAAAACCACCATCGAGCACACTCTGGGAACCCTGGAACATCGTTTCAGGATTGCTGGACTGGAGCTGAAAACAGACCTCCCGGAAGGATTGCCACTCATCACAGCCGACTCCAAACAGTTGGAGCAGGTCTTTCTCAACCTGGCGCTGAACGCCATCCAGGCAATGGCCAAAGGTGGAGTTCTGATCGTCAAAGCATCCTTGGCAACGGGGGGTGATCGCATCAAGATCGCTTTTCAGGATACCGGGAGAGGCATCCCGCCCGAAAAGATGCCCCTTGTATTTGAACCCTTCTACACCACCAAGGAGGAGGGCGAAGGATCAGGTTTAGGTCTCGCCATCTCGCATTCGATCGTTGAAGCCCACGGTGGCCAGATGGAGGTTTCGAGCCAGCCTGGCGAAGGAACAACCTTTGTCCTGTTTCTTCCCGTAGGGAAAACACTGCGGGTTGATTCCGATGCGCAGCAGCCCGAAGACCTGACTGGGGATTTAGCCGATGCTGAACAGAATGAAAGACGGGCTTCAGTGCTCGTCATCGATGACGAGGAGGCACTTCGCAGTGTCCTGTGCGAAGCACTGGAGCTGGAAGGCTACAGGGTTGATGTGGCAGAGGACGGAGAAGAAGGACTCGAGAATCTCAGAGAGAAAGACTATGACGTCGTACTGCTAGATCTGAGAATGCCAAGAAAACAAGGGTTACCAGTCCTGGAGGCAGTGCAGGCCGAGTCCCCGTCACTTCCTGTCATCGTCATCAGTGGATTGGCTAGGGAAAACGAGTTTGACAAAGCTAAGGAAGCCGGAGCCTTCGCATGTGTCAAGAAACCATTCGACATGAACGAGCTCCTGGCCACCGTCAAATCAGCTCTCACTCCGCTCGAAGGACCAACAGCCAATGACCGCTGAATACCCCCAGGCCATTGAGTTTTTGGTCGGGAACTGCAGAGAAGCGAGCTTTTGAACCCTATTTGAGTTTCAGTCTCTGAAAGGCTGCAGTGACAACACTCTTAAGTTCTTCCGTGGCCTCTGAAAGCTCCTGCCGAGAACCTTTCAATTGCTCGACGCCAATGGGACCTGGGGTCCCAGGAAGTTCTTTGATCTTTCTGGCTACCATCTCCAGCTTCGCCAGCCTCAGACTGATTTTCTCCAGGATTTCCGCAATCCTGGGAGAAGCTATGTCACTTTCGCTTTCAGCAGTCACTCGCATGAAGGACCGAGTCGTTTCGATATCAAGTAGGAGCGCACTGACCTCTCGCAGAGCATCGACACTGCTGATCTTGTATATCTCCAGTAGCTCGAGCCGACCAGTGAGCAGACTCTGTTGATCCCACAGACACTGCCACCGACGATAATCTTCAGCGTCTATCACCTGGACTTTCTAGCCTCCTCGTTCAATCTGCCAAGAACTCTTAACCCCTTGATCTTGCAATACAAGAGCCAGCTCTCTTTCAATTTCTCAACCGCCGGCCCTCCAATGATAACGAGAACCACGGGAAATCGAAATAAGAGGATATCATAGGGGAGCCGTCACCCATATTCCTCTACAGTCTTTCGAACAACGGACGATAAGAGTGGTATCGCGGGTCCGCTGATACCCAGGAATCAGCATTGGCAAGGATGCCAATAGGAGAAAGTCAAGGAGGATAAAATGCCTAGTTTCAGTGTAATCAACAACCTTCCGGGCATCGTGGCCCAACAACAGGCTGGAGTGAACCAGACAGGACTACAGAGAACCTTGTTTAGGCTCTCTTCAGGTCTGCGAATCAATTCGGGTCGAGACGATGCAGCAGGTCTGGCAATCGCCGACGGATTGAGAGCCCAGATCCGCTCTTTGCAGCAGTCCACTCGGAACGCCAACGACGGTATCGGCTATCTTCAGATTGCTGACAGCGCCCTCGGTGAGGTGACCAACCTGTTAAACCGCGCCGCCCAATTGCTTTCACAAGCGGCGTCTGACCCCAATGCCGGGGGTATCACAGCCATTGAAGCGGAGCTGTCCGAACTCTATCAGGAAATCGATCGAGTTGGCGGAGCTACCACCTTTAATGGTGCCACGATCTTCGCGGCAGGGACGCTCAACATCTTTGTGGGTGATACCACGAACGTATCCGCCGCCACAGCTCAACTCAGTTTCACTTCCAGTGCACTGAGCACAGCCGACTTGGCAATCAGTGCGGGTGTTACCGGGACTGGTGCCAGTATTGCCGTGAATATTGACAATGCCAGCTCCAACGCTGCTGCCAGCGACATGTTGACCGAAGTCGCCGCAGCTATCGACACCGTAGCTGCGAAGAGAGGCACTCTGGGTGCCAAGATGAACAGGTTGGACAACGCAGTATCGATTATGCAGGCACAGCTTCAGAACTTGACGGCCGCCGAGTCCCAGATTCGAGACGCCGACATGGCTGAGGAGGTCGCCAACCTAACACGATTCCAGATCCTGTCACAGGTTGGACTGGCATCGATGGCTCAGGCAAATGCGGTACCGCAGGGAGTTCTGGCTCTTCTCCAGTAGGAGTTGAGACCATTTTTGCTACTTTGGGACGTTGGGCTGACTGGTTCAGCCCAACTCTCAATTAAGCAAAGGATTAAATATAATGTCCGAGAATGCAGTTACCTTTGATTCTTCCCGGGTGACGGTCTCCGACATGTCCGTGAAACGGTCGAATGACTCGATCCGGACTCGGCAGCGAGGTCCAGAGCAGAAATCTGAGCCAAGCCAGCCAGCATTCTCAAAATCTGAGACTTTGCAGGTGAATCCATCGAGCAGAGTGTCAACCCCCTCAGTAACGTTTGTCGTAGACCAAGACTCCGGCAAGTCTTTTATACAAGTCGTCGATCGTGACAGTGGAGAAATCCTAAGGCAGATTCCTCCGGAAGAAGCCCGAAGACTGTCCGAAGCGCTTGAAGAGATGATCGGAAACGTAGTGGATACATTGGCCTAGTGTCTGAACTGGAAACATAGCATGAGCAGCTTCGGAATACCTGGGTTCGATAGCGGTATCGACGTTCAAGCTTTGGTTGAACAGGTACTCTTTGTTGAAAGAGAACCCGTTCGCACTCTCGAGAGCGAGAAGAAGAACTTCCAGAACAAAATCGATGCCTACAATAATCTGAACTCCAAGCTGAGCGCTCTGTTTTCAAGTCTGGATGCACTCAATAGTGTGGACAGTTTCTCTGCAAAGAAGACGGCCTCTTCAAATGATGAGATCCTGACAGCAACGGCGAGTGGAGAAGCCTCTCCTGGTACTTACCAGATTCAGGTCTCTCGCCTGGCTCTTTTCGACAACTACGTTTCCGACTCGACCTTCTCAGACTCCAACACTGTGATCGGGACAGGAAGCTTCGATCTCTCCGTTGGGTCGGACACAACAACAATAACAATTGACGCAACCAACAACACTCTTGAGGGGTTGAAAAACGCGATCAACACCTCCGGCGCTGAAGCGAGAGCCTCCATCATCAATGATGGTTCAGGATACCGTCTCACCATTACCAGCGAGGAGTCGGGATCCGAGAGTGCAATATCGGTTGACAACAACACCCTGACTTTGTCAGATGGCTCCACTCCCTTCACTTTGACACGTACACATTCTATTGCCGATGAGAGTGAACTGGATGCCAGTCTAAATGTCAATGGACTCTCGATCACAAGCAGCAGCAATGAAGTGACTGGTGTGATCGAAGGTGTAACCCTGAATCTGAAAGGGATATCCGAGACGACCAATACGCTCACGGTCTCAAACGACGTTGAAACTGTCCAGAGCGCGATCGAAGAGTTCGTGACCCATTATAATGAGGCCTATTCGTTTATCAACAGCCAGTTTACCTTCGTCGAAGCAGCAGGCACCTCGGGTGTTTTGGCTGGGGACAGCCTGGTCAGAAACATTCAGTCTGATCTTGCTGGAATTGTGAGCCGCTCAATTAATGGTGTCTCTGGG
>Ga0272444_10003662_pt1 | contig 13757 bp, 12 predicted proteins | sample SSMForm13_FD_201033 | JGI IMG/M metagenome (GOLD analysis project Ga0272444, IMG submission 201033) | Marine sediment archaeal communities from Little Sippewissett salt marsh, Falmouth, MA, United States - SSM-Form-13 | ecosystem: Environmental > Aquatic > Marine > Wetlands > Sediment ...
TGTTGATGCTGCTGGCGTTCCGCCTGCGCATCGGCCGGCTGCTCGCCTGGTGGGGTGGCTCGCGTGGCGCGCCCAGCCGCAGCGCGGCCGGCACCCTGTTGTTGCTGCTGGTGTTGAGCGGCATGGCTGTCACCCTGTCTGCCGGTTACCACATCCTCGGTACCGACAAGGTCGGCGAGGACGTGTTCTACCAGGCACTCAAGTCGATCCGCACCGGCCTGGTGATCGGCACCCTGACCACCCTGGTGATGCTGCCCGCGGCGGTGTTGCTGGGGATCATGGCCGGTTATTTCCGCGGCTGGGTGGACGATGTCATTCAGTATCTGTACACCACGCTCAGTTCGGTGCCCGGCGTATTGCTCATCGCGGCGGCGGTGCTGATGATGCAGATCTACATGAGCAACAACCAGGAGCAGTTCAACAGCATCACCGAGCGCGCCGACATGCGCCTGCTGTTCCTGTGCCTGATCCTCGGCGTCACCAGCTGGACCGGCCTGTGCCGCCTGCTGCGCGGCGAGGCGCTGAAGCTGCGTCAGCTCGAGTATGTGCAGGCCGCGCAGGCCTTCGGTGTCGGCCACTTCACCGTGCTGCTGCGGCACGTGCTGCCGAACGTGATGCACATCGTGCTGATCGTGGTGGTGCTCGACTTCTCCGGCCTGGTGCTGGCGGAGGCGGTGCTTTCCTATATCAACATCGGCGTCGATCCCAACACCAACAGCTGGGGCAATATGATCAACAGCGCGCGCCTGGAACTGGCGCGCGAGCCGGTGGTGTGGTGGTCGCTGCTGGCCGCCTTCGTGTTCATGTTCGTGCTGGTGCTGGCGGCCAACCTGTTTTCCGACGTGGTGCGTGATGCCTTCGACCCGCGCCTGAGGGAGCGCTCATGAGTACCATCGAGGCGGCGATGAACGCCGAGGCAAAGCAGGCGGCCGAGCCGCTGCTGCAGGTGAGCGGCCTGAAGACCGACCTGGGCTCGCACACCCAGCCGGTACACGCGGTGGATGACGTCAGCCTCACCCTGCATCGCGGCGAGACCCTGGTGTTGCTCGGCGAGTCGGGCTGCGGCAAGTCGATGATCGCGCTGTCGCTGATGCGCCTGCTGCCGCCATCCGGGCGGGTGGTCGGCGGCGAGGTCCGGCTGTGCGGCAAGTCGCTGCTGGGCCTGACCGAGGCGCAGATGCGGCAGGAGCGGGGCGGGCGTATCGGCATGATCTTCCAGGAGCCGATGACCTCGCTCAACCCGGTGATGCGCTGCGGCGAACAGGTGGCCGAGGCGGTGCGCCTGCACGATCCCGAGGCTGCCGGCAACCCGCGTGCACGGGTGCTGGAGTTGTTCCGTGCGGTCGGCATCCCCGACCCCGAGCGGCGTATCGACGAATACCCGCACCAGCTCTCCGGCGGCATGAAGCAACGGGTGATGATCGCCATGGCCTTGGCGGGCCGGCCCGAGGTACTGATCGCCGACGAGCCGACCACCGCCCTGGACGTGACCATCCAGGCGCAGGTGCTGGACCTGCTCAAACAACTGCAGCGCGAGACCGGCATGGCCATCCTGCTGATCACCCACGACCTGGGCGTGGTCGCGGAGATGGCCGACCGGGTCGGGGTGATGTATGCGGGCCAACTGGTTGAGACGGCGCAGGCACGTGAATTCTTCGAGCGGCCGCGCCATCCCTACAGCCTCAAGCTGTTCCGTTCGGTACCCACGGCGGACAAGCGCAACCAAGGCCTGGACGTGATCCACGGTATGGTGCCGCCGCTCAACCAGACCTTCAGCCAGTGCCGCTTCCGCGATCGTTGCGAGGCGGCCCAGGCGGTGTGCGATGGCGAGCTGCCGCCCTGGCAGGGCGAGGTGGATGACGGTTTCCGCTGCCACCTGGCGGTCGATCAGATCAGTATCAAGCAGGCACAGTTGGCGGACGCGCAGCACCTGGATGCCTCGGATGTGCACCGGCCCTTGCTCAGGGTGAATGACTTGAAGATGCATTTCCCGATCCGCCGCGGCGTGCTGCGCCGCACCGTCGGCCACGTCAAGGCGGTCGATGGGATCGACCTGAGCTTGCGCCCGGGGCACACCCTGGCCCTGGTCGGCGAGTCCGGCTGCGGCAAGACCACGGTCGGCAAGGCGATCCTGCAACTGCTCGAGCCGACCGCCGGCAGTGTGGATTTCGACGGCACCGAGCTGACCCGGTTGCGTGGCGAGGCGCTGCGCAAACTGCGGCGCGAGTTCCAGATCATCTTCCAGGACCCGGCCTCGTCGATGAATCCGCGCATGCTGGTCGAGGACATCATCGCCGAGGGTATGCAGGCACAGGGTATCGGCGGCACTCGCGAGCAGCGGCGCGGGCGCGTCGCCGAACTGTTGCAGCAGGTCGGCCTGGCGCAGGATGCGATGAGCCGCTACCCGCACGAGTTCTCCGGCGGCCAGCGTCAGCGCATCGCCATCGCGCGTGCGCTGGCGGTGTCGCCACGCCTGATCGTGTGCGACGAGCCGACCAGTGCGCTGGACGTGAGCGTGCAGGCGCAAGTGTTGAATCTGCTCAAGCAACTGCAGCAGGAACTGCTGCTCAGTTACCTGTTCATCACCCACAACATCGCGGTGGTCGCCTACCTGGCGGACGAAGTGGCTGTCATGTACCTCGGACGGATCGTCGAGCGCGGTCCGGTCAGGCAGGTGCTGGAAGGGGCATGTCACCCCTATACCAAGGCCTTGCTCAACGCGGTGCCGGTGCCGGACCCGGATCACCCTCGCGAGGTGCTGCGCCTGGAGGGGGATATGCCGTCACCGGCCAACCCGCCGCCCGGCTGCCATTTCCACGAGCGTTGCCCCGAGGCACGGGATATCTGCCGTCGCCGCTATCCGCCGCAGGTGACGATTGATGCCGCGCAGGGACACACGCTTGCCTGCTGGCTGTTCGCGGAAGCCCCGGCAGACGACTGAGATGTCCCTGGAAGCGCCGCATGCCAGCACTGCCGAACAGGTGCTCGGCGAGCTTGCGGTCGACGCCAAGGGATTGTCCAGCGAACAGGCGGCGCTGCGCCGCCAGGCCTATGGTCTGAACGAGTTGCCGCGCGCGCGCCCGCCCGGTGTGTTGCGCGTTTTCGCGCACCAGTTCACCAGCCCGCTGATCTACGTATTGTTTGCTGCCGCGCTGGTGTCCTTGCTGATCCGCGAGTGGTCGGACGCCGGCTTCATCGCCGCTGTGTTGTTGGTCAACGCCATCATCGGCACGCTGCAGGAATTTTCCGCGCAACGTGCCGCCGAGGCGCTGCAGCAACTGGTGACCACCCGCACCCGGGTGTTGCGCGATGGCGATGCCAGCGAACTGGATGCGCGCGAGTTGGTGCCCGGCGACATCGTGCTGCTCGAATCCGGGGAGCGGGTGCCGGCGGACCTGCGCCTGCTCAGCGGTCACGACCTGCAGGCGGATGAATCGCTGTTGACCGGCGAGTCGCTGGCGGTATTCAAGCAGGCGCAGCAGGTGCTGCCGCAGGCGAGCGTGCTCGGTGACCGGGTCAACATGGCGTTTGCCGGCACCCTGGTCAACCGCGGGCGCGGTGCCGGCGTGGTGGTGGCGACCGGCCTGCACAGTGAACTGGGGCGCATCGCCCAGGCGGTGCAGGGTGGCCGGGTGGTCAAGGCGCCCCTGCTGGTACGCATGCAGCGCTTTACCCACCGGGTGGCGATTTTCGTCGGCATCGTGGCGGTGCTGATGGGGGCCGTGGCCTTGCACCAGGGCATGGCCCTGGACGAGGTGTTCCTGCTGGCGGTCGCTTTAGCGGTGTCGGCGATTCCCGAGGGCCTGCCGGTGGCACTGACCGTGGCATTGTCGATCGGCATGCAACGCATGGCGCGGCGGCACGTGATCGTACGCCGGCTGGTCGCGGTCGAGGCACTCGGCTCGTGCACTTTCATCGCCACCGACAAGACCGGCACGCTGACCCGGAACCAGCTGACCGCGACGCGCGTGGCCCTGCCCGGCAGCGAGGAATGGGAGATCAGCGGCGAGGGCCTGGAGCCGCGAGGTGCCATCATCACGCCGCACGGCGCCCCGGCGGCCGATCAGCAGGGGATGTTCGAGCGTCTGTGTCGCTGCGCGGTACTGGCCAACGAGGGGTTCCTGGGTCGGCGCGACGGTGCCTGGACCCAGCACGGTGATGCGGTGGACGTGGCGCTGCTGGTGCTGGCGCACAAGGGCGGGGTGGTGCGTGGCGAACTGCTGGTGCAGCTGCCGGAATTGGGCAGCATCCCCTTCGAGTCGGAAAGACGCTATAGCGCCAGCCTCAACGGTGCGGCCGCGGGCGCACTGGTGTCGGTGAAAGGTGCGCTGGAGAGCGTGCTGCCGATGTGCAACCGCATGCTTACCAGCGAAGGCGAGGCCGCGCTCGACGAACAGATGGTGGAGCAGCAGGCGCATCGCCTGGCGACGCGCGGATTCCGCGTGATCGCCCTGGCCGACGGCTCGGGCGGGAGTGGCACGCCCCTGTCGGAAACGCAACTCGACGATCTGTGCCTGCTGGGACTGATCGGACTGATCGACCCCTTGCGCCCGGAGGCGAGCGAGGCGGTGGAGGCCTGTCGCAGCGCCGGGATCCAGGTGGCGATGGTCACCGGCGACCATCCGGACACCGCCTATGCCATAGGCGCGGAGCTGGGACTGGCCAGCGATCCGGCGCAGGTGATCACAGGTCCGCAGTTGCAGCGTGCCGAGAGTGAAGCGGAACAGGACCGGCTGGTGCATGGGGCGCGGGTGTTCGCGCGCATGGAGCCGCGGCAGAAGACCGACATCGTGCGTTCCTTGCAACGCCAGGGCGAGTTCGTCGCGGTCACCGGCGACGGTGCCAACGACGCCCCGGCACTGCGCGCGGCCCAGGTCGGGGTGGCCATGGGCCGTTCGGGTACCGACGTGGCTCGCGAGACCGCCGAACTGGTGATCACCGACGACAACTTCGCCTCGATCGTGTCCGGGGTCGAGGAGGGACGCATTGCCTATGCCAATGTGCGCAAGGTGATCTTCCTGCTGATCTCCACCGGTGCGGCCGAACTGGTGCTGTTCACCCTGGCCCTGCTCACTGGCCTGCCACTGCCGCTGCTGGCGGTGCAGCTGTTGTGGCTGAACCTGGTGACCAACGGCATCCAGGATGTGGCGCTGGCCTTCGAGCCAGGCGAGGGCAACGAGTTGCGCCGTCCGCCGCGAGCGCCGAGCGAGTCGGTATTCAACCGTCTGATGATCGAGCGCGTGTTGATCTCGGCGCTGACCATCGGCGTGGTTGCATTCTTACTGTTCAAGGCGCTGTTGGATGCCGGTATGAGTGTCGATGCCGCGCGCAACAGCACCCTGCTGCTGATCGTGCTGTTCGAGAACGTGCACGTGTTCAACAGCCGCTCCGAGACGTGCTCGGCGTTCGCCCACAGCCCGCTGCGCAATCCCTTGTTGCTGATCGGCACCCTGGTTGCACAGCTGGTGCATATCGGTGCCATGTACACGCCGTGGATCAGCGATGTGCTGCACATCCAGCCGGTCTCCCTCGGGCACTGGGGCGAACTGCTGCTGATGGCGGTCAGCGTGCTGCTGGTGATGGAACTGCACAAGCTGTGGCGCCGCCGCAGGGACGCCTCGTAAGGAAACTGTCACCCAGCCATCACAAAGCTGCAATTGCCGACACCTACTGTGCGTCACCAAGATGACAGGCACAACATATGGTGGTCGAGCCATGGCAAGCATCCAATACAAGTCGTTGTTCATTTCCGATACCCACCTCGGGCTGCGCTCGGCCAAGAGCGAGTACCTGCTGGACTTTCTGCGCCATACCGAATGTGAAACCCTGTTCCTGGTCGGCGACATCGTCGATGGCTGGAAGCTGCGCTCAGGCTGGTACTGGCCGGCGATCAACAACCAGATCGTACGCCTGGTGATGAAGAAGGCCGCGCAGGGGACACGCGTGATCTACGTGCCGGGCAATCACGACGAGGCGCTGCGCGAGCACCTGGATATCAACGTGGCCGGCATCGAGGTGATCGGCGAGGCGGTGCACGAGACCGCCGACGGCCGGCGCTTCCTGGTGATGCACGGCGACGAGTTCGATTGCGTGGTGATGAACAACAAGTGGCTGGCGCACCTGGGCAGCTGGGCCTATGACGTGCTGCTGTGGCTCAACCGCTGGTTCAACGTGGCACGGCGCCGCCTCGGCTTCGGCTACTGGTCGCTGTCCGCCTACCTGAAGAACCAGGTGAAGGAGGCGGTCAAGTACATCGGCAACTTCGAAGAGGCAGTGATCAAGGCCGGGCGCGAACGTGACATGGACGGGGTGATCTGCGGCCATATCCACCACGCGGTGATCAGCGATTTCGACGGCATCGTGTATGCCAACTGCGGCGACTGGGTCGAGAGTTGCACCGCCCTCGCCGAAGAAGCCGACGGTTCGCTGCGCCTGATCCACTGGGTGGAAGAATCGGCCGAGTTGTTGGATCAACCGCCTGTCGAATCAGATGAAAGAGAACAAGTATGCGCATAGCGATCCTCACAGACGCCTGGTATCCCCAGGTCAATGGCGTCGTCCGTACCCTCAACAAGACCATCGAGATCCTCGAGGCCAATGGCCACGAGGTGTTGTGCATCAATCCGCAGCTGTTCAAGACGCTGCCGATGCCGACCTATCCGGACATCCGCCTGGCGATTCTGCCGTGGCGCGGGGTGAAAAAGCGCCTGGACGCGTTCAAGCCCGAGGCGGTGCACCTGGCGACCGAGGGCAGCATCGGTTGGGCGGGACGGCGTTACTGCCTGAAGCACAAGGTGCCTTACACCACCGCCTATCACACGCGCTTCCCGGAGTACGTGCGCCTGCGCGCGCCGATTCCGCTGGCCTGGTCGTATGCCTTCGTGCGGCGCTTCCACAGTGGTGCGATCCGCACCATGGTAGCGACCCAGTCGATGCACGACTCGCTCGCCGAGCATGGTTTCAAAAACCTGGTGCGCTGGTCACGCGGGGTCGACCTGCAGCGGTTTCACCCCCGTCAGGCAGACGTGTTCGACGATCTGCCCAGGCCGGTGATGCTGCACCTGGGGCGGGTCGCGGTGGAGAAGAACATCGAGGCCTTCCTGGCGCTGGATCTGCCGGGCAGCAAGGTGGTGATCGGCGACGGACCGGCGCGCAAGGACCTGCAGGCCAGGTATCCGGATGCGCATTTTCTCGGCTACAAGGAGAACGGCGACCTGGCGCGCCACCTGGCCGCGGCGGATGTGCTGGTGTTCCCCAGCCGTACCGACACCTTCGGCCTGGTGATGCTGGAGGCGATGGCCAGCGGCGTGCCGGTAGCGGCATACCCGGTCGAGGGGCCGGTGGACGTGATCGAGAACGGCGTCAACGGCTGGGTCGACGAGGATCTGCACAAGGCCGTCTCGCAGGCGCTGCGGGTCGACCGTGCCGCCTGCCGGGCACATGCCGAGCAGTACTCCTGGGAGGCCTGCACCGACCAGTTCCTGGACAACCTGCAGCCGCTCGAGGAACAGCAGCTCGCGACCCTGAGCGCGGATTCGCTGGGTTGAGCCGCGCCAAGCAGTCACAAGCGGTGCCGGATAACGGTAGCGGCTGCGGCGGCGCGCGCTGCCTGTTCGAGCTGGCGGCCGGCTGGCTGTTGCTGGTCAGCGGCCTGCTGATCACGCCGCTGCCCCTGCCGGTCGGCCTGATCCTGCTGCTGCTCGGGCTGGTGCTGCTGATCCGTCGCAGTCGCTGGATCCGCAGGCGCATCCGCGAGCTGCGGCGTCGCTACCCGCGTTTCTCGCAGCGTCTGCGCAGACTCGAGCCGCGCCTGCACGCCTCGCTGGCGCGAACCCTGCGCGAAACCGACCCGGCGAGAGTGGATCAGGCTGGCGGTTGAGGCGTGCTCAGAGGGTCTGGCGTGTCGGGTCGACGAACACGGTCAGGCGCTGGCCGGGCTTGATGTAGCGGCCGACGCTGTTCCAGCGCTGCAGGTCGGCGACCTTGACCTGGAACTTGCGGGCAATCTTGTACAGCGAGTCGCCGCGGCGCACCTGGTAGCGCACGCGCGAACGCGGCAGGCCCAGCTTGCGCGAGGCGGAGGCGAGCGATACCGATTCGGATAGCGGGATCAACAGCGTCTTGCCGGCGCGAATGCGGTGATCGGCCAGCTGATTGGCCTGCATGATGGCCTTGACCGAGACGCCGTAACGACGGGCGATCTTGCCCAGCACATCACCGGAAATGATCTTGTGGTGTTGCCAGCGCAGGCGCTCATTCTGCGGCAGTTGCGCCAGGGCGTCGGCGAAGTGTTGCGCCTTGTCGACCGGCAGCAACAGGTGGTGTGGCCCCTGCGGGTGGGTCGACCAGCGGTTGAAGCCGGGGTTGAGCTGCAGCAGGTCCTCGACCGGGACCTGCGCCAGGTCGGCAGCGATCTTCAGGTCGATCTGGCCGCCGCTGGCCACCTGGGCGAAATAGGGGCGGTTGTCCAGCGAGGGCAGGGCCAGACCGTAGCGGCCGGGATCGCTGATGATCTCGGCCAGTGCCAGCAGGCGCGGCACATAACGGTCGGTCTCGCCCGGCAGGTCCAGGTCCCAGAAGGCGGTGGACTTGCCCTGGCGCTCGGCCTTGCGGATGGCGCGGCGCACGGTGCCGCCACCGGCATTGTAGGCGGCCAGGGCGTGCAGCCAGTCGCCGTCCAGGCGCGTGTTCAGGCGTTCCAGGTATTCCAGGGCGGCATCGGTGGCGGAGATCAGGTCGCGCCGCCCGTCGTACCACCAGTCCTGCTTGAGGCCGAGCATGCCGCCGGTGGCGGGCATGAATTGCCACAGCCCGGCAGCGCCGTCCGGTGAATAGGCGAAGGGGCGGAATCCGCTTTCGACCGCCGGCAGCAGCGCCAGTTCGGCCGGCATGTCGCGTTTTTCCACCTGTTCGACGATGTGATACAGGTAGGGCTCGGCGCGACTGATCAGCACGTCGAAGGCGGCCGGGCTGTGTTGCAGGCGCTTGATCTCTGCCTGGATGCGCGGGTGGCTGACACCCCACAGGCGGAAGTTCTTGCGCAGTCGTTCCCACAGGCCCTCTTGCTCGGCGGGCATTGGCGGCGCCGGGCGGGCCACTGTCGCCAGCTGCGGGCCGACGTCCTGCGCTTCGCCGCAGGGAATGTCCTGTTCCGACAGCTGTTGTGCGGTGGCCTGGGTTTCTTCGGGCAGGCTGAGGCAGCCGCTCAGCTGGCTGAGGGCCAGCAGCACCAGTGACAACAGCGGCAATCGCCTCAGCCATTGCCCTGAACACGCGGCTTGGTCAGAATCGGTGTTGGCGTCGTGGTGTTGTTGTAGGCCCATGGCGCGCCACTATACGAGAACTTTTTTAGCCAGACCAGCCGCATGGCCACGCCATCGATTTGCGAACAAAACCTGTCCGAACTGACGCAAGCGCTGCGTGACTGGTACGCCAGACCGGCGGGGCGGCGGCTGCTGGCTGCCGAGCAGGCCTTGCTGGCGCGTCTCAGCGAAGATGTGTTCGGCTACCACCTGATCCAGTTGCAGGATTTCGGACACGGGCTGGAGGCCTATGCCGATTGTCCGGTGAGCAAACGCTGCCTGCTGGACCTGCGCGGCGGCGAGGCGGTCGGCCTGATGGCGGTCAGCGAACAGCTGCCGCTGCAGAGCGATTCGGTGGATCTGGTGGTGCTGCCGCACACCCTGGATTTTGCCATCGACCCGCACCAGGTGGTGCGCGAGGTCGAACGCGTGCTGATCCCGGAAGGGCGGATCCTGATCCTCGGCTTCAACCCGTTCAGTCTGTGGGGCATCGCACGTCTGTTCCTGCGCTGGCGTGGCAAGGTACCCTGGTGCGGCCATTTTCTTTCCTACCGGCGTATCGTCGACTGGCTGGGGCTGGTCGGCTTCGATATCGAATACACAGACGTGTGTGCGATCGCACCGCCGCTGGACAGCGACCGCTGGGCCGGCCGCCTCGCGCCCCTGGAAAGGCTCGGGCGCAGGGTATGGCCGATGCTTGCCGGGGTATACGCGGTGCGCGCGGTGAAACGGGTGTCGACGGTGCGGCCGATCAAGACGCCGTGGCGGGGACTGAGGGTGTTGGCGCCGACCGCCATCGAGCCCTCGGCACGCAATGGCGTGCAACACACATCAGACAAGGGTAATACATGACACAACGCGTGGAACTGTTCACCGACGGTGCCTGCAAGGGCAACCCGGGCAAGGGCGGCTGGGGTGCCCTGCTGCGCTACGGTGATGCGGAAAAGGAACTGTACGGGGGGGAGGCCAACACCACCAACAACCGCATGGAACTGATGGCGGTGATCCGTGGCCTGAATGCACTGAAGCGCGCCAGCCAGGTGTGCGTCACCACCGATTCGCAGTACGTGAAAAACGGCATCACCCAGTGGATCCACAACTGGAAGAAGAACGGCTGGAAGACCGCCGCCCGAAAACCGGTGAAAAATGTCGATCTGTGGCAGGCGCTGGACCAGGCCGTCTCTCAGCACGAGGTCAAGTGGCATTGGGTCAGGGGCCATACCGGACATGCGGAAAACGAACGGGCCGACCAGCTGGCCAATCTGGGCATCGAGGAACTGGGATCATGAGTGAAGAATCGCAGCGCCAGATCGTGCTGGATACCGAGACCACCGGCCTCGAGCCCGCGCAGGGCCACCGCATCATCGAGATCGGCTGCGTGGAGATGGTCGACCGGCGTCTGACCGGCAACAATTTCCACGTCTATCTGCAGCCGGACCGCGAGATCGACGAGGCGGCGATCGAGGTGCACGGCATCACCAACGAATTCCTCGCCGACAAGCCGCGCTTCGAGGATGTGGCGGAAGAGTTCGCCGATTACCTGCGTGGTGCTGAGGTGATCATCCACAATGCGCCGTTCGACGTCGGATTCATCGATGCCGAGTTCGCGCGCCTGCCCGACAGGATCACCACCGACTCGCTGTGCCAGGTCACCGATACCCTGGTGATGGCACGGCAGATGCACCCGGGGCAACGCAACAGCCTGGACGCCCTGTGTGGCCGTTACGACATCGACAATGCGCACCGTACCAAGCACGGCGCGCTGCTCGACTCGGAGATACTGGCCGACGTCTACTTGGCGATGACCGGCGGGCAGAAGACCCTGAGCCTGGACGACGAGGATGAGCAGACCGACAGCGGCCAGGCCGGGGGTATTCGCCGACTCGAGGCAGACCGGCCCGCGTTACGCGTGATCCGGGCCAACCACGCCGAGCTGGCCGCGCATGAGCAGCGCCTGCAGGCGGTCGCCAAGGCGAGTGGCGGGCAGGTGGTGTGGCGCGCGGCCGGCGAACAGGCCGATGCCTGAGCGGCAGCGGCAGGCGTTGTTTATTTCAACAGCAGCTGCTCGGTCTCGCCCAGGTTGACCCGGCCGTTCAGCTGCCAGCCGGCATCGGCCGCGCCCAGTTCCACGTTCCAGCTGGTGGCGGACAGCTCGGGCAGCGCCGCCTGGTAGCTGGAGGGACCGACCGGCTTGAGCTGCAGGCGTGAATCCCGGTCGGCGCGGGTGGGATGGTTCAGGCTCAACACCAGGGTGCCGAGGGCCTGGTTGCCGGTCGAGGCGACGTCCACATTGATCAGGCCGCCGGCGCGGTCAAAGCGGATATCGGCCTCGACACCGAGTTGCCTGGCCATCAGCAGGGCATCGGCATCGCGGTGAATCGCCAGGCCGTCCTTGTAATAGTCCTCGCTGACCAGGCCGTCATTGGTTTCCACCGCCAGATTGATGGTGATCATCGCCGCCACGATGGTGGCGGCCGGGAGGCTGATCAGAAACCAGGGCCAGAATTGTTTCCACCAGGGCGGCGGGTTCATCTCGTCGACAGTGTGGTTCATTGCTTTGTCCTTGTCAGGCATGGCGATCAACGTGCCACCGGGCCGAGGAAGCGGGCCGGTTCGCGCAGCTCGATCCCTGAGCCGTCGTTGGTCACGAAATTGAAGAAAATCTTGCTGCTGCGTGCTTTTATCGATTCCGGATCGACCTGGATACGTACCGGCAGATCGACCACCGCACCACTTTCCACGGTCACGCTATTGCTGCCCATCAGCTGTATGTCTTCCAGGCCATCGACACTGATCTGATACTCGTGCGCCACGTGATCCATGTTGATCACCTTGAGGTTGTACACGTTCTCGATCAGGCCGCGCTGGTTTTCGGTGTACAGGGCGCTGCGGTCACGGATGATGTCCACTTCCAGCGGCACCCGGGTCAGCAGGCCGTACGCCAGCAGGGCAGTGACCAGGCTGAGGATGCCGATGTAGATGAAGATGCGCGGGCGCAGGATGCGGGTCTTTTGACCTTCCAGCGCGTTTTCGGTGGTGTACTTGATCAGCCCTTTCGCGTAGCCCATCTTTTCCATGACGTCGTCACACACGTCGATGCAGGCGGCACAACCGATGCACTGGTACTGCAGGCCGTTGCGGATGTCGATGCCGGTCGGGCACACCTGTACGCACAGGCCGCAGTCGATGCAGTCGCCCAGGCCGACCGAGGCGGAGTCCACGCCACGCTTGCGCGAGCCACGCGGGTTGCCGCGCTGCTCGTCGTAACTGATCATCAGGGTGTTCCTGTCGATCATGGCGCTCTGGAAGCGCGCATACGGGCACATGTAGATACACACCTGTTCGCGCATGAAGCCGGCGTTGCCATAGGTGGCGAAGCCGTAGAAGAAGATCCAGAAGGTCTCCCACGGGCCGAGTTGCCAGGTGATGAAACTGTCGGCGAGTTCGCGAATCGGCGTGAAGTAGCCGACGAAGGTGAAGCCGGTCCAGATCGAGAAAGCCAACCAGACCAGGTGCTTGGTGGCCTTGATGCGGTAATAGTTGAAGTCGCGCGCGCCCTGGTCGAGCTTTTTCTGCTTGCGCGAATCGCCCTCGATCTTGCGCTCGAACCACATGTAGATCTCGGTCCACACGGTCTGCGGGCAGGCATAGCCGCACCACAGGCGGCCGGCCAGCGCGGTGAACATAAACAAGGCCAGCGCGGCGATGATCAGCAAGGCGGACAGGTAGATGAAATCCTGCGGCCAGAAGGTCAGGCCGAAGATGTGAAATTTGCGGGCGGGCAGGTCGAACAGTACCGACTGGTGACCGTCCCAGTTGAGCCAGGCGAGCCCGTAATACAGGCCCAGCAGCGAGTACATGGCGAGGTTGCGCATTTTGGCCCAAATGCCATGCACCTCACGCACATAGAGTTTCTTGCGCTTCTGATAAAGCTCGCCCTCGATGGAGTTTTCCTGTTCGGGAGCGGTGGCGGTGTCGTTGTTACTGCTCAACGTCTTAACTCTCTTGCGCGGGATTGTTGTTGTGGCACGGCCGGCGGAAGTAGCAGGTCAGTGCACAGCTGATGGAAGTCAGAAACCAGAAACCGAAGAATCCGCCCGTATAGCCAGCCATGCGAGAAAGCTCCAGTCCCAGCAACATGCCCAGTTCCTGTGGATCGAACAAGGTGAAGAAGATGATGGTTGCGGCACTCGCGGTCAGAAAGGACGGCCAAAGGATTGAGACAATTTTCTGAACGGTTGGTATGGGTTCAGAGCGGGGTCTGCTGGCTGGTTGTGTCGGCACGAGGGCAGGTCTCCATCAGTGATAGAAAACGACAGTGTGTACGGTAATCAGGCGTTGTGTCGCCGGTCATTGATATTTCGCAGTCGGCGGGCGAAAACCCCGGCTCAGCAACACCCGGTGGTGTACTCAAACAACGGAACAGGCCACCAGTTTTTCCGCCTGAGCTTAGCA
>Ga0272444_10003663_pt1 | contig 13757 bp, 12 predicted proteins | sample SSMForm13_FD_201033 | JGI IMG/M metagenome (GOLD analysis project Ga0272444, IMG submission 201033) | Marine sediment archaeal communities from Little Sippewissett salt marsh, Falmouth, MA, United States - SSM-Form-13 | ecosystem: Environmental > Aquatic > Marine > Wetlands > Sediment ...
GCCCGCTATCCTGCACGCAGCTGGCGCGAGAGCTGGCATCGTTCGTCGAGGAGGCCCTTGCGCCGAGGACGACCGTCCACGGCACGCTGGTCGACGTATACGGTGTCGGCCTGCTTGTCACGGGGGAGAGCGGAATCGGAAAGAGCGAGTGCGGTCTCGATCTCGTGGAGAGCGGCCACCGGCTCGTCGCGGACGACGTCGTCTATGTCAGACGGACGCCACGCGGCCATCTTGTTGGCGCACCGAGCGAACTTCTGAAGCACCACATGGAGATCCGCGGCGTCGGGATCATCGATGTACGTTCGATCTTCGGTGTCCGCGCGGTGCGGTCGATGAAGCGGATCGAGGTCGAGGTCAGGCTCGTCAAGTGGTCCGATGTCGTTGACTACGAGCGCCTTGGCATCGAGGAGACGATGACGGAGATTCTCGGTGTCGAGGTGCCTCTCGTGACTCTTCCGTTGGTGACCGGCAAGAACATCACGGTGATCGCGGAGGTTATCGCGCAGAACCATCTCCTCAAGTTGAGTGGGGTAAGTCCGGCGGTCGACTTCGATAGAAGGCTCAGAGACCTGGTCTCAGGCGACCGGGAGGAGTCCGACATAATCGACGGAGACAGCGAGTGAGTGAGCAGTCCAAACGGATCGGCTGCGTGATCGTCGCGCACGGTCGCCTCGGTCAGTGTCTGATGGAGGCCGTCCAGGGCATCGTGGGAACTCAGCAGGGCTGGGTGGCCGTCTCCAATACTGATCTCGGTCTGAGCGAACTCAGGCAGTCGGTCGATCGGGCGATCGACGGGCTGTCGCCGACCCACGACGTGATCCTCCTGAGTGACATGCCCGGCGGCAGCTGCCACCACGCCTGTCGCGAGATCGTGGCCGAGCGCCCGGAACTGAGGCTCCTGAGCGGGCTCAACCTCATGATGCTGCTCGAGTTCTTCGTGAAGCGTGACCGCCACGGCCTCGATCAGCTTCTCGGGCTCGTGATGGAGCGGGGCCGCGATTCCGTGCGAACGCAGTAAGAGGGAAGGACGCGTGGCCTTCGTTCTGGTCCGGATCGACGACAGGTTGATTCACGGTCAGGTCAGCGTGGCGTGGGGCACCGCGCTCGAACCCGACCGTATCGTCCTCGCCAACGATGACGTCGCCTCCACGGAGTGGAAGTGCGACCTCTACTGCGACTTCGATGCGCTGGGGGCGGCGATCTCCGTGCTGAGCCTCGACGGCTTCCTCGAAACGGTCCGCGAGGGCCGCTGGGCGGACGAGCGCGTGCTGCTCGTCGTCGGGTCGCCGCGTGACCTGCTGGCGCTGCTGGAAGGAGGTTTCGCCGTTCCCGAGGCGAACATCGGAGGTATGCACGGGGAGACCAAGCGAGAGATTCTGCCGTACGTCTTCGTCGACGAGAGCGACGTGCGCGATCTCAGGAAGATCATGCGCAGAGGCACCAAGCTCGTGGCGCAGGACGTTCCTCAGTCGCGGGGAGTAGACCTGGCTCCTCTCTTGGATAGGGCGGCGGAGGCATAGAGGGGCTCGCCACGACCGGAGGTGATCGCGAAACCGTGGACAAGACGACCTTCATCTTCTGCATTCACAACCATCAACCGGTGGGGAACCTCCCGGGCGTATTCGAGCACGCGTACCGTGCGGCGTATCTGCCGTTCCTCAACGTTCTCGAAGCCCACCCGCGCGTGAAGTTCGTGCTCCACAACACCGGGCCGCTCCTCGAGTGGTACGAGGCAAACGCGCCGGACTATCTGGAGCGCGTCAGGGCTCTGGTCGAGCGAGGCCAGGTCGAGGTCCTGACCGGAGGGTTCTACGAGCCCATTCTGTCGGCGATACCGCGGCGTGACGCCGCCGGGCAGATCGCCAAGATGACCGAGTACACACGGCGCGTGTTCGGCGCGAAGCCGCGGGGAATGTGGCTGGCCGAGCGCGTCTGGGAGCCGCATCTGGCGTGGACTATCGGGAAGGCCGGTGTCGAGTACGTACCGCTCGACGACTACGAGTTCCGTCTCGCGGGCATTCCCGACGAGGATCTGGTTGGGCACTTCGTCACGGAGTCCGAGGGCGTGCCCCTCTCGCTCTTCCCGATCAGCAAGCGGCTCCGATATGCGATTCCGTTCGGCCCTCCAGAAGATACGATCGATCTTCTGCGGAGGCTCGCCGAGCGCGGCCAGGGCCTGGTGGCCGTCTTCGGTGACGACGGCGAGAAGTTCGGTGTGTGGCCGGGAACGCACGAGCACGTCTACGCGGGCGGATGGCTCAACCGTTTCCTTACGGCGCTCGAGGAGAACGACGACTGGCTGGCCACGTCGACGTTTGCGGAACACGTCGACAGCGAGCCCCCGCGCGGGCGGGCGCATCTTCCGACGTCGTCGTATCCCGAGATGATGGAGTGGGCGCTTCCGACGCGGGCTCGGAGGCAATTCGAGCGCTTCCATAATCGCCTTCGGGAGGACGGATTGGAGGATGAGTGGGGGCCCTTCGTGAGCGGAGGAATCTGGAAGGGGTTCCTGTCGAAGTACGACGAAGCGAATCTCATGGCCAGGAAGATGGTCCGCGTAAGCGACCGTATCACGCACATCAGGGCCGCCGCGCGGGACGGCAACATTGATGTGAGCGTATCGGAGGGTGTGACGCCGGACTGCTCCGTCAGCGAGAACGCGCTCAATGAGGCGGAGAACGAGCTGTGGCGCGGGCAGTGCAACTGCGCGTACTGGCATGGTGTGTTCGGCGGCCTCTACCTGCCGCACCTGCGTTCGGCCATCTTCGAACATCTGATCCGTGCCGAGAACCTGCTGGATTCGGAGCGCGGTAGCCATTGGGACTGGGTCGAAGTGGCCGACCATGATCTCGACGGGCGCGATGAGGTGCTCCTCGAGTCGCACTGGGCGAACGTCTACGTCGCTCCGGCGCGGGGTGGTACCCTCTTCGAGTTCGACCTCCGCAGGTCGGCGACGAATCTGCTGGGAGTGATGTCGCGCTACGAGGAGGCCTATCATCGCGACCTGGAGAACGGGGAGCGGGAGTCCGAGCGCAACGGGACCGTGAGCATCCATGACGTGATGCCCGCCAAGGAGAAGGGTCTCTCGAAGCTCGCCGTGCCCGACGGCGCGCCGCGTCGGTCGGCGGTCGACCGGTTCGTTCGTGTCGAAGCCGGCCACGGTGCACTCGATCTCCGGAGCCGCGACATCGGCGATTTCGCGGAGCGCGTTTACGCGTTCGCCCCCTTCCGGAGCGACGGCGCGGTCGGAGTCGCCATGAACCGCGAGGCGGCCGTTGGTGACGGTCCCGACGCACGCTCCGTCAGAATCGAGAAGACCGCGACGCTCGAATCGGACGAGACGCTGAGCGTGGAGTGGAAGCTCGCGGGCGACGTGCCGGACGACGTTCACTTCGTGTCCGAATGGAACCTCGCGTTCCTGACGCCCGATCCGGACTACCTCGTGCTCGAGGCCGGGGGAACCGACCGGATGGTGAAGAGCCCACTCGATCTTGAGGGGATAGCGGAAATCGTCTTCCGCGACCGATTGAGAGGCGAACGGATCATCGTTTCCCTTGCGCCGGAGTGCAACGTCTGGCTGGCGCCTTTGGAGACGGTCTCCCAGTCGGAGGGTGGCTACGAGCGCGTTTTCCAGGGTGTGACGGTGGCGGCGCTTTGGCCCGCGGCCGCCGGTCACTTCGCAATGACGCTTCGTGCCGAGAAGGAGGGCTAGGCGGCCGTGACCGAGGCGGGGCTGATTGCTGCCCTTGCGCTCCTGGCCGGCGTGCTCGCGCTCGACGCGACGGTGGCCTTCCAGCTGATGTTGTCGCAGCCGGTCGTGTCCGGCGCGCTCGCCGGGCTCGTGATCGGGGATCCGGGCGCGGGGCTTGCGATCGGGGCGGCGTTGCAGCTTGTGTGGCTCGGTGTCCTTCCTGTCGGAGCGGCGCCGTTCCCCGACACCGCGGTCGCCACGGTAGTGGGCGTAGGAGTCGCGGCGATTCTGACGGAGGCGGGAAGCGGTGTGGGCTGGGCGATCGGGATCGCCATCCTCGTTGCGCTCTTGACCGGAGCGCTGGGGCAGTGGCTGATCGCGCGCGTGCGGCGACTCAACATGCGCCTGGCGGACATGGCGATCGAGCGGGCGAAGCAGGGCAGCGGCCGCGGCATCGGTCTGGCCGTCGCGTTTGCGCTCGGAGCGCGCTTCGCGGCAGGTGCGATCCTGGCTGTGGTGGTCCTCTCTTTGGCCTCAGCGGTTGTGAGCCGAGTCGCTCCCGTCGGCGGCCCGACGTACTGCCCCGTACTCGTGTGGGCCGCGCCTCTGGGAGCGGCCTGGATCGTGGCGCGGGCGCGGGGGCGCGCCGTCTGGGCGTACCTGTCTCTGGGCGTCCTTGCCGGGATCGTCGTCACGTCGCTCTAGGTCGGGGGGCATCGAGTGCACACGCCGAAGGAGTCAGGGCATCAGGAGGAGGAGGGGAGACTTTCCACGGCCTCTCGACTCGCCGTCTTCGCGAGGTCGTTCCTTCTTCAGTCGGTCTGGAATCCGCGCGGAATGCAGAACGTCGGATTCTGCTTCGCCCTGATGCCGGTCGCGCCGCCCGAGAGCGAGCGGGCGGAAAGAGCGGCCTTCCTGGAGCGGCATCTCAAGTTCTTCAACACGAACCCGACTCTTGCGTCGTATGTGTTGGGCGCGACGGCCGCGGCGGAGCGCGCCGGCCGCGGCGCCGCGGAGGCGGACGATCTGAAGCGCGCTCTGGCGGGACCGCTCGGAATGGCCGGAGACGGGCTGTTCTGGGGGGCGCTCCGTCCGTTCGCCGCGCTCGTCGGCGTCCTCGGTGTGCTCGCGTTCCCGCTCTACGCGGCCGCCGCGATGTTGGCGATCTACAACGTGCCCCATGTCGTCCTCCGCTGGCGCGGCATCGTGCGGGGAGCCGAGTTAGGTGGGGCCGCGGCGCGTGACATGCTCGGACCCGGGTTCCGTGAGTTGGTCTCTCTGCTGCGGGCCGCGGCGGCCGTGATAGGGGGGTTGATCGTTGGCTGGGCCATTGCGGGCGCGGGCGGAGGCGCGGAATGGCGAGCGGTCGTCGTCGGCGTCTACTTCACACTCGGCGTGGCTGCGGCGCGTCTCAGCGTTCCGCCGACGGTGATCGGGATCGCAGGAGCGATCGGCGGACTGGTTCTCATGGCGACTGGTGTCGCGGGAGGATAGCGTGATCGAGCGAGAGGTCATCCTGGCGAACCGACACGGGCTTCATGCCAGACCCGCGGCAGAATTCGTTAAGCTGGCCGGCAGGTACAAGTCATGTGTCAAACTGACGAAGGATGATCTCACGATCGACGGGAAGAGCATTATGGGTGTGATGATGCTGGCCGCGGAGCAGGGGAGCAGGCTCGTCCTCCGCATCGAGGGGCCGGACGAGGAAGCCGCGATTGACGCGCTCGTCGAGTTCCTCGCAACCGATTCGGAGGGATAGAACGGAATTGCTGGATCTCGCGAAGATAGGCCGGGCCGAGATTGTCGAGGGCATTCCCGCTTCACCGGGAGTGGTCATCGGCAAAGCGTTCATCATGGATACCGAACGCCCACACGTCAAGGAGCTCACGATCGCCGCCGAGCAGGTCGAAGTGGAGATTGCGAGTTTCCGTCAGGCGGCGGCGGAGACGCGACAGCTCCTCATCGATCTCCGGCATGGGCTCCAGGAGGAACTCGGGGAAGAGCACGCGCGCATGTTCGACGCTCACTTGATGATCCTCGAGGACTCGATGGTCATCGACGGGACGATTCGGAGAATTCGGGACGAGAGGATCAGCGCGGCCCATGCGCTCACGGAGACGATCGGCCAGGTGACGAAGGCGATGTCGGCGACCGACGACGAGTATCTCCGTGATCGCGTCTTCGACATCAAGGACATCGAGCGCCGCCTGCTCCTGATGCTGTTGGGCCGGAAGCCGAAGTCACTGAAGCATCTCGATGACGACGTCATCGTCATCGCGCACGATCTTGCCCCGACGCACACCGCATCGATGCATAAGGAACGGGTGATTGCGTTCGCGACGGAAGTCGGCGGGCGGACGTCCCACGCCGCCATCATGGCCAGATCACTCGAGATCCCGGCCGTTGTCGGGCTCCACGGCGTCACGGATGTGGTCGATCAGGGGGAGATCGTCATCATCGACGGGATTCTCGGCATCCTTGTGCACAGCTTCGACGACGCTGTCCTCAATTACTATCGGGAGCGGAAGCGCGAGTACGAGGAGTTCGAAAGGGACCTTCTGAAGGTCAAGGACTACCCGGCGGTCACGAAGGACGGTCGGAAGTTCGAGCTCGGCGCCAACATCGAGATTCCCGAGGAGGTAGTCTCCGCCGTGTCGCACGGCGCGGAGGGCATCGGGCTGTATCGCACGGAGTACCTCTTCATCGCACGCGACGACCTGCCCTCCGAGGACGAGCAGTATGAGGCCTACCGATCTGTCGTGCGGACGATGGCGCCCTCGACCGTGGTCATCCGTACTCTCGACGTCGGCGGGGACAAGCTGGGGCTACACGTCGGAGCGCAGCGTGAGGCGAATCCCTTCCTGGGATGGCGTGGCATCAGGTATACGCTCTCGCGGCCGAACATCTTCATGCGGCAGCTGCGCGCGATTCTGAGAGCGAGCGCGCACGGGAACGTGCGCGTCATGTTCCCGATGATCTCGTCACTGCACGAGGTTAGGGACGCCAAACAGGTACTGGAGGCGGCACGGCAGGAGCTGGCCGCGCGGGGAGAGGCGTTCGATCCCGAGATGCCGGTCGGCATCATGGTGGAGACGCCGGCGGCCGCCATGATGGCAGAAGCTCTCGCGGCCGAAGTGGACTTCTTCAGCATCGGTTCGAACGATCTGATTCAGTACACGCTGGCCGTCGATCGGGGCAACGATCGCATCGCCTACCTCTACGATCAGTACCATCCGGCTGTGCTCAAGCTCATCGCGCGCACGGTCAGAGAGGCGAAGAGGCACAAGAAGTGGGTGGGACTCTGCGGGGAGATGGCGGGCGATCCGCTTGCCGTGATGCTCCTCGTTGGTCTGGGCCTGAACGAGCTTTCGACGAGCCCGCTCGTTCTCCCTGAGGTGAAGAGCATTATCCGGGCGACGAGCTACAACTACGCGAGAAAGGTCGTGGCAAGAGCGCTCAAGATGCAGACCGGGAGCGAGGTGCGGAGATATCTCGAGCGGATCTTCGCCCGCCGCCATCCGGAGATCAGCGCCACGGAGATGATCTCATGAGTACTCTCGACGATCGCGAACTCATGCGCGCGCTGGATCCCGGCGGAATGTCGGCGCACATCGAACGGTTTCCGGAGCTCCTTGACGAAGGACACCGTATCACCCGGGGTGTCAGGTTTGCCGCGGCGCCGGACGGCCTGACGGCCGTCGTCGTGCTCGGCATGGGAGGATCCGCCATCGGCGGGGAGCTGGTCGCGGGGTACGCCGCGGATTCGCTCCGGGTTCCGCTTCGCGTCGTCAGGGACTACGTGTGCCCGGCCTTCGTGGGGCCGAGCACGCTCGTCATCGCCTCGAGCTACTCGGGCGACACGGAGGAGACGCTCGCGGCGCATGCAGAGGTCTCGGATCGAGGCGCGCACGTCGTCTGCGTCACAACCGGGGGACGGCTGCGCGAGACGGCCCATCGGCTCGGCCAGGACGTCGTCGTGATCCCCGGGGGACTTCCACCGCGATCCGCGCTCGGATACAACCTGGCGGCGCTCGTCGTTGTCCTCGAACGGGCGGGACTCCTGCCGGATCAGACGGAAGCCTTGACCGAGGCGGTAGCCACCGCCCGCGACGCGGTGGAGCGGTTCGGGCTCGGGCGGGCGACTCCCGGGAATGAGGCGAAGGAGCTGGCCGCCTGGCTGCGTGACCGCATCCCGGTGATCTACGGGACGCCGCCGTGGACCTCTGCGGTTGCGACCCGGTGGTGCGGGCAGCTCTCGGAGAACTCCAAACTCATCGGGCACAGAAACGAGTTGCCCGAGATGAACCATAATGAGATAGTGGGGTGGAGCGCCGCGCGGCCTCTTGCTGGGGCAGCGCGGGCAGTTTTCCTCAGGGACGTCGAGGATCATCCCCGAACCGCGAGGCGAATCGAGCTCACGGCGCAGGCAATTGCGGCGGCGGGGGCCGACGTCCGGAGCGTGATGGGATTCGGTACGTCGAGGCTCGCCCGGCTCGTCTCGCTGGTGTTGCTGGGTGACTTCGTGAGCTTCTACCTCGCCGTGCTGGGCGGGGCCGATCCGACGCCCGTCGAGCCGATCGATCGATTGAAGGCGGCGCTCGCCGGGGATCGGGGAGAGCACGACGCTTGAACTCAGGGGAGGCGACATGAAGGCCGTCATCCCGGTGGCCGGAATCGGAACGCGTCTGAGACCCCACACGCACACGGTGCCGAAGGCTCTGGTCCAGGTTGCCGGCAAGCCGATCCTGGGGCACATCGTTGACGAACTCGTTCCGCTCGGTGTTACGGAAATCGCACTCGTCACCGGCTACATGGGCGAGCGCGTACGCGAGTACGCCGGGGAGGCGTATCCGGACTTGAACCTCGCCTACGTGCATCAGGAGAAGCGCCGTGGTCTGGGCCACGCCATTCACCTGACACACGACTTCGTCGGGGATGATCCGGTGCTGATCGTTCTGGGCGACACGATCGTGTCGGCGGACTTCTCGGAGCTTCTGAAGGGCGAGAGAACGCTCATCGGCGTCCGCGAGGTTGATGACCCGAGTCTCTTTGGTGTCGTCGAGGTAGACGCGGGCCGCGTCGTGAGCCTCGTCGAGAAGCCGGACGACCCGCCGAGCAATCTGGCGATCGTCGGGCTCTATCACATCCGAAACAGCAGGCTGCTGTTCGAGTGTCTCCAGGAGATCATCGACAGCGGCATCACGACGAAGGGCGAGTACCAGCTCACTGATGCGCTCAAACTGATGCTCGAGCGTGGAGAGGAAATGAGGACCTTCGCGGTCGACGGCTGGCACGACTGCGGCCGCCCGGAGACGCTCCTGGAGACCAATCGGTTCCTGCTGGATCGGTCGGGCGGGAATGGACACGCGATCGAGGGTGTTACCGTGGTCGGCCCGGTCTCGATTGACCCCAGTGCCGTCATCGAACGCTCGATCGTGGGGCCCTACGTGTCGGTTGCGGCGGGGGCTTCGATCCGGGATTCGGTTCTTAAGGACTGTATCATCAACGCGAGTGCTCTGGTCGAGCGTAGCATTCTCGATCGGTCGCTGATCGGCGAGGGGGCCGTCGTGAGGGGGCACTTCCAGCGCCTGAACGTCGGCGACTCCTCGGAGATCGAGATCGGCGGCTAGCCGGGGGACCCGGTCGGGGGAGGGCTGATTCATGGAGGGGAAGTTGGAACGACATCTGTTTACATCGGAATCGGTTACGGAGGGTCATCCGGACAAGGTGGCGGATCAGATCTCCGACGCGGTGCTGGACGCCGTTCTCGAGCAGGACAGGAAGGGACGTGTTGCCTGTGAGGCCCTGGTCACGACGGGTCTGGCGTTCATCGCCGGTGAGATCTCCACGAACGCTTATGTGGACCTGCCGACGGTGGTGAGGGACACCATCGAGGGAATCGGCTACACGGATCCGGAGTACGGGTTCAACCACCGGACGTGTGCCGTTGTGGCGGCGATCGACGAGCAGTCATGCGACATCTGGGCCGGTGACGAACAGGGCCACGGTGTCGGTGCGGGCGGCGCGGGTGACCAGGGTATGATGTTCGGGTACGCGACGCGCGAGACCGAGGAGTACATGCCGATGCCGATCCACCTCGCGCACCTCCTGGCGCTGAGACTGGCGAAGGTTCGTAAGGAGAAGGTTCTCGGCTACCTGCGCCCTGACGGGAAGACGCAGGTGACGGTCGAGTATGAGAACGGCAAGCCGCTGAGGATCGACGCCGTCGTTGTGTCGTCGCATCATGATGAGGACGTTGACCTCACTGATCTGCGGGCGGGCATTGAGGAGAAGGTGATCCGCCCGGTCCTGCCTCCCGAGCTGCTGAACGGCGCGGCCCCGAGGATCCATATCAACCCGACCGGGCGGTTTGTCGAGGGCGGGCCGCAGGCCGACTCGGGCCTGACGGGGAGGAAGATCATCGTCGACACGTACGGAGGCGTGGGAAGTCACGGTGGAGGCTGCTTCTCGGGTAAGGACCCCACGAAGGTCGACCGCTCGGCGTCGTACGCGGCGCGGTACGTGGCGAAGAACCTCGTGGCCGCCGGACTGGCGGACTGCTGCGAGATCCAGATCGCTTACGCGATCGGCGTGGCGGAACCGGTGTCGGTCATGATCGATTCGATGGGAACCGGCGCAGTGCCGGACGCCGAACTCGTGAAGATCATTAGAAAGCACTTCGACCTGCGGCCGCTGGCGATCATCGAGAAGCTCGATCTCCGGCGCCCGATCTACAGGAAGACCGCGGCTTACGGCCACTTCGGCCGCGGCGACGCGGACTTCACCTGGGAGCGCCTGGACATGGTCGACGCGCTCAAGGAAGGCTGATCGAAGGAGAATCGATGAACTACGACATCGCGGACGCGACGCTCGCAGCCAAGGGAAAGGCCAGGACCGAATGGGCGGCAATGAGCATGCCCGTCCTCAAGAGCATCATCGAGCGGTTCGGGCGTGAGAGGCCCCTCGAGGGGCGCACGATCGCAGGATGCCTGCACGTGACGACCGAGACGGCGAATCTGATGATCGCCCTCAAGGCGGGGGGAGCGAGCGTGTCACTGTGCGCCTCGAATCCGCTGTCGACGCAGGACGACGTCGCATCGCATCTGGTCGAGCACCACTCGATCCCGGTGTTCGCCGTACGCGGCGAGGACAACGACAAGTACTACGATCACATCCACGCCGTGCTCGACACGGGTCCGGTCATCACGCTCGATGACGGGGCCGATCTCGTCTCGACCGTGCACCGTGAGCACCAGGACCTGATTCCGAACCTCCTCGGGAGCATGGAAGAGACGACGACCGGGGTCATTCGCCTCCGGGCAATGGAGAAGGACGGGGCGCTGAAGGTCCCTGTGATCGCCGTGAACGACGCCAACACGAAGCACATGTTCGACAATCGATACGGCACGGGGCAGAGCACAATCGACGGCGTGCTGCGTTCCACGAACGCGCTCCTTCCCGGGTCGACCTTCGTCATCGCCGGGTACGGTTGGTGTGGGAGAGGGCTCGCGAAGTCGGCCGCAGGCATGGGTGCGAACGTCATCGTTACCGAGGTAGATCCCCTGAAGGCACTCGAGGCCGTCATGGACGGGTTCCGGGTCATGCCGATGGACGACGCCGTGAAGATCGGAGACATCTTCGTGACGCTGACCGGGGATATCCGAGTGATCACCGGGCGACACTTCGAGGCGATGAAGGATGGCGCGGTGGTCGCCAACTCGGGGCACTTCGATGTCGAGATCGACAAGGCGGCCCTGGTGGAGATGTCGGAGGAAGTCCTGGAACCGAGAACGTCGGTTCGAACTTACGTGCTCGCCGGGGGGAAGCGCGTCAATCTCCTGGGCGACGGCCGGCTGATCAACCTGTCGGGTGCGGAGGGGCACCCGGCTGCCGTTATGGACATGAGCTTCGCCAATCAGTCGCTCTGCTGCGAGTATCTGGCCAAGCTCGACGAGCGGCTGGCTCCGGCGGTCTACTGCGTTCCCGACGAGATCGACAACGATGTCGCGAGGCTCAAGCTCGAGGCCATGGGTGTCGCCATCGATGAGCTGACGGACGAGCAGCGCGAGTATCTGGCTTCCTGGCAGCTGGGCACTTAGCGGTTGGGGCAGGTGGAAGATAACGGCGGCGGGGCCTCGTCGGGCCCGCCGTCCTCTATTTGGGGGTCTTGATGAGGATGGCGATTCCGATCGCGGCGAAGAGGATGTTCGCGGTCCAGGCGGCGGCGCCCGGTGGAAGGACCGCCTGCTGACCCAGGATCTGCCCGACCCGGATCAGGCCGTAGTAGACGAAGGAAATCGTCAGGGCCGCCGCAAACGAGATGGCGAAGCCGCTCTTGCGGGTCCCCGCGGCGAAGGGTGCTCCGAGCAGCGTCATGATGAGCGTCGCGAAGGGGAAGGCCATCTTCAAGCGGAGTTCGACAAAGAGGGTGTTGGCGTCGGCGCCGCCGGCGCGGCGTCTGTCGATGTATCTCTTGAGTTCGCGATACCCCATCTCCTCGGGAGTGAGCGTGCGACGCACGAGATCGTCGGGCCTGGGCTCTCCCGCAGGCAGATCGAGTGTCTCGAACGACGTGATCCGCTCGCCGTCCAGCGTGAATCGTCTCATGTCACCGTCCTCGAGAACCCAGTGGTCTTCGCTCCAGCGCCCCAGCCGCGCGTCGATGCGTGACGTCAGTCTGACGTTCTCGTCGAACTCCTCGACCGACACGTCCTCGAGAATCATGGCGCGCGTGTTGTATCGACGGACGAGGAACATCGTCCCGTCAGTCTTCATGTAGATCAGATCTGTCTTGAGGCGGGTATCGGCCCGGCGTCCGATGTGGTTCTCCTCGATGTCGAGGCGTGCGCGTGTTGCCGGCGGAAGCGCGTACTCGCCGATGAGGAGCGTCCCGACACTGAGTATGGCGCCGAGAACGAGCGCCGGCAGCAGAATGCGATAGAGGCTGATGCCGGCTCCCTTCATCGCCATGATCTCGTTCCTCCTCGAGAGCCGTCCGAGGGCGAGGAGGACGCCGAGCAGCATGGCAACGGGCGCCGTCAGGGCAAAGATCCACGGAGTGGAGTAGATGTAGTAGAGCAGGACCATCTTCAGAGGGACGTCGTTGTCGATGAAGGAGTGGGCGTGCTCGAAGAGGTCGACGACGACGTAGATCCCCAGAAAGGCGACGAAAACGATCGCCAGCGTCGCGGCGAGTCGCCGTATGATGTAGGAGTCAAGTATCATCGAAGGTTACTCTCCCCCGTGCCGGCAGCCGGCCGCGCGGGGGGCTTCCGGAGGACGAAGTCGAGGGCACGGCCGACCCTGAAGAGACGCCACTCTCGGACGGTCGCGACGGTCAGAGAGATTCCTAGGATGGCGAACAGGATCGTCGGTGACCACATGGCCCAGAACGGCGAGACTATTCCGCGGTCGCCGAGCTGCTCGCCGCCGACGAGGAACAGGTAGTAGACGAGGAAGAAGATGATACCGATGCCGGCGCCGATCCCGACCCCGCCGCGCTTGCTGCGGATTCCCAGGGGAGCGCCCAGGAGTACGAAGACGATACAGGAGAGGGGGAGGGAGAGCTTCTTGTGATACTCCACCTCAAGCTTCCTCACCCTGCGCTCGGCACTGGCGATCGACCTGGTCTCGGCCTCTGCCTTCCGGATCGCGTCAGTCCGCGCGTCCTTGAGTTCGGCGTGAGACGCGAGGGCGGCCGTGCCGTCGGCCATGTCGAGGAGCCCCGCAAGGTGGGCGTGCAGGAGCCCCCCGATCTTGTCCTCGGAGGTGTTTATCTCAGTTCGGTGCCCCGCAATCTGCTGGGAGAGTTCGGCGACAGAGAGTTCGCGGTCGCCTCGTTTGGCGCGCTCACTTCGGATCAGCTCGTCGGGGTCGTGCTCGAGGTTGATCACGTGTCGGTCGAATAGCAGCCTGTTGTACCGCGTCGGATCCTCGGAGTCCATCTCGTGGATTTCCCCGTCGTACAGCTGGATTCTGAGGAGGTTCTGCGCCTCATCCTGAGCGATGTGCCCTCGGGCCGCAACGATCGTCTGAGGAGGCTCGCCGGGTTCGATTCGGTGTATCC
>Ga0272444_10003664_pt1 | contig 13756 bp, 10 predicted proteins | sample SSMForm13_FD_201033 | JGI IMG/M metagenome (GOLD analysis project Ga0272444, IMG submission 201033) | Marine sediment archaeal communities from Little Sippewissett salt marsh, Falmouth, MA, United States - SSM-Form-13 | ecosystem: Environmental > Aquatic > Marine > Wetlands > Sediment ...
GCATCTGATGCTCGTAGGGACAGCCGCAGGGAAGCTGCTGCGCCGCGTAAGGGAAGGTGCTTTCGTAGACCGGCCCGGTATCGCCGCAGCCATCGGTCTTTGTTTTGAAATAGTCGTAGGCCCACCAGCCGCCGTCGCAAGTCCAGTTATCGCGGTTGCAACTGACCAGCCATTGCTCGGACAGATCGATTTCGAGGCCGTCCTTGATTTTTATGGCACATTCCAGGACACCGGTAGTGGCAAAAGCCCAGCAGCTTCCGCAGCCCCCCTGGTTTCTAATCGCCGGAAGGGTCACTGAATCGCGCCAGTCGAAAGCGGCCGGAAAGTCCATGGGCGAAGGCGACGGGGCCATGTCCGCGCCCGGATCCGCTTCCACCCAGCCCTCCGGCATCTTCATCCCGCAGAGTTCATCGATTGAATACCTGGTGGCCGGGTTGTCATTAACGATAAATGTCCAACCCTCGTCCACAGCCTGCTGCTGGAGATCTTCGATGTCTTTGGAGGTAAGTTGTCCGAAAGCCGGCAACGCCAGGATCAGCACGGCCAGTCCGGCTGCGATGTCTGTCAAAAAGTGATGCGAGCGAGCCACTGAAAACTCCTTATTCCTCCCCGGAATCCTGGTGTCATATGCGCGGGTCGCAGCTCGGATCATTTCGACCAACGCTTTCGTGTCAAACCGCCGCGGCGTGCAATAATCGACCAGCCTGGACTAATATAGGTCGATCCACCCGGAGTGTCAACGTTAGATGTTCGCCGAATGCCGGCCTTTCGGCCGCCCGGTCCGGGCGCCGCCGCTTCTCCGCCACGTCAGTCTATGGACAGGGCGGAAGTGGCGTCAGGGTCAGGAACTGGTTGTCGATCAGTATCGAGAGATCGGTGATATCCACCGACCCGGAAAAGTCAATATCCCCTTCATCCTCGCAGAGAAGTGGAGCCAGGGTCAGGAACTGGTTATCGATCAGCACCGATATGTCAGTGATGTCAACCGCTCCCGACTGATCGATATCACCCACGGTAGGCGGCAGACAGCAGCCCATCGTTATGGAGCCGTCGACTCCCTCGGGAGTGTACTGCCCCTCGTAGGTGACGAAGCTGCGAGTGATGCCCCCGATGCTGCCGAACGCGATCGGATTTGATCCCGAGGTGGACCCTGAGTCGGTGAAATACAGTGTCGCAATCGGCCCGTAACCGGGGTCAAGGAACGGCGCGGAGCCGTCTGAAGAAGATACCAGCCTGATCGAAGCCCGCTGACTGGTGCCGCTGTAAGCCGGATAAACGGGCGGATCGAAATACGACGTGCGCAGTCCAACCGTAGATGCCGAATCGAACGCCAGGCGAAGATCACCGATCCACGTTACAGCAAACGAGATCGTATCCAGAGGCAGATAGTTTCGGGCATAGACGTCCACCGTGGTGATGGAGCCTTCCCATTGCGCGTTGTCGATTATCATCGTGTCGGCGTAGGCCGAGACCATACCGGGAACGGTCTCGGTAAGAGGACCGGTCGGTGTCTGTATGGTAAGTTCGACAGTATGATAGCCCGGCTGCGTGTATTCATGACTCGGGTTCTGAATAGAACTGCCCCCGCCGTCGCCGAAATCCCAGTCCCATTCATAAACGGTCTTGGAAGTAATGGCGTTGAAATCCACCGTTAACGGCGCCGGGCCGAACGTCGGCGCACCTTCGACGCGAATTTTCCAATAGACCACGTAGTTGGCGTTGCTGCCGACGCTGCAGCAGCCGTATTCGATCCGGCAATAGCCGTCGTCCTCGCCCCACCACTGACTCCAGGAATTGCGCAGAAACCAGACGCCGCCGTGTCCCTGTTCATCGTCCCAGCCCACCAGCACCACAGCATGGTTGGTAGGGCCGTCCTCGTGCAGGCTGAAAACGCCGCCGGTGTAGGCCTGGAAAGGATCGGAGGCGCGTATAGACACATACACCGGACCGTAGTCCATAATCGCCTGCTTGATCTGCTGGACGGTGGAACCCGAATAGGCCCAGGACTCGATACGGTAATCCGGAAGGTAGGTATAGGGGCAGGAACACGGCCAGTCCTGCTCAACATACGGGAAATCAGCCTCGTACACCGGCCCGATACCGCAGCCGTCACTCATCCAATCGTGATAATCGTGCGCCGCGAAACCGCCGTCGCAACCCCAGCCTTCCTGATTACAACTGACCAGCCATTGTTCCGAGAAGTCCTTGGTCACGCCGTCCTTGATCTTCACAACCTGTTCCAGCACGCCTACGGTCGCAAAAGCCCAGCAACTGCCGCAGCCGCCCTGGTTCTTGACCGGAGTCAGTTCGACTTCATCGCGCCAATCGTACCGGGTCGGAAGGTCCAGGTTTGTCTCAAGGGTCGCCTGTGGAGCGCGGTCACGCCAGTCAGCCGGCTCTTTAAAACCGCAAAGCTGCTCAAGAGAGTATTCGCAGGCGGGGTTATGCCCGACCGTAAATGTCCAGCCTTCCGCGATTCCACGGGCTTGCAGCGCGGCGATATCGTCGCTCTTCAGTTGAGCTTTCAGAGAAGATGAACTGAAGAGGAGCACCAGGAGTACCGCCGTCGTGGACAGCAAGGCCCTTAAGATTCTTCTCTCAGCTCCCGGATGGATTGTCATTTCGGACTCCTTTCGACAATACAACCATACTGTTGTCGTCTATGCGGAAGGGTATGGCGCCGGCGGCGTTGAGCATTTTTTTCCAAAGCTCCCGATCGTTACCTGACCGCGATGCCTGTGAGGTAAGTGAGGTTGCTGCTTTGTCCTGCAACAAATTAGTGCAGCAATATAGAAAAAGATACCGATTATTCAAGGATATGTCAAGCATTGATGTCTCACCAGCAGGCCGGCTCCTCCACGGGCGCCCCTTCCGGAACTTGCCCTTTGCTGTCAGTATCGGCCCCAATTACGGTCGGCGTTAGCCGCAATATGGAATCAATTGTCCGATGATCTATATTGTTTAGTATTCGTAGAAGCGGGCGTCGCTCAGATGCGCGACGTTCACAGAGGCGAATCGAAGACGGCGGGTCAGGAGGCCATGGCCCTGGCGTAGTGTTCCGGGTCGGTGTCACCCTCCGTATTCAGAAGCAGCACGCTGCTCTCGCTGTTGAGCCCCACCCGTTCGCGGGCGGCGAGCATCGATTCCGAAGTCATCAGCGTCGTGAGGGCGGCGAGGCCGGCCGCCCCCGACTCACCGGATATGATTGCCTCATCTTCGCCGAGCGGGCGACCGTACGTGCGCATAGCCGCGACCGCCGCGCGGTCTGGGATGGTCAGGAAGAAGTCGAAGCCTGACTTTATCAGGGGCCAGGCGACAGGCGAAGGTGTGCCGCAATTGAGACCGGCCATAATGGAATGCTGGCCTCCCCGCAGAGAGCAGATACTGCCGTTTTTTGATGCTATCGAGGCCATGATGCAGTCGGCATCGGCCGGCTCCACCGCCAGCAGGCCGGGGCGAGAAGTCCCGAGCGTCCTGTTGTAGTGCCAGGCGGCCGTCCCGGCCAGGGCGCCGCAACCGGCCGGAATGACGGCCAGATCCAGGTTTTCTTTCGGTCCCAGGGATTTGTCGATTTCCTCGAACAAGGTCGTATAGCCGGCCATGATCCAGCGCGGGATTTCTTCATAGCCCGCCCACGACATATCGGAGATGATCTGCCAGCCGTTGGCCCCGGCCTGTTCGGCCATGGCCGCGACTGTCTCGTCGTAAGTACCGTCGATCTTCACCACCCGGGCCCCTTCCATCTCGATATTCTCCACCCGGCTGGCGACGGTATTGGCAGGCATGAAAATAACCGCCCGCTGACGGAGCAGCCGTGCGGTCCAGGCCACACCGCGGCCGTGGTTGCCGTCAGTAGCGGTACAGAATGTGAACTTCCCCGGTTCGATAGCGCCGGTGTTGCGATAGAAATTCCGGGCCAGCGAGACGAATTTCCCCCGTTCTTTGTAATACCGCGAAAGAAACCTGTATACGGCGTAAGTCCCCCCCAGCGCTTTGAAGGCTTTCAGGCCGAAGCGTTTTGATTCATCCTTGACAAAAATCTTCCCTACGCCGAGCTGCCGCGCCAGCTCCGGCAGCGACACCAGCGGGGTCGGACGGTAAACATCGAGCGAACGGTGAAGGTCCGTGATCTCGCGGCTCTCGAACGGAGCGGTGACCTCAGGCGTCCACTTCGGGTTTTCCTCGCGATAGGGATTCTTAAGAAACCGGCACACGCTGTACTGCCTCCTTCCCCGGCCAAGATAATGTCGCAGGGAGTCGCTTGACAAGACCAATGACGTCCAGGCCGGAACGAAGGATTGGCTTGGCAGAACGGCTGAGATGCTTATATTCAGACTTCAATGAAAGGCGAACGGATGAGATCGATGAACCGATACCGGAACGAGCGATGAGCCTGATTGCCATCTTCGGAATAGCCCTCGCCCTGGCCATGGACGCTTTCGCCGTCGCCATCGTGGCCGGCTCTCGGTTCGAGCGCCTGACTTTCCGCCCGGTCTTCCGCCTGTCTTTCCATTTCGGCCTGTGGCAAGCGCTCATGACTATCCTCGGCTGGGCCGCCGGCAGTCAGATCGACCAACTGATACGAGCGTACGACCACTGGGTAGCCTTCGGACTCCTCTTTGTTGTAGGCGGCAGGATGATCTACGAATCGCTGACCTGTGACGGCGATGAGCAACCCCTCAAGGACCCCACCCGCAAATGGACCATGGTCATGCTGTCGTTGGCGACCAGCATCGACGCCCTCGCGGTCGGCTTGAGCATGGCCCTGCTCCAGGTCAACATCTGGAGGGCCTCGCTGATAATCGGCCTGGTCGCCCTGGTGATGACAGTCCTGGGGATGGTGTTCGGAAAAGAGGCCGGAGCCCGCTGCGGCCGCTGGATGGAAATAGCCGGCGGGCTGGTCCTGATCGGTATCGGTGTTAATATCCTGATCGACCATCTGGGGGCCTGATTCGTCCCGCTCCGGAACGGGCCTGCGAAACTAATCAGTTGATTGCCAACAACTTACAATGTAACGAAAAATACGAAACTTCTTGCTTTTCACCGCGTTTAAGATTATTAAAATGACCGACTGGTCGGTATTATATAAGATAGTGAATATATGACGCCAAGAATTGTAGACAAGAAAAAGAAAAAGCTGGAGATCCTCCGCGGCGCCCTCAAGGTCTTCGCCCGACGCGGCATCCACGATTTCCGCATGATCCAGGTCGCTGAAGCGGCCGGCGTCGGTAAGGGCACGCTGTACGAATATTTCCCGAGCAAGGAAGATTTGGTTATCGGCAGTTTCGAGCTGATTCTCGAAGACTTCGAGGCTCACCTGGAGAAGCGCGTGGCGCATCTGTCCGAACCGGTGCAGCAGGTCCGAGAGTATTTCTTTGCCGGCTTCGAGTTCTTCGTGCTTCAGAAACGCCGGCTGGACGTCCTGTTCGATTTCTATGCCGCCGGTCTGCCCCGCAAGGATGGGCGTCCACTGGTCCAGAATATGGTGGAAAACTATCGCCTCGCGGTAGACTATCTGGCCGGGATTATCCAGCGCGGGATTGACAACGGGGATTTTCGACCGGTAAATGTCACCGTGGCGGCCTCCACTCTGCTGGCGATGCTGGACGGGCTGCTGTTCCAGTCGGCCCTGGGCATGACCGCTATCGGCGAGCGGAAGCTGCCGGAGAAGATCTGCGATATCTACATGGGAGGTTTGCTCAAATGAAACTCTTGATTTCCGGCCTGAGCCTGCTGGCGGTGCTGGCCGCGACGCCCGCCTCGCCGGTTCGGGCTCAGACCGACAACGATGAAGTCGACGCCATAATAAAGGAGATCGATGAGCTGTATCGTTCTGCGACCAGCTTTTCGGAACTGGAGATGGAGATCATCACTCCCCACTGGCAACGCACCTTGGCGATGTACGGCTGGTCGGAAGGAATGAACAAGACTTTCATACGCCTCACCGCCCCCAAGAAGGAGAAAGGGGTGGCGACGCTGCGGATCGGCAACGAGATGTGGAACTACCTGCCCAAAACCAACAAGATCATCAAGGTACCGCCTTCGATGATGATGAGTTCGTGGATGGGCTCGGACTTCACCAACGACGACCTGGTCAAGGAGTTCTCCCTGTTCGAGGATTACACCTATGAACTGGTTCACCCTGAGGGCGCGCAGGAGGACCTGATATACATCAATTGCATCCCGCGCGAGGACCTCCCGATCGTCTGGGGCAACATAGTGATCGCCGCCCGCGAGAAGGACCACATTCCCATCTGGGCCAGGTACTACGACGAGAAAGGGGAGTTGATACGGGTTCTGGACTACAAGGACGTCAAGGAATTCGGCGATCGGGTTATCCCGGCCACTCTGGAGATGATTCCGCAGACGAAGGAGGGCCACAAGACGGTGATCAGATATCGGAAGCTGGAGTTCGATGTACCGTTGGACGGCGACGTTTTCACTCAACGGCATCTTCGATCACAGGACTAGAGCAGGGTCGACTCAATGATGTTCAAGATCGCTTTCAGAAACATCTTTCGCCAGAAGCGGCGGACGGTATTGACCGTGCTCACCATGCTGGGCGGGTTCACCCTGTCCTCGATATCGATCGCCTGGTCGGACGGAAGTTACAGCCGCCTGATCGACATGTTTACGCGCAATCAGCTCGGCCATATCCAGGTGCACGCGCAAGGGTACCTTGACCGCCCCTCGCTGTACAATACTGTTGACAATTACATGCAGGTAGGAGATCAAATCGGAAGCACACCGGGGGTAGTGGCCTGGGCACCCCGCGTCTTGTCGGCCGGGCTGCTTTCGATAGGCGAAAAGACGGCCGGCGTCAAGGTGACAGGAATCGACCCGGAGCGAGAAGACGCCACTACCCGGTTCGATCTCAAGATCACCGGAGGGGAGCCCTTAACGCCGGAGTCTTCGAAGAAATGCCTGCTGGGCGAGGGACTGGCGAAAACCCTGAAGGCGGATCTCGGGGATGAGGCGGTGATCGTATCGCAGGGCGCCGACGGCTCGATCGCCAACGATCTCTATGAAGTCATCGGCCTGGTCTCCACCGGCGATCAGATGACCGACCAGCGATCGTTCTACCTGACGTTGACCGACGCCCAGGAATTGCTGGTGCTCGAGGGGCGAGTGCATGAGATCGCGGTGGTCGGCGTGGACCTCGATGAAGTCGACCAACTGGCTGCCGACCTGAAGGCATCGATAAACAACTCCGAGCTGCAGGTGGAAACCTGGCGACAGGTAGCCAGAGGCTTTTACAAGGCGATGCAGGCCGACCGCCAGGGGACCTGGATCATGTTGTTCATAATCGTGCTGGTAGTAGCCGTGGGGGTGCTCAATACCGTGCTCATGACCGTGATGGAACGGCGGCGGGAGTACGGCGTCCTCCGAGCTATCGGGACCGCCCCCGGTCAGGTTTTTCGGCTGGTACTGGCGGAGGTGCTCGTTCTCGGTGTGATCAGTTGCGTACTGGGGACAATGGCGGCCTTTGCCATTAACTACGGCCTGTCCAGCACCGGCGTCAAGATGTTGGAGTCGTTCACATACGGCGGCGTTGTTTTCGACACGCTCTACTCGGAAATCAACGCTCACAGCTATTACATCCCGGGCTTGTGCGTGATTTTCTCGGCCATGCTGGTATCGCTGTACCCGGCTGCCAAGGCGGCCCGGATAGCCCCGGCTCGAGCCATGAGAATACACTAGGACTTCTGCCATGCGTTTATATTTGAAACTGGCCTGGAGAAACATCTTCCGCAACAAACGGCGGACTTTCATCGCCGGCATTGCCATTGGCATCGGCCTGGCCGCGCTTATCTATACGGATGCCCTTATCGCCGGTATGACCCGGAATATGATCCGCTCCGCCACAGCGTCGTTTCTCGGCGAAGGCCAGATACACCGGGCCGGCTTCCGCGAGACTCTGGAAGTCGACCGGACCATTGTCGGTACAGACGCGGTCATGGCGCAGCTTGAGACTGAACCGGTCGTTGAAGCCTTCACCGCGCGTGCGATGACCTTCGCCATGATCTCCTCCCCCGCCAACGTGCAGGCGGTATCGATGGTCGGCGTTCGCCCGAACAGCGAGAGGAGGCTCTCACAGATCGACGATGCCATAGTCGAGGGTGGGTATTTCATCGATGACAACCCGAGAGATATCGTAATCGGTCGCGAACTGGCCGAGATCCTCGAGGTCGAGCTGGGTGATCGCATAGTGCTGACGGCGGCCCAGGCCGGCACCGGTGACCTGGCTCAGGAGATGTTCCGCATTTCCGGAGTGTACTTCTTTAACACGCCTGAAATGGACAAGGGAATGGCTTTTGTCCGTCTCGACAAGGCGCAGCAGATGCTCAATCTCGACGGTGCTGTTCACGAGATCGCCCTGGCCTTCAACGATGACACGGTTCCCAGGAATCGGCAACATCCTTTCTGGAGCCGGTTTTCACAGAACGGGAACCATGCGCTGGGCTGGGTCGATCTGGTGCCGCAGTTAGAGTCGGTCCTGAAAGTCTCGCAGTTCAGCACGTTCATATTCGGAATCATCCTCTTTAGCGTGGTTGCCCTCGGTATTGTCAATACGCTGTTTATGTCGCTGTACGAACGGATGTACGAGTTCGGCGTCATGCGCGCTGTGGGGACTAACCCGTTTGCGATGGGCCGACTGGTAGTATTCGAAGCCGCCTCCCTGGCGGTGATAAGCATCGTGCTGGGCCTGCTGTTGGGCCTGGCGATAACGTATATTTCCAGCCAGACAGGTATCGATTATGGGGGAATCGAGTTCGCGGGGGTAACTTTCCGGGAGCTTCTCTATCCCGAACTGCAGGCGCAGCAGTTCATACTACTGCCCCTCTGCGTTTTCCTGTTAACTATCATGGTCAGCCTGTATCCGGCCGTCTACGCGGCCCGCTTGCAGCCGGCCGAGGCCATGCGAAAGAGCCTGTAAGGAGTCTGAGTATGTCTGAAGAGACCGAGAACATTGTAATAAGAGCCGAACAGGTCACCAAGGAGTACCAGGACAACGGGGTCCCGGTGAAGGCGCTTCGCGGGATAGACTTGTCGATCGCACGAGGCGAGTTCACCGCCATCGTGGGGCCTTCCGGTTCCGGGAAAACCACTTTCCTGAACGTTATTTCGGCCCTAGACACGACCACCAGCGGTAAGGTCTGGCTCAACGGCCGTCTCATAACGACCATGTCCGGGCGGGAGCTGTCCGATTTCCGCCGCGACCATATAGGCTTCATCTTCCAGGCCTATAATCTGATCCCGGTACTGACGGTCGAAGAGAATGTCGAGTACATCATGCTCCTTCAGGGAGTGCCACCGGAGGAGCGGCACCAGCGGGTGGTCAAAATCCTGGCCGAGGTCGACCTGAGCGACTACAACGACCGCCTACCGACCCGTCTCTCCGGCGGACAGCAGCAAAGGGTAGCCGTGGCTCGCGCGATAGTCGCCCGACCGTCGTTGATTCTTGCCGATGAACCGACCGCCAATCTCGATTCAAAGACAGCCATGGAGCTGATCGAAATGATGCGCAACTTGAACGAGACCAGCGGGACAACGTTCATATTCTCCACCCACGATCGCCGCATTATGGAGAAGGCCCGGCGCCTGGTGGTGCTTAAAGACGGGAAAATCGACGAGGACAAACTGCAATCGTGAACAATCCGCCGAAAACGTCTGTTCTTGCGGGGGTCCTTTGGGCGATATTTGCCCTGATCGGTAGCCTCCCGGCATCGCCGGCGATAGCCTCCGAGCGTCTGGACATCGACGGTTTTGTGAAGAACTACTCGTCGGCGCTTGATCCGCCTGAAATAGACAATGATCCCACCGGCCTTTTTAACCAACCGGTTTTGGGCGCGGTCAGCAATCGATTCAGAATCAACGGCCGCTACCGTTTCTCTGAATGGTTGGACTTTCAGACATCGTACGATTTCGTGCCCCGAGTACAGGACGGGCGGCTGGAGGCCTCAGCCTCGCTGCTGACAGTCCTTGACCCCAGCACATACCGCTTAGTCGACCTGGATCACCGTCTCTATCCTGAAGAAGGCGAGACCGCCGGAAGTTTCATTATCACCCACAATCTCGACCGGGCTTTTGCTACCATCACCGCCCCCGGGTTCGACCTTTACGTAGGGCGGCAGGCGATCGCCTGGGGATCAGCCCATGCCGTCAACCCGACCGACATTATTGCCCCTTACACCTTCAATGAACTCGACACCGAGGATCGGGTGGGGGTGGATGCCATTCGCCTGCGGGTACCGCTCGGATTCATGGGGGAAATAGACTGCGGTTACGTGTCCGGTGAAGATTTCGAATGGCGTCGCAGCGCCGCTTTCGTCAGAGGCAAGTACTACCTGTGGAAGACCGATATCTCGGTCATGCTGGTTGGTTTCCGGGAGAATCTCATGGCAGGACTGGACTTGACGAGGGCGGTCGGCGGCGCCGGCGTCTGGTTCGAGGGAGCCCAGGTATTCGTCGGGGCGTTCGAGGACGACAAGCGAACGGCCGACGAAGATTACTTCCGAGCATCCGCAGGCGTGGACTATGCCCTCGGCAGCGAGATCTACGGCTTTCTCGAGTACCATCTCAATACCGCCGGTCAGAACCAATCCGACCGCTATCTCAGCGTCCTGGCGACCACGCCTTATGCCGAGGGCTCGGTGTATCTCATGGGCCGTCACTACCTGGCGCCCGGAGTGACGCACCAGTTAACACCGCTCGTCAGTGCCTCCGGGCAGGTGCTGATGAACCTCTCGGATGGCTCTGCCCTGCTGGCGCCATCGGTTGAGTACAACATCGCCCGGAACATCTATCTGTCGGTCGGAGCTTTCCTGGGAATAGGCAAGGGACCTGAAGCTGTCACGGAGATCGGACCCGGGCGCCTGCCACTTGTCGTCAACTCGGAATTCGGACTCTACTCCGACGTCTACTTTACAGCCTTTCGCGTTTACTTCTAAAGAAACAGCGGCGGCACCACGAAAATGCCACCGCCACTGTTCTTCATACCAGAGTGCGTAACCGCGATGATCAGAACTTGAAAGGGTCGTATTGACCCAGCTTCACCAGAACCTCGCCGCTGTCGACGCGAACAATGATCTCATCCCCAAACGGCTTCCAGACACTGCGCTGTGATTCGTTTTTCGCGCGCAGATCGCGGGTCCGGTACTCTTCCGGGCCGACTATATCCGCCGCCAGCAGGTTGCCTTCGGAATAGTAGTCCCACGACAGACTTGACTCGCCATCGTTGAGATTCACGAACCTGACATCCTCGATATTCTGGCCCGGTACCAGCGGTACGCTGAATTCCTCACCGGCCTTCAGACGCTTCTCGTGCATCGGCAGCCATTTTGCGACCAGTTTGATATCGCCTTCATCGATGCGGATCACGATCTCATCGGCTTCCGCGGTGGTCTCATGGCGGCGTTCACAGATGGTGCCCGGCACGGCGAAGTTGTTGTAAGTATTGATCTCCCTGAGAGGCAGTCCGCCCTTGAAAGGTATGGCCTTCGCCGTACATTCACCTTCACCGACACAGCTAGCTTTGACGGTCAGCGATTTGCCGGCAACCGTCTTCACCCGGACAATATCCCCCGCGGTCACATCTCTCTCGAAAGGCGGCGTGAGCAGCGGCGCCGAGGGGATACCCGCGGCCCACTCGGGAGCCTCAGCCGGTTCCCCACCCGGCATGTCGAACCTGGCGTAATCGTCCGGAGTCCGGAACAGGGAGTCAGCCACCGCGACTTCCTGGATGTTCACCAGCTCGACCATCTTTTCGGTTCGTCCGTGCATGACAATCTTAATGGGGAAATTCAGTTTTCGCGCCACCCACTGCGTCATGACTTTCTGACCGTCGGCCAGGATGACCGACCTGTCGCACTGGTAACCTTCCACGGTTTCCGTGCTCTCCAGCTGTGTCTCACCTACCTCGAGGGCATAATTGAGGCCCTGGAACGGATCGTTGGTAACACTGGCCGGATGGTCTATCGGAATCTCGGTGTACATCTTCTCCAGCGGGGCGCTGATAGTCGTAACAGCCTTGAGGTGGTCGACCATGACCGTGAGCGGCTGACCGCCTTCCTCCAGGTCCATGCGGTAATCACCGGCCCTGGCGTAGAACTTACCGACCGTGGTCAGTCCGCCGGCCGTCTGTTTGATATCAGCGGTGAACTGGTCAGCCGCTGTTTCTTCACCCCCGCCGCAGCCGGACAGAGCCAGCCCCGACGCCAGAATCGCCAAAAGGGCGATCAACATTTTCCTCGCCATTACCGATACCTCTCTATCTGGTGGAGTCGCCTTAGTGTCATCAAAAACCGGGGCGGGCTTCCGCGCCCACCCCGATATTATATCGAATCAGTTTGTTGTTCACAAGCAATGTCTGCTACAGCTTGACCAGCTCCACCCGGCGGTTGTTAGCCTTGCCCTCGGCCGTCGTGTTGACGTCGATCGGCTTCGATTCACCCCAGCCCTTGGCCTCAAGCTGACCCGGCTGCACACCGAAATTGCTGGTCAGGAAATTGAGCACAGCGTTGGCCCGATTCTGGGATAGAGAGAGGTTGTGATCGTCGGAACCATCGCTGTCGGTATGACCTTCGATCGACAGTCTTAGCGAAGGATCGTCCTCAAAGAGTCGCCCGATGTCTTTCAGCGTTTTGTAGGATTCGGCCTTGATGACGTACGAATCGGGGTCGAACAGGATGCCGTGGGTGACGATCTTGCCGTCCTCGTCAAGCTGCTCCCGCATGCTCTTGCCTCCCTCGGCGAAACGGAAATTCCGGATCAACGAAGGGTTCACCTTATCGCCGGAGGTGGTAAGATAAACGGCAAAACCAGTCGGATTGAAATCCTCAACCTTGGGGACGTTGGCCACTCGAACCTCGTTGACATAGCACTTGATGGAACGGCTGGTCGCCATGATACGCATGACCTGAGAACCCTTGCCGAAGTGCTCCGGCATCGGCTTGTTGGATACGGTCCTGCCCTTGAGCTCCAGGTTAGTGTTGGCGGTACTACCTATACTGAATTCACCCAGACTATGTTTGTCTGCGTCGAGCCACCGGATATAGGTGCTACCTATGGACTTCCCAGGAACGCTACAGTAGACCTCCAACTCAACGGTATATTTCTCGGGGAGCGGTGCGGTCGGCATCTTGGGTATAATTGTACCTCTATTGGTACACAGGATCCAATACTCGCCACCCATGCGGGCGATCTCAAACACGCCTCCGACGAGGTCCCAGCGGTATGGGAATTCCCCTTCCTCTTCGTCCGAAAGATCGTCGTAGAAGATCACCTTGTCACCGGGGACGAAGTCGTACTTGGTGTAGAGGGTCATATCTTCGGCAGCCGGAGCGGCTGGGGCCGCCGCGGGAGCCTGAGCGGCCGGGGCCGCTGCTGAAGGCGCGGAAGCTGCCTGGGCCGGCGCTGCCTGAGCCGGCGCCGCGGCCTGGGCCGGCGTCCCGTATTCCTGAGTGTACTGCCCCTGGCCGGTATAACGGTAGTACTCCTTCGGCACTTCTTTGGATATCATCGTCACGGATTTGGCCAGCGAGGCGCGCACGGCTTTTTCCATCGGCTCGTTGGAGTAAATCCCCAGGGCGCCGTCGAGAGAGATGTCATCGGTCCAGCCGCCGCCGGCCATATCGGTACTCCAGCTCTTCGACTCCGCCTTGATCTTCTTGGCCTTGATGATCCTTCGCGTGCGAATGTCGATCAGCTTCAGTTCCATCTGCATCTTGGCCGTTTTGGAGCTGACGCCCAGGCT
>Ga0272444_10003667_pt1 | contig 13751 bp, 12 predicted proteins | sample SSMForm13_FD_201033 | JGI IMG/M metagenome (GOLD analysis project Ga0272444, IMG submission 201033) | Marine sediment archaeal communities from Little Sippewissett salt marsh, Falmouth, MA, United States - SSM-Form-13 | ecosystem: Environmental > Aquatic > Marine > Wetlands > Sediment ...
AAATCAACGGCTCTTCGGGAATCTTATCCCCCGGGCGGGTCTCCCCGACATGCTCCCGATAATTCAACCCGACACAAACGATCTTGGACGGCTCCACCGGGGCCAGAAGTTTGACGGAATTAGGCTCAAAATAGACACCGGTGCCAACGGTGCCGACGGCCGGATTCTCGTCCAGCTTATGAATACGGTCTTCCTCGAATATACCCCAGTGAATACCCTCGGCCACCTCGAAGCGTACATATCGTTCCATCATTCCCATCGCAACTCCCTGAGATGGCAGGCCAGGCATCGGGCATTGGCGGCCGCGTTGTACCCTCCCTCGAAAACGGAGAGAATCCGGCCCGAGGAGAATTCATCGGCGATCGACACCAATTTCCCGGTCATGACACCGAAATCATCCTCGGTCAGGTTCATGCCCCCGAGAGGATCCTCCCGATGCGGGTCGAATCCGCACGATATCAATATGAATTCCGGCCGGTAATCAACCAGTTTGGGCACCACCAGATCATCGAAAACCCGGCGATAAGCCTCCGATCCGGAACCACCGAAGAGCGGAATATTCAGGGTATAACCGTCACCGGCGCCTCTGCCCCGCTCGCCGGCCGCGCCCGAACCCGGGTAAAACGGGAAATGGTGCAGAGAAATGTACAAAACATCCGAACGCTCGAAAAAAGTATTCTGGGTACCGTTGCCATGATGCACGTCCCAGTCGACAATGGCCACTCGGTCCAGCCCGTATCGGGCGGTCAGAGTTTCGGCCGCCACGGCTACATTATTGATGATGCAAAAGCCCATCCCGTGATCATGTTCGGCATGATGCCCCGGCGGTCGTCCGGCCAGGAAAAGGCGCTTCAGCCGACCGGCCATGATCTGGTCGACGGCGTAAATCGCGGCCGAAGCCGTTTCTATCGCGGCGGTGTAACTTCCCGCGGCCATATAGGTGTCACCATCGAGATAACCGCCGCCCGATTCGGCCAGATCCCGGGCTCGATCCAGGTAGCCGGCATCATGAATGCGGCCAATCGCGGCGATATCAGTCTCTCCGGGTGTCACCAGTTCCAGGTTGTCGGCGGCATCCGAGGCCAGCACCTCCTCCAGAGCCGGGTCAATCCGTTCAGCCGATTCCGGATGGCCGGCCGGGGCGGGATGCTTATCCGGCTGAGTCAATCGTATCAATCCGGTTTTTATCATAATAGAGTAATAAAATCAGACAGAGCCCTATGTCAAGTTTAACGTCACAGCTTTTTTGACTTCCAGCCACCCCGCCGAAACCAGAAAAGCAAAATCATGGCCTTGCCAAACGAGGTAATCGTCAATGTCCACCAGACCCCGTTGATCCCGATCCCCAGGCCGAAACAGAGAAAATACGCCAGAGGCAGGCGGGCAATAGAACCGGGAATCGATACCACCATAGGCGGAATAGTGTTGCCGGCGCCCGAAAAGGCTCCCTCCAGGACGATCTCGATGCCCATGAAAATTTGCGACAGCCCCAGGATAATCAGGTAATCAACGGCGATTTCGATAACGACCGGATCGGATGAAAAAATACCGCATATCTGCCGGGGCAGGGCGATGAACAAAACCGACACCAGAAATGTTTCGGCCACAACCAGGCCGATCGTCCCCCAGGCGCATTTGGCCGCCCGATCCGGCTGGTTCGCCCCCAGATTCTGGCCGACCAAAGTCGCCGCCGCGAGGGAAAAGGCGAAAGTTATCAGATATGACAGCGATTCCATGCGGTTGCCGATACCCATGGCGGCTCCGGCCGGCTCACCGAACTGATGCACTATCTGAATGATAAACCAGTAAACCATGACAAAAATAATATTCTGGGTCGAGATCGGTACACCGATCCTGAAAATTTTGTAAATCGCCGGAAAATCGGGCTTGGTACGAATCCACCCGGCCAGCGAGAAATCAAGCCTGCCGACCACTACTAAAATGACGAATACTATCAGCGTGATGACTATCGAAATCAGCGTCGCCAGCGCCGCCCCGGCGATTCCCAGCTCGGGCATCGGCCCCCAGCCGAAAATAAAAACCGGATCCAGAATAAGATTGGCCAGCGTCCCCGTACCGAAAGCGATCATCGGTGATTTGGTGTCGCCGGCCGCACGGAAAATGGCTCCGAGAGCATCATTGACGAACAGAAACACTACCCCGGCAAAAAATATGATCAGATATGGGACACCGAATTCGGTCACCTCGGGACTGGCCTTCATGAACTTCAAAATGGCGGGAGTGGCAATAATACCGACCACCATAAACGGAATGCCGATACCGACCGCCATCACCAGCCCCTGACGGGAGAAAAAGGAGGCCCGGTCGACCCGGCCGGCCCCGATGGAGCGCGCCACCATGGCCGTCAGACCGGTCACGATAATGGCACTGAGAGCATAAAGCGTCCAGGTGACGATCATCGAGGTGGTGATGGCATCCTGCTGGAGTGTGCCCAGATAACCGACCCAGAAATAATCGGTGATGGACAGGGCAAACTCCAGAGACATGGACGCCACCACCGGCCAGGCCAGCTTCAGGATGGTGGTGAAAATGGGCCCTTCGGTTATATGCTCGACCTTCGCCATGAAAATATCAAAGACGCTTGAGGATTACTCCGGTGATGGACTCGAAACCGGAAGACGAGCGATAAAATAATCCGGCGTGAAGTTTTCTCCCGTAACGGTCAGGAGAACCTGCCCGCGATCATAACGGTTGTTGGACGGGAAAACATCGGCGGCCAGAAAAGCGGCCGGATCACCGGGCTCGAAGTCCGGTCCGAATTGCCTCTGATAAAAAGCCAGCAACTGCGCCGCCATCGCCTCGGCCATGAGATGATCCAGATAGTACAGAGGATCGAAGACCAGATGATACATTTCGGAGCGACTCAGCCGCTCACCGGATTCCGCCGGCCGCCCGATCGCCCCGGATATTTTATCGTACTTATCCCGAAAACCACCGTACGGTTCGGTATATATGATCTTTTCAAACGCAGCCATCACGAATTTCGACCGGATCGTTTCCGATTCCATTGCGGTCAAATCCCGCCCGATCGGCCCGGAAACGAGTGTAAAAGCACCGCTGACACTACTGTCATCGATCAAACCGCCGAATATCGTGGAGCCGACCAGCCACCAGAAATCCGGCGTGGGCGCTACGAAAAGATAATCATCCTCGGCCGTCTGCGTAAAATATACCGCTTTGCCGACGGCCTCGAACAAAGCCTTGAATGACCCGGAACCATCCTGCAAATCATGCAGGATCCTGACATCATCGGGGCAGTGGATTACCAGCGTCCGCGCCGCCGGTACCATCGATGTCTTCTCGACGGCCGCGGGATAAATCGGCAATCGGGCCAGGTCGAAACCGATATTGCGGAAAATCGACTTAACCGCCGCCAACTGGCGATCAGCCGCCATCAGAGAATCGGGAAAAGCGGTCGGCGCGAACTGCTGACCGATTAATCGTCTCTCCAGAGCGGCCAGCAAATCGTCGGCCCATGCGGTTTCCAGAGCCAGCGCCTGCATATGCAGTGTATAATACGAATTGAAACCCGACTCGCGGGCCGCCTGATTGCGATACCTGACCGCCCCGGCCATCGCCTCGAAAATACCCTCGTTTATTCTATATCCTGCCCTCCGAGAATCCGAATCCAGGATGGCCCGGAGCGAATCGGTCAATCTTCGCAGAGACGGCTGTCTTTCGATACGCTCGAGAAGAAAGCGCCAATAGAGCAAATCCAGCTTGCGGGCCAGCCTTTCATCATCGACTGAAAGTCGCGATGTTTTTATTTCCGACCACAAAGAATCATTCATGAATAAATCACCACGAAGCATCCGGTAATATTCCAGGGAATCGATGCCGCCATGCACAAATCGTTTCCACATCTCCAGCCGACAGGCCCGGTCGAGACGCTCCAGTTCGTTTTCAAGACCGTTCACCAGCGCCCGCGGGGTAACTTCGGACGTTCGCTCCTGAGTACACGACAGGCTCAGAAGAGCGGCGACAATAACAACGTAAATGACTGCTTTCGACATTAATCCGATCTCCGCCGAAAAATCTCGGTCTGATGATTGGTTTTGATTAAAGACATCATATCGGGATAATGATCCCGGATTATTTCCAAACCGTCGAAACTCGATCCGCCCTGACCGGCGAAAGCGGCGATATAAAAAGCCGGCGCGACTCCGGCGTTGGTGAACGGTCCGAAATCGGCACCTTTTACCTGGCCCAGGCCCTCGATTGCCAGGCCATCCTCGAGAATTCCGCATTTGATCCCCATGGCTTCGAGATTCCGGCGAATCTCCTCGAAACAACCGTCCCCGGTAAGCTCAAAATCATCTATGCTCCTGAAAACCGAGGTGCCCGAACAGCCGGCCGCCATGACAGCCAGAAACGGAACGGCCTCGATCAATTCGCCGGCGCGGGTTCCGGCCATTCGCTTCGGTTTCATTTCACCGGGCGCAAGGTGCACGGTAGCCCGGGTAAAGCCGCCGGCTTCGCTTTTGTCCGTGATCTCGAAATCGCTCCCGGCCGATTTCAGGTAATTCAAAAACGACAGCCGCGCCTCATCCAGTAAGACATGACGAAGCGTTATCGCTTTTCGTAAAAGCACGGCCAGGCTCAGAAACGCCGAAACCGCAGGGGAATCAGAGGGAAGCTCCACCGAAATTTCAGTCGCCCCGGCACCGGGCGCGAGATTTATCCTGCGGCGATAGTCCTCCACGCGGATTCTGATTTTTTTCCTGGGATCGGCCGGATCGGGCCTTGTTTCCGCTTTGACGTCGTCGATCGCCAGATTCGGGCGCAAAAGCCCCAGGCAATTCTGGAAACTGCCGGAACTGACGATTTTCTCGCGGATATCGACGGTACACCCGGAGATCAAACCATACATCAAACAGCTGTTCTTGACAAACGGCAGCCGGGAGGACAGACTCACCTCGAGCGGCAAACAGGCGCCGGCCCGAAAGACAACATCGCGATCATCGGCCAGGTGAAAGACATCGATCCCGTTGGCGTTGAAATTATCGACGATTGAATCGATCAAATCCTGATTGATCGTCTCCCCGTAGCGCAAAAAGCAATCCTGCCGGCAACCGGCCAGAAGACCGATGACAAGCGACAACGGAAACGGTCCACCGGTGAAAGTCAGCCGCCGCTCGGGAGGTACCGTCGGGTGCTCACTGCCCGACATGACCAGAACCGAACCGTCCCGTTCGATATGACACCCCATTGTCTCCAGAAAAGCGATGACCCGATCGGTATCGCCGCCTTCATTGGGACCGATCAGCTTCATTTCACCGGAGATGGACATCCCCGCCAGCAGAAACGAATGGGTCAAAAAACGATCTCCGGCAAGCGATATATCATCCGGTATTTTCTTCAGCGGCAGTATGACTGTATCCATGAAATCACCCGTCTACATCGCCTCGGGCGATTCGATACCGAGCAGGTGGAGACCTTCCTTGAGGACAACCCGGACGCCACCCACCAGGGACATCCTGGCCTCGGTCAATTTTACATCATCGGAAATTATCTTGTCGATTCTTCCATCCTTCCCCTTGCGCTGGTACACCTTGTTGAAAGCCGCGGCCAGTTCCAGCAGGTACGAGACGATGACGTACGGCTCATACGTTTCGGCCGCCTCGTATACCGCCGCGGGAAACTTGTATAACTGATCGATCACCCGGTATTCCTCCGGGCGATCAAGAAGAGAATAATCTATCCTCTCGGATATCTCCCGGCCATAGTGCCGGACCAGCGACGACAGACGGGCGTGCGTGTACTGCAGGTACGGCCCTGTCTCGCCCTCGAAATTGAGCACTTCATTCCACTCGAAATTGACATCCTTCATCCGCCGCGTGGACATATCGGCAAAAAGCACGGCTCCGATTCCTATCTGGCGGGCGGTCCCGTCGATCTCCTCGAGATCGGGATTCTTCTCGAGAATCCTCTCCCGGGCCAGGGCCACCGCCCGATCGAGCACATCATCGAGAAAAATGATATTCCCGCGCCGGGTCGACATCATCTTGTCCATCAGCTTTATCCAGCCGAACTCAACATGGACCAGACGGTGTGATATCCGTTCGGAGGAAGGCACGTCCTCGGCCTCTTCCAGGAGCTCGATGACCTTGAAAACCTGCTTGAAATGATCCCGCTGGGCGGTGGCAACCACATAAAGACAGCGATCGAAACGGAACTCCTCCCAGCGATACAAAACGCCGGCGATATCCCGCGTGGCATAAAGAGTCGCCCCGTCCGCCTTGCGGAGAATGCACGGCGGCAGGTCGTATTTCTCGAGATCGACGATCAGGGCGCCCTGCGAGACCGTCGTCAGGCCGGCCTTTTCCAGACGCTCGATGGCACCATCGATTTTATCGTTGTAAAACGATTCCCCGGTGTAATAATCGAAATGTATCCCCAGCCGGCGATAAGTGGCCTTGAACGCCTCCAGCGAAAAATCCTTGATTTCCTTCCATAGTTCGGCCTCCTCCTGGTGACCCTCCTCGAGCGCCTTGAAAGCCTCGCGAGCCGCTTCCGACAAACTCGGATCCTCTTCCTCGGCCTTGTGAAATTTAACATACAAATCGAGGAGCCTTAAAACTGGATCCTGGCCGAATTCTCCCCCGGTGCCCCACAACCGATGAGCCACGATCAATTTGCCGAACTGCGTCCCCCAGTCACCGAGATGATTGACCCCGATAGAATTGTAGCCCAGCTTATTGAAAATCCGATAAAGAGAATGGCCGATCGCGGTTGTCCTGAGGTGGCCGATACCGAACGGCTTGGCAATATTGGGCGATGAAAAATCGATGACGACATTGCCGCCCCGACCAACATCCGAGGAACCGTAAGCCGAACCATCTCGATGAACTCCGGCAAGAGCCGCCCGGGCCAGATCGGCCAAAGCTATCCGGGCGTTATTGAAACCGCCCTCGGCCGAAAAACCGAGATGAGACAGGGCGGGATTCTCACCAATGATCTCGTTTTGAGCAGCCGTCAGGGCTCGATTGAATTCAACCGGATTTTTCCCCAGAGCTTTGGCCGGTTCGAAAAGAGGCAGCGCGTAATTACCCCATTCCGGACGCCGGGGAATCTCCAGTTTCTCGCCGATTCTCTCCTTCGATAAAAGAAACGAATCAGGCAAAGACTCGGCCAGCTCCGGAAAAGCCCGTCCGGCGGCGGACGAGGTTACCTCCGCGATCTGATCCTTAAATACGTCTTTCAGCATAATTTATCCCAACCTTCCGCCTTAAAGGCAGCCGCCCTTTGGCCTTTACCAGCTTAAAAAGCCACCGGCCGATGTAAATCCCTCTCCGGACTATTTCGCCATATTCCCCACCACATAACCGGTCGCCGTTTTCTCCTCTGAGTTTCTGAAGAAGATATAATACAAAATTGATGAGATCAAGTAAAGGCCAACCGTAATCATCAGCGGTAATGTATATCCATATAACTCGATCAGGCGCCCGCCGATAATTGTGGAAATCATCCAGGAGGAATTCCAGCCGAACATGAAAAGGGCGTTGACGAAACCATGTTCTTCCTTTCTGACCATTTCCATCCCAAAATTGGTCCCGATCGGGTAGCCCATATTCATCAGGGCCCCCCTGATAAGAAATGCGGCAAAAGCTACTTCCAGAGAAAAAGTGTAAGCCAGAACGACCATAAAAGGCATCGAAATCAACTGTGTCGTCACCAGAGTCCTGACCATACCTATTTTCCTGGCCAGGATCGGTCCGGCCAGAATCCCCAGAAACATGGTGAAATGACCGGCCATATAAAACAAGCCGATTTTGTCGGGAGGCTGCCCGAAACGGTCACGAAAATAAAGATTCAAAAACGGTATTATAAGACCCGCCCCGAGACCGACCACGAAATAGGGCAAAAATAGCTGGAAATAAAGCCGTGAGCGTTGTCGGAGGAGGGTCAGCGAAAAGACCGCCGCCTTTTCCTCGGCGCCGGGATCGGCCGCCTTGATCATCGAAAACGGCACCAGGGCCATTAACCCGAAGCCGATACTGACGACAAATGTCCAGCGATAAGCCGCCACCATACTGCCGATCATCTCATCCAAAGCGGTTACCATCCATCCGAAAACCAGCGACCCGACAATACTGGCCAGAAGCATGACACCAAAGGAGAGCGAGAAGATATAGGTTCGCTCCCGGGGGGTTGAATTGCGCATAAAAAAAGGCGCCGCGGCCACCCGGGAAAATGTCAGGCCAACCCCGCCGATAAAAGAAACCGGCACCAGCGCCCATGAAACCGGAAGCCAGGTTAAAAGAAAGATCATCGCGCCATACAAAATAGTAGTCGCCTGGAGAACCCTTTTCAGCCTTATCCGCCTGATAATGAATGACGCCGGAATGGCCGTCAGAGTCATCCCGATCGAACTGGCCGAAAGAACAATGCCGATAAACGACTCCAGCGCCCCCTGCTCCTTCATGTAAAGATTGAAAAGAAGCATGAAACCGGCAAAAGTCAGCCCGAGTAAAAATGAGGCCAGCAGAAAAAGCCGGACATTTCTGGAAAAAAGCCTTAAATGATTCCAGTAATCATTAATACCATAAACAGTCCTGGCGAAAAGTATATTCATCTGTTTAGAAAAATTGAACTTTCCCGGAGTAATCCGTTGAAGAATACAGGATGTTAACCGCTCTCGAAATTATACTCACCGCGGCCGACGAATTCGACCGGTCCCGTCAGAAGAATCTCATCGTTTTGGCCCGACCATTCGATAAAAAGCGACCCGGCCGGAAATACCACCTCAGCCCGGCGATCGACCAGCCCGTTGATGGCTCCGGCGACAACCGAAGCGGCGGCGCCGGTTCCCGATGAACCGGTCGCTCCGGCCCCACGTTCCCAGTCATTGAGCTCGACCTTGCGTCGATTAATGACACGGACGAATTCGACATTGGTCCGATTGGGAAAATACCGGCAATTCTCGATTATTTCACCCAGTGCCTCCCAGTCGAACTCGAAATTATCGACGAACATAACCGTATGCGGATTGCCGACCGAAAGCGAGGTAACGACAAATTCGAAACCGTCTATCTTAATGGCCTTATTGATATGGTATTTCGCGGGCGTCTTCATGGGAATCGATTTCGCCTCGAAAATCGGCCGCCCCAGACCCACCTCGATCGAAAAGGAGGCCTGACGGGCCTTGATTATCCTTGTTTCGACCGGTTCCTCGTTTATCTCGAAAACGAGCCGGCGACGACGTTCGTAATGGCCGTAATAATAGGCGGCCACACAACGCAGGCCATTGCCCGATTTTTCCGCCCAGCTGCCATCGGAATTGAAAAGATCGATACAGGCTTCGGCCCGGCGGCTGCCGGTCAAAACCAATATGCCATCGGCGCCGATACCCGTGTGACGGTCGCAGATTCTTTGTGCCAGCACATTATAATCGAGTGAACGAACGCTCCGATTAATATGGTCGATGATAAGAAAATCATTCCCCAGGCCGTGATACTTATAAAAGGCGATCTTTTTCATACCGGATAAAATATAATTTCAAATCCTCTTGTAAAGCAAAAACCCCGCTCTCAAAAAGCGGGGCCTTTGAAAAAGCATCCGGTGATTTCCTACGGCATATTTTCGCGGAATACCCTGCCCAGCCGCCTGATCGCCTGTATGATCTGATCATGCGAGGCGTTGGAAAAATTGAGCCGAAACGTGTTTTCGCCGCTGCCATCGGGGAAAAAGGGCTGACCGTACACATAGGTTACTTTCTCCTCGACCGCCTTGTCGATCAGACGCGTGGCCGACATCCCCTCGGGCAGTTCGACCCACAAAAACAGACCGCCCTCCGGCCTGGTCCAGGTGATTCCCTCGGGAAAATGCTCGTCCATTTCCTCCAGCATCAGATTGCGCTTGTCACCGTAATTCTTGATCAACTCCCTGATATGATCCTCGAATTTCCCGGACTGGATGTACTTGTAAATCATGTACTGCGTGAACGTATTGGCGTGCAGGTCGGTCCCCTGCTTGACCTTCTCGAAAACGGGAATAATGGAAGCGGCGGCGTTCATCCAGGCGATTCGCAGCCCCGGCGCAATCAACTTGGAAAACGTCCCCAGAGAAATGACGGCATCACCGCCGACCTCTTTCATGGTCGGGACATGCTCGCCGGCAAACCTGATTTCACCGTACGGATTATCGTCCACCAGAGGAACATTGTACTTGACACACAGCTCGACCAGAGCCCTCTTGCGCTCGACCGTCATCGTCACCCCGGTCGGGTTCTGAAAAGTCGAAACGGTATAAACCATCTTCGGTTTGTACTTCTTGATGGCTTCCTCGACCCGATCGACCAGCATCCCCTGACGATCCATCTCGACCGGAGCATACCGGGGCTGGTAATAATTGAACGCCTGCAGGGCACCGACATAGGTCGGATTTTCGGTGACAATATAGTCGCCTTTCTGAAGAAAAGCCCGTCCGACAATATCTATCCCCTGCTGCGAACCCGAGGTAATAAGAATATTGTCTATTTTGGTATCGACGCCAAGCCGCGTCTCGCGGTCGGCCACCGTCTGCCGCAGCTGCGGAATACCCAGGGAAAAAGAATACTGAGTGGCGGCCGACTGGAATTCATCGATGGCATCGATGGCGGCCTTCTTTAAATCCTCTAAAGGAAACATGTCCGGCGAGGGATAGCCGCCGGCCAGAGAAATAACACCCGGCTGCGAAGAAATCTTGAGTATCTCTCTGATAATCGAGGTAGACATCTTCGCAATATGATCGGCCAGAAGCCACTTCTCCGGAGAAGCCTTGACGGTTTCCGGGGTCACGGTATCTTTGCCCATAAATGTCTCTCTATATTTAAGTGTCCATACATGTCCGCTATCAAGATAAAATATCAGTCGCAGAAGTCAAGGGAGTAAAGACGTTTTCACACGAGACAAAAACAGGACGAAAATCGATACCGGAAAGAGGCCGTTTATTCGGCTCCGGCGTATTTAATTATTCTGTCACCATACCTTTCTCGGAGACGATCAACCGCCATGCTGGTCAGCGACAGTTTCTCTCCGGTCCTGTCATCGATTAGACTAAGCTGTCTCTCCGCCTGGGTTTTTTCCAGTCTGGAGACCCGAACGCCCAGCAAACGAACCTTGATACCCGGACCGTATTCGCGGGGAACCAGCTTCCGGGCGGTCTGATAGATTACCCTGGCCTGGTCGGTCGGGCGGGCCAGGGTTCGTTCCCGGGTGATCGTTTTGAAATCCGAAGAACGAATTTTGACACCCACCGTTTTCCCCATGAAATCATCCTGCCGCAGCCTCCGGGAAACCTTGTCGGCCAGCCACAAAAGAGTGGCGTATATCTTATCGATCCGGTAAATATCATCGCCCAGGGTAGTTTCATGAGACATCGATTTTTCCTCCGGCCGATCCTCATAAGAATAGACCTTCGACTCATCTTTTCCCCGCGACAGACAATAGTACCATTCACCGTTTTTTCCGAAAAAGGCGCGCAGCTTCTTCTCCCTCCAGGCGGCCAGGTCGGCAACCGTCCTGATACCCCGTTTATTCATCATCTTTTCGGTCGCCTCGCCGATCCCCCAGAGCGATGAAACCGGCCGGGGGGAAAATATCCTCCTGAAATCGGCCCTGTCCATAATTGTCAGGCCGTCCGGTTTGTTCTCGGACGAGGCCATCTTGGCCATTATCTTATAGGGTGCGATTCCCACCGAACAGGTCAGCGATATTTTTTCCCTGATCATCTTTTTCATTTGCGACACCAGGTTTTCCACGTTGCCGAAAATACGATGACAGCCGGTGATATCCAGAAAAGCCTCGTCGACCGAAAACGGCTCCACCACCGGCGAGAATTCCCGGAATATTTTCTGCAGCAGAGCCGAGGTGTACACGTAGCCACCCAGCGTCCCGGAAATATAAATTCCCTCCGGGCATAACCTCTTCGCCTCGGCAACCGGCATCCCCGAGTGCACCCCGAAACGACGCGCCTCATAAGAGCAGGTGGTGACCACCGAGCGAAACCGCGGATCGCCGCCGATAATGACCGGCTTGCCTTTCAGAACCGGAAGATTGCGTATCTCGAACGCCGCGAAAAAAGCATCCATGTCGACATGCATGATCACCCGCGGCCAGTCTCTGGTCCGATCTACTCCACCCATACCTTGCTTATCACCCAGCTCGTCCGGCGTTCATCGTAGGTGAGCTGAAAAAAATTGGAGGAGCTGTCGACCACGGCGTAATGATGAATCTTGTAAGCTCCCACGTCGGTCTTCCAGTCACCGGTAACCTCACTTATTTTGTACACCCGTCCGTTCCAGCGAAACCTGACCGGCTTCAGTTTATGGTTTTCAAAAAGAGCGATCAATTCGATCGGTTCATCCATATCCTGGTACATCGTTTCCTCCACCCTCCCATCCGGCACCTCTTATTGCACCGCACCTCATCAACCCCATCATATCTTATCTTACCTCATCTCACATCATCAATCCCATCATATCTCATCTCCGCAATTCCCCGGCGGCCATTCTTGTCGGAGCCCGACCTCGGCCGGGCTCCGGCAAAATGGAGTAAAGAGCAGCATCTATTCCAAATCCGGGCTGCACCGGGCAGCCCGAAAGAAGAATCAAGCGGCGGCACCTTCTCAGGCGATGCCGTCGGTTAAATCAAACGCCCCAGAAACGCCGTCACCGGTTCAAAACTGACCGGCAGTAAAAGCAGCACCAGCGTCAGCCGAAATATTCGCACCATCACAACCTCCGCATCAAAGCGACCACTTTCCCGACCAGCGTAAACTCGGGTGATTTGCGGTCGACCACAATCGGCTCGAAAGCATCGTTCTCCGGCTGGAGACGGACCCGGCCGCGTTCGGGGAAATACCGCTTGACGGTCGCCTCATCGCCGATCAAAGCCACCACGATATCGCCGCGCTCGGCGGCGGCCTGCTTTTTGACCAGCACATAGTCACCATCGAAAATCCCCGCCCCGGTCATCGAATCCCCCTTGACCCGGAGCGTAAAAGTCTCACCGGTCGGAAGAAAAGTCGTATCGACGGCCAGTTCGCCCTCGATATTCTCGATAGCATCGATCGGCGAGCCGGCCGGAACCGAGCCCACCAGCGGAACCCGCCTGACCGGACCGGTCAGATCGCGCACCAGCTCGATACCACGCGAGATCAGGCTCTGGCGACGGATATACCCTTTTTTCATGAGAGCCGCCAGATGAGCCCGGACGCCGTTGGTCGAGCTGATATCGAACTTTTCGCCGATCTCCCGGATCGTCGGCGACTTGCCGAGCTGCGTGATCATCTCCTCGATATACTCGAAAATCTCTTTCTGGCGCTTTGTCAATTTTTCTCTGACCAAACCAACTCCTTATCTATATGGCCGGTTTTTTTCTGCCTTATAGGCGTGCACGTCAGGAGCCCCTTCGAAAACTCAGGGTCTTCGATCCTTCGCAGGGCTCAGGATCTACGACGCGGCTCCTGACCTGCTTTTCACGTGGCCGGTTTTTTCCTTTTATCAGTGCCAACCAACAATACGGCACATTTGTGCAGATGTCAAGGACTTTTCGCGTAATTCCGGGCCGTCCTTGGAATATGTGATATTGGGGGCGATGAAGAGGCCTGGATGCGGAATTTCTTGTAGGTCAAGCCCACTTGGGGCTTGACATCTTCCCCTGACATTAAACAACCAACGTCAAGCCGCGAGTCCGCTTGACCGGCAGCGCCGGTTCCCGCCTTCGGCCGGCCATATCATGCATTGATGA
>Ga0272444_10003670_pt1 | contig 13745 bp, 13 predicted proteins | sample SSMForm13_FD_201033 | JGI IMG/M metagenome (GOLD analysis project Ga0272444, IMG submission 201033) | Marine sediment archaeal communities from Little Sippewissett salt marsh, Falmouth, MA, United States - SSM-Form-13 | ecosystem: Environmental > Aquatic > Marine > Wetlands > Sediment ...
CTGGTTTCAAGCTGAAATCACTGCAAGCTCAAAAGACAAAAATCCAGCAAGCTCAGCCGCCGCGAGAAGCAAAGAGATTTCAGACCGCCCACCGCAAAGCCCTAGTGCCCCGATCCCCGTGGGCATACCCACCTCACTGCTTCATAATCACCTGAATTCTTTAAGAAACACCAGGACAACCCCTTGAGCCACCGCCCCAGGAAAAGGTTCGGCCAGAAGTGTTGCCCGGAGCGGCTTTTCTGTGGATCACACGGACTTAGAGAGGTGGGAATGGGAGCTGTCGACGATTTCGCCGACACCCTTATGCGGTAAAGAAGAAAGCTCCGCGATCGGCCAGCGGACGGTTTTGGTTAGGCCCGCTGCAAGCAACCACAAGCCGACCAGGTTTTCGCGCATCACCCGGGCTATGCGCGGTAGACTGGTTTCCCGTTCATCCACGTCTCCACGACTTTTACGTCCTTGATCGCATCCGGGGCGACCTTGCGTGGATCGTTTTCTAGGATCACAAGATCGGCGAGCTTTCCGACCTCGAGACTACCGACCTCGTGATCGGAGTAGAGCTGCCAGGCCGCCTCCGATGTCATCGCCCTGATCGCGCTTTCAACGGAAATCCTTTCATCGGGTGCCAATACGTAGCCAGGTTCTTTCCAGGTTTTTCGGGTAACGGCCATTTCGATCATGTGCAGCGGCACTGGATCGGTGACCATGAAATCGGAATGGACGGTGAAGCCCACACCTGCGTCTTCTACGCTCCGACAGCGATCCAAGAGACGGGCCTTGTCCTCTCCGAACACCTCGTCGCGCATCGCCACCCCCCAGTAGTGGACATGTCCAATCAGAAAGCTGGCGGACACACCCAAGTCCTTCATTCGCGCAATTTGCTCGTCATGCAAGATGGAGCAATGTTCGATGCGTGCGCGCACTTTCGTCATGTCGATGCCGGCATTACGTACTGCTTCACAGGCGTCCAGCACGTTGTCGATGGCGGCATCGCCGTTGCCATGGATTGCGAGATGCCACCCCTTGCCGGCCCGCTCGACCGCCTCTTGCTTCAATTCTTCCACCGACATGTAGGCGAGGCCGCGGCTGTCAGAATCGAGGTAAGGCTCGCGCTGTAAGCCGGTGAATCCCTGGTTCGAGCCATCGGCAACAAGTTTGTATCCGACGATGCGCGCCAAGGCGTCGCCATCGCCCGGCGAGATTCCCGCCTCGTCCCAGGCTTCGGCGCCGATGGTGTAGAACGGGTAGGCGCGGATGCGCGCGGTAAGCCGTCCGGACCGGGCAGCGCCGAACATGACGGCCGCATCCGACGGCGACTGGGAAAGACCACCGAGGGCCAGCTCGCTGACCGTGGTGAGGCCGTACTGGCTCCATTTGGACAGCAGATCGATGAGGGTCTCGGTCGGATCAGCCTCGGCGAGCGCCGGATACTTGCTGAGAATCTGCAGGAAGGAGACGTTGTTCTTCATGATGCCGGTAAGTTTGCCGTCGGCGTCACGCACGAATTCGGCGCCAGGGGGGTTCTCGACATCAGCAGGCACCCCGGCGGCCTCGAAGGCCTTCGAGTTGGCATAGGCGAGATGGCCGGACGCGTTGAAGACGAAGATCGGGTGCTCTGTCGACACCGCGTCCAGTTCGGCAAAGGTCAGGGCATCGAGCCCGGTCTGCACGGACGGATCGAAGTTACGGGCCACGATCCACTCGCCGGCGGGCCTGTCCTTCGTCATCGCGCTCAGATGGTCGAGTACTTCGGCGACGGTGCCAAACCGAGCCATGCCGACGTATTCCATCACGGCGTCCACCACCGACCCCGCGACGACATGGGTGTGGGGGTCGATGAATCCCGGCAGCACGGTTTTGCCCTTCAGGTCGACGAGATTCGCATCGCTTCCAGCGGCCGCACGCACGTCAGCATTCCTGCCAACCGCCAGGATCCTGTTGCCGCGAATCGCGATCGCCTCGGCTTCGGAAAACTCCGGGTCAACGGTGAGGATGGTTCCGCCGCTGAACACAGTGGTAACTTCCTCCTTGTCTGTCGGCTCATTTGCGTTCGGGTGCGCATGCTCCTTTGCGAGCAGTTGACCGGGCAGGAGGCCGATAAACCCGGCGCTAGCCAGAGCGCCCTTCAGAAAGCGGCGCCGATCAAGGTTGCCGTCACGCAAGTGCTGCTTTGCCACCGGCTCCATAGTCGACAGCGCTACAACCCTCTGGTTGCCCTGAAAGATCTTGCCGAACTCGGGGCTGCAGCAGGCACAGCCGTAAGTCTCTTTCGTCATAGGCACGGAGCCCCTCTGCGAGTCAGTGATGTACGGTTGTTAGCGCATCGCGGCAGGCGCCTGCACTGGAACCTTCCACGTGCCATCGGCCTGGCGACAGAAGTCGAAGACGCTACGCCCCGCAACCCCCTTGACCTCGTTGAAGACCTCGAGTTTCCGACACGGCGCCCCATCCCGGTCGAATGTCGTCAGTGGAGTGAGAACACCCTTGGCACCGGTCTGACTGTTCTCCCAGCGACGCGATTCGCCATCTGCGGCGTACTCTAGAACATTGCGTGCCGAGGAACGCAACAATTCAAGATCTGCATCTGTCATTTTCGAGATGGCGGAATCTTTCAAGAACCTGACATTGCCCGCATGCGCCGTAGCGGTAATACAGATCAGCGCGGCAATTCCAATCGATTTTGCAAAAGTATGTCTGACCACCCCAGAGCCTCCCTCGAACATTCGCATCTAGCATCGCCTCGCCTCGCCTCGCCGAGGCAATCATCCTGGCAAAAGGTGCGGCAACATGAATCGGCTTCCCACCCACGGCGTGCAAGACCATGGTACCGGTTTTTTTTTCGCATTCAATGAGACCAGATACTGCCAGTCTTATTGGGCGCCAAATGTCGAAGTATAGTCGGGCGGCCATGCCGCGCGTGGGGGCAGATCCCTTCTGCCACGAAAATCGAAGCGACCCACTTTCTTTCCACGCGCACTTCTAACACCCTAGATTTGCGCAGGCCTTTGGTTATGCCCGAAACTTAACGCATTCATTTTCGCGCAAACACCAGGACACCCCCTTGAGCCACCGTCCCAGGAAAAGGCTCGGCCAGAAGCTTTGACTGTATTGGTTTTTCTGCGGATTACGCAGAGTTAGTGACCTGGGAATTGATGCTGTACACGAGATCACCGACAGTGCGGGGACTGCCCGGGGGGGGTAATTTCCTAGCCTGTTCTTTGCCACGGACAATCGAGCCAACAGCATCACCGCTAATCGCCACTCGGGCGCTCAACGAGAATGGCGTCGGCATCGGCGCTCTGTTGAACAAAACCGATCAGCTCGACGTCTTCCGGCTTAATCACGGAGAACACCAAGTGCCGGCCCCGGCAGTCGTCAACCGGGCGGCGAAAAGCAGCGTGCCGTCAATCGGTTTTGCCGAGACCTACACGCTCGCCAACGTGTTACTGAACTTCGCCGGCACCTTCCTGATGACGCCGTAGCACACGACCCCGCGTCACTTGGGGCTACTCTGGGCTGCCACGCCTGCCCTTCGGCATGTCGCCCGGCATCTCGGGCCCCAGCATGACCGCGATCGAACGCGTGTCAGGATTGGCATCCAGGGCGATCTTCAGCGCCATCGTCAATGGCACGGACAGGAACATGCCGACCGGCCCCAGCACCCAGCCCCAGACAACCAAAGACACGAACACCACCAGCGTCGACAGGCCCAACCCACGCCCCATCAGCTTGGGCTCCATGATATTGCCGACAATGGTGTTAACAACGATGTAACCAATGGCGGCAAAAGTCGCGGTTTCGAAACCAAGTTGCACCAATGCCAACAGCACGGCCGGAACGCCGCTATGAAGGAGCCAATGGTCGGTACGAAGTTCAACAAGAAGGCAGAAGTAGCCCACAGGATCGCGAAGTCCACGCCAAGGATCCTGAGCATCAGCCAGACCACGCAAGCGGTGACCAGGCTGGCCAGTGTCTTGATACCCATGTAGCGGTTGACGCTATCCATCACGTCACGCAAGCGCTCAATCGACTCGTCCGGACGCTTCAGCGCCGCTTGCAGTTTCGCCGGCAGGGTCGTCGCCTCGAGCAGGATGAAAATCACGGTCAACAGGATCAGCAGGGCGTTGGCCAGCACGCTGCTCATGCCCTTGATCAGGTCACCGGCTATCCTCATCGCCTTGGCCGGATCGAACCAGGCCGTGAGCGCTTGCTCGGGCAGGTCCACACCGATGGCGCCGAGCCAGCTCACCGTCTCGGCCGACAAGGCGCCCAGGCGCTCCTGGTATTCGGGCAGGTTGCCCGTAAAGCCTGTCAAGGCGCCCTGAACCAGTACACCAAACAGGCCTCCAATGGCGACGATGCCGAGGACCACGATGACCAGTGCGACCCATGAAGGCAAGCGGCGTCGTAGCCACCACTGTGTTGGCTACGACGCCGCGATAACGGCAATGAACATCGCGAGCAGGAACGGGGCCAGCAGCGACGCCGCCGCTTTCATACCAGCCACGACGACCACAAAGGCGCCGGCGACCAGGATGAATCGCGCGACAGAGAAAAAAGCATTCGTGTCCATCAAGGCAATGATTGCATACTGCTTGAATCACTGTCCGCTATCCGGGCCTTTGCGCCCCTCGACGCACTGGCACTGAAAACGCGAGCGCGCCATTCGCACGAATCGGCCTATGCGAAAACCTTGCTCGGACGGGCGAGGAAAATATTCCTCCCGGGCAGAGAGTTCAGCCAGAAGTGTTGCGTCGTTTGGGTCTTTCTTGCGGTCTAGCTGGCATGAGCGAGAGGTGGACAAAGACTGTCAACGATGCCGCTCAAACTGCTTGATTCATTGTAATCCTGGTGCGTCAGAAGCGACTTGGAGCAGTTCACTGCAGGTCGTTCGCGCAGCCCAACTGAAAACCGTTGTTGCAATGAAGCTTCAGCCGTTGAGTATCGGCGTGCCTCCATCCTTCGGGAGAGGTGACCTCTGCCCAGGGGCCTATGTAATCCTGTGCGAAGTAGGCATGGCCATGACCGGGCGGGGCCCCGAACGAGAGCGCCATGTCCAATGCCAACTGAAACTGCGTTACGATGGGCATAAAGATAAAGCCGTCCGACATATCCTCTGCCGGCGGATCCTGCATCCAAGGCGGCGCTCGCCAGAGTGACGCAGGGTCGTAGAAGACAATCGGGTCGCTGGAATACTGCAGGAAAACGATGCGCATATCGCCCCACTCGGCAGCCGCTTTGGAGGCATCAGCCGTATGCGAAGCGTAACGTACCAACGATCCGTCGCCGATCGTCGGCAGTACCCACGGGGTGCCGGGAGTGCGCTGGTTCTGGACGTAATTCCAAAGGGCCGACGGAAAAGGTGGACCGGCCCAGAAGGCACCGTCTATCGGATCGTCCAGAAGTCGGAAGAGGTTTGTCGCATGCATCGACGACCAGGCCCCGAGGCTCAGGCCATGGACGTAGAAACGCGGGCGGGCATCTTCGGGAAGCGTCTTCCAATAGCCGTGCACCACGTCCTGAAGCGCTGTGGCCTGTTCCAAACCAGTGCTGGCCTCCAGGATCAGCGCCAGCGGTGACTGCAGGTAGGAATACTGCGCGGTGACGGTCGCGATGTCGCCATTGTGCATGTATTCAACCGGATCGTGCGATCCGGGATCCATCCAGCCGGTTCCCGTCGGACTCGCCACGATGAGCACCTCACGTTCGAAGGCGCCCAGCCGCTGAAGCTCTGCCAACGCAAGCTCGGCTCGTTCGCGCGGCGTCTGACCATTGGCGCGGCCAACGTATACCCGGATTGGGTCCAACGCCGAGCGGCCAGTGAACGCCGAGATCGCCTCGGCATCAGGACCCGAGGTGATGAAATCACGCCCCGGTTTTCCAATCGCATCCCAGTCGATCAGGGACGCTGCGCTGCCGGTCATCCGCGGGTCAGTGGGCTTTGGCGGCGCGTCGTCGAACAAAGCCTGGGCGACCTCGTAGCTTTCGTCCAGCCCAGTGATGACCCGGTCGAGGATACCGTCGCGCATTACGACCAGTAAAACCAGGAAGACCGCAACAAGACCAAACAAATTCGCCCGCCGCGGTGGCATGACGCGGTAGAACCACGCCCGAATCAGCCGAAACATTGACGCGACCGATCGCCCCAGGGCAAATGCAATCACAAAGGTGAAGACTGCGGTAATAACGATGCTTGTCAGGCGCAAGTCATCCTCGGGCTCCATCCCCATCTTCTTGCGGAGATCGTTCTGCCAGGCCAGGCTGGAGCCGAGGACCCAAAGGAAAAACGTGAATATCACGACCGATACGAGCCAAGTCAGCACAGCCGCCGGTTGGCCTGACAGCCGCGGCATATCCGCCGCTCGCCAAAGAAGTGCGACGACTTGGGCTGTGAGATAGCCTAGCGCCACAACCAGTCCACCCAGCACACCCTGCACTTCGGGCCCGCGCGGAATGAGCGAGGGCGTCAGCGACGCCGCGAAGAAGAGAAGGCCAAGCAAAAGGGAAGGCACCGAGAAGTTGCCGATGACTCGAGACGCGAGACCCTGTTTCATACGCCCCTCCGTTGCGATTCTTCAGGCCCGATTTGATCTCAATTGCGACAACGCCAACGTTGTTGAGAGCAAAACGTCTGGCCCTCGTCTTGTCGATTTCTGCGATGTGTTCTCGAGGCGTCTCATTGTGATGACGTCGGCCTGAAATTTTGTGCTGTTGAATCGGACAGTGAATCAGGATGCTTGGGAACGATGCAACGATCCGCTTGCCATTTTGCGTTTGTCATCTGCGCCAGCCTGTTGGTCGCTGCATTGATCTTTGTCATTCCAGCCCCTTCGCCCGCACAGACGGAACTGCGAGATTGGGAGGTTCCGTATCTCAGCTTCGCGACCGTACAGACTCCGACGATCCCGAAGACGTTTACGGAAACAAGCGGAGCAATCTCCAGGCTGGCTGGTGCAGGGTCCGGGAAATCGATCTCAGTGTCATGTCACCTCTTGCCGATTCGGCACCGTTCTTTCTGCGGGAGGAATTCCTCCGTGTCGATCTAGTCAGGGAGAAAGACCGGGGCGTTGTCCTTGATGCGTTGCAGTCTACTGCGACCGCGAGCGCGCCACTGGTCTAGATACACGGCTACAACATCAGCTTCGAGAAAGACTCCCGCCGCGCTGTTTTGCTTCCGCAGAATGCGCATCTGGTTGGACGCTTCTCATGGTTTAGCTGGCCATCGGATGGTGCCTTGGCATACTAAACGCCGACGAAGCCGACCCCAATTGGAGCGTGCCCGATCTCGCCGAGAACTCGCCCGTTGTGCTAGTGTTCAAACCCGCCGATTGACGCGGACCGGAGTCATACTTAGCGTCCTCCGGAAGCAACTGGGACCTCAGTTGGGGATCAGGAAATGAAAAATACAATTCTTGCTTTGCCACTCGTGCTCTGCGCATTGTCATCGGCAACAACCGCACAGGATGCTAGCGGCCTCGCTCCCGTCCAAAAGGCACTGGAGGGATGGACGGCTGAGGAAACACTGGACAACATACGAAACTTTTCAGTTAGCGATCTCGTCGTCACGACGGACCGGGCGCTTTGGTATCACCGCTATGCGTCGCAGACCAACAAGACCGCGATACTGGTTCGGCGCCAACCCATCATGGCGATGCCCTATGCGACCCTCCCGGAAATCGGGAAGGTCAGTGCCGAATCAGCACTCGGCACCATGACGCTCGACGAGTTTCTCGTGCATCCCGAAAGCTACGCGCAGGGCTTCGTGGTGGTCCACAAGGGCAAGATCGCCTACGAGTCCTATCCAGGCATGCATCCGCTTGACCCCCACTTCACCGCCTCGGTGTCAAAAGTGTTCGCGTCGCTCGCGGTTGATCTTCTGATCGATGATGGGTTGATTGACGAAAACCAAACCCTGGGCACCTATGTGCCGGAATTCGTCGGTTCTGAATGGGAGGACGTGCGCGTCATCGACGCCCTTGACATGACTGTTGGCCTCAACGTGTCGGAATACGACCGCACCAGCGACCAGTCGATCATTTCGCGCCTGATGGCCGCGGAACTGGGGGAGCCCATCAACGGCGAGCTTGAATCCATGCTTGAGGTTATGCTTGACTCGGCGCGGCAAGGCAAGGCTGGCGAGAGCTTTGTCTATTCCTCGGTCGTCACCCAGGCGCTTGTGTTCCTCGTGGAGGCCGTTGCCAAGCAGTCGTGGTCGGATTTCTTCGATCAGCGCGTCTATTCGAAGATGGGGGCTGAGGGGCCATTACAGGTTCATCTATCTCCGGACGGTATGGCGATCGTACACGGGCCAACGTCAATGAACCTGCGCGATCTGGCCCGGATCGGCATGCTGTACAGCCCAAGCTGGAGCGCAATCTCCACCGAGCGGATCGTATCGCCTGCAGCCCTTGACAGAATTCGGAATACGCCCCGGACGCGTGAATTCTACCTCGCGGGCAATGGTCCGGTGTTCATGGATCGGTTGGGCGACGACACCGTCAAGACAGCAGCCCGCCAATGGGATGCCATCTGGGAGGATGGTGACTTCTTCAAGTCCGGTCTCAACTCGCAGGGGCTGTACGTGTCCCCCGAGCGCGACCTGGTCATTGCCTACTATTCGACGGAGCCCACGCAACTGATACAGAGATATCTGCGCCCGATCGTTACATCGGGGCTTTTCGACTAGATTCTGCCGTACAGAGCCTCGACGGGTGAGTAACAAGCTGACCAGCAGGCTATCGCCGCTCTATTTCGCATATTCGCTGATATTCAATACCTATGCGGTAGCAGGCGATAGCGGGGCTAACTGATTGCTGGGGGTCGATTACCTCCGACCCTACCAATACAGGTAGGCGTGGTGCGTTCTGATACCACTTTGGCCCGCTCCGGGAATGGCCTTTGTGTGTTGAAAACGGACCATCGGAGTCACGCTCCGACCGTCTTACCCATAAGAGTGGCCGTTTCGGCTGGCCCGTCACAAAGGGGCCACTTCGCCAGGCCCAAATGCATCAATTCACGAACGGTTCGGGCCGCGACAGGAACCGGACCAGTTCGACCATCGCCAGCGTATCCAGCCCGCAGTAATCAAGCAGTGACCGCTCGATCTCGCGCCGACGGTCGCCCTGCGGCGTCGGGGCCACAAGCTGAGTGCGAGCAGGACCAGACCAAGCAGGGCAAACGGCAGGTTGATTGCCCCGCCCGGCGCGGTTCCGGCCGTCTCGACTGGCTTGAAGAACCCGATCGCCAGGCGGACACTGCGCTACTAGGTGAAGAGCAGGTAGCGAATCGGGTTAAACGACCTGTAACGAATCGCGGCGATCAGGTAGATCAGCCCGATGATCAGCTGCTCAGTGTCCCGAGGTGAAATGCCGATGCGCGTGGGCCCGAAAATCAAAGAGGAGAGCGCTTCCATGAAGAAGCTAGGCTTTGTTAATCCTGTTTTGATGTCATGCCTTCTCGCTGTTTCGGCGGCAGCGCAGGACTCCTACACCGTTCCAGAGGATCTCAGACCTGTCTCGGATTGGGCAGAAGGATTCACGGCTGAGGAAGCGGAGGCGTTCCGGTAAGCCTATGTTGCAACCGATATCTTCGCCCGGAATGACCGGTCCGCTTTTGCCTTTCTCAATCTCTCTGAGGTTGTGCCGACAGATGTCATTCGGCGGGCTGGCCCTATCTCGTCGCTCGAACGCGCTCCCATGGAAGGCATCACAGATGTCATAGCGACGTCTGAATTCGGGACAATGTCGCTCGGAGAGCTCATCGACAACCCAAATTCGCGCATCCAGGCGTTCATGGTCGTGCATCAGGGCGAGGTGGTGTTCGAGACTTACCCGGGGATGCCGCGCGATGCCCAGCACATCTGGTCCTCGACGGCGAAGACCATCAGTGGGCTTCTGGTACACCAACTGGCGGAAGAGGGTTTGATCGATCTTGACGCCAAAGTGTCGGACTATCTCGATTTCACGGCGGGCGGACCGATCGGCGAAGTCAGCGTGGCGGATGTTCTGAACATGCGCAGCGGCATCGACTTTGTCGAAAACCAGGCAAACCGCACGAACCCGGAACACCCCGTGTCCTATGCCTTCGCTGCGGGGTTGTCAGAGCGCGGCGTTGCCGCTGGTGAGAGCCTGAAGGAGATCGTGGTGGGGATCGAAGCCAGCGAGCCGCCAGGCACCGTCTATGGCTACTCGACTTTCAATACACAGTCTCTCGTCTACCTCATCGAAGAGGTGACCCAGAAGCCATGGGACGTGGTCGTCAGCGAGCGGATATGGCAACAGGCGTGCATGGGGAACGATGGGCTTGTTGGTCTTTCCCCGCGGGGCAAGGCCCTTGGCGGCGGAATTTTTGCCGCCACGATGGAAGACTTCGCCCGATATGCTCTGCTCTACACGCCCAGTTTGGAAGTCGTTGCAGATGCGCCAGTCGTCTCCGAAGACTACTTTGACAACCTGACCGCCAGTGTCATGCCGGAGACATATTCAGTCGGGGATATGGGGCCGCGGATGATCGCCACCTTCTGCGCACAAGGTTCGCCCGTTGGCAATGCTTATCAGTGGGACGCGGTGTTTGCAGATGGTGACCTCTACAAATCTGGCCTGCTCGGGCAGGGTCTATATGTATCGCCGGAGACCGATACGGCCGTTCTGTGGTTCTCAGCCACATGGCAGAACGCCCATCCCGGCACCGCGTATGCCCGCGCTATCGTCAACGACCTATTTCGAGACTAGAGCACCTGGACCGTAAGCGCCAACGCATCAGACGGGACACGCACATAAAGGCTCCGGCTCAAATTGGTTGCAGGCTCGTACTTCATACCAACCCCTAACGGCCGGCAAGTTCCGCATTTGAGACGCTCGACACCGTCGCAGAGAATCTCGGGCTCGGGTTTAGGTGAAGCGGACTTAGTTCAGTGGCCGCTTTCGGAAAGTTGCGCTGCACCGCCTCGGAAGAAATCGCGAATTTGTTGGCATGCGGAGGCAAATTTCGCTGCATCAGCGAACGGCGGCTTCGTCCGGATAGTGTTGAACCCGGACTGACGTACCGCACAAACGACGAAGCCGCCCTTGAAGGCGGCTTTATCGTCTGGGTTCGGCCAGAAGTGGTCAGTTCATCTGTTGACTCCGCCCGCCAGGTCGCAGTCGGGAAGTAGACATCCCCCGAAAATATGAACAGATGGTCTCGGCCGAACCTTTCCCTGGGACAATGGCTCAAGGGGCTGGCCTTCCAAAAGACCGGGAAATGAAGGAAATATGGTTCGGGCTAAACAAAAGGACTCTGCGAATTAGGGCGTCAGGTGCGTATCGGAGAAGAGCATGGGTCGCTTCGGTTTCCGCGCCCGTTAAACTTAACGCAATGATGACTGGTGAAAATTGTGTTGCACGTCCGGTCAGTTTATCAGCGCGGCAGCAACGAATGAGCCAAAAGACTAAGCGATAATCCTTGATGATGTTTGGCCTCCTGACCTGAGTATTGTTAATGCGACCGAATCGATTGATGAGCCGCCTATCTGTTTTTCGTTCGGAATCATGGATGCGTATTCTCGCGGTGATATTTGGGCTTTCCCTGTCCTGTCCGACCGTTATTGCCGCAACGACAACAACCAGTTCGCTTGAATGGGGCAACATGTTCATGGGCTTGTTCGGCGGTCTGGCCCTCTTTCTCTTCGGCATGGAGCAAATGGGCGAAGGGTTGAAGGCTGCCGCCGGCGAGCAGATGAAAGAGATACTTGCCAAGCTCACCACGAACCGGTTCACGGCGGCGCTGACAGGCGCATTGGTCACGGCCGTCATCCAGTCTTCGTCCGTCACCACGGTGTTGGTCGTAGGATTCATATCGGCCGGACTGATGACCATGACTCAGTCAGTTGGAGTCATCATGGGTGCGAATCTCGGCACGACGATCACAGCCCAAATCGTCGCCTTCAAGATCACGCACCTGGCCCTGTTGCTGATCGCCGTCGGGTTCTTTTTGTTGTTCCTGGCCAAGCGCGATCAAATGGCCCACTACGGCGCAATGCTGATGGGTCTTGGCCTGGTGTTTTTTGGGATGGATGTGATGGGCGATGCGATGAGACCGCTGCGCTCCTATTCCCCATTCCTTGAGTTCATGGAGACGATGGAGCGGCCGCTGATCGGTGTTTTGGTTGGTGCTGCATTCACTGCGCTGGTGCAATCGTCTTCTGCCACGACGGCGATCGTGATCGTCATGGCGAGTCAGGGCTTTATGGCCCTAGAAGCCGGGATTGCCGTTGCCTTGGGAGCGAACATCGGGACGTGCATCACCGCGCTTCTGGCGGCCATTGGCAAACCTCGCGATGCCGTTCGGGCATCGGTGGTACACGTGAACTTCAATGTGCTCGGCGCACTGATCTGGCTGCCCTTGATACCCGAACTCGCTGATTGGGCGAGGCATGTCTCGCCTGTCAGTGAGGAGTTGTCGGGAGTTGCGCGTTTGGCTGCGGATACTCCTCGCCAGGTGGCCAACGCTAACACCTTGTTCAACTTAGCCAACACCCTGCTGTTTCTCCCTTTCGCCGGTGTGTTGGCTTGGCTTGCAATGAAGCTCGTGCCCGATAAGGCAGATATCGAGGAAAGAGTCTTGATCCGGCCTAGGTTTCTTGATGCGGAACTCTTGTCGACTCCGGCGCTGGCGCTCGAGCGTGTCCGACTCGAGCTGGGACGTCTGGGCAACATCATCAACGGCATGCTGGAAGAAGCCGCCAAAGTGACGCCATCGATGCCGCAGCAACGCATAGAGCCTTTCAGACAGGCGAAGGCCAAGGCGGACTTATTGCATCAGTATGTCCTAGACTATCTAGCTGAAATCCGGCAGATCGAAATTTCCCAGGAGGACAGTGTGCACCTCCAGGGGCTGATGACCGTTGCCTTGCATCTCGAGAGTCTCAGCGGCGTCATCGCAGATGAATACGTTGACCTGGTTGAAAGTACCAGAGAATCCGAAATCGAAATCCAACCGCTATTCCATTTGGTACACGTTGCGCTCGAGAAGGCGATAGCATCAATCGAAGACGACGATGAGAAAGCAGCGCAGGCAGTGCTGTCGAGCAAGGCGGATATCGAGCGAGAGGTCGATAGGCTGGCCAAAATCCAGGCATCTCGGCACGTCGCCGCCACCAAAGAAGGGCTGACGCGACTGCGCGCCGAGATGCGCGTGATCGATTCCTTACGTCGAATCTACTCGCTCACAAAGCGAATCGCCAGAGCTCGCTTGCCTAGTAGAGTCGTCGCTGACGTTGACTGAGATGCGAGGGGAGACTCAGAAGGCAGCAGAAATCTCTACGGGCCTAGCGGATTAGTTCAGCAGTTTTTGTCTGGGTGCTCCAGGATTCCCCTGAGGCCCGCTTCCGGCTGGGCTCGCATCACGGGCGATGAGTTGCGCTAGAGATAGTGGATGTGCTTCTGGTCCACCGTTTTTGTCGGCTTGATGTTGGTAGCGGAAGTGCAGGCTGGTTGGCCAAGGTCCACATCGCTTTTAGGCCAATCCAAACCGCCGCGAAAATCGAAGCTATCCACTCGCTTCTCACATGAGCACCTAACACACTGATTCCCGTGGGCATTCCCAACCCACTGCTTCATAATCGTCTGAAATCTTTGAGGAACACCAGGACAACCCCTTGAGCCACCGCCCCAGGAAAAGGTTCGGCCAGAACTTCCTGCACGACCCGCGGGTGATCGAACGCATCATCGGTGCGATAGCCCCGCGTCCGGACGATCACCTGGTGG
>Ga0272444_10003671_pt1 | contig 13745 bp, 10 predicted proteins | sample SSMForm13_FD_201033 | JGI IMG/M metagenome (GOLD analysis project Ga0272444, IMG submission 201033) | Marine sediment archaeal communities from Little Sippewissett salt marsh, Falmouth, MA, United States - SSM-Form-13 | ecosystem: Environmental > Aquatic > Marine > Wetlands > Sediment ...
CATCTGTCCTTCTTGCGGTCAAACCGTCGAATCCGGCTTCCGTTACTGCCCCTTCTGCGGAAAACCCCTATGAGTGATGACGTAGATTCTTACGCGACGACTGTGAGAGAATGGCTTCCAGAAGTTAGATGGTGTCCATCCGTTAATGTAATTGTGGGCACCGCGGATTTCCAATCCAGAAATGGGCAATTTTTAGCAAGGTCAAGGAAAATCCCGCCCGGGCGGGACGCAGTTTGACGCAGAGATTGCGGAAAAGGGCATTTATGGATTGGAAACGAGATAACCGATCTAACAGACGTGTTCCTGCCATGAAACTTGTCGAAGATCCCGGCTTTAGCGGGAAAATTTGAAATTCGAAATTTGAGGATAAGGATTTGAAGTCACGAATCCAATTTCTAATTTCAAATATCTTTGGATAGATTTCTACTAAGACGTATCGTCATTCACCCGCCTCCGTGCTTCTCAAATGCATAGACGGGTACCAAAATTCCAGAATGCTCATGTGACCAAACGGCGCTTTGCGGTGTATATACCGACAAAAGGACGGGGGCCGGTCGGTTTCATGCCATTAATCTGATGCGCTGGATCGGCCTGCCTTTTACCCTGTCTCAGGACAATGGCCGACGTTCAGTGAAATATCGCGGCCGAATCCACACACGTTGAAAGGAGCGACTCATGATGACGACGAAAGAAAACAGGTACCTCCGGAACACCCGGCTTTTTGTAATGATATCGATAATATCAATGATGCTGATTGGACTGATGGCACACTGTTCAGACGCGGCTGAACTTTCGCTGAATAAGCAAATCGTCGGTTATTTTGTCGAATGGGGTGTGTATGGACGCGATTATCATGTCTCCAATATTCCGGCTGAAAAACTGACCCATATCAATTATGCGTTCGCAAAGGTGGAAAATGGGGAGGTCGCGGTCTGGGACACCTATGCAGCACTTGAGAAATTCTATCCGGAGACGGATTCATGGAATGATCCTCCGGGCACCATCAGGGGAAATTTCAACCAGCTCCGTATTCTCAAGCAAACCTACCCGCATCTGAAGGTGCTGATCTCAGTGGGCGGGTGGACCGGTTCGGGGGCATTTTCCGATGTGGCCGCCACAACCGAGGGAAGGCATAGGTTCGCCCAATCCGCACGCAGGCTGATCGAGACGTACGGATTTGACGGTGTGGATATTGACTGGGAATACCCCGTCTGTTCGGGGTTGCAGGCGGGAAGGCCCGAGGATGCCGAGAATTTCTCAAAGCTCTTGTGGGAACTTCGGGAAACCCTTGGGGAAGACTATCTCCTCACCATCGCCTGCAGCGCCAATCCCGATTGCCTGGACCCGCTTCCCATAGAAGGGTTTGCGTCCTGTCTGGACTGGATCAATATCATGTCCTACGACTACCATGGCGCGTGGGAAGCATACAGCGGAACCACAGGACACAACGCCCCCCTGTATAACAACAATGATCCCTTGAGTCCTGACCTAAATGTAGACGCTGCAGTCTCCTATCTCCTGGATCGTGGCGTGCCCGCAGACAAAATCGTACCTGGATTGGCCTTTTACGGAAGGAGCGCCGCCGGTGTTGAGGGAATCGACGGGTTATATGCCCCCTTTACCGGCGCGGGACCGGGGTCTTTCGAGGATGGAATGCTTGATTACAGGGATATCCAGCAAAACTATCGCTATACAGATGGATACACTTACTTCTGGGATGATGTTGCTGCGGTACCCTACCTGTTCAACGCAACCCAAAAGGAGTTTATCAGCTTCGATGATGAGCGATCCATTGAAACCAAGGCATCCTATGTGGCCGCCAGGGGTCTCGGCGGGGTGATGTTCTGGGAACTGTCGGGGGATAACGGGGACTTGATCCACGCCATCTGGGAAGGGTTTGGAAATCCGGTCATTCCCGTCCCCACCTATGCCTGCTCAGACGGTATCGACAATGACAATGACGGGCTTATCGACTACCCCAATGACCCCGGTTGCAGCTGCCCTGAAGATACCGATGAAACCGACCTGCCGGCGCCTCCCCCGACAGCGGACATAACCGTCACGGTTGCCATAGGTTCAGACTGGCAGACCGGATACTGTGCCACTGTCACGGTCACAAACAATGGCAATCAGCAGGTGGCATGGGAGGTCGAATTCGATGTTGTCGGGACGATTTCATCGCTTTGGAGCGCCGAATACACCCGGAACGGGGACACCGTCACTGCTTGGGGCGTCTCATGGAACCGAACCCTTCCACCGGGCGCATCGACCACATTCGGATTCTGTGCAGAGCGAAACCAGCCGGTCTGTTTCCAATGCTCCGATGGGGTGGATAATGACGGTGACGGTCTGATCGACTATCCCGATGACCCGGGATGCAGCTCTTTTAAAGACGATGATGAAACCGATCCGGTCTCTCCGCCGGGCGGCATTGAAACCGAAACAACCGTCACATCGGACTGGGGCAGCGGTTATTGTGCTGATGTGGCCATCACGAACACGGGTCATTCCGCCGTTGACTGGTCTGCAGAACTCGAGGTGGGGGGAACCATCTCCTCTCTCTGGAACGCTTGCTACAGCCAAAGCGGTCATCGGCTGTCCGTCGAGGGACTGGACTGGAACAATCTCATCGGGGCGAAACAGACCCTCACCATCGGCTTCTGTGCAGCGCGGTAAATGAATCACCGGCGCTCAGGCGTCTCTGATTCGGGCCTCTTCTAAGTACTCGGTCCACATCTGACCCCGCAGCATGCCGATCTCTTTGAAGATTTCCCTGAGATGCGACAGGAGCGCCGGTGCGTCCTTTGTCATGGCCGACTTCAGATCCTCACAGAGATAGCTGTGACAGATAAAGGGTCTCGCATCGCTGGAAAGCGTGCATCCTTTGTCAGATAGAAACCAGCATCCCTTTTTCATGGCCCCCTGCCTGCGCCATGTCTGCTGCCTGCCGGACAGTTTCAAATAGATGATGTCCTTTTCCGTGAAAAGATAGTGGACCCTGGCGCAGCAGGGATCCTCGCACCGGGGGCAAATCCGCCGGACATACGGCTCTTGAAGTTCGGCCGCCTGGTCGATCAGAGATCGTATCCTTTCTACTGTTTCAAAAACCATCCGGAAACCCGACTCCTTTTCTTGACCGGCTCACCAATCTCTTTTATAATTCTTTTCAAGTTGAATCCAGCCAAAAGGTGACTCGCACATCAACCCTTCAACAAAGGAGCTTCAAAATGAGGAAAAAAGCAACCGTCATAGGGGCCGGCAATGTGGGCGCTACGGCGGCCATGCGTCTTGCGGAAAAGGAACTGGCCGATGTCGCCCTGATAGATATCCTTGAAGGCGTACCTGCAGGAAAGGCGCTCGACCTGGTCGAGGCAGCACCGATTGAGAAACATGATGCAGAGATCATCGGTTCGTCCGGAGACTATGGCCCGGCCAAGGACTCGGATATCGTCATCATCACCGCCGGCATCCCCAGAAAACCCGGCATGAGCAGGGACGACCTTCTCTCCACAAATATGGGGATCATGGCCTCTGTGACAAAGGAGGTGGCCGCCGTGGCCCCGAATGCCATCCTGATTATCGTGAGCAACCCCCTGGATGCCATGTGTCATGTAGCCTATGAGGCCAGCGGATTCCCCAAGAACCGGGTGATCGGGATGGCTGGCGTCCTCGATTCCGCCCGTTTTCGCGCCTTTATCGCCATGGAACTGAATGTATCCGTAGAAAACACCCACGCATTTGTATTGGGCGGGCACGGCGACACCATGGTCCCGCTTCCCCGCTACTCGACCGTGGCCGGAATCCCCATCACCGAGCTGATGAGCCCGGAGAGAATCGATGCCCTGGTGGAACGAACCCGAACCGGCGGTGCGGAGATTGTGGGGCTCCTGAAGACCGGCAGTGCCTATTATGCGCCCTCCTCTGCAGCTGTTGAGATGGCCGAGGCCATCCTCAAAGATAAGAAAAAAATTCTTCCCTGCGCTGCCTGTCTCAACGGCGAATACGGCATTCACGATCTGTTCATCGGCGTTCCGGTCAAACTGGGCGAAACCGGTGTGGAAGAGATTATCGAAATAACGCTGACCGATACTGAGAAAAAGGCCCTCGACCATTCCGCGGATGCAGTTCGAAAACTGGTGGAGGATATCAAGCGGCTCAGTTAGGCAATCAAGGAAATCCATTCACCACGAAGGCCACAAAGACATTTCCTGGAAAAAACGTAGCAGTTTAGGCGTTTGAAAATGCTGAAGGCGCCGGACAAATTACGATACGTTTTATCAGAAAACAAACGGGTTACGAAAGAACAACGTATCCCTGTTTCTTCGTGACCTTCGTGATGGATAATCACATGCGAGGGTTCAGGGTGGATGCCAGAACGGTTTTGGGTCATCTCGAGGCCGTGGCCGATCAACTCGGGGTGGAGGTTCGTTATGAACCGATGGAGGGTGAGGCATCCTTTTCCTCAGGAGGCATGTGCCGGATACGGGGGAGGCCGGTCATCATTGTCAATTCACAAGCGCCTGCGGAGGAGCGGATCCGGACATTTGTTAGGGCCTTGAAGCGCCTCAATTTGAATCATATCTATCTCAGGCCGGGCATTCGCGCCCTGCTGGAAAAGGACGCGGAGGAATAGAGGGAGCGCATGGACGAAAATACGTTGCCCGGCATCCCGAAATCCCTGACGTCCCATTTCTAATGTATCTCATCCTCCCATGTCGTTCTCCGGCCTCAATTGCGCATCGGGCACGGGGTACCCATTCCCCTCAAAGTCGCGTGCAGCCTCTGTGATGCGTTTCAATACAACCGTCGGTGACAGCAGGACACGCGTCAGGAAACCGACCGTTCCGTTTCCAAGACTCTTCAAAGGGATATACCGTACATCCGGATCGGATATCTCCCCCTCAACCTTGAAATAGTCCACGTATAGGGCCTTTTTGTCTCCGGTCAGGAGATACCCTGCGACCGGGACGCTGCTCACCAGGGCATCGAGGGTGCCCAGGGGCTGTATTCCGATCTCTGCGTTTATTCTGGCCTTACAAAGATCGGCCTCCCCTACCGCAGCCGCATTGAACACCGGGCTCCGCATGGAAACGTCCTGTGTCTTGGCAAGCCCGTTTGTCAGATCAACGTGGGCACCAATGCGTTCAAAGTAGAGTCCGTCCTTTGAGAGATCAGAAGGCCTTTTTATAAACATCCCCTGCAGGCTCATAAAGTCGAGAATCTTGATAAAGGCATGTGATTTCTTGAGCACGCCCTGCTCGAGGAGGACATTTACGCTCCCGGCGAGGTTCGAAATCAGACTGTCCGCGTCCGTCCCCTTTGTAAACAGGAGCGCTTCCATGGTCAACTGGCCCTCGGCGCGGGATGTGACAAAATCAAGGGACGGCGGTAGTTCCCGAAGAGGCTGCTTCGTGATGTCCATATAGCCTGAAAAGAGCATGTTGGGGGGGGTCCCTCTTTGGACGTGGCCCCTCAGCTGCAATCTCCCATGTTCCCACGCAACACTGGATCGACTGATATAGAGGTCGCCGGATCGGAGTGCGCACGCCATCTTGAGTGGTCCGTAACTCAACCCATCCCATTGTCCCCGCGGTGCGGTGATGTCCATATGGATATCGGATCTCTTTATGAACCGATCGGCCCCTGCGCGCCACCCGGCAGGGGTAACGGCCGGTTCAGGGCCGGTAAGCTCGGGGTAAACGGCTGGGGAGGTCTTGAAGTGGGCCAGGAGTTCGGGGGAGAGCAGATCCGAGAGGTCCAGGAAATCAGAGTGGATGGACAAATCCCCCCTCATCCCGTTCCAGCCCTGCAGGTGACCCTCAATATGGAATGGATTTCGACCCAATTTCAGATCTAAAAAATCAATATCAATACCTTTTCCAGTAGAAGTGAGGGCGAAATCGCATTCCTCTACCGGATGCGGGAATTCCTTCGCGGCAAGAAAAAGCCCCTTCCCCCTTGCATCACCGCTTACGACCGTCATCATGGGGTGGGATCGGGACCCCTTTATGGCAGCATCAAATGCGAGCGACCCCTTTCCCATTAAGTTGCGCTTCTTAAAACGAACGCCCAAATCCTCGAGCCGCAACTGTTTGCTGGATATATTCAGCTCGAACAGGCCCTCTCCTTCCAGATCGTAGGTACCCGCCAGCCCAAAAGAGGACTTCCCCAGGGCACATGTCAACCGATCGATGCAGAAGTGCTTTCCCGGCCCGATCCCCCCGCTGAAATCCAGGTCCCCTTTCACCCCGAAGGGCTCGACGGTCATGGATTCTGTTTCAAGGGAGACGTTCTTGAGATCGAGTTTTCCATCAAACCGCCAGTCTTCCTCCCCCTTGACGAGGGTCAGCCGGCAGGGAACCCGCTTTCCGAAACGGATGACTGAACGGATATCCGGGTGAAAGTGCCCCACCAGTTCCCCCATGTCGGCCTCTGCCGAGATATGGGCATGGCCGGTTTCCCAGGACATGCCGATCCGCCCGGAAGCCTCGATGGCAGACCTCCCCCATCGGCCTTTTACGGTAAACGCCCTTCGATCATCTCCGTCAATGACCAGTTTTCCTTGTTCCAAAAACACCGGAAAAATAGACGCATTTTCCGTCATGGTACAATCCTTGAGTGAGAGCTCACCTTTCAGAACCCTTGGGTACGGCCATCCCGGCTTATAGCCCACGTGGATGGTGCCTTGGATCTTCCCGGTGGCGGACGCAAACCTGTCGAGGTATAACCTCACCTCCTCAGGAATGAGCGAGAGGTTCTGTTGCCGTATCATATCTTCAACACGAAACGACCCGGCCGCGGTTGCGGAGACTTCGGGAATATCCACATAAAGGCTGGTCAGATCCAGTGTCCCCTCCCGTATGACGGAGTCTCCGAAACGCCCCTGGATACCCGATGCCCGAATGCGGCCGTTTTGAATCGCAAGATTCCCGGACACCTGTTCTACCGGCACACCGCCGGTACGCTTAAAGGCTGTCAGTTTCCGGCAGTGGAGGTTCAACCGGAGTGCCGCGGCATTTTTTGGAAGATCCAGGTTCGCGATCTGATTCAGACGACCATTGAGTGAAAAGCGTTTGACCCTAACGAGGCCGCCCGTGAATATGGGAAAGAGCCGCGCCTCCACCCATCGGGGTAGCAACGAAGATGGAAAAATCCGCTGAAAGGTATTCAGCGCCATGGCATCAGCCGTAACCATGAGGTTTAATTGGGGATTGGTGGAATCTGTGAGATCCAGTTTTGACGCCACATTGAGTGTAAAGCCGGGACCTTTCATCTGCAGGGAAGGGATTCGCAACGTCGGTGGCGCATAAGATGCCTCGAAAGGAAGCTGCAAGGTATCAAAAGAGAATCGCTTCTTGTCCCCGGCATCCACAATCATGAAATCAAGGTCTCTGACGGTGATCTTGCCCTTCGCCGCCACTAAAGCCCCTGGAGATGCAGCAACCGTCGCCTCTATGGCCGCCGTACCGCTCTTGACTGGCAGATCCGGCAACTGGATATGGGAAAGGGGAATGTCGCGCACCTTCAGATTCACCCGCGTGGAGGTACCGGATCCAGGGACAGGGGTAATGATGCCTGTGGCGGACACAGGGAATGCGTTCCCTTTGTATTCAATCCTTCCGTTCAGCACCAGGTCCAAAACAGAGGCATTGTCGGTTCGTTGGGACAGGCGGAGAAACATGGATCGAGACCTCAGGGGAAGCCCCTTTAAGATAATATAGGCCCGATCCAAACTAATGGACGGAAACACCGTCAGTGCTTTCAGGGGCGACGGAGCGAATCGTCCCCCGTCGTTGGAAGACGAAGACCTCAAGCCTTCACCAAGGGTCAGCTCAATCAGGGGTCTCACGAGGGTCAACCGGGTGGGAACGATCTGACCCCTGATCAATTGTGGCAGGGAGAAGGTGAGTCTGATTTTCGAGGCAGCGAGTTTCCGGGCCCCGTCGGGGAATCGGACCTCAAAATCCCGGGCCCGGATCCCGATCCCTTTCCAGTAGAGAAGTTGAATTTGTTTGGCATGAACTTCGTATCCAACGGTCTTGGAGAGCTGTTCCAATATATATTCCTGAATCGAGGGGTTCTGGACCCAGGAATTCAGCAGCAGGATCGACCCGGCAAAAAAAAGCAAAAGGAGAAATGTCAGGAGAAGGAGGGGCCTTAGCCTCTTGAATGCCATTGTTGGAAATAGTCGCTTAAGATTTTCTGGTGATCAAAGGCCATCGCATCCGGCAGGGTGTATCGGTCAAATACGCCGATGCCTTGGGCGTCGTCGGCAGCCTTGGGGGTCCCGGTTGCCCTCCCAACGAAGACAACGGAAATGGTATGATGCCTGGGATCTCTTGAGGGGTCGGAATAGGCGCCCAACTGATACAGCAGTTCCACCTCGAGGCAGGTCTCTTCCGCGGCCTCCCTCCTGGCTGCGCTCTCGAGGCTTTCGCCGTAGTCCACAAACCCTCCAGGGAGCGCCCAGCCGAAAGGCGGATTTTTTCTCTTTATGAGCACGATAGCCGGGCCGTTCTCTCCTCCATGGACCGGTCGGGAAGGCGGGTGTTTTTCCGTCCGGGGACCCCGTTCCGGGGGCCCCGTCTCGCCGCCGTCTGGACCGCTGGCCGGCTCAGGGACATTCTCCATGTTCATCTCAATGATAATGTCCACCGTGGGGAAGGGATTGCGGTATCTCGCAACAACACCGCCGCACTTGGGGCATACCAGGTGATCTTTCATCGGCTCCGGTTCCTCTGTCTGGTGGAGGGGTGCCGGCACATTTCAATCCGGCCGCCCGTCCCTATCCCCTTTTATAATGTGGTTGGCGATAAAATGGAAGTCAAAATCGATCCGGCATTCACGGTTTCGAGCATCCGCGCTCCATGCAATATCCGTAATCCATCTTCCGGTATTCAGTTTCCGGCACCCAGAATCCCGATCCCTTATCCATTTGACAAGCCCCCTGGCTTCTGATATGTGCATTCCAGTATACCCTGTTTGTGGGCCATAAAGATGCGAGGAAAGGAAACCAGAAGATGTGGGAAGCAGAAAAGTGCAATCTGTGCGGTGAGTGTTTGGTCCGGTGCCAGTATGTGAACTATGACGAAGACAAGGTCGTGGCGCAAATCAAAGAGCTGATGGCAGGTCATCCGGCTGAGATCCTCAAGGAATGCGTGACCTGCTGTGCCTGCAACGAGTACTGCCCCACCGGTGCCAATCCTTTTGACCTGATCAACCGGCTCCAGGAGGTTCATCAATCCCTCCCCATACCGGAAAAAATGCGCAAGTTCATGGATGCCGGAGCCACCGTGCCCACGGCCCTGGTCCGGGGCGACGAATCAAAGCCCGCCCTTTCCCTCTGCGTCATGGACCCTGCCCTGCCGCCGGATGCAGTGGGAGGCCGGATGTTCGATGGCATGACCGTTGCCAAGGGCGGGGAATATTTCTGCTACCTGGGTTATGTCCATATCGGCATGGACAGCCCCCTCAAGGAACACGCCCAGACGTTCATTGACCGGCTGGCCGCCATCGGGTCCAGGGAGATTGTATTCCTCCACGCGGACTGCCATGCCATGCTGAAGAAGCTGCCTGAATACGGGGTTCAGGTCCCGTTCAAGGCCACCCATCTCATCGAGTATATGAGGGACTACGTCCAGGCGAACCCGGATCAGGTCACACTGCTCAATCGAAAAATCGCCTACCAGCGCCCGTGTGCCTCCCGTTATTCTCCAGAAATCGAACCGGTCCTGGATGATCTACTGGAAAGGATCGGCGTGGAACGGGTGAAGCGGACATACGACCGGGACTCCGCCCTCTGCTGCGGCGGCATGTTCTCCCGGATCTATCCGGACCGGATCAAACCCCTGATGACGGCCAATCTGAAGGATGCCCGGGAAAGCCAGGCAGAGGCCCTTATCTTCCTCTGCCCCCTTTGCATGGTGACCCTCGGTAAACCCGCCGGAGAACAGAACCTCAAACCCATTTATATCACCCAGCTCGTGCGGATGGCATTAGGCGAACTGCCGTTTCCGGAATAGATGCACGCCGCAGGTTGTTTGTTTCGGGTTGTTACGTCAGGTTCCATGGTGCGGCAGGACGAAATCCAACCCCATGGAGATATCCTGTTTCATAACCCGTCAGGCGTGTTCAAGGGACGGTCGCAAAAAGAGCAACGGTGTGCTGTGAGGCGTTCCCGTCTATAAAATGAGAGGGAGAGTGGAGATATGAGCGAAAGGGCGTCATCGGCTCGATAGGCTCTGCCGGTGGGACGTTGGGGCCTCACAACCCCAGATACGTTTTACGAATGACCTCATTTTGGAGCAGTGCTTCGCCGGTCCCCTCGGCAATGATCTTGCCGGACGAAAGCACATAGTTGCGGGCGGCCAGTTTGAATACCGTGCTGACCTCCTGCTCCACAAGAAGCACGGTGATCCCAAAGCCGGCGATCTGTCCGATCTTTCGAAACACCTCCGCCCGTGAGATGGGGGCCAGACCGGTGGAAGGCTCGTCAATACAGAGTAGCTTGGGTTCGGACATGAGTGCCCTGCCGATGGCCAGCATCTGCTGCTCCCCGCCGGACAGGGTTCCGGATATCTGCCGGGACCGCGTCTTGAGGATCGGAAACAGGGCATAGACCTGCGCGAGGTTTTCGTGCATGGCCTTTTTGTCTTTGATGAGAAACGCGCCTGCATGGAGATTCTCCAATACCGTCATCTCCCTGAAGGGCCGCCTCCTTTCCGGACAGTGAATGAGTCCCCTCTTCACGATCTCATGGGCCGGCACCTGGTCAATTCTCTCCCCGTTAAAACGCACCTGGCCCTCCAGAATGATGTCCTCTCCTGCCGAACGCCGCATGATCTCCCGTTCCCAGGCCACAAGGCCGGTAATGGCCCGCAGCAGCGTGGATTTGCCCGCGCCGTTGGGACCCACCAGACTGACCATTTCACCGGTATCCACGCCCATGCTCAGGTTGTTGATGAGCAGGGCCCGGTCATAGCAGACACTCAGATTGGCGACTTCAAGCAACAAGTGTAGATCCCTCCTCGCCCAGGTATGCCTTAATCACCTCAGGCTTTTCCACCACCTCCTGGGGCGTCCCATCGGCAATGATGGTCCCAAAATTAAGGACAATGATTCGATCCACGATCTTCATCAATTGTTGAAGTTTGTGCTCCACGATGATCATGGCCGGGCCTTCACTGTGCAGGCGGCCGAATCGTCCTCCCTTGTGGAGCCTGTGGATCGATTTGGCCATGAGTTCGGTTTCGGCCGGGCTCAACCCCCCGAACGGTTCATCCAGAAGAAGGAGTTCAGGTTCCGTGGCCACAGCCCGGGCCACTTCCAGGCGTTTGAGATCTCCCTGGGAAAGGGTGGATGCCTTTTCAAGGGCCATGTCCGAGATCCCTGCAAACTCCAGCGCATCCATGGCCTTGGCCTCCACCTTTTTGACCCATTCCCCCCGTTTCATGGCCCGGCGGCAGAGGCAGGACACCATGACATTGGCGATGATGGGAAGCCGGCGAAAGGGTCGCATATTCTGAAATGTGCAGGCGATGCCCAGATTCACGATACTCCAGGTCTTGAGGCCCACAATCTTTTTGCCCTTGAAACGGATACGGCCCGAATCAGGCCGCAGGATGGCCGTGATCAACCTCAGAATGGTCGTCTTGCCGGCGCCATTGGGACCGATGAGGCCCAGGACTTCCTCACGTCCCATGGTAAATCCCACATTACTGACCGCCCGGAGCCCCCCGAAACTCTTGTTCAGCCCCTCGACTTCCAGGAAGGGATGGCTCATGTTAGCCTTCCTCCATTTCTTCCCTCAGTTCCCTTCGGGAAACCTTGCCCACATCGGTCTTGGGGAGTTCCCCCCTGAATTCCACAATCTTCGGGACCTTGTAATGGGCCAGGTTTTCCTTGCAGAATTCGATGATCTCCTCTTCAGAAATCTTCCCCCGTGCCTCGGACTGAAGCACCACATAGGCCTTGATGAGTTGACCGACCTTGGGATCGGGCACCCCGACCACCCCGGCGGCCTTGATCTGGGGATGGTTGTACAAGACCTCCTCCACATGCCGAGCAAAGACCGAGTAGCCCTTGTACTTGATCAGATCCCGCTTCCGGTCAAAAAAGTGAAAATAGCCCTCTTCATCCATCCGGACCAGGTCCCCGGTCCGAAGCCATTTTCTCCCATCCAGTTCAATAATGGCCTCCCGGGTCCCCTCGGGCCGTCGCCAGTACCCCTGCATGATATTGGGACCGCTCAGGATCAGTTCCCCCACGTCCCCGACGGGCAGGTAATCCGTCCCCTCCACGTCGATAATGGCGGCATCCATGCTGGGAAGGGGGACCCCGAATGAGCCGGCCTTGGGGCGGTCATAGGGGGTTGAATGGCTCACCGCCGTGGTCTCGGTCATCCCATAGCCCTCCAGAATCTTTGAACCGGTCCGCCTTTCCCAGGCTTGAACGGTCGATTTATGCAGGGTATCCGCCCCGCAGGCGATCATCTTGAGACGCTTCCAGTCCACACGGTCGGTCTTTTCATACTCTTTCAGGTATTCAAACAGGGTGGGCACGCCGAAAAACGCCGAGGCCTGATAGCGCTCGATGGCAGACAGGATATCATCCATGTCAGGGGTGGTGAAAAGCACGAGGGTGGATCCCTGAACCAGGCCGCTGAACATGACCACCACCTGCCCGTAGATATGAAAAAAGGGAAGAAAGGCAATGACCACCTCCTTTCCTTCTTCAAACAAGGTCCAAAACCGTCGCGTCTGGCTCTCGAGCGACACCAGGTTGCGATGGGTCAGGATGGCCGCCTTGGGAAGGCCCGTGGTCCCGCCTGTATAGGGAAGGGCCGCGATATCTTCTTCAGGATGGATCGCGACCTGGGGAGGCGCAGGGGAATATTTCTTGATCAGGTCCTGGAAAACGAGAAGTCCGGCCGCTTTGATGCGCTCCGGGGTCGGGATTTCCATACCGCTGTAGGCCTTGGCCAGCGCACTTTTTCCAAACAGCTTCTTAAGCCGCGGGAGATAGTCAGCGATATTGGTCAGGATGACATGCTTCAGTTCAACCCCCGCCTTCTCAATGTTGTCGTACAGGATATCTTCGCAGATCAGGATACCGGCCTGGCTGTCCTGAATCTGATGTCGGACCTCCTGACTGGTGTAGACCGGACTGATGGGCGTTACCTTGGCCCCGGCCTTGAGGGCACCGAAATAGGCGATCACATATTGGGGGCAGTTGAGGAGATACATGGCCACCGTATCTCCCTTACTGACGCCCAGGTCTGCCAGGGCCGCGGCGAACCGGTCTGTCAGTTCCTTGAGTTCCTTATAGCTGATCTTCTTTCCGTAGAAGATCAGCGCGGTCTTGCTCCCGTACGTATCCGCCATTCGATCAAATGCCTCGGGGACAGACATCTCCGGTACGTCTATCTCCCTGGGCGCGCCTTCAGGGTAGTATTGCAACCAGGGTTTTGACAGGTAGGCCTCTTTGGGATCCATAGGTCATCCTTTCCTGACAGGTGGAGTGGGAAGTGTCTAAAGTGAGCTAAAGTGACTAAAGTGACAGGTGTAGAGTGTGGAGTGTGGCGTTATGAGTTTAAATCGGAATCCATTTTTTCCGTAACTTTAGGCACTCCTCACTCTTAACTCCAAACTCTGTAGATCCAGTCTCACGTTTGACGCATCCAGCATCCAATATTCAATACTCAATATTCAATATTCAATTCCCACCCCCTTAATCCAGGTCCGCCG
>Ga0272444_10003672_pt1 | contig 13742 bp, 9 predicted proteins | sample SSMForm13_FD_201033 | JGI IMG/M metagenome (GOLD analysis project Ga0272444, IMG submission 201033) | Marine sediment archaeal communities from Little Sippewissett salt marsh, Falmouth, MA, United States - SSM-Form-13 | ecosystem: Environmental > Aquatic > Marine > Wetlands > Sediment ...
GTGTGATACGCCCCGAGTGGTCGCGGGGGATTGGTACGGATTACGTCCTCAGTCGTAAGCCCAACCCGGCGATCCTGGCTGAAGATTCCTGGCACCCGGACCGCGCCCGTCAGGAATTGCAGGCCTTCATGGACGCCACACAGGGCAAGTGTCACGTGGAGATGATCATGAAGGATATTTCCACGGTGCGATACAAACCGCAGCGGCTTTGGGAGTGGTCCGAAATAGCGATGGAAGTGGCAGAGCAATACACAAGCTGAATGATGTCGGCCTAGCAAGGCGAAGGATGGATGTCCCATAGATTCCGCCGCATAGGCTTTGGTATGGTCAGGCTTCAGGATAAGGAATATCGCGTAATGAAGAATCAGTTCGCATATGGGGTATTGGGTGTGACGGTTGCACTGTTGTTGTTCGGAGCCAACGCCATGGGTGATAAGTTGGGTGTGGGGAAAGAGCCAGTCGATTGGCCTGCGTTCATGCGGCGGCATGACATGACCTTCGACAAGTTGCCGGGCAACTGGCGGGAAGCGCCGCATTTCGGCAATGCAGCCATTGGCTCGATGTTGTACCGGGCGGGCAACACGATCAAACTTCCTGTGTTCCGGGCGGATGTGCACGACCATCGCGACGAGACCCACGGCTGGCCCGGCTATGGCAGGGCACATCTGATGATCGGGCATTTTTCGCTCGAGCCTGTCGGCAAGCTCACCGGCTGTGATTGGCGGAAGGATTTGTGGAATGCCGAGTTGACCGGCGTGATCAAGACAGACAAGGGCGAGATCAAGATTCGTCATTTCACCCATGCCGAAGACATGGCCATTGTTACTGAACTTGCCCCGTCAGATGGAGAGAAGGGATGTTGTTGGACCTGGCACCCGGTCAAGGCGGAATCCACGCGGAACGACGACTATCCGAAGAAGGCCTCGGAGATACCCGCGTTCGCCAAGAAGTACGGCAGCCATTACGCAAAGATCCTCAAGGTCTACCAACCCAACCCCCCGGGTCGCCAGGAGACCAAGGGAAATGTTTCCGTCTGGATTCAGGATTTTCTTGCCGGTGGCCAATATGCGACGGCCTGGGGCGAGCAGGTTAAAGACCAGACCCGCACTCTCGTCGTCAGCATCGCCAACAGTTACCCGAAGTCAACCGCGGCGGGGACGGCCGAGACGGACGTGAAGAGCTTCCTGAAACTCGATCGCACTGCCCGGATGAAATCTCACCGCGATTGGTGGCATAGCTATTACGCCCAGAGTTTCCTGACGGTTCCCGACAAGTCTCTGGAGTCGCTCTATTGGCAGACGATATACAGGTTTGGCTGCACTACGCGGACGGGGCGCTATTACGTCGATTGCGCGGGCATCTGGTTCCAGGGCGGCAGGTGGCCTCACACGACGACGGACTGGAATATCCAGTGTGGGCATTGGTCTGTCTACGCCGCGAATCGGCTTGAGCAGGGGCAGGAAATTCTCGACAGGCTGTACAACAACCGCCAGGCCCTGATCGATGCGGTCAGGCCGGTCGAGTGGCAGAAGGATTCAGCGTATTTGCCGATCGAAGTCGCCGGTGACATGGTCGGCAATCGCTATCAGGACAGGCGATACGTTCATCTGATGGGGAATCTCACCTGGATTCTGAACAACTGCTGGAGCCAGTATCGCTACTCGATGGATGACCAGATGCTTCGGGTGAAGATTTACCCGCTGTTGCGACGCAGTATCAATCTGTATCTGCACATGGTCGAGAAAGGTTCCGATGGCAAACTCCACCTGCCTGCAACCTATTCTCCGGAAACGGGTGTACACAAGGATGCCAACTTCGACCTGGCCCTGTTCAAGTGGGGATGCTACTCGCTGCTCAAGGCGAGCAAACGTTTGGGCATCGATGACCCATTGATTCCTCGATGGAAAGAGGTGGTCGAGAAGCTGGTGGATTTTCCAGCCGACGAAAACGGCTTCCGCTTGGGCAGCGAGCATACGTCGTCAGCGGGACATCGGCATTTTTCCAACCTGCTGATTATCTATCCCCTCTATATGGTCAACATCGAGCAGGAGGGCACGACGGCGGTGCTGACGAAGTCCTACGAACGCGCCCATTCGATCAACCGCTTGCCTGCGATGGTGCAGGCCCATGCCGGGCCGATCGGTACAGCCCTGGGCCGGGGCGATACGGCGCTGGTAGGCCTGAAGCGCCTGCAGGGCAATCTGTATCCCAACGGCATGTGGTTTACCGCGCCATGTCTGGAGTCATCGCTGGCCATGGCGAACATCGTCCAGAATATGTACATCCAGAGCTGGTCGGACCCCGGGAAGGATGAGTCTGGCCCGATTCGTGTTTTTCCCGCCTTGCCTTCCACGTGGAAAGATGTGGAGTTTCGCGACCTGCGGACCGAAGGCGCCTTTCTCGTGTCGGCCAAGCGCGTGGCTGGGAAGACCCGATGGGTGCGAATCAAAAGCCTCGCCGGCGAGCCCTGCCGGGTTCGGCCTGGCATGGAAGGAGATGTTCGCATCAGCGGCAGCCGGCAGTTCAAGCTGAAGCAGGTGTCGCCGGGAATCTATGAGATTGATATGAACAAGGGCGAGGAAGTGATCCTGTTTCCGGCGAATGACAAATGAGATGTCCGGCCTGCAAGTTTCTCGGGCCCTTAATCAGAGAACCACTGCGATGAAGAATCGATCCGTATGTCGGGTATTGGGTGCGATAGTTTTGTTCTTGTTGTTTGGAGGCAACACGATGGGTGCAGAGTTGGGTCTGGCGGAAAAGCCAATCGACTGGCCTGCCTTCATGCGGCAGCATGACATGACCTTCGACAAGTTGCCGAGCAGTTGGCGGGAAGCGCCGCATTTCGGCAACGCGATGGTGGGCTCGATGTTGTACCAGGCGGGAAATACCATTGAGCTTCAGGTTTTTCGCGCCGACGTTCATGACCATCGTGACGATACCTATGGCTGGACGGCCTACAGTCGGCCTCGTCTTATGATCGGCCATTTCTCCCTTCACCCCGTTGGCAAGCTTACTGGCTGCAAGTGGCGGAAGGATCTGTGGAATGCGGAGTTGACCGGGAAGATCCAGACGGACAAAGGCGAGATACGTGTCCGCCATTTCACCCATGCCGACGATATGGCGATCGTGACGGAACTGACGCCATCTGCCGGCGAGAAGGGCTTCCGTTGGAGCTGGCATCCAGTGAAGGCGAGAACGACGCGTGGTGGGTATCCGACTACGAAGGCCGGGATCCAGAAGTTTGCGAATGCTTATGGCAAGCACTATGCCAAGACCTTGAAGGTATTCAAGGCCAATCCTCCGGGGCGCCTGGAGGAAAAAGGCGATGTCTCGGTGTGGGTGCAGGACTTCCTCGTCGGCGGACAGTATGCGACGGCGTGGGCTGAGCGGGTCGAGAAGGAAACTCGTACGCACATTGCGAGTATTGCGCACACCTATCCCGAATCAATGGCGGCTGAGACGGCTGTTTCTGATGTCAGACGTTTTGTGAAGCTCGACGGGGCGAGATGGACAAAGGCTCATCGCAAGTGGTGGCATGACTACTATCCCAAGAGCTTTGTCACGATTCCCGACAAAAGTCTCGAGTCGTTGTATTGGCAGACCATTTACCGCTTTGGCTGCACCAGCAGAACGGGGCGTGGCTTTGTTGACACGGCGGGGCTCTGGTTTCAGGGCAAGTCCTGGCCTTACTTCACGGCCGACTGGAACATCCAGTCCGCCCACTGGCCCGTTTACGCGGCCAATCGGTTGGAGCAGGGCCAGGAACTGGTGGATCGTCTTTATGATCGCCGGGAGGAATTGATCAAGGCGGTGCGTCCCGTTGCCTGGCAGGAGGACTCGGCATTTCTGCCGATTGAAGTGGCTGGCGATTTAATCGGAAATCGTGAGCAGGATATGCGCTATGTCAACATGGTTGGGAATCTCCCGTGGGTGATGAATAACTGCTGGAGTCAGTATCGCTATTCGATGGATGATGAGATGCTGCGCGAGAAGATATATCCGCTGCTGCGTCGCAGTATCAATTTCTACTTGCACATGGCAAAGGAGGGGGCTGATGGCAAACTTCACCTGCCGCCGACCTACTCGCCGGAAACATGCGATCTTGTGGACTGCAACTTTGACCTGGCGCTGTTTAAGTGGGGCTGCTACACGCTGCTCAAGGCCAGCAAGCGGCTTGGGATCGACGACCCGCTGATTCCCCGCTGGAAGATGGTGGTCAAAAGCTTGCCCGACTATGCGGTTGATGAATACGGGTACATGCTCGGCCGCGACAAGTCATCCCTCAAGAATCATCAGCACTTTTCCAACCTTTTGATGATCTACCCGCTTTACCTGGTCAACATCGAGCAGGAGGGCACGGCGGATGTATTGAAACGGTCCTTCGAGCGTGCCTTCAGCACGGCCGGGCCGGGGCAGCGCCAGGCCATGGTGCAGGCCCACGCCGGACCCATCGGAGCGGCCCAGGGGCTTGCGGATCAGACGCTGCAAAGCTTAAAGCAACTCGCAGGCGACCTCTATCCCAACGGACTGTGGTATGACAGTCCCTGCATCGAGTCGACGCTGGCGGCGGCGAACATCATCCAGGACATGCTTATCCAGAGCTGGAGCGATCCAGCCCGGGAGGAGTCCGGCCCCATTCGCATTTTCCCCGCAACTCCCTCGGCCTGGAAAGATGCAGAGTTTCGCGATTTGCGGACCGAAGGCGCCTTCCTGGTCTCGGCCAAGCGGACCGCCGGAAAGACCGAGTGGGTGCGAATCAAGAGCCTCGCCGGCGAGCCCTGCCGGGTTCGCCCGGGCATGAAAGGTGAGGTCCGCATAATGGGCAAACGCGAGTTCACGCTCAAGAAGCTTTCGGGTGGCATCTATGAGATTGACCTGAAAAAGGGCGAGGAAGTTCTGCTCCATGTGGACTAGAGTTCCATCCGATCGATCCAGCACCGACAACGGCAGGTTAGCGCGTCTCGATGGAATGATCAGACAACCCCGTCTCTAAGTCCGGGCCGGGTACGAATGCGCCGATCAAGGTTGCGAAGTCCCGTGGCGCGGGGTGAGCGGGAGTGCCCGGGGAACTCATATTGGTGAGTGACATTTCTGCCTGGCGACACATAAGTCTAGTCATTTCAGGTGGATGCAATGTATTTGCCGTTGGGAGTGTATTGGATGGGGCCGTCCCGATTACATGCTGCTGTGGCGGCGGGGGAGGTAATTCTGTAACGAATTGCACAAAAAGAGTTCACAGTAATTGGCGTTGGACGCGGCTTGGCCAAAAGGGAAAACTGCGAAACAAACCCATTTTGCCCCCGCTCAAGCCTGTTCAAGCCTTAGACAAGGGGCGGCACGGGGAGCTTTTCAGCTCCCGGGCATAACTGACATTCGGTCATGTCAGATAATTGGGTCGCTCACATCATATCGCGTGGTTGCCGAAATCGCTTTTCTTTTGGGTGTTCATGCATTAGTATCTCTGACCCGCGGTCGGGAGGATCGGCCGAGGATGTACGCGCAGGGCGCACGGAACAATTAACTCGCAATTGCCAGGAAATAAGCAATAGCAAGGGAGACAGAAAATGCCTTTGATTCCACTGAGAGTCGTGCTGGACCACGCCGCTGAGAATGATTACGGCGTCGCGGCGCTTAACGTCAACAACATGGAGCAGATTCAGGCGATCATGATGGCCGCCGAAGAGACCGACTCGCCGGTGATCATCCAGGCCAGCCGGGGCGCGCGAGCCTACAGCAACGACGCCTATTTGTATCACCTGATGCTGGCGGCTGCCGAGCTGAATCCGAACACGCCGATCGTCATGCACTTGGACCACGGCAATGCACCGAGCACGTGCTACAGCGCGATGGCGCTGGGCTTCACGTCGGTGATGATGGACGGTTCGCTGACCGCCGACGGCAAGCAGCCATCGGACTACGACTACAACGTGGACGTCACGCGGCGCACCGTGGATGTCGCCCATGACATCGGCGTGAGCGTCGAAGGCGAGATCGGCGCCCTCGGCGGCATCGAGGATGGCCACGGCGCCGGACTCAGCGAGGAAGAGGCCCAAGAGCACCTGACCGACCCCGCCCAGGCCGAGCAGTTTGTCAAGGACACCGGACTCGACGCCCTGGCCGTCGCCATCGGCACCAGCCACGGCGCCTACAAGTTCAAGAAGAAGCCCACGGGCGATGTGTTGAAGATGGACCTCATCGAGGATATCCATCGCCGTCTGCCCAACACGCACCTGGTCATGCACGGTTCATCCAGCGTGCCACAGGAGCTTCAGGACATCATCAACAAGTACGGCGGGAAGCTGAACCCGACCTACGGCGTGCCCGTCGAGCAGATTCAGCGCGGCATCAAGAGCGGCGTTCGCAAGATCAACGTGGACACCGACAACCGCCTGGCCATCACCGGCGCGATCCGCAAGGTTCTCGCCGAAACGCCCGAGAAGTTTGACCCGCGCGACTACATGAAGCCCGCCCGCATCGCCATGAAGGAAGTCTGCAAGGCCCGCATGATCGCCTTCGGCCAGGCCGGCCAGGCTGGCAAGATCAAACCGCAGACCTGCCGCGAAATGGTGGATTTCTACACGAAGCAGAAGTAATGATTACCGCAGAGGCCCAGAGACTCTGAGGTTAGAAGCAGTAGAAGAAGCAAATCAGCATAGATAAACGCGGATGAACGCGGATAGGGAACCTAGTATTCCCATCCGGGTTCATCCGCGTTTTTGTTGTGCCAGGCCAAGACTTTGCTGTTTTCTCTGGTCGTCTGCGGCTCTGTGGTTAGATAACGATGCGTCCGAAGCGGCGCTTGCCTACTTTCAGGACCTGCCCGGCTTCCAGTGTTACCTGGGCGTGGGGATCGGTAAGCTTCTCGTCATCTAGGCTGACGGCGTTCTGGGTTATCAGTCGTCTGGCCTCGCCTTTGGACTTGGCGAACCCGGCGGTGACTACCAGATCGATAATGCCGATCTCGGCAGACTCAACGCGGATTTCTTCCATGTCGGCCGGCACGTTTCCCTTTGCGAACACGCGGTCGAACTCCGCGGCGGCGGCGTCCGCGGCGTCATGGCCGTGATACTGCTCGACGATCAGCTTGCCGAGCTGCACCTTGGCTTGTTTGGGGTGCGTCTGTTCGGGATCGACCAGCACGTCGATCTTCTGAGCGGGCATATCCGTCAGTAACGTGAAGTAGTTCCGCATCAGCGTGTCCGGGATGCTCATGATCTTGCCGAACATATCGTTGGGTGTATCGGTCACGCCGATGTAGTTGCCTTTGGACTTGCTCATCTTCTCCGTGCCGTCCAGGCCGACGAGGATGGGCATGATCACCACGATCTGCGGCTTCTTGCCGGCGTTTTCCTGCAATTGCCTGCCGACAAGGTTATTGAACGTCTGGTCCGTACCGCCGAGTTCAACGTCGGCGTCGATGCACACGCTGTCATAGCCCTGCATGAGCGGGTAGAGGAACTCGTGGACGCCGATGGGCTGGCCTGCCTTGTAACGTTTCTCGAAGGTGTCGCGTTCCATCATGCGGGCGACGGTCATCTGCCCGGCGAGTTTGACGATGTCTGCCAGGCGCAGCGAGGCCAGCCACTCGCCGTTGTAGCGAACCTCGAATTTTTCCGGCGAGGTGTCCAGCACCTTGCCCGCCTGCTCGAAATACGTCCGCGCGTTGGCGTCGATCTGCGCCGGTTCGAGTACGGGGCGGGTCTTGTTCTGGCCTGTCGGGTCGCCGATGCGCGAAGTGTAATCGCCGATGATCATGACGGCCTTGTGGCCGAAGTCCTGAAACTGTCGCATCTTGCGGAGTACCACGGTGTGGCCGAGATGAATATCCGGCGCCGTCGGGTCCAGGCCGAGCTTGATGCGAAGCTGGCTGCCGGTGCTTGCCGCGGTCGCCAGGCGATCTTCAAGTTCCTTCTGCGTGTAGATGGCGTCGGTGCCTCTGGCCAACTGCATAACCTGCTGCTGAATGTCGTTTTCCAATTCGCTCATAAGGCCGGTGAGTCTACCAGCGGTGCGTGGAGTTTGCAAGGGCCCCCAAGGCTTCGTCATAGGCGGAACAAAGGAAGGATGCCCTACCACAATAACATGTTGGACTTTGTCATCTGCGGAGGCACTTGTGCAGGAGGGATATGTTTGGCTAGAATACGCCCAAGGGAATCCTGGGTTTGGTCCGAAAAGAATAGGCATGGCAAAGTTGATGAAGAATCCGCTGACATGGAAGTTGGGCATTGCGATCCTGGCCATCGCGATGGCGGGGTGCGAGGCCCGTCAGATAAGCCTGCCGCCGGTGACGGTCGAGCAGTACGAGGCGTCCTTGTCCGAGGTTGCGGCTGACTATCCACCGCGGACGGTTGTCCTGCACAATCTTCGCCGTGTTCTGGATACAAAGCTTCCCGACCAGGATCGAGTGGCCTCGCTGAACCTTGTCAAGAAGCTCGACCAGGCCGATCCTGGCGTGCGCACGCAATTGGCGGGAATCCTGGCCGACGAGGCCAACGGTGAGAGCCTGCGATTGGCAGTGCTGGAGATGCTGCTGGGCAGGGACGATCCCACGCTGTCGGCATACGCGGTGCGAATACTGCCCGGCCTGAAAGCAGACAGCCCCGTGCGGGAAAAAATCCTCGCCTGGCTAAGCCGGAACTCGGCACCGGGCGTGCTGGCTCAGACGGTTCGATTGTGGGCGAAGGAAGAATCACCCACTGGCATGGAGGAGCCGCGATTCCGCGAGACCGTTGAGCGGATCTCCGGCAAGCATTGGGAACAGGCCCTGTTGGATGCGATCAATACGCCCAAATTCGCCGCCAGCCAGGAGGCCGTCGAAATACTCATCGCCCGCATTCCGAACAAGAACCTTCGCGCGAGGGTTGGCGCCATGACGCCCAAGACGGACCTCGTTCTGGCCTTGAAGGTGCTCATTCGCCTGTTCGACTATTTCCCGACGAACCGCGCCGCGGTCCTTTGCAGCATGACGGTTGCCAAGACTCCTCCGGTGCAGTTGGAGAATGCTTCTCGCTTGTCGGCTGGCTGGCGGCAGAACTACGGATACCTCTTCGACGTGCGGGACTTTTACCTGCTCAACGAATTGGCTCGCGACCCGATTCGAAAGAACTTCCGTCGCACACAACTGATTCTCGAGTTGGCCCGGAGTTTCATCAAACGCCCGCACGTGGCGAGAAAGATCGTTCGCGCCAGCGGACCCTATGATTTCAGCGATCAACTCAGCAAGCATGTCGACAGCCTGAGCATGGCAGATTTGTGGAATCTTCAAATCATCAACGAAATGCTAAGCCGTCCAAAGGTCCAGATGGCCTTGAAGGTGATGGCCGAAGGCGACCGCGCGGATACCAAGAGCGCCTGGGGTGGGCTTATCTTCTACGAAAACAGCCAGGCAGAGGCAAAACTTTACCCAGCCAACACGTCCTCCGGCTCCGACGACCTGACCTACCACGCCACGGAGTTGCTTATGAAGGACGGTGGGGCGTCACTGTGCCGTTTCTTCGGGCACTTCGAGAAGGTCAAAAACGCCGGCCGGGCTGGGCCTACGACCGATGAGCTCCGCCGCGCCGCCACGGAAAACGCTTACGGTCTGGTGCTGACCCGCCTGGGCACCGACTCGTTCTGCGCGCATTATTACAACCCCAAGGGCCTGGTGATTTCGCTCGGGACGTTCCCGCTGCGGTGAGGAATACCTTCAGCCGAGTTTTCTCAGCACGCGGTCGATTGCCTCGTACTCGCTCTTCATTTCGACGAGCTGGCGGCGATGTTCGTCGACTATGGCAGGGGGATGGCTTCGCAGAAAATCATCATCCGCCAGTCGCCGGGTGACTTCAGTTATCGCCTCTCGAAGCATCTCCAGCCGCCTTCGCAGCAAATCCAGACGCTCTGCCGTCGTGCCACCCTCGTTCAGCACACCGGCAAGGACATGCTCAGCCACGGTGATCGGTGTGCCGAATGCGCTGCCCAGCGCGATGGCGTCAGAAGGGCGGCTGTCGATAGCGATCACGTCTTCACCTTTGCGGATGTAGAGCGTGGCGATGAAAGTGTGGTCCCTTATATCGTTTATGACGATACGGTCGAGCTCGCCGCCCATGGCCGCGATGATATTGGCCAACAGATCGTGTGTCATTGGCCTGGGGGTCGGGATATTCTTGAGTCGCCGGTCGATGGCCAGTGCCTCGGCCGTGCCTATGAGGATGGGGAAACTCCGATCGCCGCCTTTTTCCTTGAGGAAGATGACCTGCTGTTCGCCAAACTCGGTAATGAGAATGCGCGACAACTCCATTGGCACATCCATTGGGACTACTCCTTGGAAAATCCGAAGGCGCCAAAATGCCCTCTGATGCAATTCTAGGTCGCCTGACCGCGTGGGCCAAGCGTTTCTCCCTTCTTTGATTCTGCGTGATACGGGCAAACGCCCGGTCGTCGGTCAGATATTCTCGCCGTACAAAAGCGCCCTGGTGAACTTGGACACGATCCGCTGGTTGACGAAAAGCAACGGCAGCAGCATGTGCAGCGATGTGTTTGGCGGGCGAAGGTAGTCCGCCAGACTTTTTCGCCACATCGTCTTATACTTCATGAGCGTATTCTGCGGTTCGTCGCTGGCAAGTGCGGCGATGGCTACATCGGCCGCCAGGAGCGACGACCGCACCGAAGGCACGAGCGATTGGCCCGTGATGCACTCGACAAATCCGCCAGCCGTGCCGGTGAGAAGGCAGCGCTTGGCGACATGTGTTTCCAGTTCCAGGGCAACCCCGGCGGGGGGGTACCAGACCGCGCCTTTGGCTCGGCCCAGCGGAAGGTTCATCGGTATGATCGACGCCTGCTGCAGGCCGTTTATCATGGCCGACAGTTCCATCGCTCGATTGCCCGAAGCGACGGAATTGGATATTACTCGCACATGGAATCGCCCGTTTGCGACGAAGAACACACCCAGTTCCGTCCGCTCGCGAAGTTCAACAACGTGCAGGGCGCCCTCGAGTTCCTGGATGTTCTGGCGGCGCTGCGAGACGGGCATATCCAGGCCGGAAACCAGCAGCGACCCGCTGGGCACGGTGCGAAGGGGCATGGATAATTCGCTGAGCACGTCGTTAGGGCGGTTCTGGGCGAGAATGGCGAGTTTGGCTCCTACGCGACGCGAGCCGTGGATTTCCACGTGATCCTCGTCGAGGCGAATGGCCGGCCAGGTCGTGGAAACGCGGACTTTCGCACCGGCCTTGGTTGCGAGACTTCGCATGGCCTTCAGGAGCGTCGGAACGTGTACGAAATGCCCTGCGGCCCGGCGGGCCTTGTACTCCACTTTGCTGTTGAAAGATGCATTGTGGTAGACAACGCGTAAGAATGGTTCAGCCTTTGCCAACTTGGCCAGGCTCTTGGGCAGCCCGGTCATCTCGAAGAATGTTCGGGGCAGCCAGTCGGTCAGCGGACATTCGATGCTCTCGTGCGGGGAATCCACGACGACCACGTCCAGCTTTTCCATGGCGAGGTAATATGCCGTCGCCAACCCCGCCGGCGAGGCCCCGAGAATCACGATGTCGTGCATTTGGGTCTGCGTCATGCCTATAAGATACTCCGGCGAACGGTAATACACAACATGGAGCTTTCACACATTTCCGAGCAGATTTGACGGGAATACTCTGACCTGGACGGGCAACCATGACAGGCCGGGCATGTCGAGATAATTGGATACCCAGTTTGTAGAATCTGCAATTGCCCACCCTCGCCCAGGCCGATAAGGATGGTATGACTGCCAAGGCAAATCACGGCTCCGAAAACTATCATGGTCCCACGGCTGAGATGGTCGGCTTTCTCTGTCGATGGTTCCTGCTGGCTGGGGCGGTGGTGTTGATTGGACTGGTGGCTTGGGAGTGCCTGCTGGCGACTGTCGGTGTCAGCCAGGACGTGCATAGCCGGTTTGTTGTGGCAGACACCATCGTCCGGTCCAGCGACAGAGTCGAAAGCAAATGCTACCAACCGGGACTGCTGGTCGGGCAGCGAACGCCAGTTGGTACGGCGGTGGCGCTTGGGGTTCGCATGGGCCGATCTGTCTCAGTGTGCTGGCACAATCGGGGAGACAGGTTTTGGGCTCTATGGACCCAATGCCAGCCAGGCCGCGTACCTGTCGTCTATCAAGGCGTACCCTACAGTTCGCTTGCCTTTGAGCGGCAGGCTACCAGCATTCTGGGCGTGCCGGATGGCAGGACGGTGACGCTTATCGACATGCGTCTTGCACGCACCGCAGGGCGGGATCAGGCGGACATCTGGCGGCAGACGATTGCGGCCCTGGCGTCCTCTGGCCAGGTGGCCCTGTTTTTCGACGGGTCGTCAGACCAGTATGCCGCCGTGCTGGCGGAGTACCGCCAATCGGGTGGGGATTTGCCCGTGGTCTTCCGAAAAGAGCCCATGCCATACATCTTCCGGCGAATCGCCAGCGACCTTGCCCGACGCAGGGACAATGCAATCAGCATCGTCACCGCCAACGCCGACCTGGCCGCCAAGACAGGTCAGGCCGGCTTTGGCGTACACCTTATCGCTTCCGGGCCCGCACCTACGCGACCGAACCGGGGAGTTGTCCGACATGCCTCGCTGGAACAGTTCAAAGATTCCCTGCCACCACCGCCGATACGATAGTAGAATGGATTCCGCAAGCGGGGCTCGCGGAAGCGAGGCTCGACCACGACCGGCCCGCTAACCGAAGGATCGGAAATGACCGTGCGGCGAAAATGGATGTCGATTCTGTTGATGGGGTGTGCTCTCGCTCTTGTTGGCTGCGATTCGCCACCGACGGGGCAGCTCACGCCATTGCCCGTTCACAAGGTGGTACTCGCTTCCAACGCCCCGGGCCTGCCTGTCTCGGCTGACCCGCGTCGCGGGCAAGTCACCCCGCCCGATCCTCGCTGGGAGCCGGCCGGGTATCGCCCGTGGCGGCATATCGTGGTCCACCACAGCGCTGGCACGTCCGGCAACGCGGCTATCTTCGACAAGTGGCACCGCGCGCGTGGCTGGGACGGCCTGGGCTATCACTTCGTGATCGACAACGGCCACGGCGGACCGGATGGGTACGTCGAGGTCGGTCGGCGATGGCGGCTGGGCAAGTGGGGCGCGCATACCGGCCGAACGCCGGATAACGAGTACAACAACCTCGGTATCGGCATATGCCTGGTGGGCGATTTTACCAAGACCGAGCCGACGCCGGCGCAACTGGCCTCGCTGAGAAAACTGGTGCGATTCCTGGCGGTGCGATACGGTATCGGCCCGGACCACATCATCGGCCATCGCGATGCCCCCAACGCCACCACCACCTGCCCCGGTGAAAGCCTATGGCGGTACGTCCACGGCCCGCTGCGCGGCGAGGTGGCAAGGCAACTCGCGGCGAGGCAGGCAAGATGATCGCGGCATGCTACAAACCGCGTGCCCTGGCGCGCAAATCATATTATGTAGCCTGGGAATGCCCCGCTATTGTCGCTTACTGTTTTACTCAAACTGACCGATTGTAAAGCCCCGAATGGGGCGTCAGCATTTGGCCGGGGGTGACAGCAAGGAACCCCCGGAACCGAGCTTCTCAAAACAGGAGCCCCGGCTGGGCGACAGAAGGGCCAAACACAGGTTATGCCCGGGCGTCTTTTTTGTCGCCCGTCCCGGGTTCTATTATACAAATAGCTGTGTAGTGTGGGCTTTTGCCCTCGGTCAAAGTCTTTCGGTCCCTCGGGCCTGCCGAAGCTCTCTGCCGGCAGGCGGCCGGTCTGTTT
>Ga0272444_10003674_pt1 | contig 13740 bp, 12 predicted proteins | sample SSMForm13_FD_201033 | JGI IMG/M metagenome (GOLD analysis project Ga0272444, IMG submission 201033) | Marine sediment archaeal communities from Little Sippewissett salt marsh, Falmouth, MA, United States - SSM-Form-13 | ecosystem: Environmental > Aquatic > Marine > Wetlands > Sediment ...
TATATAAGATTTATATTTTTGATAGCTGATGACGTTGTTGAGCTTCACACCTTCGGGTGAGGCAAAGTTGTGGTTTGGGATAGGAGCTTTGTGGAGTAGAACAAGATGCCACCAAGGCCAACAGGGCTTGTTGGCTTTTTTTTCTGTCAGACCCATATCCCAGCTAAATAATCTTGTGAAAGGGGGGATACGGTCGTGGCAGAAGGTACGGTGAAGTGGTTTAACGAGAAAAAGGGCTATGGTTTCATTAGCATGGACGAAGGCCAGGACGTCTTTGTCCACTATAGCTCCATTCTCGGGAGTGGTTTCAGGTCTCTGTATGAAGGCCAGCGGGTCCGCTTTGAGGTCGAACAGGGTCAAAAAGGACCGCAGGCGGTGAGTGTTGAAACCGTGTGAGGTGAAAAGCCAATAGGCGATGGCCCAGAAGCCTTGGGACGTAGCTTTATAGCTATCGACCAGCAACACAATGCTGTCCCGGACCCCCTGCACAAGGCATGGGGTGCGGGCAACCAACGGATGGATAACCCCGTCATCTCTGATGACGGGGTTATTTGTTGACGCACTCTTGTCCAAATCCCTTTTCCCTCGCTCTGAAACGTTTCTTTGACGAACCCAAGGCTTGCTCCAGGCGACGTCAAGACTCGGCCATTTTTCAACCAAGGATTTGAAGAGTCCCTGTGGCAAGCTACGGGAAATGAGCTCGCTTGCGCGGTTCATACGCCTCTGAGCCACCCTCTGTAGAGGCCGATCATGGTCAAGACCAATCATTTGATGCCTGGAAAGCTAGGGCCGCAAGGGACCCACTGCATTCGCTGTGGGACCTGTTGCATGAAAGGGGGGCCCACCCTGCATAAGGACGACAGGCCCCTTTTTGAGAAGGGCATTCTGAAAGAAAACAACTGTTACACGTTGAGAAAAGGGGAGGTTGTCCGCCACATCGATGACACATTGATGGCCCTTGAACAGGAAATGATCAAGATTAAAGGGCAGGGGGAAGACTGGAGATGTATGTTCTATGATGACCACCAGAAGGCATGCGCCATTTATGATCAAAGGCCCATGGAATGCAGGGCCCTAAAATGCTGGGATTTGAGAGAACTCAATGAAGCCATGGCCAAGCCGCGCCTTCAAAGAAAACACCTCATCCATCCAGATGATGGGATTCTCAGAGTCGTGGGGGCCCATGAACAAAGATGCGCCTATGAGGTCTTGGAGACATCCGTGAAGGGGTTGGGGGGACCGGATGGCGAGAACGCCGTGGAAAGGATCCTGGACCTGCTGCACTACGATCACCAAACGCGGGTTTTGCTCATAGACAAGTTGAACCTAGACCCGAAGGCCCTGGATTTTTTCTTCGGTAGGCCTCTGACGACGACGATCCGCATGTTTGGTCTTGGCGTCACCCAAAAAGGCCACGACCTCCTGCTGGCGCCGCTGGAACCTCATGGGTCCTGACCTGATTGGGCCCTTCAGCGGCTCGGTGGTTTTCTCCATCCTTTGGGATCGCCATCATCCCTAGAGTTTTGGTGAAGACGATTCCCTTCGCTTCAATATCTTCTTTAACCTTCTCAAGTAAAGCTCCCGTTTTAGCCGACTCACGTGGTCAATGAAGAGGAGACCGTTCAGGTGATCGATCTCATGTTGGAGCACAATGGCCGAAAGCCCATCCCTTTCCAGCGTCATGGGGTTGCCTTCCCTGTCTAGGCCCTTGACGGTGACGCGCTTTGCGCGCTTCACCTCGGCACTATAGTCGATCACACTCAGGCAGGCCTCGTCGCTTGCAACCACGCCGTCGACTTCAATGATTTCCGGATTAATCAACACCACCAAGTCACTCGGCTCATCCCTGGCCGACGTATCGAATATGATGATACGGCACGGCTCTCCCACCTGGTTGCTGGCCAATCCAATGCCGGGCGCCTGGTACATGGTATCGGCCATATCGTCGATAAAGGCCTGGATTTTCCCGTCGATATTCGTGACCGGCTCGGCCGGTTCCCGAAGCACTGTGTCAGGATAGGTGAGTATTCGTCTCGCAGCCATCTTTTCTGATGTTTCTCTCTATGAACAATCACCACTAAACATATGAATTGATTGGATCAAAGTCAATCCCGTGCATAGCAACCCGGGCTTTCCGTCTTCATAGTCTTTCCAACAGTCTTTCGTGAATGTTGTCAAACCCGCCATTGGACATGATCAGAACCACATCATCCGCCTTGGCAATCGCCACGAGATGTTCGATGATGGCATCGGTGTCTTCAAAGCAATGGGCCTCTTTTCCGCGGGCGACGAGATCTCGGGCCAACTGCGCGGATGAGAATCGTTCCTCAACCGGGATTTTTTCCAGCAGCGGGGGCTTGCGAATGCATACGAGATCCGCCACGTCAAAGGAATCAGGGTATTGGTCCTGAAAGACCTTGCGCCGACTCGAGTTGGTTCGTGGTTCGAACACGGCCACCAGCCTCTTGCCTGGATAAAAAGCACGGGCTGCGGCCAGGGTTTCCCTCACCTCGGTGGGATGATGGGCAAAGTCATCGATGACCATGATACCCCTTTTGATGCCCCGCAATTCCTGCCGGCGTTTGATTCCCTCAAAGGTCTCCAGGGCGTGAGCGATCATCTCTACGGGGAGTCTTAAATCATCGGCCACGGCAATGACCGCGAGGACATTCAACAGATTATGACGACCCATGAGAGGCACCTTAAAAGTGCCAAAGGGCTCTCCGCGCTTGGTGACTTCAAAATGGGTCCACGGTGGATCAAATTGGACCTTCTGGAGCCGCCAGGGCGATTTCTCCTCAAAGCCGTACAATGCCGTCCAACAGGCCGCCTGCTTGGTGATTTCTGTCACCACCGGATCACCATGGTAGGCCACCAAGAGGGCCTCTTGCGGCATGGCCGTCACAAAGTCGAAAAAGGCCTTTTTTACTTGGGGCAAGCCCGCATAGATATCGGCATGGTCAAATTCGATGCTCGTGAGGATGGCATGAGAGGGGGTATAATGGAGAAACTTCGGCCCCTTGTCAAAAAAAGCCGTATCGTATTCGTCCCCTTCCACCACAAAATAAGGCCCGGTGCCCACGTTATAGTTGCGATCGAAGTTTTTCAGGATACCGCCCACCATAAAACCAGGATCAAGGCCTGCTATGGCCAAGACCCAGGCAAGGAGGGCTGAGGTTGTGGTCTTGCCATGGGTCCCGGTGATGACTAAGGCGCCCTTGCCATGGATAAAAAACCGGTTTAAGGCCTGAGGCAGGGAGCAATAGGGGACGTCAAGGTCGAGCATGGCCTTCACTTCGGGGTTGTCCCTGGACACGGCGTTACCGACGACCACAAGATCCGGCTTCGGAGACAGGTTTTCCGCGCCAAAGCCTTGGGCGATTTGGATGCCCTGGCCTGAGAGAAAGGTGCTCATGGGCGGATAGACGTGATGATCCGACCCCGTCACCTCAAATCCCGCCTCTTTCAACATCCCTGCCAGGGCGCCCATGCCCGTGCCGCAAATGGCAATAAGATGAATCCGCTTGACCTCTTCAGGTATCCGATTGTTCTTCGGATCTTCCATCATTCATCCAAATCCTTGGTGCTAACGCCACAACGCGTGTTGACGGTACCATCTCGTGCCCATCCACGAAACATGATCCAACCCATGGGCACAGGCGGCAGTTTCCAATGCAGAAATGAGCACTTTGTGCTCTGAGCAAGGCCGCACAAGGGTTGACGCCGAGGCGTACTTTTCGTACGTCGCAGGCGAAAACCTGCGGAGAACGCCGCTCAGGGGGGAAAGGGCCATCTATGGATGGAAACTCGCACATCACTGACGCCTCAGTGGTGGTTCTATCATCACAAGTCGAAGATCCCTGAAGCAAGTTGCAGGGATCTTCCATTGGTAGGCAAGATAACACAGAATATTGAATATTTAAACGACGTTTATTCGTTTCGGATTGCTGATCAGAGAAGGCAAAGGCGGGATCACCCGCAGGCGAACAGCGTAGCTATGAGCCTGTCAGGTGGGTTGAGGGGGTGCCGACGCCAAGATGCCCATGGTTCTTCCGGCTCTTCACCGACGGTGCACCTCCTGATCTGGGTCTGCAAGGTTTGAAAGACTCCGAGTGTTGGTCAAGATAGATGTGTTTCGCTAGCGGCATAGATCTTGGCGATCTATGACTTGTCCTTGCAGAATAGACATACAACATATTCTCACCCCTAGGCTGTATACTGGCCCTTCGTTATAAGAATGAGTCCTTAAGGCTTTCCTCCAATACTCGAGCTTGGCAAGTGCTCTCCCCATATAACTCCTTAAGGGGATCATATCCTAATGTGGGGGGTCTTGGGCCATGTCGACCTAACTGACACCAGTGCCCAGCTCCTTCTTGGGCGTTCGTGAATGGGCACTAGCTAAGTATCTGTCAATCATACAAAAAATGTCACTAGTGCCTAGTGACGCATAATAATTGAGTTCCCAAGAAAAACATCTTCGCCTGCGTGTGATATTTTTTTCTTGACAAGGCAAAGGCCCAAGGGTATGTTCTAAATAACTGACTGAGCGCTCAGTCAGTTTATCGGAGAACATTATGTCCAGGAAAAATGCGATCCTCCAGGCGGCCACCCTGCTCTTCTCAACAAAAGGATTCAAGGATACCTCCATGGCGGAGCTGTCCAAGATGACCGGTGCGGCGGAAGGGACGATCTTCTATCATTTTAAAAACAAGGAAGAGCTGTTCCTCACCATCCTTGAGAACGTCAAACAGGATATTATAAGAGAATTCGAGGGGTACCTTAGAGAAACGAAATTCGAGAACGGGCTGGAGATGATAGAGGGGGCAATCACTTTCTACATCCAGTTAGGTGCGGCCATGGAGAATCGGTTTCTTCTCTTACACCGCCACGATGCCTATGAGCTTGCTAAGGGCAACGCCACCTGCAGGAGACACCTGGAGGCCATCTATGACTGCCTGCTCGACATTTTTGAGCAGGGCGTGGTGCTTGGGCAAAAGGACGGATCCATACGAGAGATACCCGCGAGGAAGGCGGCGCTGATCATCTTTAGCATGGTGGATGCTCTAGTGCGGTTTGACACTTATAACCTTTACGAGGCAGGCGGACTTTATAAGGAGTTGATGGAGTCATGCCGGAGGATGCTGGAAAAGAGAGAATCTTAGAAAAAGGGACTGCCCATGGTGATCAAGTTTTTTCCATTTCTGAATTGGTTTAGGAATTACAGCCTCAAGAGCCTGAAAATTGACGGCATCTCGGGATTGACCGTGGCACTCGTGCTCATTCCTCAGTCTATGGCCTATGCCCAACTGGCCGGACTGCCCCCGTACTACGGGCTGTATGCTTCGTTTCTGCCCCCCATGATTGCCTCCTTGTTCGGTTCGAGCCGGCAACTGGCCACCGGTCCTGTGGCGGTGGTCTCCCTCATGACCGCGGCGTCCCTTGAGCCGCTTGCGACAGCGGGGAGCGAGGGATACATCGCCTATGCTATCTTGCTGGCGCTCATGGTGGGCGCCTTCCAGTTCACGCTGGGTGTATTGAAGCTCGGTCTTGTGGTGAACTTCCTTTCACACCCGGTGGTGAATGGCTTTACAAACGCGGCCGCCATTATCATCGCCTCCTCCCAGCTGTCTAAGATGTTTGGCGTGTATGTGGACAAAGCGCCGCATCATTACGAGACCATTATCCAAGTCTGTGAGGCTGCGGGTCACTATACGCACTGGCCCACGCTGTTTATGGGCGGCCTTGCTTTCGCCATCATGTCTGGGCTGAAACGCATCTCCCCAAAGGTACCCGGTGTGCTTGTAGCCGTGGTTGTAACCACGCTTATCTCTTGGGCGACGGGGTTTCAGCACGATGCCATGGTCGATATCTCCGCCATTGACTCTCCCAAGTGCCGGGGGGTCATCAAGGAGTTCAACACGGCCGTGATGGCCCTGCAGCCCCTAGCCGAAAAGCGGTCCGATATGAGCGAGGCCATGGACAAGGCCAAGAGCGCCCATGACACCATTGGTCTCCTGGACGCTGAACACGACGCGAGCGTCCTCAGGATAAAGATTGAGCGGCTAAAACACGAAGCACATGTGTATCGCGAGCAAATCAGGGATTTTCTGTTTGAGGGGATAGAGCAAGTAGGGGGTTCTCTCCGGTTTTACCTTAAGAACGAGATGCCTATCGGGATCAGGGGTGACGGGCGCACCTGGCGGATCAAGGTGGGTAACGAGCCGCTAAAAGAAGACAGGCTTCTCATGATGGGCGGCGGCGCGGTGGTGGGCGTCATCCCCAGGGGTTTGCCTTCTCTATCTATGCCCAAGATCGACTTCAAAATTATGCTGCACCTCTTGCCCTTTGCGGCCATTATCTCGCTTCTGGGCTTCATGGAAGCCATCGCTATCGCCAAGGCCATGGCTGCGAAGACGGGCCAGCGTCTGGATCCCAACCAGGAACTCATCGGCCAGGGTCTCGGCAACATATGCGGTTCTCTTGGCAGAAGCTACCCGACCTCAGGTTCCTTCTCCAGGTCTGCGGTCAACCTTCAAGCCGGAGCGGTCTCAGGGATGTCCAGTGTGATCACCACCCTAATGGTAATCATCGTTCTTTTGTTGTTTACCCCTCTCTTGTATCACCTTCCCCAGGCCGTGTTGGCTGCGGTGATCATGATGGCCGTTATTGGTCTGGTGAATGCCTCCGGCTTCATCCACGCATGGAAGGCTCAATGGTACGATGGGGCCATATCCATTATTTCTTTTGCCTGTACCCTGGCCTTCGCACCGCATCTGGAAAAAGGGATTGAAATCGGTGTGGCCCTCTCACTCCTTGTGTTCCTTTACAAGAGTATGCGTCCCACCGTGGCGTCTCTGTCGAGACACGAAGATGATTCTCTGCGTGACGCCATGACCTTCGGCCTTAAGGAATGCGAGCATATCGCCGTGGTCCGGTTTGACGGCCCGCTTTTCTTCGCGAATGCGAGTTTTCTGGAAGACCAGATCACGGACCGAATGACTAGGATAAAAAGTTTGAAACACATTCTAATCGTCTTCAATGGCATTAATGATATGGATGCGTCAGGGGAAGAGGCCTTGTCCCTGACTATCGATAGATGCAGGGCTGCTGGTGTGGACATCTCTTTGAGCGGCGTGAATGAGTCTGTCATGGCGGTGTTCAAGCGCACACACCTGCTGGAGAGGATCGGCCGTGACCACATCTATCCAACCATGGAGAAGGCCATTTGTTCTGTTCACGAACACACGCACAGTGAGAGCGAAGAGAAAACGTGTCCGCTCACAACGGTTTGCCAGTTATCGTAAGCGTCTGACAAGAAAAGGGGGATCAAGATGTCTGTCATCGCCGTATTCAACGGTATTTTTTGCAGGGAAGATTCTGTTATTCGAGAGGTACTGGACCGAACCGGTTACGAACTGGTTGCGGACAAGGACCTAGTAGCCGAGGCGAGCGACCTCTCTGGCATGGCCGAAAGCAAAATAGAACGGGTTTTCTCAGGTAAGACTTCGGTATTCAACAAGTTCACCCACGAACAAGAGCGCTCCGTCGCCTTTCTGCGGCTCGCCCTGGCCGAAAGGCTCACCGGTGACAATCTCCTCATCGCCGGGTTTGCTGGACAGCTTATCCCCAGAGAGGTCAGCCACGTGCTTCATGTGTGTCTCATCGCCGACATAAAATCCAGGATTTCTGTGGCTGCGGAAAAGCGGGGCATTTCGGAAAAGGATGCCGTAAGGCTCATCCACAAGCAGGATGAGGACTGTACTGCCTGGATAAACACCCTTTTCCAGAAAACGGACCCATGGGACCCGTCTCTCTACGACATGGTCATCCCTGTGCACACTAAAACCGCGCAAGAGGCATCCGCGCTCATCGAAGATAACATCAACAAAGACGTGCTCAGACCCACCAAGGCATCAAGAAAGGCCGTAGAAGACTTCCTCCTGGCTGCTCACGTCGAAGTGGCCCTGGCCAAGGAGGGGCATAACGTGAATGTGAGCGCCAAGGACGGCTCGGTCACCCTGACCATTAACAAGCAGGTTCTGATGCTGCACCGGCTCGAGGAGGAACTCAAGTCGATCGCACACAAGGTGGACGGGGTGAGGTCCGTGGAGACCAGAGTGGGCAAGAACTTCTACCAGACGGACATCTATCGAAAGTTTGATTTCGAGATGCCGTCCAAGGTTTTGCTCGTGGACGATGAACGGGAGTTCGTCGAAACCCTGTCCGAGAGGCTGATTATGCGCCGCATGGGGTCTGCCGTGGCTTACGATGGCGAATCGGCCCTTGACTTGATCAAGGAGGACGAGCCAGAAGTCATGATCCTGGACCTCAAAATGCCCGGCATAGATGGCATCGAGGTTTTACGAAGGGTGAAAGGGACCCGTCCGGAAATCGAGGTCATCATTCTCACCGGCCACGGGTCCGAGGCCGACAAAGACGTGTGCATGAAGCTGGGCGCTTTTGCCTATTTGAACAAACCGGTAGATATTGATCTGCTGAGCGACACCCTTAGAAGGGCCAACGAGAAGATTAAACAGAAAAAGGCCGTTAAGAGCTAACCGCGTCAGATAACAGGTCCGTCATCGATCGTATGACGGCAAACCCGCAGGCGACGTCGCATATGTCCATCATGTCCATATTTGAAAGACTAAAGCCGGACTTCTGGGATCATGGGGATACCGATCAGGAGCGATTCAAGCACCTGTTCAACTTCCGCCGCATCTGGAAGCTGACTGTGGCGCTGACAGCCGGAGTCGCCCTCTCGCCCGTGATCTCCATGGCCGTATTTGACTACAACGTTACGCATGATGCCATGGAGTCCGAAATCGTTTTGCGCACTTCGCGGCTCGTGTCGAATTCCCGGCGGAGCGTGTCTTTCTTTCTCACGGAACGCAAAGCTGCGCTGGATTTCATCGTCCATCATCAAACCGTTCAGAAGCTAAACGATTCTGCTGTGCTTACCGAACTTCTGGACGCTCTTCAGAAAGCCTTCACAGGGTTTACCGATGTGGGAGTGATCGACGCATCGGGCAGACAACGTACCTACGTGGGGCCGTTCGAGCTGACCGGCAAGGATTACAGCGACCAGGAATGGTTTGAGGAGGTCCTGGCTCGGGGAGTGTACATCAGCGACGTGTTCCTGGGATACCGACAACTTCCCCATCTGGTCATCGCCGTTAAACATAATCTGCCAGACGGGTCCTTCTATGTCCTTCGCGCAACGGTGGACACCAAGCGATTCAATGACTTGCTTTCCGGGCTGCAAGTGGACGGTGGGGGCGATGCCTTTATTGTCAACCAGCAGGGCACAATCCAAACTCCGACCCGATGGCACGGCAAGGTTCTGGAAAAGATGTCTTTGCCCGTTCCGGGCTATTCGCCGGCAACGAGGGTCCTCCAGTATCAAGGTGTTGGTGGCAAGTCGCTTGTGGTCGGTTACGCCTACATTGCTGAGACTCCCTTCATCCTAATGATCGTCAAGCACTGGGACGAGCTCATGAAGCCATGGTACAAGACGCGCAAGGAGCTTTTCGCGTTTCTTGCGGCCAGCATTACAGTCGTATTGCTCGTCATCTTGGGCGTGGCCACGTATCTGGTCAACAAGCTACACGAAACGGACGAGAAACGGGTGACGACGTTGCACCATATGGAGTATTCTGAAAGGATGGCTTCCATCGGTCGGTTGGCTGCAGGTGTGGCTCATGAGATCAACAACCCCCTTGCCATCATCAACGAAAAGGCCGGGCTGATTCACGATATTTTCATACTAAAGGAGGAATACGCTGGGGACCAGAAGCTGATCGGGCTTGTGGAGTCGGTCCAGTCGTCAGTGGAGCGTTGCGGTGCCGTCACCAGAAGGCTTTTGAGCTTCGCCCGCCATATGGACGTGGACATCCGGCCCGTCAAGTTCAAGGAACTCATTGAGGAAGTTCTTGGATTTTTGGGCAAGGAGGCCGAGTACAGGGGCATTAAGGTGAATGTGGAGGTGTGGGATCAAATCCCTACCATTGAAAGCGACCGGGGCAAGCTTCAGCAGATCCTTCTCAACCTCGTCAACAATGCCTTTGCGGCCATGGCTGACGGCGGGCGCCTGGACATCAAGGTTTATCGACGTTCAGCGGAGTCCATTTCGGTCGAAGTCACTGATAACGGGTGCGGGATTCCGGAGGTGGACCTCAAACGGATCTTCGAGCCGTTTTTTTCCACTAAGAAAACAAAGGGGGGAACCGGTCTCGGCCTGTCCATTACCTACGGTCTTGTCCGTGAACTCGGTGGCGATATCAGAGTGGAAAGCGCTGTGGGGAAGGGTACGAGCTTCACCGTCACGCTGCCACTCAAGGCAAAGCAAAGAAAGAGGCTAGATACATGAGAGTGCTATTAGTGGATGATGAAGAAGAATTGGTATCCGCCTTGGCGGAGCGACTCTCCTTGAGGGGGATCGATGCGGACTGGGTCTGTACCTGCTATGACGCCCTCGAGCGAGTCGAATCTAAAACCTTTGACATCGCCGTGTTAGATGTGAAGATGCCCAAGATGAGCGGACTTGAGCTAAAGAGAAGATTGCAGGAGAAGTGTCCTGATATGAAATTCATCTTCGTTACAGGCCACGGCTCAGAGAATGATTTCCGGGCGGCTTTGACAGAAGCCGGCACCGCCTATTACCTGGTCAAGCCCCTCAATATCCAAACCCTCATCGATAAGATGAATCAGGCCCTTAAAGGTATGGAGGCAAGCCATGAGTTGGAAATGTGACGTTATCGGGGAGACAGGGCTTCAGTTTTACGGAAAGACAGTGGCTTCTTTGTCCCACGAGATCAAGAATGCCCTGGCTATTATCAATGAAAATGCAGGGCTCTTGAAAGACTTTACCTTGATGTCAAAGGAGGGGTTGCCCATCGATCCGGAACGACTCATGAGCGTTGCCGAAAAAGTCATGACTCAAGTCCGGCGGGCGGATGGAATCGTCGCGAACATGAACAGGCTTGCCCACAGCGTTGATGAATCGTTGAAGGAAGTGGACCTAGGTGAAATCCTGGAGTTTGTAGCGACCCTTTCCCGCAGGTTGGCCTCCATGCGAGGTGTGACCCTGGAACCAACGCGGGTCACAAGTCCGGTTATGATCACGACAAACCCCTTTTTTCTGCAAAACCTTGTCTCATTGTGCCTTGATTTTGCTATGGACGCGGCTGGCGAAGGAAAAACTGTCGGCCTAATGGCGGAGGAAACGGAAAATGGCGCCCGGGTCACATTTATGGGAGTCGGAGGCCTTGCCGAGGTGCCGGCGGATACGTTTCCGGCAAACCGGGCAAAGATGCTCCTTGAGGCACTCAGGGCTCAACTCGGCGTTGATAGAGAGGCTGGAGAACTCGTCCTTACCCTGTCGAGAGATATTGATTAGGTGGGGATCCAAACCTGTGGTTTTAAGGAAGGAGAACTAACTGTGGCGGTGGAACTTTTGGATACCCTGGGTCAGAAGTGCCCGCAGCCGGTCTTGAAGATCGCTGTGACGGCACCGGATATGAAGCATGGTGATATCTTGGAGGTATTGGGAGACTGCCCAACCTTTGAAAAAGATGTGCGCACCTGGTGCGAGCGTCTGGGCAAGGTCTTTCTTTCCGTTGAGGATGAAGGGCAAAACAAGAAGAGGATCCAGATACGGTTTTAGAAATGCCGTGAGCATCCATGGGACGAACCCTGGTGGAGAATATCTTGTGACTCATGATCGAGCAACCTGAAACAGCAAAGACGGGTTATAGGGTTTCCCCTGAACACGGTTTTTGAACAGGCACGACCGTGAAAAGAGGTTTAAGACATGCAGAAGAAGGTAAAATGCTGGGAGGTTTTAAAGTGTAACGATAAGGAATGCCCGGTTTATAAGGCAAAAGAGCTGAATTGCTGGCTCGTTTCAGGGACCCATTGTCACAACGAGATTCAGGGGAAATTTCTGGAGAAGATGGAGATGTGCTTTCAATGTGAACCTTTTTTAAATAACATGGACCCTTCTGCGTTGGCAATGACAGTCAATGTGGTCAATGAACAATTCCAAGACTTTAGGCGGTTGGTGGAGGAAAGGGACAGGGAGCTGGAAGCTATTAGCCTGGAGTTGGCGCTGGCCTTGTCCGAGGTCTTCGAGGCACTGAAAAAGATTTCGTCAGGAGACCCTGATGTCAGGGTGCCGGAATTCTCACCGCTTGAGTTGATAAGCAAACTAAAGAACATGGTCAACCTGACGGCCGAAAACCTCGCAGACATTGTTCATCTGTCTCATGAATTTGCCATAGGCCTTGCAGAACACTTCGATGTATTGAACAGGGTCTCAAAAGGTGACTTGACTGCCCGGGTTTATGGGAGATCCCGAGTAGAACTCTTGGACGCCCTAAAGAAGGTAACAAACCAGATGATCGGAAGTGTGTCCAGAGAGATTTCAGAGCGCCAGCAAGCCGAGAAACGGCTGGAAAGCCATACCGTGCAACTGGAACAAAGCAATCGCAGGCTGGAGGAATTCGCCTATGCTGTCTCCCATGACCTCCAAGAACCGCTGCGTACGGTGGTGAGCTATCTGCGACTTCTGGAGCGACGCTGCAAAGGCAAACTCGATGAGGATTCAAATGGGTATATTGCCTTTGCTATAGATGGAGCCAACAGGATGTACGCGCTCATCGATGAGCTGCTAGGCTATTCACGTGTGGGCAAGGGATGCATCCCTTCAGAAACACCCCGTTGAGAGCCTGTGGTCGACGGAGCTAGGTCGTCCCCAGAGAAAACTACAGAAAGGAGTTGACAAGAGATGTTACGAGGGCCACCAGAAGCGGGAGTGTCCGTGTTTTTGGCATCCCACGGAGGTGATGGGTTTGTAAAGAGCGTCGCTGAGCACGTTACTTGGAATATGGAGAAGATGAGCCGATTACGTTTACGATCTGTTTTTCTTCAATTTGAAAGGAGATATCAAAATGAAAACTAGGATTCTAATCGTCGACGATGAAAAGGAATTTGTGGAATCCCTGGCCGAGCGTTTGAGCATGCGTGACTATGACGTCACGACATCCTTTAGCGGTGAAGAGGCTGTAGAGAAGGTTAAGGGTTACAACTTCGATGTCGTTATACTGGATGTTGCCATGCCAGGGATGGACGGCGTCTCAACCCTTCGTGAAATTAAAAAGTTGAAGCCACTTACTGAAGTGCTCATGTTGACGGGAAACGCAACCGTGGAAACGGCCGTCGAGGGGATGAAACTGGGCGCCTTGGATTATGTCTTGAAACCCTGTGAGATCGAGGAGCTGGCCTCCAAAATAAACCGGGGTTACCAGAGAAAAGCTGACCAGGAAGAACGCATCCGCTCTGTGAAAGTGGCCGAGATTATGGCCTCACCCATGTCTGCACTGAAAGAATAGCCTTCGTTTATGGCTCATTGTGAGGCCATGATAGGTTCAAGCACTCGGGCAGGTATCGGCTTAACCGGGATCCCTATCCCGGACAACGGATCAGTCATCTTCCGTCAATAGGATCTCGCCTCATTTCTTTGGAAGGCTTAGGGAAGAGGCAATACATTTGATTGGGCCGGAACGTTTTGTGCCATGAGAAAGGCGGCATAAAAATGAAGCCGAGGATCTTAATTGTGGACGATGAAAAAGAGTTTGTGGACTCTCTTTCTGAGCGTTTGGGCATGCGTGACTATGACGTCACGATATCCTTAAGCGGTGAGGACGCCCTTGAAAAGGTGAAGCGTTGCAACTTCGATGT
>Ga0272444_10003675_pt1 | contig 13740 bp, 7 predicted proteins | sample SSMForm13_FD_201033 | JGI IMG/M metagenome (GOLD analysis project Ga0272444, IMG submission 201033) | Marine sediment archaeal communities from Little Sippewissett salt marsh, Falmouth, MA, United States - SSM-Form-13 | ecosystem: Environmental > Aquatic > Marine > Wetlands > Sediment ...
CAGACCCATCCTTGCTTGTCAAATTTTCCAGTGAAAATTTAAGTTCACTCATGAAACCGAAGAGAATGCCAGCCAGCATCTCGCCTTTTCTACTAGTGCCGACGGTTACCGTCTTCGCCTGATGACGTATGGCATCGATTGGCCGTGAAAGCTCGTCTATAGCACGCCCGAGACTGATATCAAGCATATCGAGGGGGGATGAAGATATCCTTTTTTCTTTAAACTCTTCCCAGAAATCCTCCAGGGGTAATTTTCCGACAGCATATTTCAAAAGAAGCGTAATGTCCGATGCTAACCCGACACAGAGAGACGAAAAAAATCCTTGATCTTTTCGGAAACGAAAGGCCGATGAGAATTCTTCCATAATTTTATGGAGATCTGCATTTGCAATTTGTTCAAAAACAGATTCATTACGTTTATCCAGTTCTCGCACCTTCAGAGACAATTTATTTCTGAAGGTCCTTAAGAATTCGCCCTCTTCATTGATACTGCACGCTGCATAATAGCCCCATATATGCCCGGCAAGCGTATTGAGAATTATCGAAGTGGGATACGAGGACCGGGGGACAAAAATTACCGAATCGGCAATGTCATTAAACCGCGTTTCCCCTTCATCGGTAATGACAACGGCTCCCGCTTCGTGAGCCTTAAAGATTGCCACGTCTTTGATGATGTCTTCAACGACCGGTTCCGGGTTTCCCGCCGTGCAGGCAATAATCAGCGGCTCAGAAGAAAGATCGATATGTTTCTTATCCTCCACGATGTCTGACGATATGGTTTTATAGCACAATTCACTTAGTTTTATTCTTATTTCATCGGCAGCAACCTTATTGGGTCCGCTCCCGACAAGTGCCCAGTATGTTTTCTTCTTAGCAATATCCCACGCTGATTCCTTTATATGGTTCCGGGTCGATATCACGCTATTCATCTTGTCGGGGGCATCCTCCAGATCGGTCAGTTCCTTTGCTATGCGATTGCCCGACATGGTTCCCAGTATCTGGGCGAAATAGAGGGCCAGGATATAGCCGGCGACAATCTGGGAATAAAATGCTTTTGTCGATGCCACGGACATTTCAATATCCCGTCCATCACTGGTATAAAAAACTCCGTCGCTCACATGAGTGATATCCGACTGCCTGCGATTGACAATAGCAATCAGATGAGCGCCTCGTTCCTTCGCCATAGCGACGGCCCTGTTGGTATCGGTTGTGGTACCCGATTGCGTAACAGGAATAACGAGTGTATGATCAAGATTATCTTCGAGGGAAAACCCACTCAATTCAGAGGCGGTCTTTGCCGAAATAGTAATATCAGCACCTTGCAAATATTGTGAAAATGCATCGGCAATTGCAGCACCGGCTACTGCAGCAGTACCCTGTCCGATAATGAAGACATTCCTGATGATTCCATTCCGGAAGGCCTGTACTATCCCCCGAGAGACGATATCGTATCCCAGATTGAAAGCAACATGCGCGCTATCGTTCTGAACACGGGTGATACGGTATTTACCTCTCAGAGTTTTTCGTGCAGATAAGGGGGCTTCGAATATTTCCTTCAAAAGATAGTGTGGGTAGTCTTTTCGATCGATATCACGTGTCGTAATTTCCGCTGTCTGTGCCACATCGTCAGAAATATCTAAGTGATGCCCATCATAATACCAGGCATCGATTCCCCGGGAAGAATCTCCTTGATCCCTGTTGAGAATGACAATCTGTCCCCTTGTCCCGAGATTTCCCGGTATTCTTTCATTCTCGCCGTCCATCTTGACAAAACGCGGGGTCATTTCAACAAGACCATATAATTCCGATGAAAAAATGAATTTGTCATGACACAGGCCAACATACAGAGATTGTCCGCTTCCTTTCAGGGCAAGAAATATCTTGTCCGGCTCCAGATTACTCTGCATTGCAATAGCATGTGAACCCTCAAAGTCATTCAAGGCTAGACGAAAGGCTTCGGTCAGGTCACAGCCGGTATAAAGATATTTTTCAATCTGGAGTGGTATGATTTTCGTATCCGTCGTGATACTTTTATTGATGGACGCTCTCCCATCTCCCTCTATAATCGTCCTCAGCAGATTATAGTTGTCAATATCACCGTTGAGTGCAACATTGATCGACCAGTTTCCCCTCCCATAATGAGGATATTCTTTGACCGGCTGGAGCAGTTCCGACGATGTATCCAGCTCCGTATCCACGGTAAAATTGTTAATGGGATGACAATTCTCTTCGGTAATCGAACCAACGGAGGCCCATCGTGTATGGGCTAAATAGATGTCGGATTCGGCAGCCTTATCGATAGTAGCCTGAAGGATTCGATCCGATCGAATCCTTTCTCGGATGAATCTGGTATTCTCGCCCAGTTTTCCCGTAACGGAGGCTTTCTTGTACGTGAATATGATCGATGTTCTGCCGTTTTTCCCTGTTTCACCAGACAGTTGAATGGAACCATCGTGCAGGTCACCCGGATTCAGTCTCCTGATCCAATCATCATACAGGTTGCTCTTTATGAGAACCTCTTTCAACTCATCGAGGGCCTGCCTGCCTTTGAGGGTTGCCATAATCTGAATGCCCGCTGAATCTCTCCCACGTACCTCCAACCTGTCGATAGCATTGAGCAGCAGATTGATATTTGTATATTTTCTAAAACTTGCCCTCATAAGGCCTTCCCGTTTATCGGTTCCTGACAGAAACATGGTCCTGTCAACATTGGAAAGGATATCCCTTTCGAGAGCCCATGCAGTATCCCTCATAAAATTCAGGGTTTCATTAATCTGTTCAATATCACCTGTGGAAAATCCGGCTACGTTCTCTTCCAGCAACATCTCCTGCTTTCCCAGGAAAGAATTCATCCTCTTTGACAGTGAAGACAGTTTTTCCACTCCATTGTTCATGAAGACGATGTGTTCGAAGATCGCATCCCGCTTTAAGGCGATGACATTATTTGCCAGAATCTTCTGTGCATTCGGTCCACCAAGATACTCACGTGTCGTAACAGCTTCATCCAGGAGCACTTCCATTCCGCAGCTTTCGATTCTATCAAAACAGCCTGAGAGACTCTTTATTATGTCTTCGGTCTGTGGGGAGTCACCTCTTTTGAATACAAGAATCCCGGCCAGACCGCACACAAGGGTACCCGCCATCATGGGAAAGATAATTATTGAATCGGGGGGTACCGACCGCGGATCACGGCCCAGGTATATGTTCCGGCATTGGACGGTACGATATATATTTAAAAATACTTCTCTGATGTGTCTGAACATTATAGGAAATACCAATCAGTTCCATTTGAAAGCATAACTACTGATCCACGTTGTTACGGAGAATTTCTTTTACTCAGTATGCTTGAGTGAAGCCTCTATAAACTTACTGAACAATGGGTGAGGTCGTATGGGCTTTGATTTGAATTCAGGGTGAAACTGGCATCCAAGGAACCACGGATGATTAGCAAGTTCCACAATCTCCACGAGATGGCCATCGGGCGATGTGCCGCTGACACACATTCCGTTTTGAACGAGGATATCTTTATATTCGTTATTGAATTCATAGCGATGGCGATGCCTTTCGCTAATTTTTCCCTCTCCATAGGCTTGAAACGCACAGGTGGTTTGATCAATAACACATGGATACGCTCCCAATCTCATGGTACCACCCTTATCACTGATATTTCTCTGCTCAGGAAGGTAATCAATGACCGGATAGGGCGTTTCCTGATCGAATTCTGAACTGTTCGCCTTCTCAAGGTTGCAGACATTCCGTGCATATTCCACAACTGCCACTTGCATTCCCAGACAAATACCGAAATACGGCACATTGTTTGTTCGTGCATAGGTTACAGTCTGGATCATACCTTCAATACCACGCCGTCCGAACCCACCGGGAACCAGTATTCCATTAATACCGTCAAACTGATCGGTAATACCCTCCCGTTCTATCTGTTCCGAATCGATGAACCGGAGGTTTACTTTGCAGTCATTACTTATTCCACCATGAACGAGAGCCTCATTAAGACTCTTATATGAATCTGTCCAATCAACGTATTTCCCCACGACAGCAATCGTAACTTCATGGGAGGGATTCTTAATCCTGTCAACCAGCCGTTCCCATTCTCCGAGATGGGGTTGACCCGTCCAGATATTTAAAAGATCGACGATCTTCTGATCGACCCCCTCTTTATTATAGATGAGGGGAACTTCATAGATGGAATCAACATCTTTGGCAGTAAATACAGCTTCTACCTCTACGTTACAGAAAAGAGATATTTTTTCTCGTATCTCTTTCGATAGAAAATCTTCAGTTCTGCACAGAAGGATATCCGGCTGGATACCGATTTCACGAAGGGCTTTAACACTGTGCTGTGTCGGTTTTGTCTTAACCTCACCGGCAGTTTTGATATAAGGAACCCATGTGAGGTGAATAAATATGGCGTTTTGTTTTCCGGCTTCATTACGAAACTGCCGTATCGCCTCCAGAAAAGGAAGGCTTTCGATATCTCCTACCGTTCCACCGATCTCCACGATTGATACGTCATAGCCTCTGGATGCTTCCCTGATATAGTCTTTAATTTCATTCGTAATATGGGGAATAACTTGAACGGTACCGCCCAGATACTCTCCCTTTCGTTCTTTCGAAATGACGGAAAAGTAAACCTGCCCCGTGGTCAGATTATTCGACTTACTCATTGCCGTATTGGTAAAACGTTCGTAATGACCGAGATCGAGATCTGTTTCAGCACCATCGTCCGTCACATATACCTCTCCGTGTTGAAAAGGATTCATGGTACCGGGGTCAACATTGATGTACGGATCCAGTTTTTGATTGGCAACTTTTAATCCGCGACATTCGAGAAGAGCAGCTATGGATGCACCCGCCAGCCCTTTACCAAGAGAAGAAAGAACTCCACCCGTAATGAAAATGTATTTTGTTCTCATTTTTCACCATTTTCCTCGCCTATGAACGTCAACATGTTAACGAATAGCATATACATACAACATCAAGACAGCTTGTCAAGCATCATCTTCGTTGATCAGTTCTTCCAAAAGTTCCGACTGGATGGCACCGCGCGGACAGATATTCACGCAGGTATAACACAGCGTGCATTTGATCGGATCAATGGTAAACATTTCACCATTTCGTGATATCGCTCCGTGCGGACACTGTTCAATACATTTATCACAGAAGATACAGGTGCCGCAACTCATGCATCGGTCAATCTCGTCCTCTTCGTCACCAAAATAGACAGTCCGAATGCTCCTTGTGGGAACAAGATTTTTTTCAGGATAGACAAAAGTCTCACCGGCCAGGGTTGCTTGTATTTCCATGGCCGCAAGTCTTCCCGATCCCACTGCGTCGGTAATCAGGCCCGGTTTAATGATGTCGCCACATCCGTATATCTTGATGTCACTGCTCCTGAAGGACTTTTCCGAGGTAACCATATACCCTCTCTCATCCAGGAACACTGAATCCGGCAGAAATGATGTATCGGGTATTTCACCGATGCTGAAGAAAACAACATCAGCCTTAATAGTTGTTCCGTCTTTAAAATATATTTTCTTCGCATCCAGCTTTTCGATTGCCTTCGGCCAGAGTACCTTCGTTCCCAGTTCAGTCGCCAGTGCCAGTTCTTTCCCCGAAGCCAGCGGTTTTTGAATATCAATCGCCGACACATTATTTGCCCCGAGTCGCCAGGATTCACAGGCTATATCCATACCGACATTACCGGCACCGATGATGGCGACATCTTTTCCCGAGAGATCCATGGGCTTACCGTCATTGATATCCATAAGAAAATCGAGACCCGACAGAATCCTGTTACCGCCATTATATGGGATTTTTTTTGTTATGTGGGCACCTGTGGCAATTACAACAATTTCACTCTGATTGTACATTTCATCAAAAGCCGTCCTATCGATGCGAACACCCACATTGAGCTGGATCGGAAGAGATGTTATTCTCTTTATATCCCTGTTCATTGTTTCATCAGAGAGACGTTCCCGGGGAATTGCCTTACGTACCTTTCCGCCCAGATCATCCATGGCATCGTAAACTATGACTTGATATCCGTGACGGGAGAGTTGCCATGCTGCCGACAATCCTGAAGGCCCGGATCCTATGATCGAAACAATTTCTTTTTTTTTCTTTCCTTTGACGACCGGTTTGAATTTTGGATAATGCGCCTGTGCCAGTGTCTGGACCTGAATGGCTCCGTCAATTAACTTCCTGTTACAGGCATCCATACAGGGAGCGGGACATGCAGTGCCACAGACCGATGCACGGAAGGGAGTAAATTCATCCATTAAGAGTTGTGCCTCTTTAACTTTGCCTTCCTTGATAAGGTTAAAAAACACCGGCGTCGGGATGCCCGTAGGACAGTTAAAGGTACATGGCGGCGTCAGGTTGAAATGCTTCGGCATTTGCGTTTTGATATTCATTCCCGGGGTATAAAGCTTTGCAAACGGCCGGTGTCCCTGTTTTGTGATTTTCACAAATTCTTTGATCGTGATGCCGTTAAGATTTACATCCAGGTCGTTTTCATATTCATTTAAAGCAATTTTGAGAAAGTTCACATCGCTTTCATCAATATCTGCGAAGATTGCCCCGGGGCCAAGTTGATATTGTCGAACGGTACCTCGCACATAAATTACTCCGCCGTGTATACCAGTTCCTACGCTATTTCCGACCGGTGACGGTTTTCGATTATTAAGATTGAGAACGACAACTTTACCGCCTGCCATATATTCTCCGCAATAATCCTTAGCAGTGCCGCCAATGATGAGCCAGGGAGATTGGTCCAGATACTCCTTCATATGAATACCTGCCCTGTATTCCACATCTTCCTTGATAAAGACTTTGCCACCCCTCATCGAGTGACCCGGTATCTCCCCCGCTTTTCCATGAACGATTATTTTGCCCGCATTCATGGTATTTCCGACCCCATCCTGTGCGTTGCCGTATACTATAAGTTGGGGACCATTCATAAAGGCTCCCAGATCCTGTCCCGGGGTGCCATGAATATGAAAAACTGCGCTCGAATTGATACCACCTGCGATATACCTCTGGCCCAACACATTTCTCAATATAATCTCTTTGGCACCGCGGGAGAGTGACTCTCGTATCTGTCTGTTTAATGCTCTGTAATACAATCCTTTTGCAACTATCGTCAGCATATCAATCTCCGGCGTGCTTAATTCCAAGAATCCGCAATTCTTCGTTGTTCAGGCCAACCCCTCGCAACCTGTCTCTATTTCCTCTCAATGCCTCTATCGCACTAATTCCCATGGATCCCATCAATTCTTTGATTTCTTCACTCCACGCGTGGAGAAGATTTTTCAGCGCTTGAGACGCCTCTTCCACATCAATCCTCTCGGCCAGTCCCGGCTTGTTCGTGGTGATGCCGTAGGGACATTTTCCCGTGAAGCACCGCTGGCACATACCGCATCCCAAGGCAATCAATACGGGTGTGCCCATGTAAACTGCATCCGCACCGAGACAGATGGCTTTCAGGACGTCGGACGAACTTTGTACTCCGCCGGATGCAACAAGACTCACGGTGTTTCTAATTCCTTCCTCCGTCAATCGTCTATCGGCAGCGGATATGGCAAGCTCAATGGGAATTCCCGTATTCTGGCGAATTTGAAGCGGGGTTGCACCCGACCCCCCTCGAAATCCGTCAATGGCAATTATATCCGCACCCGCTCGAGCAATACCGCTTGCGATCGGCGCAACATTATTCACGGCAGAAATTTTGACCGACACGGGAACCGCATATTCTGTCGCTTCTTTGATTGCGTATATGAGCTGCCGCAAGTCCTCAATGGAATAAATGTCATGATGTGGCGCCGGTGACAGTGCATCACTACCCTCGGGAATCATTCTCGTCTTTGAGATAGCCTCTGATACTTTTTCTCCGGGAAGATGGCCGCCGATTCCGGGTTTTGCACCTTGCCCTATCTTTATTTCTACCGCTGCTGCGGATTTCAGATAGTCCTCACTGACACCAAATCGTCCGGAGGCAACCTGAACAATTGTATTGCTGCCGTACTGTCTCAGGTCCTTATGGAACCCACCTTCTCCCGTGTTCCAGTATGTACCCACGGCCTTTGTAGCTATTGCCTCCGCTTGCTGAAGCCTGAGATTTACAGCACCGAAGCTCATGGCTCCGAACATGATCGGAACTTTCAGCTTGAGCTGAGGGCCGATCTCTCCTCCATAGTGATCTGATTTGGCACCGAGATACCGTCGAATTTCCATTGGCTCACGTAACGGATCGATGGAAGGGTTTGTTACCTGGCATGCATCGAACATCATATGGTCAAAATATCTCCTTTGCGGGCCCGTTGCTCCCGTCCCGACGAGCAAAACACCTCCATCAGATCCCGCCTGACGCCATATATTATTGACATGAGAGGCTGTCCAGTATCCATGTGATGTATGCATCGGTTCATGCCTAATGTAAATTGCATTCTGCGGACACATTTTCACACATCGCTGGCAGGCATTACACGCATTCAGGTTTGCCCATGGCCTATAGATGACTTCACCATTTCTCCCCTTGACCGGCTTGAGTGATATTTCACCGAATGAGCACTCTCCTGCACAGATACGACAACCGTTTTCATAATCGCATCTTTCCATGTCAAATTCAGGATGGAACTCTGGTATAATTTTCCAGTTAGATTTCATTTCAGCCATTATGCTACCCACCTGTCAGGTTCTTTCCGTAAGTTAAAGATAACGGGTTCACCGCCTTTGGGAGACCAGACATTATCGACGTCCGGTGACAGAAGCCGGATACTGCACTCCTCTGATGATGCATAGCACGTATTCCCAGCAGTCGCACAAACAACCGGACGTAATTTGTTCCTGTCATTCAGAACAATTGCACCATCGTTATGAGTTAATACGATCCCGAAGGGACCATTAACAATGGCGGGACCGTAAATCTGCCTGAGATATTTTCGTTTTTTGTCATTTGTCCTGTCTATTTCCTCCCAGAGTGGCGGGGCCATAACATAGCACGCGTCTTCCTTTGAAAGGTTGTCTCTCCGTGTCAGCTTGTCGTAAATATATGTGATAACTTCCGTATCTGTCTGCAAGAGGCAGTAATAACCATACATCTCAAGCCATCTTAGGTTAGTCCCGTAACTCGTTATTTCTCCATTGTGGACAACCGCCTTATCAAGAATCGTGAAGGGATGGGCACCACCCCACCAGCCGGGCGTATTGGTTGGAAATCTATTGTGAGCAACCCACATATATCCCTTGTAATCCCGCAGTCCAAAGTAGTCCGCAATATCTTCAGGATATCCGACACCTTTAAACACAGCCATGTTTTTCCCCGAGGATACTACAAACACACCGTCCATCTTGTTGATACTCATAACAAGATCGACAATATAGGCCTCCTCTGTCTGTTCGGGAGCCAGGAATTCGTCGATCGGTTTGAGAAAATATCTCTTAAAGTACGGGTCCTTTTGAATCCGGTTGTTCGGGTGAACAGGAATTTGCTCTGACTGATGGATATATGTTTTACTCATAAGATAATCTTCAACGACAGGAATAACCGGGCTGTTTCGATCCCCTTCATACATGATATGAAAAGCATATTTATCCTTATGTTCGGGATACACACCGTAGACTGCAAAGCCACCCCCGAGACCGTTCCCTCGTTCTTTCTGTATTCGGATAGCTTCCTGAATATGGCTCCCATCGATAAGGTGCCCATCCGTGTTTATAATTCCGACAATTCCACACATTGATGTTTCTCCATATTTTTCATCAGTGAACGGCTTTACCACTTTGATTGCCCGCTACTTCCCGGCACAGATCAACAAACCATATAAAATTCGCATAGATCATTTGAGCCCTGACACAGTAATCTCGCTCTATCTCTTTATAAATATTGATGTAATTATCACATTCCGGCTGTGTTTCAAACCATTCTGTGAGTATATCTTCCGTAACTTCAATGTGAAACTGAAACCCATATGCATTACAATAACGAAAAGCCTGATGGGGGCACTCTTTTCCGGTTGCAAGGAGGACTCCTCCGTGTGGCATGTCAAAAGTATCTTCATGCCACTGAAAGACCTGCAATATATCCGGCAGGCCTTGAAAGAGGATGTCTCTCCTACCTTCACTGGTCACAAATACCTTCTTCCACCCCAGTTCCTTTTCATTTGCCGGGTCAACCGTTGCCCCGCACGCATGTGCAATCATCTGGGCACCAAGACAAATGCCGAGAATCGGGATGTTTTTATCTACGGCCTTTCGCAGGAATTCCTTTTCATCCTTTAAAAACGGATACAGATCTTCATCGTGAACACTCATATGACCGCCCATGGACACGATGGCATCAAATTGCTGTACACTCCGTGGAAGCTTTTCTTCCTTATGAAGCTTTACCGTTTGTAAGCGAAAACCATATGATTGCAGGAATTCTCCGAGGGTCCCGGTCCCCTCGGATTCAACATGCATAATGACAAGTGCTTTTTTCATCAGCATCAGAGAATCGGTAAATATTTCTCCAGTTCATAGTCACTTACCTGCGTCCGGTATCGATCCCATTCTATCGTTTTGTTCGCAATGAACTTCTCGAAGATATGATCGCCCAGTGCCTCGCGAACCAGTTCACTTCTTTCGGTGAAATGTATTGCCTGTCCCAAACTTCCCGGTAATGAATCGATGCCCTGTGCCGCACGTTCCGCAGCAGACATTTCGAAGATGTCTTCTTCAATCGGATCCGGCAGTTTGTATCCCTTTTCAACACCTTTCAGTCCGGCAGCCAACATGACTGCAAACGCCAGGTATGGATTACAGGCAGGGTCGGGACAGCGGAATTCCATTCTCGTCGCCTGAGATTTGCCCGGTTTATACATGGGAACACGGATGAGGGCCGATCTGTTTCTTCGTGCCCATGAGATGTAAACAGGAGCCTCATATCCCGGCACTAAACGTTTATATGAATTCACCCATTGGGCAACAACCATGGAAATTTCTTTTGAATGTTCCAAGAGACCTGCAATATAGTGTTTAGCCATATCAGACAAATAATACTCGTCGTCAGCATTGAAGAAGGCATTTTCCTTTCCCTTGAAAAGGGATTGATGCACATGCATACCGCTCCCGTTTTGACCAAAAACCGGTTTCGGCATAAACGTAGCGTAGACTCCGTGCTGCATGGCAACTTCTTTGACCGTTAAACGATACGTCATTGCCGCATCAGCCATTTTGAGTGCTTCGTCATATTGAAGGTCTATTTCGTGTTGACTCGGGGCCACTTCATGGTGGCTATATTCCACTTTGATACCCATACTTTCAAGGGAAAGAATCGTATCACGCCTCAGATCGCTTGCGACATCGAGCGGAGTCAGATCAAAATATCCGCCCTGATCGAGGAATTCCAATTTTTTGGATGAATCTTTAAAATAAAAGAATTCGAGTTCAGGACCGACTAAGAATTTAAACCCCATATCGGCTGCTTTTTTCAGATTTCGTTTCAGTGCGTATCGAGGATCTCCTTCATAGGGTGTCCCATCAGGTTTCAGAATGTCGCAGAACATTCTGGCAACATTCATATCATCTTTGATCCGCCAAGGTAGAAGCTGGTACGTATTCGGATCGGGCTTGGCCACCATGTCACTTTCTTCAATCCGTGCAAATCCCTCAATCGACGATCCGTCAAAACCCATACCTTCTTCGAACGCACCCTCCAGCTCTTCGGGGGAGATGGAAAAACTTTTTAAAATACCTAAAACATCGGTGAACCAGAGACGAATAAATCTCACTTTGTCATCCTTAACCTTCTTTAAAACATGTTCATAATCTTTCTTTGCCATTTTTCTCTCCGATCATTTTTCATCCCACCATTGTTTCAGGTTATTCCGATCACATTCATAGATGAAATAACTGCCTTAGGTGGGACGTATTGAGTGTATTGACAGCCTGACAATCCCCTGTCTGCCCTTTATAGAGAGAGCAACATCAGTGCCAAAAAAGACGTACCATGTAATCAGATTATAACAGATTGATATGACTAGTTATTACATGAAGTGATCGACAGAACAACGCAAAAGGTGAGTTAACGATTGACTACATTTATGTAGGTTTACTTGATACTTGCTACATCTACGTACGATAACGTTTTGTATCAATATCATGTTTCTGTATTCTCAAACCCATAATTCTCTCGCTTGTCCCGAGAATCTTCGATGCCTGAGACATATTGCCCCGTGAGGTTTTAAGAGCATCCATGATCAAATCTCTTTCCAGGTTATCCAACTCACCCTGCAGGGTCCCATATGGAATTGTTCCCGTATATGTCGAACTCTGGAGAGTCGGGGGGAGATGATATCCGTAGATAACGCCTTCATTGCTGAGAAGAACGGCTCGCTCAATGCAATTTTCCAGCTCGCGGACATTGCCGGGCCAGTGATAACTCATCAACATATCGATAGCGTGTGTACAGAGTCGATGAATTCTCTTGTTATTCGCTTTTGCGTATCGCTCCACGAAAAAGTCGGCCAGAAGCAAAATATCCGTTTTTCGTTCCCGGAGTGGCGGGACGTAAAGAGGAAATACATTCAACCGGTAATAGAGATCTTCTCTGAAGTTTCCTTCTGCCATTAATTCTTCCAGGTTTCTGTTTGTTGCAGCAATGACCCGTACGTCAACCTTCGTTGTGGTTGTTGCACCAACCCTTTCAAACTCACGCTCCTGGAGTACCCTCAATAACCGTATCTGCACCATTGGTGGAAGATCCCCCACTTCATCGAGAAAAATGGTACCTCCGTGTGCAAGCTCAAACCGGCCCTTTCTCTCGTATGTTGCACCGGTAAAGGCACCTTTCTCGTGTCCGAAGAGCTCACTTTCCAGCACCGTTTCAGGGAGGGCTGCACAATTTACCTTGACCAGGGCTTTATTCGCTCTCAGGCTGTTATAATGGATGGCATTGGCTACCAATTCCTTACCGGTCCCGCTTTCACCTCTGATCATCACCGTTGCATTACTTCTCGAAACCTGAGCGATAAGGTCATAAACCTCCCTCATTCCCTTGGATTTTCCGATGATATTGGCCGGTCGAAACCGCTCTTTCAGTTCACTCTGAAGACGCAGATTTTCCTGGATCAGTTTTTCACGTTCCTCCTGTGTCTCCTGACGGAGACGGACTGCCTGTGCTACCATCGATGCTATAATCGATAGAAGACGAACATCTTCCTTAAGCGACGTTGAATCATCAAACAACCGATCGGTACTGAGCGTACCAATGACCTCATGACCGATCTTAATCGGTACGCATATGAAAGAAATATCTTCTTTTTTTAAATTTTTTCGTGCACCGGTTCGATCTAAAAACAGAGGTTCATCTGAAATGTGGGGCACAATTACGGGTTGACCTGTCTCAACGACTTTACCGACAACCCCTTCTCCGATCTGATATCTTCCCCGCTTTTTTTGATTTTCAGAAAGACCATGGGCTGCCTCAATATAAATTTCACCCGTTGTCCGATTCACGAGCGTGAGGGCTCCTCTGGTCATGCCCATTTGCTCTGACAGTGCATTGAGAACCGGGCCGGCGACCTCACGAAGATCCATGCTCTTGCTTAATGCTTTACTGACTTCCCAGAGAAGTGTCAGTTCCTTAACTTCCCTGTTAATCTTTGCCTGCTTGTTTTGTAATTTCAAACCCATACCTCATGCACTTACATTGATAATCTAAAAGAATTTTTGAATTCTACCATAT
>Ga0272444_10003677_pt1 | contig 13738 bp, 11 predicted proteins | sample SSMForm13_FD_201033 | JGI IMG/M metagenome (GOLD analysis project Ga0272444, IMG submission 201033) | Marine sediment archaeal communities from Little Sippewissett salt marsh, Falmouth, MA, United States - SSM-Form-13 | ecosystem: Environmental > Aquatic > Marine > Wetlands > Sediment ...
CCCTTGATTTTCTGGATATTGCCAATCCGCCTAAGGCGGACTGAATTGGAAACTGACGCCAGTGCCCATTTGTTTCTAGAGGATTTGTGGATGGGCACTAGCTTGCTGCAGCCTTCTGCAGCTCTTTCAGGCGAGTACTTATTCTCACCGGATAGACGAGCGGTTCTTTAAGGGCCTTGTATTTTTCGTCAAGGGCGTGAAAACTTTTCTTGAAGCCGTTCCTGATTCCTTCTAACGACGGGTGGGCCCTTAGGAGTTTTCCTTGCTCCATGACAGGCTCGAGCAAGGGGCGTCCATCTCCCACAGTTTCATCTGCGGTGCCGATCACGTCTTCCACGAACAATCCTTGGCTGTCGACCTTTCTGAAGACTTGCTTTTCACCGGGCAGATTTACCTTTCCTGTACTAAACTTCATGATGGATCGCTCACCATATTGGACAAGTTTGTAGACAATGTCCAGATAGGGGGCATCGGCAGAGACCCCCATCTTCGTGCCAACGCCAAAGGCCTCTATCTTGGCCCCTTCCTTTATTGCTTTTGCGATCGCGTATTCATCAAAACTGCCACTGGCAAATATTTCTGTCCCCTCAAGACCCGCCCTGTCCAGGATCTTTCTAACCTCCTGACTCAGCCTTATCATGTTACCGCTGTCCAGTCGCACCCCCAGGAGCCTTTCCCCCCTTTTGGCCATCTCCTGGCCCACCATGGCTGCCTTTTTGGCCCCTTCTATGGTGTCATAGGTATCGATGAGGAGGATACTCTTTTTCGGAAAAGATCTCGCAAAGGCCCTGAATGCTTCAATCTCATTACCGAAGGAACTGACATAGGAGTGGGCCATGGTCCCTGCAATGGGAATATGATAAAGCTTTCCGGCCAGTACATTGCTTGTAGCCACAAATCCGGCAACATAACTGCTTCGAGCCACCTTAAGCCCTGCATCTGCTCCATGGGTCCTTCGGAGGGAGAAGTCCACGAGCCCATGACCTTTTGCTGCATGGACACAGCGGGCTGCCTTGGTGGCAATCATAGACTGAACCTGAATAGTATTGATGACCAGTGTTTCCAACAACTGCGCCTCTATGATGGGGGCTGTGACCTCAAGGATCGGTTCGTCGGCAAAAAAGATCTCACCCTCAGGGATGGCCCGTATCCTTCCTGTAAACCGCAGGGCCTTAAGGTAGTGGAGAAAGTCTTTTGAAAAGACCCCGGTACCCTTCAGAAAAGAGACATCGCCTTCTGAAAACTGAAAGTCGGCTATATGTTCGAGGATATCTTCAAGGCCTGCGGCTACAAAGTAGGCCCGATGGGGTGGATATTTTCTGACGAAGAGCGAAAACGTGGCGGGCTCAGCCATACGATTTTCAAAATAGCTGGCCGCCATGGTAAGTTCATACAGATCGGTGAGGAGTTCGACCCTTTGAGGAAGGCCTGTCATAGGATCTCGGCTCCATATATCCGGTCCATACGTTTGAGGGCATATTCATGGAACTGTGCGTCAAAATCGGCCACACCTTTTCTTGACAAGGTGACATTGTAATCGCGATTGGCCAACTCGCCTACCGTGTCCATGATGCAGATACTTGTACAAACACCCACAAGCTCTACGTGCTGAATATGGCGTGCCTTCAGAACATCACCCAGCTCTGTTTCAAAAAAGCCGCTGTACCGCCTCTTTTGGATCACCACGTCTCCTTTCTGTGGAGCAAGGGACGGCAGTACCTCGTGGCCCCACGTCCCCGCCACAGCATGCTTGGGGAATTTCTCAAACTCCTTGTCGTCTTCTGCATGGCAATCCTGCAAGTAAATAACCACATCTCCAGCCTTGCGGTACTTTTCAATGCGGCCCTTGACAAAGGGAATAATGTCCCGGGCCGATTCAAAGTATAATGAGCCCTTTTCGTCTGCGAAGTCGTTGAGCATATCTGACACAATCAAGGCCCTGTGAGACATGGAGACCTCCTGCTTTTTAAGGGATTGCGGGTTAACGGCCAATATTTTATACTACCTGAACTTTTTTTTCGATGCAACCTTTGATAGCACGGTAAGGGGCTTCATTTGGCCCACGTCAGAGGGCGAATCCTGAACTGTTTGATCCGCCGGGGCGGAGAGTTTCTAGGATTTAGTGAGCAAGTCCCGACCCTGTCGGGATCAAAAAGCTTACAGGAACAAGCGAGAAAAGTGTGCAAGGATCTCACGATAAGTGGCCCAGCCGAGGCGAGGAAGGTCTCCTCGGGGGGATTTTTAACACAAGGAGAACGGTCATGGCCGTTCAAGGGGAAGAGGGGTCATCAAAGGGGATGGCCAACTCGTAGGTCCCGTATTCCAGTTCGGCCTTCACCAGCAAGCCTCCTTTCTCAAAGACCTTCATCATGGCCTTGTTTGAGGCCAGCACGCTGGCAGTAAAGCCTTGTAAGCCCCGCTCTTTGGCCAACCGAACGAGCATTTTGTAAAGAAAAGTCCCAATGCCCAGTCGTTGGTACCGCTTGTCTACCACAAAGGCCACATCTGCATAAGGACTCCTCTGGTTTCTGACAAATCGAGCCTCTGCAATAACGTGCCCCTGCCCCGGCTCTCCTACGACCCCGACAATGGACACGACCTGACTGGGATCAACATTAACGTATTCCTGCATTCGCGCATGAGGCATTACCTTAATGCGTGAAAAATAGCGATAGTAAACCGCCTCGTCGGAAAAACGGTAAAAGAGGCGGCGCATTTCCTCCTCGTCAGAAGGCTTGATGGCCCTGAATCGAACCTCCACGCCACCCTTGAAGGTCTGTTGAGCCTGGATCTCGGCCGGGTAGAGATAGCCGCATTCGGCGAGGAAGACCTGGTCCTGGTAGAGGATGTTCTCCTTCTTGGCCAAGTCCACCAGCTCAGAGCGGTCTTCAGGGTGGGCCACGTCGATCAGGGCTTGGGCCCTCTCCCGCACGGTACGGCCATTTAAGTTGGCCACACCGTATTCCGTAACGACCATGTCTACTGACTCCCGGAGCGTGAACTGATTAGGAAACTCCTCCACCGAAATCCGGATGTTGGCCTCCCCTTTTGAGTTTCGGCTGGGCAGGGCGAAGACCGAGAGCCCTCCTTGCGAAAGTTCGGCTCCGTTTACAAAGTCCATGGCTTCGCCAAGGCCTCCGGCTACGTTCCCTTTCTCCAAATGCATGGCGATACGACCGGACAAATCCACCTTTCGGGCTGCCACCACAGCCACCAAGCCGGGATTGCGGCCTATCTGTACGGGGCTGAACACCTTGTCTATTTCCTGAAATTCCACCAGAGGATTTCGGTCCAGCCAGGCCATGAGTTCAGGCGTCCCAAAGGCATAGCTGGCAAGAGACTTGCCCCGGAAAACCACCTTGTGGCGATTGGTTACAGCCCCACTTTTTACCAGATCCATGAGGGCGTCGGTAAAAAAGGGCGAATGGATACCCAAATGGCGTTTCTGGACCAGATGCCGACTCAGGGCCTCAAAGAGGGGCCCATTGGAAAAGGCGATGCAGCTTCCATTTTCAATAACTGAGGCCACGTTTTTGGCGACCTGGTTGAATATATCGTCCACGGGCCAGCGGGGAAAATATATGGGCCCTTCAGTGGAGCGGACCACCAGGTCAAAATCGGAAAGAGGCACAAAGGTATCGCCGAAGGTGATGGGGATCTCCGTATTGATCTCGCCTACGACCAACGAGGCCTGATCCATGGCGTGCCGGGCCACGTCCACAGCCACGCCGAAACTGCAGTAGCCGGCCACATTAGGGGGCGTTACCTGAACAAAGGCCACATCAACGGGGACCTGGCCGGATTGGATCAGCTTTGGAATCTTGGCAAAACGACTGGGGATCAAGTCGACCCGACCTGCTGTGATGGCCTCACTGGCTGCCCATCCAGAGAAGAAGGTCTTTAGACGGTATTTGTCTGAAGAGAATCCTTTCAAGGAGACGGCGTCTCCAAAGCTGAGGAGTTGGATGAGCTCAAGGTCCTGTAAATTCTTGGCCTCAGAGGTCATCAGGTGTTTCACCAGGGTTCGGGGCTCAGCAGGTCCGGTCCCCAAAAAGATAGTCATTCCAGGCTTGATCTTCTCAAAGACCTCATAAGGAGAAACAAACAGGTCTTCCCATTTCCTGTCCGACACTTTGCTCATTGGCCATCCTCGTCTTTCCGTTATTGCATTTTATCATATCACACAAAGAGGTGTATAAGGACACGACGTTGTCCTCTCCCCCAATTCCGTTGACAAGATAGAGAGGTTCCTCTATTGAATCTCTCACGATCGATTGCCCGGGGCTTGACTTCGACGAGAAGTTCGACTGAGGCTCACTCGAAGTCCTCCCTTTGGTTTGAGCCTTTCGGCAGTGAGTCCTTCGGTCCTGAGCTCAGGGTCGAATGACTCAAGGCCGATTTGCTCAGGGTGGAAGAGAGTCGAGTCGCTGCGGGATCGTTCATTGTTTGGGCCTGAGGGAAGTAGGAACATGACTGCTTTACTAGAAGTCGACAGCTTGTGTAAGGAATTCGGTGGATTGTCCGCCATATCCGACTTGAGCTTTACCGTGCAAGAAGGGGTGGTGAAGTCGGTCATCGGGCCCAACGGGGCTGGAAAGACCACCCTTTTTGGAATGATCACCGGCATCCTTGATGCTACGAGGGGGAGGATTCGCTTTAAAGGTCAATCCATAACCAACTTAAAACCCTACCAAATATCAGCCCTTGGCATATCGAGTACCTTCCAGACAGTGGAACTCTTCAGCGAGATGACGGTCCATGAAAATGTCATGGTAGGACGCCATGTGAGGACCAAATCGGAGCTATTTGCCGCAGGTTTTCGCCTGAAGAGGATGCGCGAAGAGGAAAAGGAGATAAGAGAGACTGCCCTTGAATACCTGGAGTTCGCAGGACTTCTTGAGAAGAGAGAGACGAAGGCCGATAGCCTCTCCCTGGGTGAGCAGAAACTCTTGGAGATCGCACGGGCCCTGGCCACTGAGCCCCGACTCCTTCTCCTGGATGAGCCGGCAGGTGGCCTCAATGACCGGGAGACAGAGCATTTGTCAGAACGGATTCGTGCCATTCGTGGCCGGGGCCTCACTGTTTTGCTGGTGGAACACGACATGAATCTGGTCATGAACATATCCGATGAGATCGTGGTCATCAACTACGGCGAGAAAATTGCAGAAGGCCCCCCTGGTGCCATTAAAGACAATCAGGATGTCATTGACGCCTATTTGGGAGAGGCCATTGACTATTCCGACCTGAGGCGGCAGGGGGAAACATGGTTGGCCTAGCCTGGCTTAAGGTCCTCTTTTCTGACCCATGTCCGTCTAAACCCGGATGTCACCCTGTTTTCCTTTTGGAGAACTCTGGCAGACTGCGGAACTGATAGACGCTGGAAAAAGGAAGGTTTCGGATCAACTCCTCCAGGTTGGTCTTCCCGTCACGCAGCTTGTCCATGGCATCTTCTGCCATGAGCACCGTGCTGTTATCAGCGCTTTTTCGAAGATCATCAATGGCTGCCCCCTTGTTGATGAGGATCACATCCTTTTGACTGGGCGCCCACAACTCTGACACGGCAAGGCGTCCCTTATACCCCGTGTGGTTGCACATCGAACACCCCTCGCCTGTGACCCAGCGGATATCAGATGGGGGGACGTCGAAGAACTCCCTTAGCAGCTCTTTGGATGGCATGTACTCCTTTTTGCAGTTAGGGCAGATTCGGCGAACCAGGCGTTGAGAAAGAACGCCCACGAGGCAAGAGGTGATAAGACTGGGCTCCACACCAAGCCCCTGAAGGCGCGTAATGGCGCTTACGGCATCATTGGTGTGCAAGGTGCTCAAAACCATGTGGCCTGTTTGGGCCGCCCGAAAGGCCATCTCCGCTGTCTCCATGTCTCTGATCTCTCCGATCAAGATGATCTGCGGGTCCTGTCGCAAGAAGGCGCGCACAAACTTGGCAAAGGTGTTTCCAATGACCGGGTTCACCTCGCACTGGGTGATCTTGTCATATACGTATTCGATGGGATCCTCGGCCGTAAGGATCTTGATCCCAGGCCGGTAGGACGTCATGAGGGCACCATACAAGGTGGTGCTTTTCCCTGATCCTGTGGGACCGGTGACGAGAAGGATCCCCGTGGTTCTTTTTAGCAATGTGTGGAACGTACTGTTTATTTTTTCAGAAAAGCCAAGCTCATCGATCGACTTTGGGGCATTTCTGGGGTCCAGGATTCTGAGCACCACATTTTCACCATAGTATCCGGGAACGATGGATATACGAAAGTCTATCCTCGTCGGTTCTCCGTCTTTTCCCATCCGCGCCCGGAAACTTCCGTCTTGGGGCCGCCTCCTTTCTGCAATGTCCAGTTTTCCCAGAATCTTGATGCGTGAGACAATCTCCCGTCTCAACCTGTTGAGCTCCTCCTCCAGGGAACCCAAGAAGAGTTCCTGCAATACGCCATCGACCCTGTAGCGAATATGAATCCGGCGATCGGTCGTTTCTATATGGATATCTGAGGCAGCATTGCTCAAGCCCATGCTGATGATTTGCCCTACCAGGCCATCGGCTTTTCTGAGTTGTTGAGACTCAAGGTGTTCTGCCATCCCAACAGCCTCAATACCCTCTTCCTCAACCAACTCGAGGGACGGGGCATCGTCCGGCGCCCTTGCGCCCTCATAAAGCCTGAGGAAGGCATCCAGAGTGGCTGCCCGCCTTGAGGTCACGACATTGATTAAAAACCCCGTGAGTTGCTGGAGTTCCTCCACCAACTCCATGTCAGTGGGATCATCCATGGCCAGGGTCACGGTGTTTCCCAGCTTTGCAATGGGGACAATCTGGCGCTTCTGCGCGTATTTCTTGTTGATGAGCTTGGCAAGGCTCCGATCCACATTCACACTGTCAAGATCAATAAAGGGGATGTTGAGCTGGGTACACAGGGTTTGCCTCATCACTTCTTCGGTGATGAAGTTTAGCTGCACCAGTGCTTCTCCGAGGCGAAGACCTGCTTTCTTCTGATGGTTCAGCGCCACATCCAGAACATCCGGGGTGATGGCGCCGGATCTTATCAATATGTCGCCGAGGCGCGGACGCTTCTGAAAACGATCCAGGATAAAATTGAGCTGCTTCTGGGTGATCGCCTTCATTTCCACCAGTATTTGCCCTATAGGCTTGTACGTCTTAAGCTTGCCTTGCTTGTTGGCCGCCTCCTGAAATTGGGCCTCCGTGATGAGCCTTTCTTCTATCAAGATGTCGCCAATCTTGGGGACCGTTGATCCCTTCTTTGTCCCTTCAACGACCTCTTTGTGCACCATCCCCATAAGACGTCCTCCCTGTGCCTGCAAGTTCGAAGAATCTGAGATAGACTATCGGCACATCAGGTCATTATCCTAAGGTTAATATAGAAGGATCATCTCCAAAAGCGTTGGAGTGATCCGGAGGGTTCAAGTCAAATGCTGAGTATTTTTATATGGTTTCAAGTTCAACCAAAGCTCTTTGCCCTGTTTTTAAAGATCTGTCTATTTGGCAAAACCATCGGGATATATAAACATCCTCGGCCCCTGGACCCCTTTTATCCAACTAAATTGGAGAAGAACCATATAGAAAACATTCAGCCCTTACACCATGAAGCTGTTTCCCTGAAGCTCTCCACCCCGGGGCCCAGAGCCGATTAGACTGGGCCTCAGACAATCCCCGGTTCGACCCGCAGGAACGACGGTAGGTCTCCGGCACCACCTTGACATGACACGGGCGGGCTGATAGAAAAGCCGCCCTAGGGTTTCTCTATTTGCGTCTATCTGAAGCCTCGCTCCGAGTCATGGGGGACGGGGCTTTGTTTTTGTGCTGGAGGAAAATGGCGTGGCAGCAAGTCTTGCACTTATCATCATCTTGGGGCTGGGATCGGATTATCTCTTCCGGCGGATGAAACTCCCCGGACTGGTGGGTATGCTCATTGTGGGGATCGTCTGTGGACCTTACGTATGGGACCTCATGGCACCGGAAACCATGAAGGTTTCTGGAGACTTCCGCAAGATCGCCCTCGTCGTCATCCTCCTTCGAGCCGGATTCGAACTCCGGCGAGATACCCTCAACCGGGTGGGCCGGGCAGCGCTCCTCATGAGTGCCGTTCCTGCCGTTCTTGAAATCGGAGGCGTCATGTGGGTGGCCCCAAGGTGGCTGCACATAAGCATTCTTGAGGCCGCCCTTCTTGGCTCTATTTTGGCTGCCGTGTCTCCTGCCGTGGTGGTGCCTCTCATGATCGATTTCATGGACCGCGGCAGAGGTGCCAGAAAAGGGATACCTACCCTGGTTCTGGGGGCCTCTTCCGTGGATGACGTCTTTGTCATTGTTCTTTTTACTATCTTTTTGGGCATGCACGGCGGGGGGGAGGTCCATGTCTGGGCCAAGCTCGGAGAGATCCCTGTCTCTATCGTTCTCGGGATTATGGCCGGACTCATTCCGGGCTTGTTTCTCCATTGGCTCTTTACAAAATACGACTGGCGTCCGCCCAAGAGGACACTTCTGGTCCTTGGAACGGCTATTTTACTCACATGTATCGAGACACAGTGCGAGAAATGGGTTCCCATTGCCAGTCTTCTGGGAGTCATGGCCATCGGGTTCATCATACTGGAAAAGTCCGAACCCATTGCGCACATTATCTCACAAAAGCTCAAAAAGCTGTGGGTCTTTGCAGAATTGCTCCTCTTTGTGCTCGTCGGGGCCCAGGTGAATATTCATGTGGCCTGGCAGGCAGGGCTCGCAGGCACCATGGTCATCCTTGTAGGGCTTGTCTTCAGGAGCGTGGGCACCTATCTATCCCTTCTGGGGACAGATCTTGACTGGCGAGAAAGGCTTTTTTGTGTGGTGGCCTATGTCCCAAAGGCCACCGTGCAGGCCGCCATCGGTGCCGTTCCCCTGGCAGCAGGCGTGGCGTCTGGAGAAGTCATTCTGGCTGTGGCCGTGCTTTCTATCCTTCTCACCGCACCTTTGGGGGCCATAGGGATCATGGTCTTTGGAGAAAGGGTATTGGACTACAGTGCGCACTCCACATACCGGTTCAAGGATCTTCGCGAAAAGTTGGATCTGCCGCGGGTGGGAGAAGTGGTAAGGAGCAAGCAATATGAAACGACCTGGAAGATCATTGAAGAAAAAGAGGCGTGGGTGGAAGGCCATGGGGGGTTGCAGGATGGCTCCAGAGGTCCTCGGCCCATTCCGGCCATATACTTAAGATTCTGGTGTAAAGACACGAGCCAAGGCCCGGGTACAGGCCGAACCATGTCGTATTCCTATACCCACGACGATCCCTCCTTCCACAAGCACTGGGAAGTCCTCTACGATTGGTAACAGCACCGCCATCTTCAGGGTGCCTCCAAAAATTAGAATACCGGCCCGAGTTCAAGGCCTGCGAGAATTTTAACCGCAGGAATACTCATAGTATTTCGAGGATAGCGCTGACGGTTGCGCGTGGCCGCTTGAGAAAAGGCACTTCGTGTCTAATTTGAGCATAACGCAGAAATCGGGTTGATAGACAATTTTTAGAGGTGGCCTTCATTCTTACTACTCCCTGCGTTCCGCTCTTCACGTCCAAAGGGCACTTTTTTCTACATTTCATGTCTTGATCAAATCGCAAAAAGTTTTTTACGGTACCATGGTTTAAACCGAATCATTGATTCAATGTTGCAAAAGGAAAAAAAAGCATTTATAATCGTCTTACTTCAGTCTTACAAAAAACAAGGAGGTCCGTATGGAAAAGACACGGCTCTCAAATAAAGGCCAAGTCGTTATCCCCAAAGCGGTTCGTGTACTCCATGGGTGGAAGCCGGGACTTGAGTTTGTCATTGAGAATGTTGGTGACGGCATCAAGCTCAAGCCGATCAAACCGTATAGAGAAACAAAAATTGATGAAGTGATGGGCTGTGTTGGTTATGAAGGTCCCGTGAAATCTTTGAAGGATATGGAGGCGGCCATCGCAAAGGGAGCTAAGGAGAATATATGATTGCTGTTGATACAAATCTCCTGGTCAGATTAATGACAAAAGATGATCTTAGGCAGGCAAAGCGTGCGGCGAAAATAATGGAGAGCGATGATATCTTCATTCCCAAAACCGTCATGTTAGAAACAGAATGGGTCTTACGGCATGCCTATGGAATTGACAAGGACGCTATTAAAGAAGGTTTCCAGAAATTGATGGGGCTTCCAAATGTAAGTGTTGAAGATCATCAAACTGTATTTCAGGCCATCTCATGGTATGGGTCGGGACTTGATTTTGCCGATGCATTACATCTGGCTTCAAGTGTAAAAGCGGATAAGTTCGTAACATTTGACAATGCATTTATAAAAAGAGCTCGAAAATTAATTTCAATCGACATTACCCTGCCTTAGCTTGACGGTTTCGCAAAAAGTCTTTTGTGAACGATATAACGTCCCGTCGGGCCCAAATCCATATTCCTTGACATTTCAAGTCAATAGCGATACATGACCTCAAGTTGGGGGACTTTTCCGGCTCCGCTTCCTCTGTTCTTCTTTTCTCCCTTGCCTGATTTTCTCTGCGGAAGCCCGAACGATCCTGGCCGGAGCCGAAAGGGGGGCCAAAGAACCGTCACTTGAAACACGGGCTGCTCGAATCATTTGCCGGTCTTAAAACGGACGCCGCCAAAGACATGGCGGGTGTCTAAAAAGTATCTCAAAAAGAGGAGGAAAAAATGGGCATTGGCAAGGAAGTGCGTAAAGAGCGGATCATGAACCGGGAAACTGGCACGACCGTCATCGTTCCAATGGACCACGGTGTAACAGTGGGGCCCATCAAGGGGCTCATCGATCTTCCCAAGAGCGTGGACATGGTAGCCAAGGGCGGGGCTAACGCAGTAGTGGAACATTCGGGCATGGTAGGCCAGGGCCATCGCCGTTATGGCCGTGACATAGGCCTTATCGTACATCTTTCGGGAAGCACGACCCTCGCCCCGGACCCGAACCGCAAAGTACTGGTCTGTTCCGTGGAGCGCGCAGTTCGCGTGGGGGCGGATGCTGTCAGTATCCACGTCAACATCGGCGCGGAAAATGAGGGTGAAATGTTGGAGGCCTTCGGCGACGTTGCCGAAAGTGCAGACTATTGGGGCATGCCGCTTCTTGCCATGGTCTATCCACGGGGCCCCAAGGTGGACAACGAAAAGGCTGTTGAGAACGTGAAGATAGCGGCTCGCGTAGGCGCAGAGCTTGGGGCGGACATCGTCAAGGTCCCCTATACGGGATCTCCTGAATCCTTTAAGAAAGTAGTCCAAGGATGTCCCATTCCTGTGGTCATCGCCGGGGGGTCTAAACTCTCCGACGAGGAGACGCTAAAGATGGTAGAGGGGGCCGTGAAAGCAGGAGCAGCCGGACTGTCAATGGGCCGCAATGCTTTCCAGCACCGGCAACCGGTCCGCTTGGTGTCGGCGGCCTGTGCCATTGTACACCAGGGAAAGACTGCCAGACAGGCCATGAACATACTCAAGGGCAAGGCCTGAAGCTCGCGCCTTATTGAGAACAAAGGAGTGCATGATGACGAGATTGTTTTGGGTCAACGCAAGGCCCTACAATAAGAAAGTCGTAACCACTGCCTTGGAGAGTGGCGCCGATGCCGTGATTGTTCCCAAGGGCCGGTCCAAGAAGGTCCGTGAGCTTGGCCTTATCAAGACGGTGTCGACCGACGGTGACCTGAAACTTGGCGAGGACGTGGTGGAGATGACCATTTCATCTGAAAAGGACGAGGCCAAGGCGCTCAAGGTCCCGGCCGAGAAGCTGGTACTCATCAAGACCAGCGACTGGAAGGTGATTCCCCTTGAAAACCTCATCGCCAAGAGAGGAAAAGGCCTGCTGGCATTGGTGCGCAGTGCACAGGAGGCCAAGATTGCATTGAAGATCATGGAGCGTGGGGTTGACGGCGTGGTTCTGGCATCAACAGACCTTTCAGAGATTAAGCGCACCGCTGCTGTTCTCCGCGAACAGGCGGAGCGCCTCCCCCTGGTGAAGGCCACCATCAGGGCTGTTCGGCCCCTGGGAATGGGAGATCGGGTCTGTGTTGATACCATTACCAACATGGAGCCGGGCCAGGGCATGCTTGTTGGAAATTCCAGCTCCGGTATGTTTCTGGTTCACGCGGAAAACGTTGAAACACCTTATTGCGCCACCCGCCCTTTCCGCGTAAACGCCGGCGCGGTCCATGCGTACGTGCGCGTGCCTGATGGCAAGACGGCATACCTGGCCGATATCAGCATCGGCGACCCGGTCTTGATCATCGACTACAAGGGCCGGAGCGAGATTGGTTTCGTGGGGCGGGCAAAGGTGGAAAAGCGGCCCATGATGCTTGTGGAAGCGACCTACAAGGGAAAGCCCCTGTCGCTGGTCATGCAGAACGCAGAGACCATCCGGCTCACCAAGGCCGGAGGTGAGCCCGTTTCCATTACCCACCTGAAACCCGGTGACCGGGTACTTTCCTACCTGGAAGAAGCAGGGAGGCATTTCGGAGTAAAGATTGACGAGACCATCGTGGAGAAGTGAAGAATCCCCGCCCAGAGAACCGGGTTTTTTGGAATAAAACAAGGTTCCTCATACGAATTTGTGGGTTAGAACTGCGATGGTGAATTCAAGTTGCAAGTGCACCACTTGATGCCTTCCAAATCTCAGTGGAGAGGGGGCTGTCCGGACTGCATTGACTTCTGGACAGCCCCGCATGGTAGTTGTCTTAAGCCATTTCAATACAATAGGGACGACGCTACGCCTATTTGGGTAATTTGCTCATTGGGATCTTGAGCGCTACGGCGACCCCTTTGCCGTAGGCCGGGTCCGCTTTCATGCAGTTGCCGATGTGACGCAACTTGATCATTTCCGGCGCGTCACCGAGAGCCCGGGCCGTGTTGCCGAAAAGTGCTTCCTGCTGCTTTGCACTCATGAGGCGGAACAGTTTACCCGGTTGCGTGTAGTAATCATCATCGTCCTCGCGAAAATCCCAGTGGTCTGCGGCGCCATCCAATTTCAGCGGCGGTTCGGCAAAGTCGGGCTGCTCTTGCCATTCCCCGTAACTGTTCGGCTCGTAACCCAGCGTGCTGCCGTGATTGCCGTCCACCCGCATGGCACCGTCGCGGTGGTAGCTGTGAAATGGACAGCGGGAGGCATTGACCGGGATCAGGTGGTGATTCACGCCGAGCCGATAGAGTTGGGCGTCGTGGTAGGAGAAAAGACGTCCCTGCAACATTTTGTCCGGTGAAAACCCAATACCGGGCACAATGGCAGCCGGATTGAAGGCCGACTGTTCCACCTCGGCAAAATAGTTTTCAGGGTTGCGATTCAGTTCCAGCTCGCCGACCTCGATCAAGGGATAATCCCCATGGTACCAGACCTTAGTGAGGTCAAAGGGGTGGTAAGGACAGGTGGCCGCTTCGTCTTCCGGCATGACCTGGATATACATGGTCCACTTGGGAAAGTCGCCTTTTTCGATGCTTCCGTACAGGTCCCTCTGGTTGCTTTCCCGACACATCCCGACGACTTTGGCGGCCCCTTCATCGGTCAGGTTTTTGATTCCTTGCTGCGTTTTGAAGTGAAACTTGACCCAGAATCGTTGGTTTTTCTTGTTAATCAGACTGAAGGTATGGCTGCCGAATCCGTGCATGTGACGGTAAGAAGCGGGAATGCCCCGATCACTCATGACGATGGTGACCTGGTGCAGTGCCTCCGGCAGCGAGGTCCAAAAGTCCCAATTGTTGTGGGCGCTGCGCAGGTTGGTCC
>Ga0272444_10003678_pt1 | contig 13736 bp, 10 predicted proteins | sample SSMForm13_FD_201033 | JGI IMG/M metagenome (GOLD analysis project Ga0272444, IMG submission 201033) | Marine sediment archaeal communities from Little Sippewissett salt marsh, Falmouth, MA, United States - SSM-Form-13 | ecosystem: Environmental > Aquatic > Marine > Wetlands > Sediment ...
ACCTCATACGACAGCGGCGGCGCCACCCTGGTCGTCGCCTTGGAATAGACCTCGTATGAATAACTGAAAAAACCCGGCATGAGCACCAGCAGGAGTACGGCCACCACCGCTGCCCCGGCCAGGAGGCGGACGAAACGCCAGAGCGGATAGAACGATATCACCTCGTTGAACCGAACCAGCCCGGCCTCCGAGAGCGCCTGCCGCTCGTTGGCCTCGATCAATTCCCGGGAATAGCCGGGTGTTGTCTTCATGCGAGCGAACTGCACGGCCGCTATCAGGCGGCCCTTGAGATCCGGATTTTTCTCCTCCAGCCGAACCGCCACCCCATCGACATCTCCCGAGAACAGGCGGACGACCGCGTGTTTCCAGAACACCCACAGCGAGGCAAGCCCGCTGATAACCAGAAGACCGACCTTGAGCCAAACCGGCAATACCATGACATGAGCCAGCAGCGAAAGCAATACCCATATCCCCACCACAACCGTTACCGTGCCCACCAATCCGGCCGAGAATAGAACCAGGCGCTGCTTGAGCAATACGGCTCGCAACCGGCCTATCAAACTGGATGTCGATTTGATCTCATTCATGGTCCGGTCCTCAAATGCAGTCAACTGTTCTCAGGGCTGACGGAAACCATGGCTCCTGTGAGTACCGTCGGTAGTAAACGTCAAAGCATTCAGTACAACAGCGCGTAGGTAAGTATGTTCAGCCCCATCTTCAACGCCGCCAGTCGCTTCTCCTCGGGATCGCTGTGCACCTGGGGATCCTCCCAGCCGTCGCCGATGTCCGACTCAACCAGGAAAAATAGCACCACCCGACCGTCGACAACAATCGCGTGGCCCCGGGGCGGCTTGTCGTCGTGTTCGTGTATCTTCGGCGGACCGTTGGGAAAATCATAAAAACAGTGGTACAGGGGATGGTCAAACGGCACTTCGACCACTTGGCGCTCCGGGAACAGCTCCTGCATTTCACCCAGGAAGGTTTTGGCCATGCCGTACGAGTCGTTGACAAACAGGAAACCGCCGCCCAGCAGGTACTGCCGGAGCCGCTCCTTCTCCTCTGCTCCGAAATCGATCGATCCATGACCGGTGGCAAACAGGAACGGATACTGAAACAAGTCGGCATCCATTATCCGCACCTGCCGCTCGATCGTATCAACCACAAAATCCGTGTTATCCCGCACGAACCTCAGAAGATTCGGAATGGCAGAACTGCCCCAATACCAATCACCGGCGCCGGAGTAATGCAGCCGGGCGACCTTTATCGCCGACGGGTTCGGGTTCAGCCCTTTTTCCTGATACGGTTGAGCCGCCGCCTGCGAAAAGGGCCGCAGTCGGTCCTGCGCCCGGACCGAGGGCGCCGTCAGGACTGCCAGAAACACCAGCAGAACCACGGTTTTGTGCGTACGTATCCCCATCACTATAATATACAGTTAAGCTACGCTTCCCGTTGAAAAAAGTTGACCGCTGACTGTTGCCCCGTCTGAAGTCGCGGTCAGCCGAGACTAAAAAAACGCCGCCGGCTTGACTGTCGGCGGCGTTAATACTGACTGCGGACCAGAATCTATTTGAATCGCTTGGGTCGGCGGGCCTCCCACTCGACCACGATCGGACTGGCTACGAAGATGGAGCTGTAAGTTCCAACGATCACGCCCAGGATCAGCGCCAGCGAGAAATTACGCAGCACCTCACCGCCCAGGAAGAACAGGCTCACGACCACGAACAGCACCGTGATCGACGTATTGAACGTCCGCGACAGTACCTCGTTGATGGAGCGATTGACCGCCCCAACGAACTCGCCGCGCGAGCGGAACTTCTTGAGATTCTCACGGATGCGGTCATACACCACAACCGTGTCGGTCAGCGAATAACCCGCCAGTGTCAGCAGTGCCGTCACCAGCAGCAAGTCAAATTCGAGCCCGAGAATAAACGTAATCCCCAGCACCGCTAGCACGTCGTGGAAAGTAGCGATCGTCGCTGCAATACCGGAACGGAAGTCAAACCGGATGGCGATATAAATCAGTATGCCGATCAGCGAGACGATCACCGCCCAGCGGGCGTCTTTTCGCAGGCTCTCGCCCACGGCCGGCCCGATCACGTGCTCCGAGTCCTTGACGAATGTATTATCCGGGAAGCGTTCGGCCAGCTGCATTTCCAGCAGTTCCAGCCGTTCTTTGCCTTCGGCCTCGCTTTCCGGCTTTTTGACCTTGATAATGAAGGCGTTGGCCGCCTCGAAGTCCTTTATCTCCGTCACCGTTGCGTCCGGGAAGTCCACTGCCAGACCGTCCCGTAACTCGTTTATCGTTAGGGTCTTTTCGAAGTGACCCTGCAGCATGACGCCGCCGGCGAAGTCAATCCCGAGATTGCCCCCGCCCGTCCAGATCATCACGAACGCAAACACGCCCAAGGCCACCAGGGCCAATGAGAAAACGAAGGCTAGCCTGCGTACGCCGATGAAGTTTATGTTGGTCTCCGGAATTATTCTAAACATGACATCAACTCTCCAGCCTAGATGCTCAACGACCGATATCCCTTGCGGATATCGAAAATCGCCTTGGTTATCACATACGCCGTGTAAAGCGAGATGGCGACACCCCAGAACAGTGTCACGGCGAATCCCTTAATCGATCCCGAGCCGAGCAGGAACAATGCCCCGGCCGTGATCAGCGTCGTCACGTGCGAGTCGAAAATGGCCACAAAAGCCCGCTCGTAACCCGCGTCAATCGACGCGCGAACGGTCTTGCCGGACCGCAACTCTTCACGGATGCGCTCGAAAATCAGGATGTTGGCATCGACTGAAATACCAATTGTCAGAATGATACCCGCTATGCCGGGCATGGTCAGGGTCGCCCCCAGTCCGGCCATTGCCGCCAGCAGGAAGAAGATGTTGAACATCAGGCCGACATCGGCTATCACGCCGGAAAGACGATAATAAACCGCGATATACAGCAGCACCAGGGCCAGCCCGAACAGCGAGGAGTAGAACCCCTTGCGAATCGAGTCCGCACCCAGGGTCGCCCCGACGACGTTCTTCTCGATGATCTCGACCTCGGCCGGGAGCGCACCGGCTTCAAGGACGATCTCCAGGTTGCGGGCTTCTTTAATCGAGGCCCGACCGCCCATCGTGATCTGCCCGTTGGTGCGAATCTTCGACTCGATAAACGGCGCCGACTCCACCCGGTCATCGATTACTACCGCCAGGGGCTTGCCGATGTTGGCGCCGGTCAACTGCGCAAAACGAGCCGCGCCGTCGCCGGAGACCTGGAAATCAACCGCGTACCCGCCCGTACCGTCACCTTTCTGACCGAGCGAGATGCTCTCGAGGTACTTGCCGACGAATTCGGTCTTCCGCTTGAGAAGATACAACTCATATACCTCGCGCTGGTCGCGAATGTCCAGGCGCGTCGACCAGGAAAACTGAACCTCAATCGGGATGACGGCGCGGACATCCGGCAGGTTCAGCCAGCGATCGATCTTCTGCTTGTTTTTCTTGTGAACGCTGAACCCGGGCCACTGAGAGGCCGACTGCGTGCGAAACAGGAAAGGCTCGAGCAGCGATGAAAACGGCTGGGGATTGTCCGCGACATCCAGCGTCTCATCGAACTCGAAGGCCGACGTATCCACCGCGCTGTCGCCCATCAACTCGGCCAGGACATCGTCGGATGACTCGGCGGTCGTGTCGGTCTCCTCCGCAGCTTCGGTAGCAGCTTCCTCAACCGCCGCCTCGGTTTCGGTTTCACCCGCCTGCGCCGTCTCGTAGGCGTACACGGTCGAATCAATCCGCGAGAGAATCAGCGCCGCATCATCCATGCTGGCCAGAAGTTTGAACTCCAGAAGGGCCGTCTGGCCGATCAGATCCTCGGCCCGGTCGGCATCGGTATAACCCGGCATGTCGACAATGATTCGATCATGGCCCTGCTTCTGAATGATCGGCTCGGCCACCCCAAGACCGTCAACGCGCGTCCTGATGATCTGGATAGCCCGATCAACCGCGCCCGACCGAACATCCTCTACGTCGGGCAGGTCCTCCGTTTTCACCCTCAGGACGACGTGGATGCCGCCCTGCAAATCCAGGCCCAGCCGGATGGCTTTCTGCTGCAACTGCAGGAACTCACCCGGTTGATCCTCCTGCATCGCCGCTTTCTGCTCATCGCTCATGGTCCAGATCGTAAACGTGTCCCAGGACGCGATGATAGCGACAACAATCAATAGCACCGTCAATCCGATGCGCCACTTCTGTGTGGACATACTCCTTACCTTTCCGGTCTATGTTTCAATACGTATTACTTGCGTCGGTCGAGTGATTGCGAGGAAGGTCGGCGCACCCGGAGGCACGCGACCGGAGACGGCACTAGCTGGTGCCGGAGGGTTTGGCGCCGACCAGCGTGAACTGACGACCCAGCGAGGTGGAGATCAAACAGACACTGCCCAACTGTGAAACATCCGCGCCGCTACTTCCCTGGTAACCGACGTCCTCGAAATCCAACTCGAGCGGATGCTTCAACCGATCGTTCTCATGCGGGCCGTTGGCCGGCGCCGGAGCTGCAAGGCAGGCGCGCGGCTCAACATCCGGTCGAGGCCCCGGGGCCATCTCGCCGCCGTCCTCATCTTCGAGCACCAGCGAGACCGCATCGGCGATCGCCGCACCGGTCGCTGACTGCCCGTCGGCTGTCACCGTCGGATAATCCTGGGGCAACCCGGTGAAAGTGCGAGCAGCTTCATTAGCGCCACCCACTCCCAGAGCCAGCAGACCCAACAGGATCACGGCCATTTGAAGGGCCAGACCTATCTCGTGTTGATGTTTGATCTTCAGCTTCATATGCAAGTTGGGGCAATATAAGTCCGGAGCCAATCTTGTCAATTCAATTCTCCGGACAGACTTGACAGGACAACTCTCGGACAATAGCTTAAGCCATTGTAGCGTCTATGGATACACTGTTGGTTATGATTCCGTCAAGTTGAAAGCGAGTGCTGGAATGATCAGATTTCGGGCAAGGATGTCACGGATGGCGCTTCTGACGGCCGTCTGGTTAACGGCCGCTATCACCGGACCGACCGGTTATGCCGAAAACTATCAATTGGACAACGGCCTGGAGGTCATTCTCCAGGAGAAACACCACGCGCCCATGATAGCCGGCATCCTGTTCGTCAAGTCCGGCGCCAAGTACGAAACCGCCTTCGAAAACGGTATTACCCACTTCCTGGAACATCTGCTCTTCGACGGAACCGCCACCCTGGCGCGCGAGGAACTCGACGCCTCCGTCCGCGATCTCGGCGGTTACCTCAACGCCTATACACGGCAGGACCACACCGCCTTTTTCGTACTCCTGCCACGAGAATACATCGCCTACGGCCTGGCCGTCCAGGCCGATATGGTGTTCAATTCCGTCTTCCCCGAGGATGAAATGGCCAAGGAGCGTAATGTGGTTCTCGAGGAAATCAGCCAGAGCGCTGATCGTCCGGGCGCCGCCGCCGACGCTTTCTTCACCGCCCGCGCCTACGCCCACACGCCTTACCGGCGACCTGTCCTCGGTTATGCTCCCTTTATCAGCGCCATCCCGCGAGCGGCCGTCATCCACTACTGGAAACAGTACTACCGACCATCGAACATGAGCCTGCTGGTAATCGGCGATTTCGTCTCCGACAGCATGAAGACGATGGTCGAAGACATCTTTGGTTCTTTCTCGGACCCTGTCGATACCCTGGCAACGTCCCTGGTCGACACCGCCGCGCCGACTCACGCCGAACTGAGCAGCCTGATACCCCGGATATCCCCACGTCTGGCCGGCCGGCAGGTATTCGATACCGTGGCCGAGGTCCGCTCGACCTACGTCGACCTGTCTCTGGAGGCGCCGCATCATACCGACTCGGACTACTACGCCTTTGACCTGCTAACGCAATACCTTGCGGCGGAGTCGGTCTCACCGCTGAAAGACGCGCTCACCGCAGACACCGCCCTGGCGGTCAACGAGGTCAGCGTCTCCCTGGTGACCAATGAGGAGTTCTCTCGGCTGGAGGTTCGCGCTATCACCGGAAAGCCGGACAGCCGCCACACCGTGCTTCAAACCATTCTCGAACAACTGGCCGCTGTCTCCACCCACCGGGCCGACCCCGAGGTCATAACCGGACTGAAAACCACTGCTAAGTGCGAACAAATATACAATAGCGACAAACTGCACTACTACGCCTTTATGATCTCGCCCCTGATGATGAGCCTCGGCTGGGATGCTATCCAGGCCATACCGGACCAGCTGGAACCGATCGACTGGACCGCCTGCCAGGCGGCAGCCTACCGCTGGCTGGTCGAACCGGCCTATGTTGCGACCGTCGTGCGTCCGGTCGAGGATCCGGATCATGTGCCGTACGTTCCCGAGTCCCTCGCCGAGGCCGAGATCACCGCATATTTCGACACGACGGTCTTCCCCGAGTACGATCTGATTACCGATCGACAGATGGCCTATCCGCCAGTCGACTCGGTCGAACCCGCCTGGAACGATCCCGCCCGGTATCACCGTGAGGTTCTGGCTAACGGTCTGACCACAATAATCAAGTCATCCCCGGACAGTCGCGTGTTCGCCGTCACCATCCTCGCCAAACACCGCACCGCCAGTGAGCCGGACAGCCTGACCGGTATTACCGACTTCGTCAACCGATGTTTCGAGCGGGGCAGTCTCACCCGTACCGCCGCCGAATTGGCCGCCGACATGGCCGGTATCGGCGCCGCCGTCACACTCTATGATAACCCGTGGATCCCCTATGATGATCGCTATACCACCCGGCAGTATGCTTTCGCCAAATTCGAGACTATCGACGAGTACGCCCGAAAGGGCACGGGCCTTCTGGCTGACATGCTGATGTATCCGGCCTTCGAAAACCCCGAGATCGAGGATGTCCGCCGGGGTATGCTGGCCGTTTTGGGCCGTCAGGCCGGCTCCCCGCGACAGACGGCGCGAGACCTGTTCTACCGGATGCTCTTCGGCTCCGGCGCCTATGCGCGTCCCGTGATGGGAACCGCCGAGTCAATCGGTCGCATCACACGAGACGACCTCCGTCGCCATCACCAAGCCTTCTACTCGCCCGACAACCTGATCCTGGCTGTCAGCTCAAGTCAACCCATCGATACTGTCCGGCAATGGCTGGCCGAAACGTTCGGGCAAATCGCTGCTCGCGACCACCTCGCCCCCGAAGGACACACCCCGGAACCGGTCGTGACAGTCGTGCGGGAGCACGTCGAGCTTCCCAGCGAACAGCTATACCTGTACCTGGGCGGCCCGCTGCCGGGCGCCGACAGCCCGGACAGGGCCGGCCTCGAGATCGCCCTGGCCGTGCTTTCCGAACGGCTCTATCTCAACCTGAGAGAGAAGCAGGGACTGGCCTATTCAGTCGGCGCCGGAGCGGCGTTTGACAGAAACTTCGGCTGGTATTCCTGCGCCATCGGGACCGAGCCGAAAAACCGGCAGATGGCGCTCGACGGCATCCTTCTGCAAATCGACAAGCTTAGCTTGGACGGACCCACGGCCGACGAAGTGCGCCGGGCCAAAAACCAGATGTGGGGCCGGCTGCTCAGAGCAAAGCTCTCTCGCGTGAATCAGGCCTATTACCTGGCCGTCGACGAGTACCTGGGCCACCCGGCTCCATCCGACCCCGCACTGATCGAAGCGATGTCGCAAATCGATGTTGCCGCGGTACAACGAGTCGCCTCACGCTACCTGCGAACAGAGGCCTTCATCCAGGCCTCCGCTGGCGGCAAGTGATTGTTGCATAGGGTCTTATGGCTACCCCCACCGGGCCGGGCGCGCGCCGAAATCCGGCCTCTCACACGATTCTAACACAGTCTGAATATTTTCAGCGTTATGCTTGACTGGCCCCTGCCGGCCTCTATATTGCCCGCAATGTGAATGAGTGGCCCTCGACATTGAGCAGTATGAACGCATGACACCCACCCCCCGCCTTCCCCGCAACGGCGAGTCCAGCAAACCCCTTTGGGATAATCCGGTAGTCAAAGTCATCTTCCTGCTGGGGCTGGTCTACCTTTTCATTCTGGCCATTACCATGCTCGGCGCTTCTTTCAAGCTGGCCGGGCGCGGTCTGGCCGAATCGATTCTCCACGCCACGGCGAACCCCGTCATGGGGCTGATTATCGGCATCCTTACCACGTCCATCGTCCAGTCGTCGTCGACCACCACATCGCTGGTGGTGGCGTTGGTCGGCGCGGGGACACTGCCGTTCCAGGCGGCCATCCCGATGATCATGGGCGCCAATATCGGCACCACAATCACCAATATCATTGTCTCTCTGGGTCATATCAGCCGTCCGGACGAGTTTCGCCGAGCCTTCGCCGGATCCATCGTCCACGACTTCTTCAACCTGTGCTCGGTTGCCTTACTGTTTCCTCTGCAAATCGAATTCGATCTGATCGGACGAAGCGCCCAGGCCTTGGAGAAGGTCTTTGAGGGCTTCGGTGGAGCCAGGTTCGGCTCGCCGCTCGAGGTGATCGCCAAGCCCGTCTCCTCTGGAATCATCAGTCATGTTGGTGACTGCGTTAACGCCGTCGCCTCGGCCGTCGTCACACCCTGGATGGTCTTCCTGAAAGGACATGTCGCGGCGTCCTGCATTGTTGTAGCTCTCCTGCTGCTTTTCCTGGCCCTGCGCTACATCGTGGTGGTACTGCGCTCGCTGGTGCTGTCCAGGGTCGAACGGTTCTTCCAGCGCTATGTCTTTCGCACCGCATCGCTGAGTTTCATCCTGGGCATCGTGATAACGGCGCTGGTCCAATCGTCGTCGATCACGACGTCCCTGGTGGTCCCCTTGTTGGGCGCCGGAGTGCTCACTCTTCATCAAATCTTCCCGTACATGTTGGGCGCCAATATCGGTACTACCGTCACCGCCTTTCTCGCCTCGTTCGTAATCGGCAAACCGGAAGCAATTAGTGTTGCCTTCGCACATTTCATGTTCAATGTTTACGGTACCGCGATATTCTGGCCGCTGAAGAGGATTCCAATCTTCCTGGCCGAGAAACTAAGTGAGTTCACTCTCAAGTCCCGGGTCGTACCTCTGGCCTACATCGCCATAGTGTTTTTCGTCCTCCCGGGACTGTTGATGCTGATTATGGGGAATGACTGATGTTCAACAAGTTCAAAGCGCTTTTCCGGTCCGAAGACCTCCTCGAAGAGGCCTTCAGCATTACCGTCCGGATGCTCGAGTTCGACCTCGAGATGTACCAGGCCTCCCGCCATACCCTGCGGGAACTGGATTCCGCGGACCTGCCCTTCGATATCAAAAAAACCGACCGGAAAATTAACAAGTACGAGCGCGAGGTTCGCAGGCAGGTGCTCACGCATCTGAGCATCGCCGGTACCGCCGATCTGGTCCCGGGGTTGGTGCTGGTCTCGATCGTGGTCGATGTCGAACGAATCGGCGATTACACAAAGAATATGTACGATCTGGCCACCAACCACGAAAGACGTCTGAAAGGCGGAGCCTTCGAAAACGACATCAGAGAACTCGAGCGCCACGTCGAGGAGACATTTCCGAAAACCATCGCCGTACTCAGGGATCAGGACAAGGAACTCGCCCGTACCGTAATGCACCAGGAAGACACTATGGGCAAGAAGAGCGAGGCCATCGTGGCGGGATTGATGCAACAGCGGGACAAGGACATTCCCATGGCCAGCGCCATCGCACTTGCCCTTTATGCTCGCTATCTCAAACGGATCAACGCGCACCTGACCAATATCGCCAGCGCCATTGTCAATCCGTTTCCCCGAATCAGTTTTAGAGAGAAACTGAAGAAGAGTTGACGGTCCGCCGTCACTTTCTCCGAAGATTCAGACCCGTTCGGGCCGCCGGCAGCAAATCCTTGCGGTGGAGTATGTGATACACCACTGCCAGCACGATATATATCCCGGTCACGATCAGTCGCGTCTCCTCAAACACCAACTGCACCGCGAACAGCACGAACAGCAGCAGGCCGTTGGTGCGGCCGAATCGAAGATCGACCAGCACCGCCACGGCAAACAAAGACTGGGCCGCAGTCAGAATAAGCTCGTGGGTCTGTACTTTCCCGAACTCCGGCAAAGCGTCGAGCACAAACGGCCGAATGGCACGACCGGAGATCGCGTACACGAGCGGAATCGTGCCCACCAATAGCGTCCACTGGTTGACTTTCGAGGATATCAGAGCCTTCATCGCCGATCCGGCGGCTCCCCTTAGGGCCCACGTTGCGGCAATGATGAACTCCGGCGCCTCCGAAGCGATTGGCGCCAGCCACTGCACCAAAATGAACTCATCTACACCAAGCGCCGTGCCCGTAGCCACCAGCGATTCGGCAAACGGTTCTGCCACGAAGAATATCACACCGCCTGAGTAAAGAAACAGCGAGACTGTAAGTATCCGTCGAAGCAGCGTCGGGAGATTGGCAATCAGTTTGACCGGCCCTACCAGCTCCGGCTCCACCGCCTCCATTCCGGCAACCCGCTTGGTGTACAATATAAACAGCGTCACCAGGATAATGGTGTCTATCAGATTCAGCTCGCCCTTCAGGGGGATCGTGAATGAGTAGAGCGTCGCCATCGCCAGATAGAATATCTCGATGTGCTGCTCCTTTTCGAGCACTATCTCCTTTCGACGTTTGACCAGAACGACGAGGAACAGCACCAGCGGCCAGCCCAGACCAACCAGCAGTCGATTGGCCCCGGTCATGTTGGCCAGAGCATAATGCTGCTGCGTGGGATCGTGGGCCGATTTCCAGGTAAACACGAAATCCACCGCGTACTCGGGCAGAACCGCGATCAATGCCAGGATGGCCACCGCCAGCGACTCGGATATGTCGATTTGGGCCGCCTCGGCCGCCCACGAGAGCACAAACGCAGACCCGAAAACGGCCACACCGAACAGGATCGCTCCCAGCACGGGGGCCACATGCGTATGCGAAGCACCAAGATACAGACCCGGCAGTGTCGCCAAAAAGACCACCAGGAAGGCGACGTACAGGCCGGGCGACGTTTCGTATTTGTGGGGCTGACTGCTCATGAGAAGCTGGTGTCGGGGAAGCCGGCGACAGGCGTCTTTGCCCCCTACCTATCCTCGTATGACCATGTTGACGATGTCCTTGCGCAGCAACACACCAACCAGGTTGCCGTGATCGACCACAAACACCCGCTTGATGTCCTTGAAGATCATCATTGCCGCCACTTCGACTATCCTCGTTTCGGGCGCGGTGATCTCGAACTCCTTCCGATAGAGCTGCGAAACCTTGATCTTGTCCTCTTGCTTGAGCAACTCCTCGAACGGCTCGACATCCAGCGAGTAATTCAAATTGGATATGAGCGACTTGTAATCCGGCAGCGCCGCCTTGATTAAATCCCGGTCGTTGATCACGCCCAGAAGCGTGTTGTGTTCGTCCACAACGGCCAGGGCCGACAGACGAAAAAGAAACATCTGGTTGGCAACGTCCTTCAGCGTGTGATCCGGTGTCACGGTAGCTACCTTGTGCCGCATCACGTCTTTGACCATCAGTTCCTTGTCAACCGTCACGTTCGTGTCAGATACAATGCGTATCAGGTGGTTCCGGTTTCGAATCGACAATAGTTTTTCCAGAATTCCCGGGGTCCGTCCCAGTCGCGCCAGGCCGGATAACGTCTGCAGATACAGCTTCGCTATTGTGGACGGCGTCAGCAGCAGACAGATGATGTGCAGCGGGATGCCGTCGGGCGTCTTGTCTTTTAGACCCGTGCGCGAGATGCCGATCAGTATATACAACTCCTTGACGGCGTCGGTCCGGGCATGAGGAAACGCAAAACCATGGCCGTAGGACGTGTTCTCGACCTCCTCACGCTCGCGGATGCTTTCCATCACGGTATCGTAGTCATGCCGGACACCTTCCTGTTCAAGCAGCTCCAGTAGCTCTCGCACGGCATCGAGCTTCGTCCGCGCCTTCAGATCGATCTCGATTCGACGCTCCATCAACAGATTTGCCAGCTTCACGATTCAACCTCTCCAGCCTCATCCCGTAGCGGGATGTTTGTCCCCAGGATCTCTCCGGGAGTGGCGACACCACCCGATACCAGGAACTTAATTCCCTCTTCAATAGTCATATTCACTCTGATGACCTCATGCTCCGGTACCATTATCACCGTGCCCGACACCGGCGTCGGTGTCGATGCCACGAATACCGAACAGAACGGTCTGGCCACACCGTCCAGATTCACCGTGAACCGGCGTGCGATGAAACCCATCGCGTAGACGCCGCGCCGCGGGTACTCGACCAGCCCGACCTCCTTGAAGCTCTTCTCCGAACTCGACGCCATCGCCTCGAGCAATTGCTTGGCCGAACCGTAAATCGGCCGGATCAGCGGCATGCGACGCAAAAGCCTGTCGCCGGTCCGGTATAGCCTGTGACCGATGAAATTGCGCGTCAACAGACCGGTCAGGATAATCAGCAGCACGGTCGTCAATACCCCCAGCCCGGGAATGTAGTAGCCGAACGCGGCCATCAACGCCGGCTTGAGGATACCGTCGATCGCTTCAAACAGGAATTTCAGCACAAGGTATGTCAGAATCAGCGGCACCACCACCAGCACTCCGGAGACGAAGTGCCGCTTGACGACGTCAAAAACCTTGTGGACAAAAAACATCCGGATGATCAACCTGTTCGGACCGAAAATTCAACCGGATAATACACCGACCGAGTTGATTTAGTCAACGATATAATAGTCAGCGCATCAGGATGTTTAAAGCGTAGGGAATATCCGATGCAAACTGGAGAATAGGGCTGGGGAACAACCCGCAGAAAAAGACACCGATTACGCCGATCAGAACCACCAGGGTGCCCGGGTTGGCGAAGCCGAGTTTGTAGGGCGAGTCCTCCTTGGCGAAAAACATCTGCTTTATGATGTTGGCGTAGTAATACAGCGCAAACACCGACGTTAGCAGGCCGATTCCGACCAGCCAGTATAACCAGGAGTAGTCGGGCGAGACCGTTGCGTGTTTGATGGCCGCCGCAAAGACGTAATATTTTGCCAGAAATCCGCCCAGCGGCGGGATGCCGGCCAGCGAAAGCAGGAATATCGACATGCTGAACGCCATAAACGGCGAAGTCTTGGCCAGGCCCGCGTAGCTGCCGATTTGCGTCGAGCCGGTCTTATCCTCAAAGATGGCCACGATCGCAAAAGCACCCATGTTGGCGAACATATACACGAATATGTAAAACGCAACCGACGGCGTACCCAACTCGTTGATCGCCAGCATGCCGATCATCACATACCCCACCTGGGCAATCGACGAATACGCCAGCATGCGCTTGATATTGCTTTGCCGGATAGCCACCACGTTGCCGATTATCATCGCCGAAGCGGATAGCACCCCGACCAGCACACCCCAATCGTTGGGAGCGAAGAACGGCGCATAATAAGCGTTCAGACCGTTCACGAAAATCTTGGCGAATGCAATCAGACCCGCCGCCTTGGAGCCGACCGACAGAAATGCCGCGATTGGCGTCGGCGAACCCTCGTACACATCCGGCGCCCACTGGTGGAACGGCGGCAGCGAGAGCTTGAAACACATTCCCGCGAGAAGCAGCACGATGGCGATCATCGGCACGAACCCCACCTGCGCCCCCACCGCCAGCTGGTTCAAATGCGAGCGGCTGAGATGATAGGCGATCTGCGTGATATCCGTGGTCGCCGTCATCGACTGCGCCGTCTGTATATTGACCGTCGCCGAAAGACCGTATAAGAA
>Ga0272444_10003682_pt1 | contig 13720 bp, 14 predicted proteins | sample SSMForm13_FD_201033 | JGI IMG/M metagenome (GOLD analysis project Ga0272444, IMG submission 201033) | Marine sediment archaeal communities from Little Sippewissett salt marsh, Falmouth, MA, United States - SSM-Form-13 | ecosystem: Environmental > Aquatic > Marine > Wetlands > Sediment ...
GCAAGGGCTTTTAATGGGAAAATATAAAGGGCTTTGGATTCCGGATTTTTCAACACATTTTCCAGCACGGGAAGATTGTAAATAAGGGTTTTTCCGCTGGCCGTAGGCGTTGCCACAACAAGATGCCGGCCGGATCTTATCACATCAACGGCTTCTGCCTGGTGCTGGTAGAGATCCTGAATTCCGGCGGATCTCATAATCGTTTTTATTTGTTCCGGCCACGGGTTCCCGGGTTTTGACAGGATAGGAGGATGGTCGGAAATCACCATATGATGAACCACCTGATCCCCAAGACGTTCCGAGGCCATCAGCGAGTGTATATATTCTTTTATTCCTTTTGTTTTATGCATAAATTTGAGGGTTCTCTTTTCATAAGAGCTAAGTTGTTTTGTACACATTCACAGGTTACATTTATGCCGTACGGGTTTGTTTTGAAAGATAAACGTTTAACATATTAAAAGATGAACGTCCAACTCGCCACAGGCGAGCAAGCACTTGTCCGCCTCCGGTGGATCGAACGGACTGAACATCGAACATCGAACGTCCAACGTTGAACATCGAATAATGATGTCGCTTCGCTCCGCAATATAATTTCATTTATTTTCAAAAATTCGACGTCCAACCATTGTTTTTGTCTTTCATTCAACATTTTTACCCCGTGAAACTTTTTTTCTATTTCACTGGGGCGATGTTGAACGTTCGATGTTCACTTTTTTCGTACGTGTTCAGGGGGTATGCCTCCCCGTTTCACTTTGGTGTCTACGTGTCTGGTCATTTCAACGACTTAGCAGCGGTGGCATTCCTGCCCCCTCCGCGTTCTCCCGCGAAAAGCATGCGGATGCCGCGGTCTCCCCCACCGCTAAGTCATTGAAATGACGAAACCACTCCGCCAATATCGTTACACGAGGAACCACACCCCCTGAACACGTACCTTTTTTCAGTAAACTTTCCACAGCCCATCCGGGGCAAAAATAACTTAACGCTTGTGGGGTCTCTTTCATCTTGTTTTATTTACTTGAAAAAATAAAATTTCGGTTATATTATGTCATATCTCATGACACAATCCCCTTTGCAAGAGAAAGAAGTGACAGGTTATACGAAACAAATTATTGAAGGACTTTTTCCCCTGAAGGAGGCAACCGGTTATCCCGCAATTTTTCACCGGGATCTATATATACCATGGTAAATCAAGTCGTTTTATTGGTTATCTTACTGTTTTTGTCCGGCTTTTTCTCTTCTGCAGAAACCGCCTTATTTTCCATAAGCAGAACAAAAGCCCGGCACCTTGCCAAGAATAAAACAAAGTCTTTGCTGCTGATCAAGCGTATGAAGGATGATCCTCACCGGCTTCTTTCTTCCATCCTGATCGGAAACAATGTGGTGAATATCGGTGCCGCATCCCTGGCAACGTCTGTAACAATTAGTATGTTTCCAAATCATGCAGTGGGGCTTGCCACGGGTGTCATGACGTTTCTGATTCTGGTTTTTGGAGAGGTCATACCCAAATCCGTGGCCACGCGGAATAATATTTTGATCGCAAGAATGGTCATCTATCCCATATACTGGTTCTCCATTCTATGTTACCCCATTATTATCTTCCTGAATTTTATACCCAAACTCACCGGTAAAATCAAAAAAACGCCCACGGTCACGGAAGAAGAGTTGATGACCTTTGTTGAAGTGGTTGAGGAAGAAGGAGAAATCAAAGAAGAGGAAAAGAGACTCATACACAGAATTTTTGAATTCGATGATACCAATACTTCTGAAATCATGACGCCGAGAACTGACATGTTTGTTATTGAAGCCAATGAAAAACTGGTTTTGGAAGATATTGTTGAGTCCGGTTTTACAAGAATTCCGGTAATTGAGAATGATATTGATCATGTGATCGGCATCGTAAACATAAAAGATCTGTTTTTACACGAAATAATATCAGACACCCCCATCGATGTCCGCAAAATCATGACAACACCGTATTTTGTTCCGGAAAATAAAAAATTGGACAAACTGCTTCATCAATTCAAAATAAGAAAACATCACATGGCCATTGTTATTGATGAATACGGGGGTGTGTCCGGGCTGATAACCTTAGAAGATGCACTTGAAGAAATTGTGGGAGAGATCGTGGATGAGTCCGATAAGGAAGAACCCCATATTGTCAAGCAAAAGGGCAAGGGATGGCGGGTTCTGGGCATGGCCGATATCGATGAGGTCAATGAAATCATCGGCATGGATATCCCGGATTCAAAGGATTACGATACGTTTTCCGGATATGTCTTAAATACCATCGGAAGAATCCCAATGGAAAAGGAACAAATCCCCATTGGAACCTATATGGTTACCGTTGAAGAAATGGACGGAAATCGAGTAAAAAAATACAGTGTCAAACATCAATCACAAGATGTTACCGCACAATAAATAACATATCTACTTAATTTAATTATAAATAAATTATGGAAAGAGATTATTGTGGGAATCAGCAAAGTCATTAAAAAATATAAAATAAATGAACAGCCGAATGATTTTTCTTTTTGGCAATCAAAATCATATGAAGAGCGGCTTGATGCATTAGAGCAAATTCGAAAAGAATACAATTTATGGAAATATAATGCTGAGCAAAGATTTCAAAGAATTTATAGAGTTGTTAAACGAAAATGATGTTAAATATTTGGTGGTTGGCGGATATGCCGTCGCTCTCCACGGGCATCCACGTTATACAAAAGATCTTGATGTATGGATTGAACTGTCACCTGGCAATGCAGATAGAATGTTGCAGGCACTCGAAAAATTTGGATTTGGATCACTTGATCTCAAACCCGACGATTTTCTTGAGGCAAATCAAATAATTCAATTGGGTTATCCTCCCAATCGCATTGATATATTGACAACGCTAACAGATTTGAAATTTGAGGATTGTTACCAATCAAGAATTCAAGTTGAAATCCAAGGTCTTCATATTAATTTTATTGATATCGAAAATTTAAAGAAAAACAAACGGGCAACCGGCCGCTCACAGGATCTGGCAGATGTAGAAAACTTAGAATAAGGAGGTCCATTAAAAAAAATCGTTTTCTCTGAAAAATGCGGGCAACCTTTTTGATTATAGTAGGCCCAATTTTTCAATCGGTTTCATTCACAATTTATGATCTGCCGTCAATTCTTCACACTTTTCAAGTCCGCATTTTAAACAACCCCGTGCAATCCGGCCGATGAAACATTTTCAGCATATCTCCTTTAGATTCACGAACCAATCATTAGACAATCTAATACCAAATCTAAGGATAGGGTATTAGAAATATAGTACCCCAGGACAGAAAATCTAGTACTAAAGTATTAGAAAGTTCCTATAAAAAATCATACCCTTGGCGTATTGACGGGATTATGCAAACAATGTATAAGCCTGTTAATGAAGCTTCCCGCAGCAAGCTGCGGGGTATGAAAGCGGAATTGGGTAAAACAACTGGGTCAGGGCTTCATTCTTCACAGTTTTTCGACACTATGTGAAGAATAAAGACCTGACTCTTCAGCTGTTTTATCACCCATTCTGGAAGTTGGTTTCATATCAGCGTCGGTTATAAAACAATGCTTCCGATCCCACAAAATTATTTAGCCCGATTCAACAAAGCTTTACTACAAAGCGAAGTGCCGGTATCTTTCCACGTCCATTACCGGAAATGGCTCCGGTATTTTCTTGATTTTTGCAGGAAATACCCACCTCCTGATGCCAAGTCCGAGCAAATCCGCTTGTTCATCGAAAAGCTCAGATCCAAAAATCAAACTCAGAATCAATGTTCCCAGGCCGCTCACGCAATTTCCCTCTATTTTACATCTCAGAAGTGGAGAAAATTTCGTCATACCGAGCCAATTGAGACAAACCCCCAAAAATCCGATTTCTCGGCATGTCCGCCACCGAAGGTGAGAAATATCAGAGATGATATCGTTAATGCCAGAATCCTGGCTATTCAAGAGGCAGCCGTTTCTGAACCTCCCTCTTCATTTGGCGTAACCAATAAAAAACGTTTTAACAAATGGCGTTGTCTGGAAACATCAAAATCACCGGCATGGGACCTGGCCATCGACCAGCTTGCCGAAGAGATCAAGACCAGACACTATTCTCGAAAAACGCTAAAAACATATGCGGATTGGGTCCGTAAGTTTCAACGCTATTTACGTGATATACCACCGAATGAACTTTCTTCGGTTGACGTAAAAAAATATCTCACCTATCTGGCCGTGCAGCGCCGGGTTGCCGCCTCCACGCAAAACCAGGCTTTCAATGCATTGTTGTTTTTGTACCGGCACGTTCTCAAGAAAGATTTCGGCGATCAACGCGACGTTCCCCGCGCAAAAAAATCGAAATATATACCTGTTGTCCTTTCTCGTGGGGAAATCGACTCGATTTTGAGATATCTTGAATATCCAATTGATATCGTAGTCAATCTACTTTATGGCTGTGGGCTCCGTCTTTTTGAATGTCTCAGGTTGCGAATACAAAATTTCAATTTCGAAGACGGGGTGCTTACGGTGCATGGTAAGGGCGACAAAGACCGGACCGTCCCTCTACCCAAGACAATAATTCCGGATTTAAAAAAACAAATGGAAACTGTGAGCGCCCTGCATGACCAGGATCTGGCGGCAGGCTATTCAGGCGTATTCCTGAAAGATTCCCTCGAAAAAAAGTATCCCGCAGCAGCCAAGGAGTTCATCTGGCAATGGTTTTTTCCGCAAAAGAACCTGACTTCCATTCCCGGGACAAAGGAGCGAAGACGATATCATTTTCACAAATCTCAAGCTCAGAAAGCACTTAAGAAGGCGGCCAGGCGTGCAAAGATAACCAAGCGTGTTACCGCACACACTTTTCGGCATAGCTTCGCCACTCATCTTTTACAGGCGAATTATGACATTCGCACGATTCAAACAATGCTGGGTCACGCCGATGTAAGAACAACGATGATTTACACTCACTGCGTACCCAGCAAAACTGCGAAAGAGGCAAAAAGTCCGCTGGACTTTTAATTTTTATTTATGAATTGAATTACAAATGGCATATATATTGCTTTTATGACTAACACTCTAAATTGGGTATTGATTGGACTAATTCTGTCCCTTCAATAACTTGTTAGTGCAATGGAGATGAAATGAATAATGCTATTTTTGTGACAAAACAAATCATCGATGCATATACGGAGATGTCATTTGCATTACTGAGTGTTCGTTTTCCGCCTCTTCATGAACATTTACTCAAGCTGCTACCTGGCGTCCAAATCTCTTCTTCTTATCAAATTAATGGGAAACCTCAGGACATTTGCATCCCAACGCAATCAATGATTAGCGGATTTAAAAAAGATGGGTTTGAAAGCTTAGAACTTTTAAGGGGTGCTTTCACACAAGTGAATTCTATGTTTATTATCGCAATGTGGGCTGTATTTGTTGAGATGGATCAATTTGCGGGTATTTCCAAAGAGCCTGACGTTCAATTTTTCCGTCATGTGCGTAATGGTTGTGCTCATGGCAATTGTCTAAATTTCAAAAATCTTGATCACGAAGCAAAATGGCGGGACAAGATTATTCTTCCCGAGCATCGAAATACTCCTGTATTTCCCGATTTAATAAAGGATGGGGATGCTCTTTTGCTGATGATTGATATCAACAATCGGTATTTCACCCCTATTGAATTTCCAGGTTTCATTAAATATGTTGAGCATTCATAATCCTATTCAGGCACTAACATCGGGTTCAACCGGATGCCCAGAAAAAGCCTCCGGGCAACCGTTAACCCACCTTTGGGCAGTGATATAGCAAAAGCAATAGAGGTATTTTTCAGAAGAGACATTTGGGCTTTGGGAACAGGCAAAGCTGGCGCGTTGATCCTAGACATCGATTTGAAAAAAAATACGATATGCTTTGGGGCGGACAAAGATATGCATGGCGATTTTTAGTTTCGATTTAAAGAAAATGCGTCGGCTTCGAGAGGAACCACGCTACCTTGTGACAAATAAGGATAGACAAGAATGACCTGTAGTATTGCAGTGGGTGGTAATATATCGTGTGATCAATGCGGGCATACATTTGACTTCAGGATGTGGTGTGTAGTCAATACTGTTGATAGTCCCGAGCTATATAGTCGGATACTAAAAGGTAATATTCATGAATTAATCTGTGACAACTGCCATCATATTATTTCCTTGAATAGTCCTCTGCTCATATTCAGACCTGACAAAAAGCGAAATTTCCTATTCTCTCCTGTAAAAGGAACGAATAATCTCGATGAACAGCAAAAACAACTTCAATCTGTTATAGGCGTTATGAGGCAATATTTGGGTTCCAAGTTTAATGAAGATTGGTTTATTGATGGGTTTGTTATAGTAGCTCGTGAAAAACTACCATCTCTTTTAAAAAAGGGAGATGATAATATTCTGCGGGTGCAACCAGCAGAATTATTGAAATTATATCAACAATTAATAATCGCTGAACCTTGGGATGGAACTCGAGAGATAGTGGAAAAGAATCCATCCATTCTCAATGATGAAATGTTAAAGTTAATCCAGCAAGCCATTCAATTATGCCAAGAGCTAGGGGATGAGACCGGAGTATATCTGAATAGGCAATATCTCAATCTATTGAAGAGTTGCCGCGAAATTGGAATCAAACAAGCTTTTTTAAAGAAAATGAATGAAAGAGAATATGAATTAACGCCTGAAATTGAACCATTGTATGAGGAATTTCAGTCATCGCCAGTGGAGAGAAACTTTGGCAGACTAATCCATTTAGGAGATCAGCTACTTAAAAAGATACCAAAAGAGGTCGATCCCTTCTATTGGGGAATGATTAATGTACGTTTGGCAAATATACTTTTTGTCAAGTATAATTCACTGGAGGCAGAACAGTATTTAGAAAGTGCCATCATTTATTGTAATAATGCTTTAGAAGTTTTTTCTCTTGATGAGTGGCCCAAAAAATGGGCTAACATTCAATCTATTCTTGGAGGTATATATAAAGAGCGTATTCGTGGTAGCAAGGCTGATAATCAGGATAGAGCAATTGATCATTTTAATAATTCATTAAAGGTTTTTCATAAAGATACTTCGCCTGAAGAATGGGCTGGTATTCAAATAAATCTCGGGAATACTTATATAGAACGAATTAATGGGAAAAAATCCGCGAATGTGGAAAAAGCGATACTTTTGTACTTAGAATCACTCCCTATTCTTAAAACTCAAGAGCACCTAAAAAGTTGGGCAAATACAAAAAATAATCTCATTTTTGCATATATCTCACAAAAGGAAAAGAATCTTAGTGAAAATATAAAAGAGTTGATTAGGCATGGTACTGAACTCTTAAATGCAATTACAAAAGATCACTTTGGTGATATATGGGCAATGACGCATACCAATATGGGTATAGCCTATTCTGAGTGTATTGACGGTGACCGCTCTCAGAATTATGAATTAGCTATAGACCATCTGTCCAAGGCCGCAGAATTCTACTATCAATCTGGGAATTTGCAGCAATGGTCTAAAGTTGCGAATAATTTAGCTCAAATATATATTTTCCGTATCAAAGGAGTTCGCTTTGAGAATCTTGAAAAATCAATTAATCTTTTAGAAAGAGTACTTGATGTTTGTACCCCCAGCAACGAACCACTTGCCTGGGCAACAGCACATTTTGCTCTTGCGATTGTGTATTCAGAGCATGTTGGAAAAAAATTGGAGCCAAATCCTAATAAAGCAATTAAGCACTACAGCAAGGCCCTAGAGGTTTTAACTAAACAAGATCATCCTTTCATGTGGGCATCAATTCAAAGTAATTTATCTAGTTTTTATTCGGTAAATCTCAGGGGAAAAAAATCGATCGATTCAGACAGAGGAATTAATCATGGTCAACTTGCTCTTGAGGTTTTTACCCGTGAAGAATATCCCATCCACTGGGCAGGTGTGCAGCACAATTTGGGAGTTGCTTATGCTACAAGACAAAAGGGGATCAAGCTTGAGAATATAGAAAATAGTATTCGATATCATGAATTAGCGCTTGAGGTGAGGACGAAAGAAAACTTCCCTGATTATTGGGCGGTTACACAACAATCGTTAGCCGGTGCTTATGTGAGGAGGGTGAAAGGAAATAAAACAGAAAATATAAAAAGGGCTATAAATCATTATCAGATGGCACTTAGCGTGTTTACCATCGATAAATACCCTCTGCAGTATCGGGATCTTTATATGACTATAGGAGACCAGTTCCATAGCATTGAAGAGTGGAATGACGCCAATATTGCCTATGAAGAAGCAACAAAAGCCAATGAATTGTTAATGGAAATAGCGTTCACAGAATTTGAAAGAAGAGCATTGATTAATAATATGACTCAAGTGCATTCAAGTTCATGTTATGCATTAATGCGAATGAAGCGTTATAAAGAAGCTCTGCTTCGTTTCGAAAAAGGAAAAGCACAGGTTATGGCAGATGTCTTTGCCCGAGATTTGATGGATTTGAAAGGAATCCCGGCTGAATTGAGGGAAGATATTCAGAATACAATTTCGGAACTTGGTCAACTTGAGGCTATCCACCGCTTCCCAAGAGAATCACCCTATCGCCATGATGAGCTACAAATTATGCAACGTATTAAGGAAGCACACACCAGTCTGGGCAACCATCTTCAAAAGTTGCGTCAATTTAAGACTGATCCAGTAAATGAAAGTAATAACATTGATGCTATTTTAGGACTTATACCTTCTAAAGGTGCATTTGTGATTCCTGTCATGACAGAAAATGGAACTGCAATCTTTGTGATTCCGCATGGTACTGAGGCTATAGAAGGGAAGCATATTATATGGTTAGACAAATTCAAAGCTGTACCTGATTTTAATAAAATAATTGCAGGTTCTATTGATGGCGAGTTAAAAGGAGGGTGGGTAGGATCATATTTGGACCAACAAAGTAATTTAAAGGGATGGATGGATAAAATTGACTCAACTAGTTCCGTGTTATGGGATATTTTTGTCTCTCCTATTTATATCTATTTGAAAAAATTTGGCGTAGAACTAGGATCGCATGTCATTTTTTTCCCTCAAGGATCACTTGGATTGCTACCCTTACATGCAGCCTGGAGACGCGTTGAGGGAAAAAAGCGAACTTTTATTGACGATTATGTCGTTTCCTATATTCCCAGTATCCAAGTATTGAGAACGTGCTTTAACAGAGTAAAGGAAATGAAACGTCAGAATAAGTCCCTCTTAGCAGTGGTTAACCCTACTGAGGATCTTCGCTTCTCCGATAAGGAAGGGGAAATAATAACATATCTTTTTTCACCTCTGTCATCAGAATGTTTGAATAGAAAAAAGGCTACTCGAGGTTCGGTATTGAAGCGTGCTTCTGGTAAAGGTTATCTGCATTTTTGCAGTCACGCTTACTACTCGTGGCATGACCCATTTAAGTCTGGAATTTTCCTAAAAAACGGTCCACTATATCTTGCCGAAATTATGTCTAATATAGATCTTTCTTTTTCTAGGCTGGTGTGTTTATCTGCTTGTGAGACAGGCCTTGCAGATTTTAGAAGCAATACTGATGAGTTTCTTGGTTTATCTTCGGGCTTTTTGCAAGCGGGTGCACCTGGTATTATATCTAGCCTCTGGAAAGTTGAAGATCTTGCCACTACTTTATTGATGGGGCGTTTTTATTTCAGCCATTTAAAGTTAAACATGGAACCTGCCCATGCATTGCGAGATGCTCAGTTGTGGTTGAGTAATAGCAAAAAGAACGATATTATACAGTTTTTAAAATCTTCTTTTCCTTTAAATCAATCTAGGATTAAAGATATCTTAGATCTTTTGCAAGAGGGAAATCCTTATGAAAAGCCGTTTGAAAAGCCTTTTTTTTGGGCGGCCTTTATATTAACAGGCTTGTAGTCACTAATCGGTTTAGCTTTTATGATAGGAAATATTTAATTGAGATGAAACAAAATATCAATATTGAAATAATATCTCGAAGTATTTCGGCAAAGGATTTACTTGAGCAATTAAAGACATATTGTGCCCCATCTCATAACCAAATGCATTTCGAATTTAAACTGCAAAGGTTTGCTTTGCGTCAAGTTGATCCAGCTATTCTCGTGGCTACGGTGGGAGTAGCAGGCACTGCCCTGGGATCTTTACTCGCAGGATTATTTAGCATATTGAAACAAAAGAAATCGAATAAAATCATAATTCGCGATAAAGACTTTAGCATTGAAATATCAGAGGATTTATTACTGGACAATAACCGTCAAGATCAGTTGATTAAACTAATTGATAAAATAACAAAAATGAAGCATCCTCAAATACATCTATAGCTAAATCGTGAATGGAGTCAAAGCTTGAATTGTGAATAATAATCTTTTTTAATATAATATCAAAAGGTTATAATCTCAATCTAATTATAATTTGTGGTTATATGCCCGACAACCCATGCCCAACTGAGCAATTTTCTATGAAGTTCATCTTGCACCCATTCGGTGGTCAAGACCCCCCAAAACGCACACTTAAAAAGAGTTGACAAACTGGACATTGCAAGTTGTGACATCAAGATCAAGCTGCGATGACAGGCATTCTTACCGCTATAAATAGCCCCATTACTTGCACAGAGAATTGTGCGCCTTGCATAAAAAAATGTGCTAATCAAAACCCCCCATTAAAAATAATATTTGTAATATTAGATGGTTAAATTTTGGTATGTTTGTTGCTTTATTTTTTGAATTTAATCTTATTATATGGCCGCCACCATTTTCATAAATCAGATTAAATGCCAGAAGCGTCTTTTATTTAGGAAGCTTAATTTATGTCCAATACTGATTTATGAAGGGTATAAAATCCAACTGGAGCAGACGGCCAGAAAATCGCGGTTTAACGAAGACGTCTTAGAAGCTTGTCATGCTTTGGACCTGCTTTGGACCGCTAATCAGGCGGGGTGTTAACTATATGAAAGATTATATGGGACTGAGCAATTCAGACATGACATTTAATTTAGATGAATCCTTTAAAGGTATTATTATATTGGGTTTGATATTCTTTGGCGGTGGACTAATCGTAAGTATTATAATGCCCTTCTTTGAGCCAAAGTTGATACGTATTTGGTGGATTTGGATATCCGTTGACCAAACAGTATTCTCGAATCAGGAAATTTCATAGAACAAATCATCTGCATCTATTCTATGGAATATTTCTTATATTTATATCATGCTTAATAGCCTTTAGCTGGTATTCTGGTTCTCTATTACCAACTATTTTTTTTGGTGGACTTTTTTGTTTGATAGTTTATGTCTTGTTAATGGAAACAAATCTAAAAGAAATAGAACGAACATCCAAGTTAAAAATAGATGAAAACTGGAAGTTCCGCGCATTCCTAAAAGGCTATGACATTCCACTCGAAGAGCTGGATTCAATTGTTCATGAATTGTTTGATCACGTTTCGTCGGAAATAGATTGTACAAAATGCGGTAATTGCTGCAAGCAAGTGAGCCCTTTATTAAAGGAAAATGATATTAGGAAATTATCTGATAACATTGGGACGTCTATCGCTGAATTCAAGAAACAATTCTTAAAAAAGACCGCTGAAGGAAATTTTACCTTTAGTCGGTTGCCTTGCCCTTTTTTAGAAAACAATATTTGTACTCAATATAAATGTCGTCCTAAAGATTGTAGATCTTATCCCCACTTACATAAAAAAGACTTTGTTTTCAGGCTAATCGGCGTAATAGATAATTATTCGATCTGTCCGATAGTTTTCAATGTTTACGAACTTCTTAAAGAAAGAATTTGGGAAGATTCTATGCTAAATGACTTTGACGATTTTATCGATTTCGAAGATTAACATTACATAAAGAACCGAACCTGTCGTTCGGCGACAGCATTTACAACGAGGTTTTTGATGGAAGTAGACATTAAGCACGATTGTGAAGGAGTGGACTGGAGGACAATATCGGAAACACTGAAAACCGTCGGAATGGCGTACTACGAACCCGATGTACACAGGAAGGCCTTTGAAGCCAGTCACACGACCATGTTTGTCTATCATGCTGGCTGCTTGATCGGTTTTGGCCGAGCGATTTCCGATGGCGCTTACCAAGCTGCTATCTATGATTGTGCAGTTCTCCCTGAATTTCAAGGGAAGGGGATCGGAAAGACAATCATGAAAAACATCCTGTCCCGGATCTCTCAGTGCAACGTCATTTTATACGCAACGCCGGGAAAAGAAGGATTCTACCTAAAATACGGATTCCGGAAGATGAAAACGGGTATGGCTGTATTCACGAATCCACAAGCAATGGAAAAATTAACAAAATAACTGGCCGAACAAAAGCATTGAGAGAGACTGGAAAAAGCTGCGCTCCCTTCGGTCACTCCACTTTTACCAGCGCCTCATGCTTGGCGTTACATAATGGAGAAAATAATGGTTAATAATAACGAAGAATTTTTAACAATTGAGCACTTCGATATATATCTTGAACTCACATTTTCAATGATGTGTGTAAGACATCCAAATTTACATAATCCGATATTGAAAGAAATCCCAGGTGTAACAGTGGCTTCATCTTGTGCCGTACAAGGTAAGAAGCAAGATATTAACATACCAACAAAAGGAATAATCGACGGTTTTAAAAAAGAAGGGTTAACTGACGTTCAATCTCTAAAGCAAGGGTTCTACCATGTAAACTCAATGTTCTTGATCTCAATGTGGGCTATCCTCACAGAAACTCAAAATTTCAATAATATATCGAGAGAGCCTGAAATCCAATTTTATAGACATGTGAGAAATGGGTGCGCTCACGGGAACATGTTTAATTTCACTAAATTGAGATATCCTGCAAAATGGAGAAATAAAGAGATTGTTGCGGCTAACAGTGGCCAATCAGTATTTCCTGATGTCCTAAAAGATGGTGATCCAATATTTCTGCTTGTAGATATTAATAATAAATTTTTTAAAAACTTATCCGTCCCTGGTTTTATTGAATTTAGTAATTAGTAGATTTTATATAACCTGTCACTTAACAAGGACAAGCTACTATCTCGTCGAATCAACCTTCTAGTCTTCCGGGACGCCCCTAAAAATATAAGTTTCTATTTTATCTGATATATGATAGGGTTCTTTTATGCCACGTAACGCGCGTATTGATGCTCCCGGTGCCCTCCATCATATTATCGTAAGAGGCATCGAGCGAAGAAAAATATTTAATGATGATGTTGACCGGATTAATTTTCTGGATCGTCTGGGGAAGGTACTTTCAGAAACCCATACAACATGTTTTGCGTGGGCTTTGATTCCCAACCACTTTCACCTTTTGTTGCGAACAGGTGCTTGCCCGCTTTCCACTGTTATGCGAAGGCTTTTAACCGGACATGCCATGAATTTTAACCGTCGACATCGTCGAAGTGGGAAGCTTTTTCAGAACCGATACAAATCAATTCTTTGTCAAGAGGATACCTATCTATTGGAACTTGTAAGATATATTCACCTTAATCCGCTTCGAGCCAGGCTAGTTACAGACATAAAAGCACTGGACAAATACCCTTTTTCCGGGCATACCGTTATCATGGGGAAAAAGAAAAAAGAGTGGCAAGATGATGCGTATGTTCTGAAACTATTCGATAAAAAGAGATCAACTGCGCGGCGACGTTACAAAATATTTGTTCAAAAAGGCATCCAGGATGGTAAGCGTCCCGAACTCACCGGAGGAGGACTCATCCGAAGCAGC
>Ga0272444_10003683_pt1 | contig 13720 bp, 14 predicted proteins | sample SSMForm13_FD_201033 | JGI IMG/M metagenome (GOLD analysis project Ga0272444, IMG submission 201033) | Marine sediment archaeal communities from Little Sippewissett salt marsh, Falmouth, MA, United States - SSM-Form-13 | ecosystem: Environmental > Aquatic > Marine > Wetlands > Sediment ...
GTGATGGGTAGGGGGGTGATGGGTAAAGGGTAAGGGGTGATCGATAAAACGCATCACCCCGTGACTTCTAACCCTTTACATCCTGGACCCCGATCTTCGGACATTCCCCGGCCACGGGGCAATCCCCGCACTTTGGCTTCGCCGCGGTGCAGTACTGCCGGCCGAGGAAGATGAGTTCGCTGGAAAAGGAAAGCCAGCGATCCGCAGGCAGAAGATCATTGATGTCCTTTTCGATCTTTTCCGGGTCCTTGTTTGCGGTCAGCCCCATCCGGTTTGTCAGGCGCTTCACATGGGTATCCACCACCACCCCCGGTATCCCCCGGGCGATCCCAAGAACCAGGTTTGCCGTCTTCCGCCCGACGCCCGGCAGAGTCACCATCTCCTCAAGGGTGCCGGGCATCTTCCCTCCGAACTTTTCCACGATGGCCCTGGAACACCCGATGATCGATTTCGCCTTCTGCCTGAAAAAACCCGTGGAGTAGATTTCCTTTTCCAGATCCTCCTGGTCGGCCCGGGCAAAGGCCGCGGCATCGGGGTATTTCCGAAAAAGAAAGGGAGTAACCTTGTTGACCCGTTCGTCGGTGCACTGGGCCGACAGGATGGTGGCCACGAGCAGCTGAAGGGTGTTGTCGGACTTAAGGGCGGTTTCGTTGGGGTATAGCCGTCTTAGGACTGCATCGATCTTCAGGGCTCGTTCCGCTTTTTTCTCAAGGCTCTGGGCCATGGCACCTCCTTTTTTTCCCGGATCTGGAATTTCTGCTCACCCAATGTTTTTTCAGGAACGGAACCATGGGAAGGGAAATGGGCTCCTATCCTCTTTTCATCTGGAAATAATCCTTCAGTTCTTTTGCGGACAGGCAGTTGAGCACATCCTCTTTCTCGAGCCACCCCTTCCTTCCCACGTCGAGGCCGGTAAAGGTGTAGACCAGCTCCGAAGTGCTGTGGGCATCGGGGCAGACGGCGATCCTGATCCCCAGGTTTTTTGCCTGAGGCAACAGCCTCCAGTCGATGTCCAGGCGATAGGGGTGGGCGTTGAGTTCGATGGCCTTCCCGTTCCTTGCGGCGCAGGCGAGGACCTCCTCCATGTTCACCTCATAAGGCTCCCGGGTGAGAAGCAGGCGTCCGGTGGGATGTCCCAGGATGTCAAGGAACGGGTTTTCAAGGGCCCGGCAAATCCGGTCGGTCATCTCCCTTTCCTTCAGCGTGAAGGCGGAATGGACCGAACCGATGACAAAATCAAAGGTCTTGAGGATCTCATCCGGGTAATCGAGGGACCCGTCCGGCAGGATGTCCGACTCGATGCCCTTTAATATCACAAAATCCCCGGATTTTTCGTTGAGCCGGTCGATAAGGGCATGTTCCTCCCGGACCCTTTCGGGGCTGAGGCCCCGGGCATACCGTGCGGAGGCGGAGTGCTCCGCAACCCCGAAGTAGGACAGGCCGAGATCCCTGGCCGCGCGCGCCATCTCTTCCAGGGTCGCCGATCCGTCGCTTGCGACCGTGTGGACGTGGAGTGCTCCTTTCAGGTCCGCGCGGGTGACGAGGTCAGGCAGGCTCCCCTTTTCGGCCGCCGGGATCTCGCCCATGTCCTCCCGCAGTTCAGGGGGGATATATTCCAGGCCAAGGTTCCCGTAGATCTGAGCCTCGTCCCGGCACGGAATGTTCTTCCCCTCCTTGAACAGTCCGTATTCACTGGATTTCAATCCCATGGCCAGAGCCCTGCCCCTCAAAGCGATATTGTGCTCCCGGCTTCCGGTGAAGTGCTGGAGGGTGTAAGGAAAAACCTCATCAGGGACCACTCTTAAATCCATGCTGACCCCGGATTTTAAACGCGCGGTCAGCTTCGTTTCCCCCCGGGCGGTAATCTCCCGGACAAGGGGATGGGAAGCTACCGCGTCCATAAGGGGATCGGGCTTTCCGGAAGCTACGAGATCCATATCCTTGACGACTTCCTTGCGGCGGCGCAAGGACCCCGCCACCTCGACCCTGCGTCCTCCCTTGGCCTTTTTCAGTGATGCAAGGATATCCTCGGCCTCGGCTCGAACGCTGTTGGAAAGGTAACGGCCCGCATAGGAGGCCAGGCCGGCGATCCCTTTGAGGATGTTCTCCTGGGTCTTGGCACCGAAGCCGGGCAGACCGAGGAGCCTGTTCTCCCGGCACGCGTATTCCAGCTCCCCGATGGAAGTAATGTTCAGGTTCTCCCTGAGGACCCGGATTTTCCTGGGCCCCAGACCAGGGATACGCAGCATTTCCAGGATCCCTTCGGGGAACCGGGAGCGAAGCTGGACCAGAAAGGGAGGGTTGTCTGTTTCAAGAAGCTCCCGGATATGGCTGGCGATGTTGGGACCGATCCCCTTCACCGATTGCAAGGAACCGTCGGCCGCGGCGGAAGCGAGGTCCCCGGCAAAACTCTGGACGACCTTGGCGGCATTCTGGTAGGCCCGAACGCGGAAGGGGTTGTCCCCGGCAAGTTCCATGAGGACCGCCGCCTCCTCGAGGGCATCGGACACGGATTTTTTGTCCATACTGCGGAATGTAGCACTTCGGGGGTGTCCCAAAAAAGTCAAAATTCAGCAAATGAGAATCGTGACATTTGACTTCCCGAAGACCGTTCTCAAAAACAGACTCCCGGTAAATACTGATGTATAATTGGCAGGGACCATGAACCAGGACGAAAAAAAACGTATTGAGCACCCTCGATTCACTCGGCCGCCTGAAAGGGACGATGGCGAGGTATTATCTCGCCTGCTCGGAGTCCTGGGGTGAGTCTTCATCCCTGTGGATGAAGCCTGCCGTGGAAGAGGAGAGACACGGGAAGATCATCAAGGACCTGACCGGGAGCGTTCGGAGGATAGAGATCTCGGCCATTGACTCTTTCATCACCTGTATCGAAGAAAAAACAGGGGAGGTGCTGGCGGGGAAGGCCACCTTGACCTCACTTTCGCCCGGTGGATGGTAGAGTCGATCCTCGAAGGCCATGGTACATACGGTGAGGATCGGCGACGAGGGAGTACAAAGTAGATGATGTGCTGTTGCGAACCGCATTAACCCCTATCCTGATGCCAGCAAACCTGCCCCCCCAATACCACGAGGCCGAGGAGGAGTTCCGCCGGGCGGAGACTCCGGACGCCAAGCTGGAGGCCCTTCAGAAGATGCTTCGCCTCCTCCCCAAGCACAAGGGGACGGAGAAGATGCAGGCGGACATAAAAAAGCGCATCGCAAAGTGGAAAGATCAGGCGCAGCAGGCGGCAAAAAGAGGTGGAAAGCGGCCCGATCCTTCCCATGTTCCGAGGGAAGGGACCGCGCAGGCGGTCGTCATCGGCCCGCCCAATGCGGGCAAATCATCGCTCCTTTCGGTCCTGACCGGCCTCGAACCGATGATCGCCGACTATCCCTTTACCACGAGGGTCCCCCAGCCGGGGATGATGTTCCACCAAGGAATTCCTGTCCAGCTCGTGGACACGCCGGCCCTGGATCCCGACGTGACCGAGCGGTGGATGTCGGGCCTCATCCGGAACGCGGACCTGGCTGTTCTCGTCCTGGACCTTGCCCGGGACGACCTCATCGAACAGTGGGAGATGGTTCACTCGGTGTTGGATTCCCTCCGGGTCGCACTGGTCAAAGGGGGGTTGCCCAAGGTCATCCAGGATGACGGATGGGCAAGGATTCCGGCCATACACATAGGGAACAAGTGCGCCATGGACGACGCCGAGGCCCGCCTCGCCATCCTGGGGGAGCTGGTCCCGGACATTCCACAGATCCATCGGGTCTCCGCCCGAACGGGGTTCGGACTGGAGGATCTGAAGGAACGGATCACCAGCACTTTAAAGCTCATTCGGGTCTTCTCCAAACCTCCCGGAAAGGACCCGGACCTGACCCAGCCCTTTGTGCTGAAGCAGGGCTCCACGGTGGAGGATCTGGCCCTGATGGTCCATAAAGACCTCGCCAGGAAGATGAAATTCGCGAGGTTATGGGGTGTGCAGGTATATGACGGCCAGCGGGTGGCGATGGAGTACGAACTCAACGATGGGGACATTGTCGAACTGAACGACTGATCTACGGTTCAGGGATACCGTTTCAGGTTGAATGTTTAACGTTAAACGTTAAGAGGCAGACTCAACATGGTACCTTTACATTTGGGCACTTTTTTTGACCTTTAAACCGTGCACTCTGCATCTGTTTTCGGCTAATCTGCAGGGGAAATGAAGCATTTTTTTGTTTTATCAGTTATTTTCATCCTCTCAGCGGCATTGGCGCGGCCTGTCCCGGCCGAGGCCGATCGTCTCACGGTGATGACCTCCATTTTCCCTCTTTACGAGTTCGCGAGGGTGATCGCCGGAAATGATGCGGATGTGGATATCCTTCTTCCCCCGGGAGCAAGCCCGCACACCTGGGAACCCAGGCCTTCGGATATAGTCAGCATATCCCGGGCCGATCTCTTCCTTTATGTCAGCCGGGAGATGGAACCCTGGGCCGACAACCTCCTTCAGGCGGTGGGGAAAAAGGATCTTCAGGTAGTGGAACTACTAAAAACCGCGGGAATCCAGGGTTCGGAGGACCGTCATGGTCTTGAGGGGAAAAACGGCGGGGATCACCACGCGGTGGATCCCCATTTCTGGCTGGATTTTTCCCTCGCCGCGAATGCTGTGACAACTATCGGAAAAACCATGGCTGTCCTCGATGACGCCAATGCCCCCGGATTCACTTCCAGGGCCGAGGAATACTCGCGGCAGCTGATGGCGCTGGACCGCCGGTTTCAAACGGGGCTGGCCCATTGCCGAACCAGGATGTTCGTCACCGGTGGCCACAGCGCTTTCGGATATCTGGCTAAAAGGTACGGTCTCGTCCAGATCCCCCTTTACGGATTGAGCCCGGATTCCGAGCCCACCCCGGCCTATCTCGCCTCCGTGGTCAGGAAAATGAAGGAGAACAGGCTCGAGGTGGTCTTCTTCGAGGAGATGATCAATCCGCGCCTGGCCAGGGTCCTTGCCTTAGAAGCAGGGGCATCGACCATGATCCTGGTCCCCGCGGGCAACATCACCGCCCAGCGGGAAAAAGAGGGGACTACTTTCATCGGGATCATGGAAGAAAACCTTTCAACCCTCCGGGAGGGCCTTTCCTGTGAATGACCCGGAGATCCTTTTCGACCTGGACAAGATCAGCTTTCATTATGGAAGGGATCAGATCCTTGACGGGGTGACCTTCCAGGTCAAAAAGGGGGATTTTCTGGCGCTTCTGGGACCCAACGGTTCCGGAAAATCCACCCTCATACGGATCATCCTCGGGCTGTTAAAACCCGATCACGGGATCGTCCGGATCATGGGAAAGGGCATCGAGGAGTTCGACTCCTGGGACAGGATCGGCTACGTTCCCCAGAAAATGACCAACCTGGACCCTCTCTTTCCTGCCTCCGTCAGGGAGGTGGTGGCCATGGGGATGCTTCCCCACAGGAAATGGCCCCGGTTTTTCCGTCCGCGGGATGAAGCGATCATCGACGAAGCCCTCGATCTCATGGAGATGGGGGGGTACAAGAACCGGAGAATATGGGCCCTCTCGGGAGGGCAGCAACAGAGGGTCTTCATCGCGAGGGCCCTCGCGTCGCAACCGGAGATCCTTCTTCTCGATGAACCAACGGCTGGAGTGGACGGCGCCACCCAGGGGCGTTTTTATGACATGCTGGATCGTCTCAACCGGGAAAAAGGGGTTTCCCTCGTGCTTGTGACCCACGACATAGGGGTGGTTACAAAACACGTGAACAAGGTCGCCTGCTTAAACCAGAAGCTCATCTTCCACGGGACCCACGAAGAGTTCTGCAAATCCGAGCACCCCTTGACGCTTTTCGGACCGGAAAGCCATGTGATATGCCACAGGCACTGAAAGGTCCCCGTGGTGGGTCAGGGCGTAGGTGCGTAAGGGAGTGGAGATAATGGAAAACAAAATCCTGAATTCCGAATTCCCCGACGGATCCACGCAATTCCCCTGGAAACCGGAATCCCCACAATCTCGAATCGGGGATCTGGAATTTGAAATCCGGAATCTGGAATTGGGTTGAAATGGAAATCCTTCAGTTTTCATTCATGCAGCGGGCCATCGCCGCCGGTCTGCTCATCTCCCTGACCTGCAGCGTCCTGGGGGTTTTCCTGGTCTTGAGACGGGATGCCATGCTCGGCCACGGGCTTGCCCACGTCACTTTCGGGGGAGTCGCCCTCGGACTCCTGCTGAGCGTCTCCCCCCTCTGGACGGCCCTTGCCGTTTCCATCGTCGCGGCGATCATGCTCCTGAAGCTCCGGCAGACGGCGGGCCTCCACGGGGATACGGCCATCGGCATCGTGTCCTCCGTCGGATTTGCTCTGGGCATCGTCATCGCCAGTGTTTCAGGCCGTTTTTCCGTAGAGCTTTTTTCATATCTTTTCGGCAACATCCTTGCCATAAGCCCCGAAGAGGTCTGGGTCTCTTCTTTCCTGGCCATTGCCGTTCTCCTGGCGGTTATCCTGAACTACCACGATCTTGTGTCCACCACATTCGATTCCGAACTTGCCCGGACTTCGGGAGTCCCCGTGGCCCGTCTCGACCTTCTTCTGGCGGTGCTCAGCGCCCTGACCGTCGTCCTGGCCATGAAAGTCGTGGGCCTTCTCCTGGTGGCAGCCCTCATGGTGATCCCCGCCGCAACGGCGCTCCAGATGGCTGTCAACTTCCGCATGGCCATCGTCTATTCCGGGATTTTCGGAATGATCTCGGTCCTCGCGGGCCTCGGAATGAGCTATCATCTGGATATCCCCCCGTCGGGGACCATCGTCCTTCTAGAGACAATGCTCTTTATCCTTGTCTGGACCGCGGTCCGGTTCAGGAAAACAGGGGGATGAGGGAACGCGACAGGACGATGGTGCGAGGGGACGATAGGGCGACTTGATGAATGGACGACTTGACGACACGACGATAGAGCCAGGATCGCAGGGGGAAAAGGGTTTCAGGTTTGTGGGTTGAGCCTCGGGAGTTTCATTGCACAGGTGCACTGGTGCACGGGTGCATGAGGATTGCGGATTGAGAATTGAGGACTGAGAAAACCGGTGCACCGGTGCACGGGTGCATGAGTATTGAGGATTGAGGATTGAGAAACGGGGTGCACCGGTGCACATGTGCACAAGTGCACTGAAGTTCTTCCCGTTGGACGTTGGACGTTCTTTTATGAACTTATTTTTCCGAAAGGATGGCGACAATGAAGGAGCATACCCTTGAAGTCATCGAAACCATCAGGAGAACGCCTATGTCCAGGAGCGTGCGCCTGAAAAAACCGGATGGTTTTTCCTATCTTCCGGGCCAGTGGGCCAGGATCACGGTAGCCGCGGAGGACGGCCCCCAGGGGAAACCCCTCTCCCTTTCCTCTTCGCCCACCGAACCATTCCTGGAATTCACCAAAAGGATCAGCCAGTCTTCATTCTCCCAGGCCATCGCGGGCCTGGAAAAGGGGGACCGGGTTCAACTCAAGGGGCCCGCCGGCAACCTGACCTACACGGGAGGCATTGAAAAGGTCACTTTCATCGCGGGAGGGATCGGGATCACTCCCCTCCGGAGTATCCTTAAATACCTGGCCGATAACAGGGTCGAAGGGAAGAAGGTGTTCCTCTACGGCAACCTGAGCGTGGAGGAGACAGCCTGGCACGAAGAGATCCAGGGCTGGGAGAAGGAAGACCCCGACCTCACCGTCGTCCATGTCCTGGAAAAACCGCCTGAGGGATGGGCCGGGTTTGCCGGTTTCATCAACAGCCGGATTATCGCTGAATCGGTGCCCGACCTGCTGGATCAGACCTATTACGTCTCGGGTCCTCCTCCCATGGTCAATGCCCTGGGCAAAGCCCTCGACGAACTTCGGATCCCCATGGAAAGAAGGATCACCGAGAAGCTGGAAGGGTATGAGGGGATGCTTTAAGAGCGATCCCGGATTGCAGATTACAGATTGTAGATTACAGATTCCAGATTGCAGGCAAAGGACGCCTTTGGTGCCTTTTGTTATCGCGATCGTAAATATCCGGTAATCGTGACCCGGTCTTTTCTGGAATCTGGAATCCTCTTTTAGAATCCCAGGGCCAGATTCACCCCGGCCAGATAGTAATTTCCTTCCTCGGCATAGGCCGCGCCGAGGTCCAGGAACCCGAGACCCAGCCCAAGATGGATCATGGTCGGAGCCCCGCTGAGGCTGGAATTTCGGCTGAGGCCTGCCCGCAGGGCGACGGCCCAAATATCGAATTCGGCTCCCAGGGACCACTCCCGGTAATCGGCCCCGTTTTCCAGAGAGGTTTCATTGACATCGAGATCGGCAGCGAGGGTCAGAACCGGCAGATTAAGGGCGGCTCCAATGCGGTATCTCGGGTCAAATTCAACCTCCCCGAGTTTGGGTCCGTTCACGTTCAGGGCAACGACCCCGATGTCAAACATCGGGAGAAGGTTCACGAAAGCTCCTAGGTCAAGGGCGGTGGCGCTTTCTTCCGATTTGTCCCCTTCGGTGAAATCCCCGATCTCCATTTCCGGATCATCAAACAGCCACCGCTCATTCCGGTAAAGAGTCGCATCGATGGGACGGAGGTTTGCCCCGAAAACCATGTCTCCAAAGCTTTTGGCGCCGGTGAAGATAAGCTGCTGGGCGTCGACCGCGTTATATTGGAGAGTATTGAAGCCGTCATCGGGAAGGTCCGCCAGATCCGTGCTGATATTTGCCGGCATGGCAATACCGTAGATCATCCGGGAATAGGTGACCCCGGCCGAGATGCCGAAGATTCCGAACCCTGCGCCGATCGATCCGCCTGCCTGAAGGTCAAGGGAGCCCCCCTCGCTCAACCTGTCGAGAACCTGGATAGCATCCGGGTTCGCCGGTCCCAGGTCGTTGAGGTCATCGACAAGATCCCTTAAACCAATGTGGTCCTCCATTCGAAGAATAACCTCGGGCAGAACCACCCCTATTGTAGAGTTTTTACCCAGGAGGGCCGGGTTTTGCCCGACAGCCCCGATACCCTCGCCGGCGGCCACAAAAGCCCCTCCCATTCCCAGAGCCCGGACATCGGTGATGGGAAAGGACTGGGCCAGAGCTCCGGAAACGGTCGACAACGACAACCCCAGCAGAATTCCGAATAAAAAGAGACGTTTCATGATTTAACCTCCACCCGTTTTTCGATCTTAGAACCCGGTCTGAAAACTGAAGGAAACCGGGAACACAACACCCGTTCGCTTTTCAATGCAAAAAACCTGCCTGGGAAAAGGCTCTGAAAACAGCCTTTTCCCCCATCCAAAGGAAAATTTTAGGCAGAAGGTGACTAAAAAGGGCAGGGAGGGGTAGAGGGTAGGGGGGTGCACTGGTGCAGAAGGATTGGGAATTGAGGATTGAGAATTGAGGATTGAGAATTGAGGATTCAGTGCACCAGTACACATGTGCACCAGTGCACTGAAGTCCTTCCCGTTGGACGTTGGACGTTAGACGTTGGACGCTTCCCGTTGGACGTTAGACGTTGGACGTTGGACGTTCTTTTATGATTTCCCGCCGTTTTCCTTGCCGAACCCCACGACGATGTACGAACCGCTCTTCTCGTCCTGCCTGAGGCGGATCAGGCTATGCCTCTGGGCATCTTCGAGCAGGTCGCTGAAGGTGCGGTATCCGTATCCAGACTCGGAGAAGGAAGGCTTTTTTCGTTTCATGGTCTCCTTGACCATGGAAGACCAAAGGATCTCCTTGTTCTCACGGACCAAAGCGGTGAGGCTGTCAACGAGAAGCTGGAAGACCTCCTTCCTTTGCTTGGGGAGGGATTCCGCCAGCTTGGGAGGGATCCCGGAAGGGTTCTCAAGATCCTCGTAATAGATGAATTCATCGCAGTTCTGGGTCAGGAGGGAGGAGGCCGAATCCCTGAGGCTGAGCCCGATTATCCGCTTTCCGTTTTCCTTCAGCTTGGAGACAAGGGGTGAAAAATCGGAATCTCCGGATATGATCACGAAGGTGTCGATGTGCTCCTTGGCCCAGGAAAGGTCCATCGCGTCCACCACCAGCCTGATGTCCGCGGAGTTCTTTCCCGCCATCTGCCGTTTGGGGATCTCGATGAGCTCCAGGCCGGCCTCGTGCAGGGTGTGTTTGTAATCCGCGTAGCGGACCCAGTCGGCATAGGCCTTTTTGACGACGATTTTCCCCTTTTCCACGAGGCGCTCCAGCACAAGGTCAATGCTGAATTTTTTTACCTTCTTGTCCTTCCCCTTGAAGCCGAGGGCAATATTCTCGAAATCCAGGAATACCGCCAGGGTACTGTCTTCATTTTCACGCTGCATCTCGTTGGTTCTCCATTTCTTTCTTAAGGTTTTTCCCTTTCGGAATGTTGAAATACTACACCCTTTGGTATCCCGGGCAAAGGGGAAAGAAACCCCTACCCATACGGTGCGTCCCGGATATAATTCTGAGTTGACTCCGTAGTTTTTCATGGATAGAATTCCGTTACAACCAGGTGCAAAAGCGCCCGGTTTTTCTTCCTTTAAAGATCTTCCCCGATATTGTCGTTTAAAAAGGTTTCGTTTATTCGCGGGCAGGTTTCGTCACGAAGCCTGTCCGTTTTGAACCCGGCATGAACGGGTAAAGAACAGGAGGAAGGGTCATGAGGTTGGGAATGGTTCTGTTTGTCACAGTGTGCATGGTTTTGTTCGGTGTGGCCGCACCTTCTTACGCGGAGATGGCTCCTCAGAAGGTGGTGGACTATGCCAACGCAAAGCTCGCTGGGCTGGGGCATATTACCCTCCTCATCGAGGCTGTCCAGGCTGAGAACGCCAAGGGAAAAACCCTTGAGGAAATCCAGGCCCTGGACGAGAAGTGGAAGGCTGAAAAAGGGGTCGCCGAATTCATGAAACCTTTCATGGAGGGTGCCTGTGCTGAGAGCCTGCAGACCATCACGGCGGCGGACGAGGCCATCTTCGAGATATTCATGATGGACAACCAGGGCGCCAATGTTTGCCAGACCGACAAGACCGGCGACTACTGGCAGGGAGATGAAGCCAAGTTCAAGGAGTCCTTTGCCGACGGCAAAGGGATGGTGTTCGTGGATGAGGTCGAGTATGACGACGGGTTAAAAGCCAACATCTGCCAGGTCTCCGTTCCCGTCATGGACGGCGGCCAGGCTATCGGCGCCATGACCATCGGCGTTCTTGTTGACAAGGTCAAATAGAAAGACCATCAGGAAAACAGCAGATCAAAGGCCCGCCCTCTTGGCGGGCCTTTTCTTTTTCCGCTATAATTTCCGCGTATCGGACCGGGAAGCGCGGCAAGGCCCCAGATCGGTTTTCCGCCTCCCGGAAAAAATCTGATCCGAGGAGGGTGCCATGTCCAAAGTCATCATTTACGGGAAGATGAGCTGACCCTACACCCGCAAGGCCCGGGAGGCCTTTGAAAAGGAGGGTCACGAAATTGATTACCGCGATGTGGAGGAAAATCCCGAGCTGGTCCGCGAAATGACGGAATACTCCAGGGGACGCAGGCGGGTTCCTGTCATCATCGAGGGGCGGAAGACCACCGTCGGCTACGGGGGAACGTGAGGGGTGTGAATGTTCCCGGCGGAGCCGGGAAAGGCCGAACTGACGAACCAGCGAACGGGAAAACGACTGGACGACCACACGACGGAACGACAGAAAAAGAACGACTTGACGACCCAGCGACGGTACGAGGAAAAAAACTCAGAGAGCCGGCGGAAGAATTTAAGTGCTCTCCTGGTTTTTCTTTGTTCCTTCGTTCAGCCCTTTGATCGTTCAGTTGTTTAAGTTGTCTGGTCGCTTCGTCGCTTGGTCGTTCAGTCCTTCAGTCGTTTAGTCGTTCCTTCGTCCAGTCTTTCCGTCGTCTGGTCGATCCTTACATCATGTCCACGAAAGGATCGCGGTCCCGACAACCACAAGGACCAGACCCCAGAGCCGCAGACCTCGGTCAGAAACCGCGACCCAAACCCTGAGCAGCGCATCCACCCTCTCCTCCTGACCCAGGAGGAAGAATGCCCCCAGGGCCGCGAAGGCCAGTCCGAGGATCAGGAGGAACCAGACGACACCGCTCCAGAAGGAGGAGACGGCAAGAAGCACTCCGAATATCCCTCCAGCCAGTCCCCAGAGCCGGTAGTTGCCGGTTTCGATGAAGTTTTGATTGAATTTCCGGAATTGCTCCGTGTTAAGGATAAGGAAAACCCCAACCCCGATGAACATGAGGGCCACTAGATAAAGATACCAGACCATAGGCTGCCTCCTCGATACCCCGAATAATAGCCAAAAACGCCTCTTTCAACAAGTCTTTGAGATTCCCTGGGCTCCCGTGCGGATTCACCTTTTTGGGGGAAAAACGAGGTCTACGACGGTGGCGCCCCAGCTCCCGGCTTCCATGGGTGCGTCCGAAAAGGAAGCAACGTTTTCGTGTTTTTCAAGAAGCGCCCTGACAGCCGACCTCTGGACCCCTTTTCCTTTCCCGTGAATGATCCTTATCCGGCAGATCCCCTGCCCGCGGCAGGCCTCGATATACTCCCGGACCACATCGAGAACATCCTCCGGGCGGAAAGTGTGGAGGTCCAGGATCCCGTTGATGGGAATGGTGACGTGGTCATCCGACACGGTATTTCTCCGGCTCCCCCGTTGATGCCGGGAGAACGGTGACAACCCTCGGGCCTCCCGGCCCCCCTTCAATCCGGACACTCGAGGGTTCCTCCTTTTTTCTGCCCTTGCCGTACCGGAGGACCAGGGCGGCGGCCAGATCTTCCTCTTCAGGTAAAGCCCCTTTTTCCAGAAGAGCCAGGGGTCCTGTCTCGGCGATATTTTTCAGGAAAAGGTCCCCCTCTCTTCCCAGTTCCCGAAGACGTTCATTCTCCTGGTGGTTCCTCCCCACGATGACCTTGCTCCCCGCCGGCAACCTGAAGTGACGGCCGATCCTCAACCTTTCCACATCCAGCGGCGAAAAACCCGGGGCGGCAAAGAGAAGTTCACTGAGCCGGGCGGAAAATCCGGGGTCTGTCAGAAGACATCCCCCGGCGGGCGTTGGATATTCGTGGATCCCCCATTTTTCGGCGAGCTCCATCTGCCGACTCCGGCCGCGGCCCTGGATGTCAAGGAGGTCCTCCCGCTTTACCAGTCCCTCCCTTTCCGGGTCCGTTTCGGGAAGGAGCTTTGCCGAAAGGGGCCTGAGGATGAGGCCGGAATATCCGGAAGCCTTTTCCACCAGCCTAAGGGCGTTCCGGTTCTGGGACATGGGCCTTTGTCCGAGCACCTCCCCCGAAAACATGAAATCCGCCCCCGTTTCCTCCAGAAGATCGCCGCAAAAGCGAAACATCATGGCATGGCAATCGACACAGGGGTTCATGTTCCTGCCGTAACCGTACCGGGGTGACTTGACCATTTCCAGGTGCTCAAGGGTAATATCCAGGACTCTGTGAGAGATCCCCAGCGCTCCAGCGGCTATCTTCCCCCTCTGGGAACCGAAAAATGGTGTCTGGAAAGTAACCCCTTCCACCTCGATCCCCTGTTCCTGCAGGACCCGGACGGCCAACTGGCTGTCGAGGCCGCCGGAGAAAAGGCCCAGGGCGCGTACCCGGCCTCTGGCCGTTCCCGTTGGAGATGTTCCTTCATGGGGATTTTCGGTCATGGTGTCCTTTCGAGTCCAGAGTAAAAAGAACGTCTAACGTCTAACGTCTAACGTCTAACGTCTAACGTCTAACGAAAAATCAGTCCAGGGACC
>Ga0272444_10003684_pt1 | contig 13717 bp, 11 predicted proteins | sample SSMForm13_FD_201033 | JGI IMG/M metagenome (GOLD analysis project Ga0272444, IMG submission 201033) | Marine sediment archaeal communities from Little Sippewissett salt marsh, Falmouth, MA, United States - SSM-Form-13 | ecosystem: Environmental > Aquatic > Marine > Wetlands > Sediment ...
CTTCCACCTTCTTGCAGACCGCATCGGTTCGCTGCAGGGAGGCCGCATCGGGGAGCTGGATATTGACCATCAGATATCCCATATCCTCCTCCGGCATGAACCCCCCCGGGATGCGCCCGCCCAAGAACCCCATGGCCACCACGAGGATCAGGACAAACAGGATGCCGATGACGATCTTTCGTGTCACCAGACGGGTGAACGCCACATACCCGTTGGTGGACGTCTCAAACACCTTGTTGAACAGCCTGAAGAACGCACCGAGCGGCCCCCGGGCCGGTTTTCTCTTCTTCAGCAGAAGGGCACAGAGCGCCGGACTCAGGCTCAGTGCATTGATGGATGAAAAAAGGACCGACACGGCCACCGTGATGGCGAACTGCTGGTACAGGCTCCCGGTAATCCCCCCCATCACAGCCACCGGAATAAACACGGCCACCAAAACCAGTGTCGTGGCGATCACCGGGGCGGTCACCTCATCCATGGCCTTGATGGTGGCCGCCTTCGGTTCCATCCCGTTTTCGATATTGACCTGGACCGCCTCCACCACCACGATGGCGTCATCCACCACGATGCCGATGGCCAATACCAGTCCCAACAGGGAGAGGACATTGATGGTAAAGCCGATAAGGGGAAACACGATAAACGCCCCGATCAGGGAGACGGGAATGGCAATGGTAGGGATGAGGGCCGCCCGCCAGTCCTGAATAAACAGAAACACCACCAGGATAACCAGTCCCAGGGCGATGAAGAGGGTTTCAACGATTTCGTCGATGCCGGCGGTAATGGCCAGGGTGGTATCGAGGGAGATGTCATATCGAAGCCCCTGGGGAAAGGTCTTTGAGAGTTCCTCCATGGTCTTTTTGACGTTCTCCGCCAATTCCACGGCATTGGAACCTGGGGCCTGGTACACGCCGATCATGGCGCACGGGCTGTCATTGAGCCGGGTAAAAGCATTGTAGGTCTCCACCCCCAGTTCGACCCGCGCCACGTGTTTGATCTTCACCTGGGCCCCGCTCTCGGTGGTCCGGACAACGACTTCCCCGAACTCCTTTTCAGACTGCAGTCGCTCGGGGAGCCGGACCGTATAGGTAAACTCCGTGCCCGGCGGGGACGGCTCGGCCCCGAATTTACCCCCGGGGACAATGACACTCTGCTCCCGAAGCGCGTCCACGATTTCAGGGACCGTGATGCCCATCTGAGCCAGTTTGTCGGGTTGAATCCAGATGCGCATGGAATAGTCGCTGGCCCCGATCACATTCACCCGGCCGATCCCCTTGATCCGTGCCAGGATGTCCTTGATGTTGATCAGCGCATAGTTACCCAGGAAATGCTGATCATACCGGTTGTCCTGGGACGTAACCGCAATCAGCATGAGGATGTTGGGAAGCGATTTCTCAGTGGTCACGCCATATCGCTTGACCTCTTCGGGGAGTTTCGCCGTGGCCGCGGCCACCCGGTTCTGGGTGAACACCGTATTCATATCCGGATCGGTGCCCACATCAAAGGAGGTCTGGATGGTCATGGTGCCGTCATTGGCATTGGTGGACTTCATATAGATCATGTTGTCCACCCCATTGATCTGCTGCTCCAGCGGGGTGGCCACAGACTGCTCCACGCTGATGGCGTCGGCCCCGGTATAGCTTGCCCGCACTTCCACGATAGGAGGCGTAATGTTGGGGTATTGCTCGATTGGAAGGCCGCCTAAAAACACAACGCCCACAATGACCGTGACAATGGCAATAACCATGGCCACAATGGGACGCCGGACGAAAAAATTCCCCTTGGCTGCTGCTTCTGGCATTATTTCTTCTAAGGATTCTTTCTTGATGCTAGAACTTTTGGGTTTGTCGTGACTGTTGGACGCCCGGGTCGGCTGCATTCATGGGGCCTGTTGGGTTGTCGGTTCGGCCTGTTGTCCGGATTCGGGCACACGCTTGGAGGCCGTCTTCCCCTTTGAAAGGGGGACATCAACAACTTCAGCCTCAACAACCGTGCCGTCCCTCACCTTTTGCAGGCCTTCGTATACAACCTTTTCCCCCGGTTTCAGGCCTTCCCGAATCAGCCAGAACGATTCGATCTTGGGGCCCACCGTCACTTCGCGTAGCGCCACCTTGTTTCCCGCATCCACCACATAGATGCTGAATTCCCCCTGCAACTCCATGACGCACCGCTGGGGGATCAGGATACCGTTCTTCGCCACCTCCACCACGCCCCGCACCCTGGCGAACTGCCCGGGGCGGAGGAGTTCTTCCGGATTGGGAAACGAGGCCTGAATCAGGAGGGCCCCGGTGCTGGGATCCACCTCCCGGTTCACAAAGTCGGCCTTTCCCTTCTGATTATAGACCGACCCGTCCGAGAGGATCAGCTCAAGGTCGGCCTTTTCCTCTTTTTCGAGTCTTTCGGGGTTGCCCTCGGAAAGGATATGCCGCATGAACCTCAGATACTGGGTTTCTGTAATAAAAAACTGCACCAGCACCGTATCGATCCGGGAGACCGCGTTCAGGATAATCGGATTCGGGGAACGGCCCACAAAATCTCCCACCTTGGCCTTGGTCTTGCCGATGATTCCATTAATGCGTGAATAGATTTTGGTATATCCCAGCTGGATCTTTGCGGCCTTCAAATTGGCCCTGGCCGCCTTAAGGGATGAGATGGCCACCTCATATTTGGCCTCGGCCGAATCCAGATCACTCTGACTCACCGCCTTTTCCTTGGCCAGGGGTTTAATGCGATTCAAATAGGTCTCCGACTCCGTCAAGACGGTCTTGGCGCCGGCCACGCCGCTCATCTTGGCGGCCACATCGGCCTCGAACTGCTGGCTCTCAAGGGTGTATAGGAGGTCTCCCTTTTTGACCTGCGAACCTTCCTCAAAATGGATGCCCTCCAGGTAACCTTCCACCCGCGCGGCGATGGCGATATCCTTGAAGCCGTAAATCTGCCCCACGAATTCCTGGTAGATGGGGACATCGCGCGCCTCCGTCTGATACACGCTCACCGTGGGCGGGGGCATGGGGGGCTCGGCCGCCTCTTCCTTTGTGCACCCATGCATCACCAGGATGCATATGCACCATAGCATCAGGGATATCTTTTTCATCTGTATCTTCTTTTCACACAGGATGGGACGGCCGACCGGTCTTGCTCCCCGTGCGAGAAAGGGAAACAGTCCCCTTGCGCAAAGGAACCCGCCCGCCGCCATACAAAGACAAAAAGCACATTTTCCGCTTTTCTGTTCCCTATTACCGCAATATTTGCTATTTTGCCAGAAAAATTTGCAGCGCCTATCGCCAAAACGCATTGACAATGCACCGATTCAAGTGAACCCCTCCAAGGATTGACAACCTGCGGCAACCGATAAGGAGAGCATCCATGATCATTCGTTGCTATGGAGCGAGAGGATCGATTCCTGTCTCAGGAGAGATGTACAACACCTACGGCGGAGACACCACCTGCCTCGAGATACGAACCAAAAACGACGAGATCATAATTGTGGACGCCGGGTCGGGGATCCGGCGGCTGGGCAACGCGCTCATGGACGAGGGGAGATTAGACTATCATCTCCTGTTTACCCATACGCATCTGGATCATATTATGGGGTTTCCCTTTTTCAGACCGATCTATGACAAAAGGGCCACGATACATCTGATGGGATGCCCCGCGACCCAGGGCAATATCCAGAAGCTCCTGTCAAGGGCCATGAGCGCACCGCTGTTTCCCATACCCTTCGACGCCCTCCAGGCCACCATTGTGTACGAGGGCGAATGTCGGCTCAGCACCCGGATCGATTCCATCGAGATCATCCCCATCAACCTGAGCCATCCCAATCTCGGCATGGGATACAAGTTCCTTGAGGACGGAAAATCCTTTGTATTCCTCACGGATAATGAACTCGGATTGAGGCATCGCAACGGCCGGAATTTTGAAGATTATGTCGCCTTCTCAAGGGATGCGGACCTGTTGATCCACGATTCGGAATATACCTCCGATGAGTACCGGGTCACCAAGGGCTGGGGGCATTCCACCTACCTGGACGCCCTGCGTCTGGCCCGGGAGGCCCGGGTCAGGGCCTTCGGCCTGTTTCATCATAACCAGAACCGGACCGATGCCCAACTGGACGCCATTGCTCAGGCGTGCCGCACCCTCAACGAAACCCATCACATGGACATGACCTGCTTTGGCCTCACCCAGACCACCACATTGACCCTCTGACACGCCTCGGACACGACGCGAGCACCGGGCCAGGTGTCTTCTCTGAAAGGTGATCATCTTGCCCGATATGGTGTGGTCAAGTTGAGTCACGTTAAAATGCTATGAAATTGAACTTGACAACCAAATTCTTCCTGAACCTCCTGATTGCAATCGGCACTGTGCTCATCACCATGGTGTTTCTCATTCAGTACAGTTTGGCCGTGGTCTTTTGGACTGCGTCAATACCATTGAAGCAGAACATCTTCAAACACTGGCCGAATCCCTTGAAAACGCTCATGGAGAAAAGAGAGGCTGGGGGGTTCTGCATGATGACCCCAGGATTTTTGACCGCCTCCTGAGGGATTCCGTGCCGGGAAATCCGCACCTCGATAGAGTACTGGGTCTTCCTGAGCCCGGAGGCCAACATGGAGGCCCGGGGGAATCACCTTTGGGCCGAGAAATACGATGGTGAGTTAACGGATATTTTCGAGTTACAGGACGACATCACGCAACAGATTGTGGCATCAATCCTTCGTCGCATTCCGTTACATGGCGTGGGGAATTAGATATAGGCCGATCACCCCTATCCTTTCATTTTGTAAGGGCCGTATTCGGTAATCCATTATTGACTCGGCATGGCGTCAAACGATGCTTCCACGGTTGTCCACGCCTTACCCATTGGTGAATGTCTTCAATTAACAGGTACAGGCACGGGACGAGAATTAAGGTGATGACCGTGGCAAAGAGGATACCGAAACCGAGCGATAACGCCATGGGGATCATGAACCGCGCCTGGCGGGAGGTCTCAAAGATCATGGGCGCAAGACCCCCGAAGGTGGTCAGCGTGGTGAGGATGATGGGCCGGAAACGGCGCAAACCCGCCATGCGGATCGCTTCGGAGGGGCTTTCGCCTTCACGTCGTCTTCGATTGGCGTAATCGATGAGCACCAGCGAGTCGTTGACCACTATCCCGGAGAGGGCCACCATTCCCATCATGCTCATGAGGCTCAGGTTATAGCCCATCAAGAGATGCCCCACGATGGCGCCGAAAACGCCAAAGGGGATGGCCAGCATGACGATCAGCGGCTGACTGTAGCTGCGAAAGGGGATGGCCAGCAGGAAGTACATGGCCAGCATGGCCAGGAAAAACCCGTCCAGGAGGCTCTGCATGCTCTCTTTCATGTCCGCCTGCTTACCCTGGTAGCCGTAGGAGAGACCGGGGTAATCGCGGACCAACTCGGGCAGAACGGTGCGGTTGAGGGCGGCCTGTACCCGGCTCGTCTCGCCGATGGGCTCCACGTTGGCGCTCACCGTCACCGTGCGTCGGGCGTCCCGGCGTTCGATGGTGGTGTAGGCCCGGCCCCGCCGCACGTCCGCGATCTCCAGCAGCGGCACAAAGGTGCCGGCGGGGGTACGGATCATCAGGTTCTCCACGTGAAATTCACTGATGCGTTCATTCTCGGGCAGCCGCACCCGGACCGTCACCTCGTTGCGGCCCCGCTGCTGTCTGAGGGCCTCTGCCCCGGAAAAGGCGTTTCTCACCTGGCGGGCCACCTCGGCGGAGGTGAGCCCCAGGCTCTGTCCCTCAGGCTTGATGGAGAAATCGAGCTGCTGCTTGCCCGGGGTGTAGCCGTCGTCAATATCCTTGACGTTTGAGAATTCGGCGAGACCCCTGGCTAGGGCCGCGCTGGCCTGATCCAGCACCTGAATATCCCAATGGGAGAGCTCCACGGTCAGTGCGGCGCCTGAGCCCGGCCCCCCGCGGTCGGCCTGGAACCGCAGCGATTCCAGGCCGACGATAGGCCCAAGCTTTTCCCGCCACACTCGGGTCACCTCACCGGTACTCAAGGGGCGTATCCCGGCGTCGGTGAGGTAAGCCTGCACGTCCACCTGGTTTTCATCGATTTTTGAGAAAATCCCTTTGAGAAGTTGATCACCGCCATTTTCGGAGGCCACCGTTTCCATGGCTTCGGACAGTCTATCTCGAACGGCCTTGACTTTGGCCATGGGACTACCCACCGGGAGGACCGCGGTGACCACTGCCTCGTCGGACTCGGTCCGCGGCATCAGGATCATGCCGATACGGCCGCTCTGGGCATAGGCGACCACCACAATCAGCGCCGCCAGGCCGAGGGCAACGGTCAGGGTCCGCCAGCGGATGCACCATTGCAGAAACGGGCCGTAAACCCTCTCGGTGAAACGGGTCACAGCCCTGGTGAACCCCTGCTGCCAGCGGTACAGGCGCCCCACGAAACCATGGTCCAAACCATTGGATAAAGGCGTGGATGGGCGATCTTTGGCGTGGGCCAGATGGCCCGGAAGGATCAGCAGGGATTCGACCCAGGAGAGGAGGAAAACCGTGATCACCACCATGGGAATGACCTTCCAGATCTTTCCCATGACCCCCGGCACAAAGGCAAGGGGCAAAAAGGCCACCACATTGGTCAGAATCGCAAAGGTGATGGGCACGGCCACGTCCCGGGCCCCCAGGATGGCGGCTTTGACGAAACCCATTCCCTGCTGGCGGTACTCATAAATGTTTTCACCGGCAACAATGGCGTCGTCCACCACGATCCCCAGGGCGATGATAAAGGCAAACATGGAGATCATGTTGATGGAAGCCCCCATGGCCGGCAGAAAGAGCAGGCTCCCCAGAAATGCGGTGGGGATGCCCATGGTGACCCAGAAAGCCAGTCTGAACTCCAGAAACAGCCCCAGTACCACTAGCACCAGCACCAATCCCATGAAGGCGTTCTTCAGCAGCAGTTCCAGGCGCTGTTGGTAGACGTCGGACATGTCGCGTCTGATGTGCCACCGGATACCCGAGGGCAGATCGCGCTCGATTTGCTTCATGGACCAACGTACAGCCCCCGCGACCCCCATGGGGGTCTGGTCCCCCACCCGGTAAACATCGATGCCGATGCAGCGGCGCCCGTTGTAGGCGGCGGACCGGTCGCTGTCCTCGAAATCCTCCCGCACCGCTGCGATGTCTTCTAGGTAAACCACACTGCCGTCGGCGGTGGTCACGATGGGAATCCGGGCGAACTCCTCGGCCCAGTCGCGGCGGTCTTTTACCCGCAGCAGGAGATCCCCGCCTGTCGTATCCACCGACCCGCCGGGAATTTCGGCGGAGGCGCTGTCGATGGTCTGGGCGATCCCGGTGAGGGTCAGGTTATAGGCCCGTAAGCGCTCCTGGGGCACTTCAACCAGGATCTCGTAGTCACGGGCCCCGGCCAGATCGACCTGGGTGATATGGGAACTCTGCAAAAGCCTGTCACGCACCTGATCCGCCGTCTTGCGCAGGGCCATTTCCGGCACATCCCCGTAGAGGTCGATGGCCAGCACCTCCCTTCGGTGGGTGACCAGGGAGACCTCCGGCTCTTCGGCATCCTCTGCAAACGTGGTGATCCGATCGATCTCCTGCTGGATCTCCTGATAGATTTTCTGTTGGTCGGCACCTTCCGAAAGCTCCGCCATGACCGTCCCGTTCCCCTCTCTGGCGGTAGCGGTCAGCTCCTTGACGCCGTCAATGGCCCGGATGGCTTCCTCCACGGCCAGGATGATCCCCTGCTCCACCTCCTCGGGACCGGCCCCTGTATAGTCGATACTGACCGTCACCATATCCAGATCGAATTCGGGAAAGACCTCCTGCTTGATGCGGGTGGTCATGAAGAGCCCCCCCAGCAACAGGAAGATCATCAAGAGGTTCGGTGTGACCCGGTTGTTTACCATCCAGGAGATGGGGCCACGATCTTCTGAAAAACCATTGCGTTTCATGACGGGTCCCCGTGAGAACGCGTTCTTCTTGTTGCAGTTTTAAGGGCGTTGCCATCCGTGGTGCGTAGCGGCATCCCTTCCACGGGTGCGGCCAGATCGGAGACAATGAGCCGTTCCCCCGGTGCGATGCCGTCTGTGACCAGGACCTCGTCGGTCCCCCTGAAAGCAATTTCCACCGGGCGGATGGCAAGTCTCCCTTGGGAGTCCATGACCCAGAGGCTTTTGCCGTTACGGATGAATTCTCGTTCGATGGCCGCGGCCGACGTCACGGTTTTTCCTTGGATCTCCACCCGAACATATGCGCCGATCAGCATAGGAGGTTTGCCCTCATTGTCCGGCTCAAGGCTCAGGGGATCTTCCACCCGGACCAGCAGCCGCGCCATGCGTCCCTGCTCCTCAAGATCCGCTTCCAACCGGATCACCCGGCCTTCCCTGTTGCGCCCCCGGCCCCAGGCGGCCGGGTCATGGATTCGGACCAAGGCCCCTTTGTCTTTCTCGGATCGGGGAATCCGGATCCAACGCAGTTGGCTTACGGGCACCGATACTTCCACCCAGTAGACATCGGTGCCGATCAGGGTGGCCAGTGTGGTGGCTTCGTTGGCCCGGGTGCCGATGTTGACCGCACGCGAATGTACCATCGCGTTGAAGGGTGCTTTGATCCGGGTGCGCGCAAGATCGACCCGGGCCTGCTCCAGCTTGGCCTGGGCCGCCTCGAGGGTGGCCTTCAGGTTCATCAACTGGGGCCTGCGCAGGATCAGGCCTTTTTCCGCATCACTCACCGTTTCGCCCAACAGCTTGAACTCCTTTTGGGCCACAAGCTGGTTGCCCTGCTCAAGCTGCAGGTCCGCTTTGGCCTTGGCAACATCAGTGGTAAGATGCCGTACGGTCAGGCGGTAGTCGGTGGGATCGATTTTGAGCAGTGTCGTGCCTTTGCGGAAATGGCCGCCGGGAACCAGGTTGCGGTTCATCTCGATGATCTCGCCGCTGACCTGAGGCTTCAGATCAATGCTGCGTGCCGCCACAACGGTTCCCATGCCGGATAGAATGGTCATCTGGGGGCCGTATGCCACTTCTCTCACTTCCACCAGGGTTGTGTTGCGCCCGCGGGGGCGCGGTTTTGCCTGGGGTCCGGTCTGCATGAGCCAGAGGGCAACGGTCGCACCCACGGCCAATACCGCCACAGGCAGCAGGATACGGAGAATACCCCTTCGGCGGGGGCCCATTTTGGTGCAGGCGTTGGAGATCTCGATATTTGAAATCTCCATATTGGGATTGTTGTTGTGATCGGATATTAAGATTTCTTGTCTTGACGGCATATGTTTCACCCGTAGCCTTTCCGACTTACCCCGAGATTTTTTTGTCATGGGAAATGGCATTCTTATCTGCTGTTCTCGAAGCATCGGGTTGATTCGGCTCAGCAGGTGTCAGCACCCAGCCCCCGCCGAGGGACCGGCACAGATCGATCCGGTCCTCCACCAGGTCCAGTTTGGCGGTCAACAGGCTGATCTCCAGTTCCTGCTGGGAGAGCAACGCGTCCAGCACCCGCTGGTAATCCACGGTTCCCTGAACGTATCGGTCCCGCACCCGTTCTACCACCTGTCCCGCCAGCCTCAACTGCTTGTGAAGGCTGACCATGAAGTCCCGCTGGCGCTGTTCCCGAACCAGGGCGTCCTCCACCTCGACCAGGGCATCGAGAATCGTCTGGGAGTAGTTGTTCAGCGCTTCGGACGCAACCGCCCGGGTCCGGTCCACCTCGGCCTTGCGCAATCCCCCATCCAAAATGGGGGCCACCAGGTTGGCGGCAAGGTTTGCCAGCCAGTTGTCGAATAGATCCCGGACATGCCCGCCCGAGGTATCCAAACCGGCGGTGAGACTCAACCGGGGGAAGCGGTCGGCAATGGCCGCCGCAACGTCCTTGTCCGCGGCCATCACATTGTAGTAGGCGCTACGGATGTCCGGACGGCGTCGGATCAATTGGGCCGGAAGACCCGTCTCAGGCATTGGGGGCAGGTTCAGTAGTCTGGAAACCCGGGGCGCCACCGCCTGTTGTGGTGGATATCCCAAGAGGATGGCCAACTGGTGCTGCAAAACCTTGATCTGAGCCTCCACCTGGACCTTTTCCCCCCGGTTGGACTCCACCAACTGACGCTGCTGCAGCATATCCGCGATCCCCACCTGGCCGGTACGAAATTTCATTGTCACCAGTTCGAGAACCTGTTCATTGGTCTTGATCTGCTCATCCAGCATGTCCGACTGTCCGTGCTGCTCAACCAGTTGGTACCAGGTGACGGCCACCTGTGCTGAGAGGGTGAGGGCCGCGGTGCGCAGGTCTTCGGCGCCGGCCGCCGCATCAAATATGGCGGCATCGCGGATGGACCGGATGCGACCCCACAGATCCAGCTCATAGCTCGCGACCAGCCCCAGGGTATAGCTCCGGCCGTCGCCGGTTTGCCCCTCTTCACGGAAACGGGTTCCGGAGGCGCCCGCCTCTGCATCCAGGGCCGGATAGAGATCCGCGCCCGCCATTTCAGCCAGGGCTTGGAATTGACGGAGCCGGTCCCAGGCGGTCTTGAGGGTAAAGTTTCCTGCCAGGGCATGATCCATGAGCGTGTTTAGAATGGGGTCTTCAAAGGACAACCACCATTTGTCGGGCAAGGGCGAAACGCCCAATTGGGAGAACTGTTCCGGAACCGCAACCGGCGCTTTAATCTCGTGATTTGCCGTACTGCAACCCAATGCCCACATGGCCAGCATGGCCAACAGCAGGGTTCGGATCGACGGGAGTACAGCCGGCCTTTGGAAATCCTTAATCGTATTTTCGTATGGGTTTGCCATCTTATTCCACATGGGTAAAAGGTCGTTGACGGTGTGGACGGACACTAGTTCGGTTAATGCCCCTTCTCGGCAAATGTTAACGTCATCCATAGTTCCAATGGTTCGCTCCGACGGCTTTCGGATTTTCCCGCTTTTCGACCTTCTGCGCCCCCTCTCATGCCGCCACTCATTCCGCGTCCCCCACGCCCTTCGGGGCGCTCTTCGCCACGAGCGGTTTGGGTATCCATGGATCTCTCCTTATTTTCTTCACCATCACCGGTCTGAAAACCGACTCGAATTCCTCTTTTGCCCGGTCTTAACAGGCCAAAACGGCTTATGTCGTTTTGGATGATCGGCAACTTCAGTTCATATACGAGGCTTCTTTCCGTCTGGGTGATTTTTGCTTCCACATCATGCTTTTCTATTTCTTTGAACGGCATTGTTTTCTGCTCATATTCCCCCGGCCCCCATAACTGAATTTCAACCAGAGATTTTTCAAGCAAACCATCATCTCTGTTCTTAAGGTGTTCCTCTGTTCCTCTTCCTTCTTCCGGCGGCCTCCGAAGCATTGACATTCGCTTCTCGCGAGGAAGGCCCACCGGAAAATGGACACCTGTTTTTCGATTCTCCTTATCTGGTTGCTCAAACCACACGGTAAGGCCCTGTACCAGAATTAGTCTCTGGATTTTGGGATCGTTTGAAGCAAGTCTCATAAACAAATATCTTTCATCATGAAGGAAACTGACCACGGTCCTCGATTTTTCGTCATAGTATTGCAGAGCTCCCTGCCACTCCACATCCTTACCGTCTATGCTGATCTCACGATCCCTCGATGAACTGAGTGTCTTTACATCCTCCTCTTCGCAGGCTGCCAGAAACATGGTTGTAGAGAGGATGAACAGAAGTAAAGGAAGTGTGCCTAACTTAGTGCTTCTCATGAGATTCATTGTTCATCCTGGGGGCAATTTTAGTAGATCGCCATGCCTGTTCACAAAACATGAAAGCAAATCATGAGCCCTGCTCCAATACCCAATAACCCGGTGACAATTCCAAGGGGGAACAATAGGTCATCCAACAACCTTATGTCTTCATCCCAGTTTCTTTTCTTCATAACCATATGACCTCCCTGATCAGTAACATTCAGCCGCTTGCGGGGGGCTCTTCGGGGGATGTGTACCGCAACATAACCCAGCCGAATTCACCAGTTGGAAGTTTCACGTACAGCCAATCCGGAGCATACCCGTAAACACTCAATTTATCGCCCTCATGGACTTTGTGGATTACGGGAAAGCCCATACCCGGGCCTGATCGGGCGTTGAGGAGGGTTACGCTCACCGAGACCCTCCCGCCCCCTTTCTCAACCGAAGGCCTTACGGGCGATACCTCTTGTACGATCACGGTCTCGGCAGGAGGCTCCACCACCACGTATCCGCTCTGCACCCTGCGGTAATAGACCCCTGCGTACACGTAGTAAGTGATCCCGCTGATCACCACGGCCCTGTGGCCCACGGGGATATTCAGGACCACAGCCCCGACAGGCGGCCCAACGACTACGTATCCGGAGGGACCCCTTCTGTAGAAGGCCCCGCCGTGGAAGTAGAATCGGTCTCTCCCGACCCATACTGTCCTGTGGCCCTTAGGCAGTTTGACAACGACCTTTCCCTTTGGAATGTCCCTTGGGCGTTCTCGGTAGGCAAAAGCCGCATCGCCCATTGACATAAATACGGCTGAAAAAAGGCCTGCCCCGATCATGGCAGCCCGGACCATGTTTCTCTTTGGTCTCTGTTTCATATGCATTCTCCTTTATGTGATAGAGACAGCGGAACGTGTTTCATCAGTTCCGGCCTTATCTCAAAGGCCTGTCTTCACTACCAGCCTACACCCTTTCGGCCCTTCCCCCGCTCTTGAATGGCCGCCCGTCGCTCTTCCATGAGCTCTTCATAGGACGCCATCTGTCCCGGGGTCAGAATCGAGGTAAGCGGCTTCTGAGTTTCTGTTGCGATCGACTGCATTTGAGAGCGAAGTTCCCGCCAGGCTAACCTGTCCTGATTCCTGGCTTCTTCAAGAAGATCGTTTTGTTTTTCATATACAGCTTCAAGAATGGGTCGAACCTCCGTCTGCTGCTCCGATGTCAGCTGGAGCTTTTCGGTCAGAAAGGCCATTCGGTCATCAACACGCTTTGGATGGGGACCCCGGCCGAACCCAGCACCGTGGGCCGATGAGCACGTAAAGCCTGCGAAGGCCAGCAAAATGGCCATCAACAAAAGCTGTGCATTGAGGCGGTAATAGCCCCAGACATCTAAGATATGTCTTCCCTTCTTATTCATGGCCTCTTCTCTTTTGTTTGGTATCAGAAGATCGTCTTTATTGGTATATTGACACGTGCCTCTCTGAAGGATCAGAAGAGGCACCATACGCATCGGCTACAAACGTGACACCTTTCAATCTTCGAAACGATCTCCATCGCACGGCTTGTCAACTGAACGGCCTCCGGAAAGGCACTTCCTGCCGTCCCTAAAACCTTTCTTTTCACTATCCATATGACAGAGCCTCAGCTTTTTGACTTGATCCGCATTTAGGATTCTCCCCAGCGTCAGCAGGCCTTTGGTTTTCTGTATGAACAGCCGTCCCTTTACCTCAGAAATCTTCTGCGCTGTTTCAAGGACGATAGAATCGTTGACCACATCTTCGGAAAGGGCTTTATCCATACCCAGTCGCAAGCTGTCGAGCTGTGCTTTTAATATCAAGCATCTTTCACGAAAGGCAAAATCCGCATCCCGGATCTGTTTGACTTGTTCAAATGTGAGTCCCAGCCATTTAACTGCTTTCGGGTTTCGCCAGATGCCAAGGGCAGGCCGGTGATGGCTTTTCCTGTGAAACCCCTTGTCTTGCCATCCGTCTCCGGGCGTGAACGCCCCTGCCATTGCGGGAACGAAGCATGCCG
>Ga0272444_10003685_pt1 | contig 13714 bp, 15 predicted proteins | sample SSMForm13_FD_201033 | JGI IMG/M metagenome (GOLD analysis project Ga0272444, IMG submission 201033) | Marine sediment archaeal communities from Little Sippewissett salt marsh, Falmouth, MA, United States - SSM-Form-13 | ecosystem: Environmental > Aquatic > Marine > Wetlands > Sediment ...
GTTTTATCCTGTCCGCGTAATCGATCCCCATTTCGCTCTCCTCTATTTATCGAATATCTAAAATCGAATTTCGAATCTCGAATCTCTTACTTCTTTAGCCCCAAAACATCCGCCATGCTGTACAGGCCGCTCTTCCTGTCGGAAAGAAACCTGGCCGCCTTGATGGACCCCGCCGCGAAGACATCACGCGACTTGGCGTCATGACGGATCTCCAGCTTCTCGAACTCGCCGTCAAAAAGCACGCCGTGGTTGCCTATGACCTCGCCTTCCCTGAAAGCCTCTATCGGCGCCTTGACGCCCGACGCCTCAGTTATGACTTTGGCTATCATCTTGGCCGTACCGCTCGGGGAATCTTTTTTGTGGACATGATGCGTCTCGTCTATGCTGATCTTGAAATCCTTCCCCAGCACACGCGCCGCTTCGCGGACTATATCGAACAGGAGATTTACCCCTACGGCCATGTTCGGCGAGAACACCACGGGTATATCCCCGCCGGCATCCTTGATCTTCTTCTCGCCCGCCGCGTCCAGGCCCGTGGTGCCTATCACCATCGGCACCTTGTTCCTGCGGCATACCTCCATATGTTCCAGCGTCGGACCCGGCAGCGTGAATTCAATGAGGCAGTCTATATCTTTACACGCGCCTTCCAGATCAGACGTGATTTTTATGCCCAGATCTTCCTTGTCGAGCACCGCGCCAAAGTCTTTGCCTATTTCGGGCATACCGGACCTTTCGATCGCCGCGCCTATCGTGACTTCCGGGTCCTTTAAAGCGAGTTCGGCTATCCTCTTGCCCATTTTCCCGCACGCGCCGCTGATGCCTATTCTCAACATATGCCTCTCCCGTTCCTTTATATAAGCCTGTATTTCTCCAGCACCTTCATCAGTCTGGAGCGGTTCTCCGGACTCATCTCGCAGAGCGGAAGCCGCCACTCCTCCTCCGCCATCCCCATCATGGCAAGGGCCGTCTTCACGGGTATGGGGTTGGTCTCTATGAACATCGCCTGGCAAAGCTCAAGCACTTCGTAATGCACGGCCTTGGCCTCATCGTGTTTGCCGTCCAGGTACATCTGTGTCAGGTCATGTATTTTCCCGGGTATTACATTTGCCGCGACGCTCACCACTCCCGTAGCGCCGACCGACATAAAAGGCAGCGTCATGGAATCGTCCCCGCTCATCACGGTGATGTCGCATAACGCGAGTATATCCGTGACCTGCTGCACGCTCCCCGCCGCTTCCTTGATGGCGACTATGTTATCCACCTTTGACAGCCGCGCCACCGTGGACGGAAGAAGCGATATACCCGTGCGCGAAGGCACGTTATACAGCATTATAGGGATATCCGTGTGCTTGGTTATCTCCGCGTAATGCCTGTACTGCCCTTCCGGCGTGGGCTTGTTATAGTACGGCGTTATTATGAGCGCCCCGTCGCACCCGGCTTTCTCTGCGTACGATGTCAGGTCGACCGCTTCCGCCGTGTTGTTGGATCCCGTACCCGCGACCACCGGCACGCGTTTATTTGAAGTCTCCACCGCGACCTTTATGACATGCTTCTGTTCGGCCGCGGTAAGAGTGGCTGCTTCACCGGTGCACCCGCACGGCACGATACCGTCCGTCCCGTTATCGATATGGAACTCCACAAGTTTGCGGTAAGTTTTCTCATCGAATTTCCCGTCCTTAAAAGGCGTGACTAACGCCACATATGAACCCTTGAACATGATCAAGCTCCCCCCTTTTTATATCTTTCCCTGATAAACAATGCCCGCTCCGCCTTCAAGATAAACATCGGTAACCTTATCGCCGGTCATTTTATAATGGACTGTCAGCACTTCGCCGCTCCGCGTTTTCATCGATACCGGCGATGAAACGCGCCCGAGAAGCCCCAGCACAACAGCCGAGGCCACCGTGCCCGTCCCGCACGCCAGCGTCTCATCCTCAACGCCGCGTTCGTACGTCCTTATGGAAGCGCCGTCACTTTTTATATCACCCACGAAATCGGCGTTAGTGCCTTCCGGCGTGAACATGGTGTGCTCGCGTATCTGCCTCCCTACATCCTTCACCTGGTAATTTTCCAGGTCATCGACAATATGTACCACGTGCGGCACACCGGTGTTTATATAATGCACCGCCATCATATGCGCCCCCACGCCGAGGTTGATCTGTAATCTCGTGTCCTTCGGATCGCCCATCTTTATCTTCACTTTGTCGCCGGTCACGGCGGCATACATTATGCCCGCACCGGTCTCTATCGCGAGCTCTTCTCCCCAGCCGGCCCCCGCCGCGTATAAAGCGCTGCACCGCGCGCCGTTTCCGCACATCGTGACCTCAGACCCGTCGGGATTGATCACGCGCATGCGGAAAGACGCCTTTTCGGAGCTTTCCAGCACTAGAAGGCCGTCCGCGCCGACGGATAGTTTCCTCGGGCACAGTTTGCGCGCCATAAGCGAATAGTCAATATCACGCGCGTCAAGCTCGCCGTCTTTGTTGTCGATCATAATAAAGTCATTCCCGCTGGCCACGGCTTTGGTAAAAGCGATGTTATATTTCATGCTTATTTCAACTCCCTCAATATCTTTTCGCCGCGCACAAGGTCCTTGTAGGTCTCCGCGGTCCTTGCCGTTCTTACCTTGCCGTTCATCACAAGAAGTTCCGCAGGACGCGGCCGCGAGTTATAATTTGACGTCATCGTAAATCCGTACGCGCCCGCTCCCATGACAGCGACATGCTCGCCCGCCATAAGTTCCGGCATTTCTCTGTCCAGCGCCAGATAATCCCCGCTTTCGCATATGGGGCCGACGATGTCATATTTACAGGTCCCGACCTCGCGTTTTACGACAGGGCGGATATCATGGTACGCGTGGTAAAGGCTCGGGCGTAAAAGGTCGTTCATGCCGGCGTCCACGATGGCGAACTTTTTCCCGGTCTCGCCGGTCTTAACATACAGCACCTTGCATACAAGGACGCCGCTGTTGCCGACTATAAAGCGGCCCGGTTCAAGTATGAACTTAAGAGGCCTGCCTTTGATCAGCGGCAGTATCTTCCCGGCGAATTCCTGGGCCGTTGTGGCCTTTTCATCGTCATAGACGATGCCGAACCCTCCGCCCATGTTCAGCCATTCTATCTCGATATTACGCGCCTCGAGGAACTCGAGCACTTTCTTGATGGCCGTGACAAAAGGATCCGACTCCGTTATCTGCGATCCTATATGGAGGTGAAGGCCCTTTATTTCAAGATTGGAATATTTGTTGGCGTTATCGAATATCTCTTCCGCCATCTCAAAGCCTATGCCGAACTTCTTCTCCTTGGTGCCGGTGGTGATATAATCATGCGTCGCAGGCTTGACATCGGGGTTCACCCGTATGGCCACTTTTACCTTTTTGTTCACGCGCTTGGCGACCGTATCGATCATTATGAGCTCCGGGACCGATTCCACGTTGAAAAAGAGTATCCCCTGTTTTATGGCTTCCTCTATTTCGGCCTCCGTCTTGCCGACGCTGGCGTAAACTATCTTTTCGGGAGGGCATCCGACCTTAAGCGCCTTGAAAAGCTCTCCCCCCGAGACTATATCCAGCCCGGCGCCTTCCCTGACAAGCGCCCTGCATATGTTCAGGTTGGAATTGGCCTTCATGGAAAAGCATATAAGGGGCCCCGCATCCTTGAACGCTTCCTTGAGCTTATTGTAGTGGTCCATCACGGTCTTATAGCTGTAAAGGTAGAACGGCGTCGGGTGTTCTTTGACTATCTCTGTCAGGGGAACATCCTCGCAATGGAACACATCGTTCTTATAACTGAATTCGTGCATTTCTTCCCCTTCTCTTACTTCATGCCTAGTTTCTTTTTCCAGCCGGCGATCTCTTTTTTCACGAGCTTCGGGTTGGTGCTGCCCGGCGTCTTCTTATTTTTCACCGATGTCTCGGCGTTGAGCAGGCCGTACACGTCCTCTTCGATCTTCCCGGAGAACTTCTGGAGCTCCGATATCGAGAGATTGGATATATTTATGCCTTTATCGGCGCAGTGTTTGACTATCCTGCCGACTATCTCATGCGCCTCGCAGAACGGTAGGCCTTTTCGCACGAGGTATTCCGCGATATCGGTCGCGTAGATGAACTCGTCCTCAAGGACCTTAGCCCCCGCTTCCTTGTTGCATTCCACCGTGGCCACCAGACCCGCCATCATCTCAAGCATGCCGGCGATAAGTTCCACGGATTCGAACAGGGGTTTTTTATCCTCCTGGAGGTCCCTGTTATATGAATGAGGCAGACCCTTCAGCAGCACAAGCAATGAGTTCAGGGAACCGATAACGCTTGAAGACTTGCCCCTCACGAGTTCCAGCACATCCGGGTTCTTTTTCTGCGGCATCAGGGAACTGCCCGTGCAGTAATCTTCGCCTATCGTCACAAAACCGAACTCCGGCGTACTGTACAGTATCAGGTCCTCGCTCATGCGCGAAAGATGCACGGCCGTGATCGAGAGCGCCGCCAGGATCTCCACCATAAAATCCCTGTCGCTAACGGAATCAATACTGTTGGCGGAAACTTTGTTAAGACCCAGTTTTCCCGCGACAAACTGCCTGTCAAGCTCCAGCGAGGAACCTGCAAGCGCCCCGGACCCCATAACGGAAACGCCGCAGCGCTCATACGCGTCCTTGAGCCTTCCTGCGTCACGTTCCAGCATTTCAGCGTAAGCCAGCATAAGATGGGCGAACAGTACCGGCTGCGCCCGGTTTATATGCGTATACCCCGGGATCATGACATCTGTATTATCTTCGGCCAGCGCCACCAGGGCCTTCTGCAGTCCCTCAATAAGTCCGGTGATCCTTTTTATATTGTCCAGACAGTACAGGCGCACGTCATTGACGACCTGTTCATTGCGCGACCTGCCCGTATGAAGTTTACCCGCCGCCTGCGGGGCCTTTTTCTCCACGTATCCCTGTATGGCGGAATGGATATCTTCGTGCCCGTTAAGGTGCAGCGCACCCTCATCTATCCTTGATGAGGCCTCATCAAGCGCGGCCATAAGGTCCTTCCTGTCCCTTGCCGAAACAAGACCGCACTTCGCCAGCATCTGGACGTGTATCTTGCTGCTCAGGCAATCATATTTGGCGAGAGCCTTGTCAACATCCAGGCTGGAGGTGAATTTCATCACCCGGGGGTCTATGCCCTTTTTCTTGAACCTTCCGCCCCATAGTTTTGCCATAGCTATCTCCTTATTTCAGTGAATGGTGAACAGTGAAAAAGTGAATAGTGAAAGAGTGAATAAGTGAATAGTCATACGCTAAACCATTTACCTCTCACTACTCACTTCTCACTACTCACTTCTCACTATTCACTCTTTCACTATTCACTTTTCACTATCATTTCCTATACGGCATGGCCCAGAGGTCGATGAACCCCTTTGCCAGGGACTGGTCAAAGATATCCCCTTCGCCGTAAGTCGCCATCTTTTCGCTATAACGCGATTTGGGGCTCTTCCTGCCGCAAACCGACGCTTTTCCTTTATACAGCTTCAATTTAACATCGCCCGTGACATCTTTCTGCGTGCTGTCGACGAACGCGTCCATAGCCCCCTTGACCGGAGTGAACCACAGGCCGTAATACACGATCTCCGCGTAGCGCTGCGCAAGCGCGTCCTTGTACCTGCGCGTTTCCCTGTCAAGGACCAGCTCTTCAAGCGCCCTGTGCGCTTCGTACAGTATCGCGGACGCGGGCGCTTCATACACTTCGCGCGACTTTATCCCCACGAGCCTGTCCTCTATCATATCCACCCTGCCGATACCGTGCCTCGCGCCTGTTTTGTTCAGTTTGTCCACAAGCGCCACCGGGGCGTACTTCTTCCCGTTAACAGCCACCGGGATCCCCTGCTTAAAGGTGATGGTCACGTACTGCGCCTTTTTGGGCGCCTTCTCCGATTTGACCACGCTGATGTACGTATCGTCCGGCGGTTCCGTCCACGGGTCCTCCAGTTTGCCGCTTTCGATACTGATGCCCCACAGGTTATGGTCTATGCTGTAAAGCTTCTTTTTTGTCTGGTCTATCGGGATCTTGTGCTTTTTCGCGTAATCCACCTCGGATCCCCTGGTGGTAAGTTCCCACTCGCGTACCGGGGCTATCACTTTGAGCCCGGGGCCTTTAAGGTGGAACGTCACTTCAAACCTCACCTGGTCGTTGCCTTTGCCCGTGCAGCCGTGCGCCACTGCATACGCGTTCTCTTTTTTGGCGAATTTCACCATGCCCTCCGCGATCAGCGGCCTGGAAAGAGCTGTCGCGAGGTTGTATTTGCCCTGGTAGAGCGCCCCCGTCTTAAGCGTCCGGAAAGCGTAATCTTCTATGAACTCGTCTTTCAGGTCAGCGACAACGCATTTTTTCGCGCCTATTTCAAGCGCGCGCCTGCGTCCGCGTTCGTTGTCCGCGCCCTGGCCCACATCGGCCATATAACATACCACTTCATGCCCTCGCTCCATCAGCCACTTTATGATCACAGAGGTGTCGAGCCCGCCCGAATAAGCCAGCACAACTTTCTTTTTCATTCGCTTGCTCCTTGTTTAGTCGCTTGTCGCTGGTCGCTCGTATATACGAGAAACAAGCGACTAGAGACTAGCGACGATCCCGTGTATTCTCGTGTTTAGCGTCCAAGCATCGTTAAGAGGATCGCCTTCTGTACGTGCATGCGGTTTTCCGCCTGGTCGTAGACTATGGAATTCTTGCTGTCTATGACCTCGGTGATCTCCTCGCCACGGTGCGCGGGCAGGCAATGCATCAGCAGAACGTCCTTCTTCGCCGCCAGCAGAAGTTTTTCGTTCACCTGGAACCTGGCGAAGTCCTTAAGCCGCTTTTCCCTCTCCGCTTCCTGGCCCATGCTGACCCAGACGTCAGTGTATATGATATCGCTGTTCTGCACGGCTTCATACGGATCGTCGAAGACCTTGAAGACCGCGCCGTTCTCTTCGGCTATGCCCGCCGCTTTTTCGTATATCTCTTTCGGGAGACGATAGGCGTCCGGCGTCGCTATCTTCATGTTCACGCCTGTTTTGGCGCATGCCACGAGAAGCGAATTAAGGACATTATTACCGTCGCCTATGTAGGCGATGGTCACGTTCTTAAGCGCTTTCATCTTTTCCATGACGGTGAAAATATCGCTCAACGCCTGGCACGGATGCTCAAGGTCCGACAGCCCGTTTATGACGGGTACGTCAGAATACCTCGCCAGTTCCGTTACGTCCCTGTGCGCGAACACGCGGGCGACTATCCCGTCCACATAGCGCGATATTACCCGCGCGACATCCTTCACTGATTCCCTCCTGCCCATTTCTATCTCGCGGGGGCTCAGGTACATCACGTATCCCCCGAGATGCACCATCGCCACCTCAAAGGATATCCGCGTCCTGTTCGACGGCTTCTGGAACAAAAGGGCCAGCGTCTTGTCCCTGCACGCTTTTTTGCGTGACAAAGGCGCCTTCTTCAGCTTTCGCGCCAGTTTCATTATCCCGGATATGTCTCCCGGACTGAGACTGTCGAGCGTTATTAAGTCTTTGGTCTTCATGCCTTCTCCAATACTTCGGCGATCTTGCCGACCGCTTCGTCGACCTGCTCTTTGTTCACCGTAAGCGGCGGCATTATCCGCAATATGTTCTTCTGCGTACAGTTTATTAATAATCCCTTTTTCATGCATCCTTCCGCGACAGGCGCGGCGTCATCCATGTCCAGCTCTACGCCTATCATCAGGGCCTTGCCTTTCACCCCTTTTATGACGGGGTTGTCCGCGGCCAACGCCCGTATCTTCCGGACGATATAATCCCCCATCTTCACGGCGTTGTCCAGAAGGCCTTCTTCTTCTATCGCCTCGAACACGCCCAGGGCTGCGGCGCAGACTATCGGGCTGCCGCCGAACGTGGACGCGTGAGAACCCGCCGGCATCACTTTCGCGTGTTTTTCCGCGATCACCACGGCGCCTATGGGAAGGCCGCCGCCGAGGGATTTCGCGAGCGTGATCGCGTCGGGCTCGATGTCGTAATGTTTATAGGCGAACATCTCCCCGGTGCGCCCCATGCCCGTCTGCACCTCGTCAAAGATCAAAAGTATGTCCTTTTCCCTGCAGATCGCGCCCAGCTCTTTTATGTATTCGTCACCGGCCACGTTTATCCCGCCTTCACCCTGTATGGGCTCGAGCATGACCGCCACAGTCTTCCCTGTAATGGCCGCGGCAAAAGCCTTTATGTCGTTGAACGGCACGTGCTTGAACCCCTCGGGCAGGGGCGAAAAACCCTTTTTCACCTTATCCTGGCCGGTGGCGGTAAGCGTGGCCAGCGTGCGCCCGTGAAACGACTTTTCCATCGTTATCACCTCGTACCTGCCGGGCGTGCCGTACATGCGCGCGAACTTTATCGCGCCTTCGTTGGCCTCCGCGCCGCTGTTACCGAAGAACACTTTGCCCGGAAAAGACCATTCTATGATCTTTTTGGCCAGAAGCGGCTGAACGTCACTGTAATAATTATTCGATACGTGCAGTATTCTTCCCGCCTGGTCTTTAAGCCTCTTGACGACCTTAGGGTGCCGGTGCCCCACGCCGCTCACGGCCCATCCCGGAAAAAAATCCAGGTACTTTTTGCCCTCAGCGTCCTCTACATAGGCGCCTTTGCCTTTGACCAGGCACAGGTCCTGCCGCGTGTATGTCGCGAGCACATACTGGTCGTATAAAACTTTTACTTCTTTTGTGTTCATTAAATGTTGCTCCTTATTATAGTCGCTGGTCGCTTGTCGCTCGTATGTACGAGAAACTAGCTACTAGAGACTAGCGACTGACTATTTCCGTGCCGATACCTTTGTCCGTGAATATCTCCAGGAGCAGCGCGTGGGGCAGATTGGCGTCGACGATATGCGTCTTGCGCACGCTGCCTTTCAACGCGTGGAGGCACGCGTTCACCTTGGGCACCATGCCGCCCTCTATCACTCCGCTCTCTATCAGCTTTTTAGCGTCTTCCAGCGTAAGCGAATGGAAGAGCGACGCCGGATCGTCCTTATCCTTCATGACGCCCCGCACGTTCGTGAGCAGCACGAATTTCTCCGCGTCAAGCGCCACGGCGATATTGGACGCGGCCTCATCGGCGTTCACGTTATATACCTTATCGTCCCTGCCCTTGCCGACTGGAGCTACAACGGGGATCATGTTCGTGGAAGTCAGGCGGTTCAGCACCGTCGTATCCACTTTGTCCACTTTCCCGACAAACCCCAGGTCGGTTCCCTCTTTTTTGACCGCCTGAACCATGTTGTTCTCTTTGCCGCTTATGCCGAAAGCTTCCCCGCCGTGGCTGTTTATCTCGCTTACAAGCTCCCTGTTTATTTCCATCAGCACCGAATCCACCACTTCCATGGACTTTTCGCATGTCACCCTGAGGCCGTCAACGAATTTCGTCTCTATGTTCTTCTCCTTCAGGCGCTGGCTGATATCAGGACCGCCCCCGTGGACAAGCACGGGTTTCATGCCCGCGTACCTCATGAACACGATGTCCTGGAGGACCATGTCCCTGATGCTCTTGTTATGCAGGGAACTGCCGCCGAACTTTATCACGACGACCTTGCCGAAAAACTTCTTTATGTACGGCAGCGCCTCTATTAAAACCTCACTTTTTTTAATCGCCGTTTCCATTCTTCACCTGTCTTTTTTAGTCGCTGGTCGCTTGTTTCGTGACCCGTGTCTCGTGTCCCGTGACCTGTTTACGGACCACGAGTCACGGGTGACGGGTCACGACGAATAATGCGCGTTAAAAGCTATATACTTTTTTGAAATATCACACGAGAAAAATGCCGCCGCGCCCTTCCCGGCGTTCAGGTTTACCGTTATATCCGAGTTCTTCTTCTTAAATACGTGCGCCTTTTTCTTTCGCGAAGGGTTTGCCGCCTTCCCCCTGCTGAAAAATTTCACCCCATCAAGCGTTATTTCCATCCTCTCGGGGTCCACAAAAGCCCCGCTGGAACCGGCGGCCGCACCCACGCGCCCCCAGTTGGGGTCTTCGCCCAGCACGGCGCATTTCACCAGCAGGGAATCCGCTATTGACATGGCGATCTTTTTAGCGTCGCTGTCTGTCCTCGCGCCGTACACGTTGACCTCGATGAATTTGCTCGCGCCCTCGCCGTCGCGCACTATCATCCTGGCCAGTTCCGTAAGTATCTCCGCCAGGTTCTTCCGCGCCGCCGCGAAGTCCCTGCCCGTCTCCGTCATCGCCCTGTTGCCCGCCTCGCCGTTGGCAAGCACCATCACGGTGTCGTTCGTGCTCATGTCGCCGTCAACGGTTATCGAGTTGAACGATACCTCCGTGCCGCTCTTCAGCGCTTTTTTAAGCGCCCCCGAGGTTATGTTCAGGTCCGTCAGCACATAGCACAGCATCGTGGCCATGTTCGGCTCTATCATGCCGGCGCCCTTGGCCACGCCGGTCATCACGACCTTTTTGCCGCCCGCCGTGAACGTGCGCGTGACGATCTTGCGGAACCGGTCCGTGGTCATGATGCCGTCTGCGGCGTTGATAAGCCCGTAAGGCGAGAGCGCATCGACCAGTTCTTTAACGCCCTTGATTATCGGTTTCATCGGCATGAACTTGCCTATTATGCCCGTGGAAGACACCAGCACTTCATCCGCCGGCACTTTCAAAAGCTTCGCCGCTGTTTTGGCCATCTTTTTCGCGTCTTCCACGCCGCGCCTGCCGGTCATGCAGTTGGCGTTGCCGCTGTTGACGAGCACCGCCCTGGCAAAACCTTTCTTCTTAAGCTGTTTTTGCGCGACTATTACCGGGGCCGCCTTTACGAGGTTCCTGGTAAAAAGAGCCGCCACCTTGCACCGCTTAACGGAATAGAAAAGCGCAAGGTCCTTGCGTTTTTTCTTTACCCCGCAGTGGAGGCCGCCGGCTAAAAATCCTTTTGGTAATTTTATCTTCCTCATGGTCTTCCCTTTACCTGGCTCACGCCAGTCCTGTGCTTTCATCAAAACCGCACATCAGGTTCATGTTCTGCACGGCCTGTCCGCTGGCTCCCTTAAGAAGATTGTCTATGACCGACACTATCACCAGCATGCCGCGGGAGACTTTGATCCCTATATCGCAGAAATTCGTGCCCGCGACATCCTGAAGCTGCGGAAGTTCTCCCGGCTTACTGACCCTTACAAAGGGTTCGTCCCCGTACCGGTCCGTATACATCTTGTGTATTTTATCTTCCGCGCTCAGCCCTTTATGCTGTATGTATATCGTGGAGAGGATCCCCCTCCTCACCGGCAGAAGATGCGGCACGAAATTCACTTCTATTTTTTTTCCGGCCGCTCCGGAAAGTACATGCTCCATTTCCGGCATATGCTGGTGCGCGTTCGCCTTATAAGCCTTGAGATTCTCATCGATCTCGCCGAAGGACAAGGCTATGGACGCTTTCCTGCCGGCGCCGGTCGCTCCGCTTTTTGAATCGGCTATTATCGTAAGCCCCTCATCGGCTATCTTCCTGATCAGGGGCAAAAGCGCCAGTATGACCCCGGTCGGGTAACATCCCGGGTTAGCGACAAAACGCGCCTCCCTGATCTTTTCCCTGTTAAGCTCGGGCAGTCCGTATACGGCGATGCCGAAGTTCTTACTGTCAGCGTGCTTCGTCATGTACCATTTTTCATAAATATCGGCCGGCAGACGGTAATCCGCGCTCAGGTCTATGACCTTTTTGCCTTTTTTCAGGAATTCCGGAGCGACTTTCATGGAAACCGTATGCGGAAGCGCCAGGAACACAAGGTCGCTTTTCCCGGAAACCTCCTCGATATCCAGGTTCTTGCATACCAGGTCAATTTTTTTGCCGAACCTCGGGTAAAGTTCCGAAAATTTGGCTTCCTTCTCCACCAGCGCGGATAAAGAGGTCACCTCCGCTTCGGGGTTGCGTAAAAGCGTTTCCACCAGCTCTTCGCCGGTATAGCCCGTCGCGCCGACCACTGCTACTTTGACCATTTTGCTCTCCTTAATGAGACCATAACTTACGCGACCACAGGAAGCGTAAGTTATAAGGTCGAATTAATCCCCCCTGCTCTGTTTCTGAAAGAAACAAGGGGGGACTGTTTTGCCTTATATATAATTAAGCCTGTATGTCATATATACTTATTAAAACACCAAGTATAAAATAAATAGATTGAGGTGTCAATAAAGAAAAAGGGCACGCTTTAACGTGCCCTTTTCCACCTTACAAATATACGTGAGATCCTGATTAACGTTTTGAGAACTGGAATCTTTTGCGGGCACGTTTACGGCCGTACTTCTTTCTCTCCTTCGCTCTGGGATCGCGGGTAAGGAACCCCGCTTTCTTTAAGGCAGGCCTTAAATTTCCGTCAGTTTTGAGAAGTGCCCTCGCAATGCCGTGCCTCAAGGCCCCGGCTTGCCCGCTTATGCCTCCGCCGTCGATGGTGGCGAGAATATCGAATTTGTTCTCCACCCCTGCCGCCTTGATCGGCTGCATGACAATGATCTGGTGCGTCTCCCGCGGGAAAAAATCGCTCAATCCCCTCTTGTTGATCTTCACCTTACCGCTGCCGGGACGCAGCCTCACCCTTGCTACCGCTTCTTTCCGCCTTCCTAATGCAATATATTCTTCCATCTTTACCTTCAGTGAATTTATATCTTGATCTCTTTGGGTTTCTGGGCTATCTGCGCGTGCTCAGAACCCGTATACAACTTCAGCCTTTTTATCATGCGCGCGCCGAGTTTGTTCTTGGGCAGCATCCCCTTGACCGCGTGCCTGAGAACATACTTGGGGTCTTTTTTCAGCATATCCTTATACACCGTCGTCTTTTGCCCGCCGGGGTATCCGGAAAACCTCTTATAGAACTTCTCGCCGGCTTTATTGCCGCTGACCGTTATTTTATCGCAATTTGTGACGACAACCCCGGCGCCGCTGTCCACATGCGGCGTGTAATCCGGACAGTCCTTACCCATCAAAAGCACGGCTATTTCGGTCGCCGCCCTTCCCAGGACCTTGCCCGCAACGTCCACTATATACCACTCGTGGCTTGCTTCACTATGTTTTAACACTTTAGTCTTCATAAAAACAGTATTTTCCCCGGTTTATAAACGAACAATCAGGAGAGCAAAAATAACATATTTAGGCGGTTTTGTCAAGAAATTTAGTAAGTCGCTCGTCGCTTGTCGCTAGTCGCTGGTAGAAGTAGAAATAACGGGACTGGTTCCGACCAGATATTATGCTGCCACAGGGAACCTGTCCCGACCGTCGGTTTGGAGGACCCTTTTTCCCTTTACAGGGTGTCCCCGACCAGCACGTTCCTGAAGCTATTTATCCCTGGTTATGGTCCTGTAAAGCGCCCTTACCTGGTCCCTGTAATAGGCGTCGAACACCTGCTGGAGGTTGTCTTTGGAGACGCCTTTTTTCAGGAGATCATTGGCTTTCTTGTTGGTCCTCCTCTTTTCATTGATGGTGACTCTGTGGGTATGCAATTTCGCGGCCATTACTTTTCTCCCTTCCCTTTTTTTATGAAGATTACGCTGCCGTCATCCTGGACTATAAAAGACACTTTATCCCTTCTCCTTATCTCGAAATAGTTCTGAAGCACCTTCGGGATAAAGATCTGTCCCCTATCCGATACCGTCGCGCTGAACTTGAACCGTCTCTTTGTTTCCATACCTTACTCACCTATCCGCAATACGTTACAAGACTTCAACAACTCGTTAACAAGTATATAACAAGTATAAATAC
>Ga0272444_10003687_pt1 | contig 13711 bp, 29 predicted proteins | sample SSMForm13_FD_201033 | JGI IMG/M metagenome (GOLD analysis project Ga0272444, IMG submission 201033) | Marine sediment archaeal communities from Little Sippewissett salt marsh, Falmouth, MA, United States - SSM-Form-13 | ecosystem: Environmental > Aquatic > Marine > Wetlands > Sediment ...
GAGAACACAAGTTCTTCCGGGTCTACCGGGAGCCGGAAACGTTCGATGGCCGATTGCACTTGTTGGTCCCGGCCGGCAAGCACCCGATCCGGGTGCTGCAAGATAATGGGGCACTCGACCACGATTGCCGGTTCTACGGGACCGAACATCGACCCATGGCTGTGATAGACATCGAGGGTGAGCAATACAAGGCCAGCGAACCTCACTACAACCGGATGTTCAAGGAGCTGCGCGTCGACCACCCGTCACAGATGGGGGACTGCCGGATGCAGATCACCAAACACTGGCGGGGTGGAACAGAGGGTGTGGCGTGGGATGACCCTATGCGATTCGTCAAGGCAGCTTTAAGGCCGGGATCCTGTGTTACGATTGAATGAAAATACCTGGTCGCAAGACCGGGATCGTGCGGGTCTCATCGGGCGGTCGCCGGGTAACGCCGGCGGCCGTCTAATTGGGAGCAGTGTTATGAGTATCAATTATAGTATCATGCCAATGGTGGGGCTGGAAGCCGTCTCCAACGTTATGCAGTCGGGATCGAGGAAACATGGAGCGCGCGGCTTTGACGACCCCACAGCGGTCGACTGTAAGGAGATGATCGCCAAGGCACGAGGGCATATCGAACAATTCGAGAATGGATCAGACCCCGATACTGAGAGCGGGGAATCCCACCTGGCGCACGCGGCGGCCGACCTGATGATTATCGTGGAGAGGCTCAAACTGGATCGGCTTGGTTGCAAGTAATGTCAGCCTCTCTATAATCGCTACCCCTTTCAGAAACACCGCATTCGCGGAACTTGCGAACTCCTCTAAGGACTGCCCTACTAAAACAGCCATCGAAACCGCCCGTTTCAGTACCCCAACCGTGACTTTTTACGGCACAATCGCCTAACTCGTTGTCCCGCAAGGGCAATGTTTTTCAATAAACCGTGCGATTTTACTTGACAAGTGCCGACGATATATATATAATGTAGGCATGAAAGACAGGAAAGACATAACGAAGGAGGAAGTGATGAATCAAAAGCACGACATGACAGAGATTCTGGTGCATGACGATCGGCTGATGTGCATTGCCAGAGGGATCGATATTCTGAATGCCACCATAACTGATACCGGGGTTCGGAGCAACGACGAAGGTATCGACGATGACGGGTATGAGTCGGCGAATGCGACGACCCGGTCCATCGAGTACGGATGGACGCCTTCAGGCGACCTTATGGTCTTCATGGTTACAAACGGCGATCCGGTCCTGTTGACCGACAGCGATCTCGATGCACACTTGGCATGGTGTCACGACATGGGCGACCGGCCCGACAATCCGACGGATCGTATACGTCGGGGCTGCGAACGGTTGGAGGACGCCATCGCCAATATCGAAAGGGTATATGACGGGAACAGGTATATCGCCGATCACCTGGGATTCTATCAGGACATCGTCGAGGAAGTTCGGCGGGCGCTGAACGACTCAAATATCATTGACGGGTGGATTGTTAATAACCTGACGCCGGCGGACGAAGCGTAATGGAGGAAGCCATGGTTAAGAGAAACTGGACGGACGGGGAGATCGACGGCATTGCCGAGTATTACGGCTGGGCGCATTGCGAACGATCCATAGACGATGAACGGTATCTGGTATACAATCTGTCGGCCGATGAACCTGACCCGATCCGGGGTTGGATGTTTGTCACCGACGATCAGGTGTCTCAGTGGATGTTATACAATCACGGCATCAACCGCCCGAGACAGGCGGAGACGCCGGAAAGGGGTGAGGGATGAAATATCGTATCACACACACAAAGGGCGACGCGGGCTTTGAACGAGACACCGACGTAACCGAGAACGATCTCGGCTACGAAGCGCCCGACGCTCGAACCGCATTGGCTGATTACCTGCCGCGCGAGGCTATGGACTGGCCGATCACGGATACCGGCGATGGTCGCGCAATCGCCAACAACCCGGAATACGACTGGAAGGGTTGCCGCTACAGCGATTACTACGAGGCGGAGCCGCTCGGATGGGGACTGGACAGCGAAGACGCCGCCACAGACGACCAGGAGGCCGCAGATGCCGAGTAAACACACACCGGGGCCGTATTTGGCGATCCATTTCGACGGCCATGACTACGACGCGCCAACCATAGTCGAATCATATGACGACATCGCAGACCTACAGGAAACGGCGAGAATAGTAACTGATGGAAATTGGGATGTCTTAGGTATCCCGATTGCCCTGATCGCCGCCGCGCCTGAGATGTACGCAGTCCTAAAAAAGTGGGATCGCTTCATGCAGGACAACTACACACCGGAAGAAATGTCATGGTGGGACGAGACCCGCCGCGCTTTGGCGCAGATAGAAGGAGAAGACCATGCCGAGTGACAAAGTGGAAACCAAGAGGAAGTGGGTCATCATCCAAGAAGGCGACGATGCACCCTATATTGAGCAAGTAGACGGTGAGCCAGTAGCGACGATGTTTGCCGATTGGGGCATGATTGACGACGAAACCAAGTCGGTAATTATGGAAGACGCCCGCCTGATCGCCGCCGCGCCTGAGATGTACGAGGCGCTGAGGAACCTACTGGCCGAATATGTTGGTATTCTTGATAGCGGCGACTGTGGCAGTATAGGCTCTGAGGCCGACAGTTTCGCTATTGCCGCCCGGTCCGTGCTGGCGCAGATAGAAGGGGAAGACCATGCCGAATGAAGAAGAGAAGAAATACAATGCTCTGTATACCCTGTACGACGAGGCATGGCGTGAGCGTGACAGCCTGAAAGCCGAGAACGCCAAGCTACGGGAGGCGCTGGGGAAGATCGCCAACGGTGAAGGTATCTATGGCCAGCAAGCCGGGGAGTACAAGGCCATCGCCCGGTCCGCACTCGCAGAGGCGGAGAAGGGCACCGAACCCAACCAGACGCCGGGCGAACGCCTTGAACGGCAGGCCGACAACGAGATAGCCGCATACCTGGGTATCGCAGAGGCGGAAGGAGAATGAGATGCCAAAACTACGACCAGGCTTAAAGCCTCTGGTCCCTATTGATATCCGCATACCTGCCGAGGTAATGGAATTCTATGAGCAGGCGGCCAAGGCCAACTTTGAGAACAGATCGGTCCTGATCAGGCGGGTGCTGGTCGCCTACTGGAAAGAGCATAAGGACGACTGATATCTCCACCGCCCCGGAATAGCCACCCGGGGCGGCCCCCTCCATTCCCCACCATCCGAACGGAACATGACCGTCCTGCGACGACCTCCCCCCAATCGACACATTGGACGGGTAGATGATTAACGTCGCTCAGAGAGGCTTATTCTGCGCCATCGCCCATTTTCGTAACCCATTACTTCCCATGCGGCAATAACCATTATTATTCGCCCGAAGGCAATTATTCTCAGAAAGTCCTTGACAATAGTTATAAAGTCATTATATTAGCCGAAAACAAAGGACAGGCAGAGAGTTTTTTTTGCTGCGCAAGTAAGGAGTGCATGACATGGCCCTTTTAGAAGTCGACCACAACACAATCAAAGAACAGGGGTCCAGCCTATATCTGCTGCTGCCTCTGTCTATTCGTCGGTCAGCCGGTCTTGCTGCTGGTGATACGGTGCGATTCCTGCGGTCGCCGGACAATGACGATATCGTTCTCCGCATAGAGAAGGCTCCTGATGAACACGTTAACTGATATCGGTAGCGTCCGTTCGGGAGTGATCGGCCGTCCTGGCCTGTCGTTGGTACGGCGGGAATATAGGCAGGGACGGTCTATTTGTCAAGATGTTTCCCACACCCTGGGGAGGTGGTTCATCCCCCTCCCCGGCCGCTGCCCCAGTGGTGCTGGATTAGCAGATGTGACATAATGGGATATATGCCATACCAAGATACGACGATTTCCCCAAGTAAATCCATCGGGCAGATCATGGAAATGCTAACCGATGTTGGGTTTGAACGGGTAGGGCAGATGTCCGAGAAGGGTCGCCACGTTGTGTTGGCTCAACACGGGACATCGCAGTTTCGGTTCGAGGCCAATACGGAAAAGATATTCAACGTGCTGTACCAACGCCGGAGCCGAGAGCGTGCCGAATTGCAGGCCCGGCGGATCGCTTGGCGGATCATCTGGAACCAAGTCAAAAATGCCTGCGATGCGATCCGGTATGATGTCGTGGAAGTCGCCGATGTCTTTGGCGGCTATCTCGAATTCAGTACGCCGGAAGGGCGGACGACCTTGGGGCGATTCGTTGCTCAAGGTGTTGCCTCCGGGGCTATCGGATCGTCACAATCCATTGCTGGGCTTTTAACGCAGAGGTGAGGATATGAGCAAGCCCTGTACTCAATGTGGCCGATGCTGTAAGGCTACTCCATGTGGATTGGCGGTTGAGTTTCTTGATGATGTCAGTAGCCCCTGCAAAGCCCTCGAACTTCACGACGACGGCAAGTACTATTGCGGCCTCGTTGTTCATCCAAGCCGCTATATAGATGTAGGGGAAGCAGGGGCATGGAAAGACGAATTCCTGGGGACCGTGTTTGCTTCTATGCTTGGAATTGGACGGGGATGTTGTTCGGAAGCTGAAACCGAGTTCGTAAACAGTCTCGCCCCACTATTCGCAGAGGTGAGGATATGAGCGCTACCCAGTGGAGAGATTGGTTTGTCGATGACGACGGCCGGGTACGACGTATCGCCGACGTCAAGCGGACGGTCAACTTCGCATGGGTTGTGCGCAATCTCGGAATATCCAGGAGAACGCTCAACAGGGCAAGAGCGGACGAGAGGCTCCTGGTCTATCCCGGTCGGCCATCGTTCACCCGGACGGATTGGGTTCACCGTTTCCTAACACACAACAAACCAACGTACTGCTGATATCGGATGAAGGAGGAGGACATGAAGGACAAGATTATCAACGGCATCCTACTACTGGCGGTCTGGATTCTCGGAACCGTCATACTGGTCGGGTTCCCACAGTGACAAGCTACTCTTACTATACGTTTCAGACCCCCAACGCGGACGGGGTTTCGGGCCTCATCAACCCGGCAACAGCCCCGTCCGCTCCCCCTAACAATAACCGTAGGCATACGGGAGCCCGGCATGGATGCCGCTCAGAACATCGGACGTTCTGCTCCCAAAATATATGGGAGACTGACATGAGAAGGATCGACTGCATTCACTGTGTCCCCGGTGGGCACAGGGGCTGGGAAGGCCCCGATGATAACAAGCGTTGCCACGTATGTGGTGGCGACGGATATGTCGGATTCAAGACAATGGCTGGTCTGGATCGGTTGGCGGTCGATGTCGTCAAGATCGAACCGGCGTTAGGCGAGCGACCACAATAACGGAGGAGGAGGATATGTCACATTTCGCAACAGCAGTGTTCCTGAAAGACCCGGCCGACCTTGAAGCGGTGCTGGCCCCATTTAATGAACAGCCCGGTGAAGGGTCGCCGTTCCTGCGGTTCGTTGACTGTACGGAGGAAGTTGGCGACAAGTGGGCAGACCCAACCACCACGTTCGGGGACTGGTGCAAAAAGGACAAGCCTGAAAGGGTCGGCAAGCACGTCAAAGATGTCTATAAGGACAAAGACGAATTTGCTAAGGGTTGGTTCGGCTATACTCAGCGAAACGGCAGGTGGGGGTATTGGGATAACCCGAACGCCAAATGGGACTGGTGGGTCATCGGCGGGCGATGGATGGGATCGTTGATCGTCCCGGCATCGATGTCGAAATCGGACATCATCCACGGTGAACCGGGAACGATGATGGAGCCAACACCCGAGCGGGTCATTGTTGACGGAAAGGCGTGCTGGAGGGTGGACGGCTGTCGGGTCGGGTGCCTTGATTTCGGGGCTATATCGACGCTCAAGGCTACGGAAGCGGGGGAACATTGGGACAAGGCAAAGGCTGCCGTCGACGAGCGCATTGCAAAGATCAAGTCGGGTGAATGTCACCGCAACGTGTCCAAGACGTCCAGGGAACAGGCTATGGCGGACGCCGAAGCGAAGGGGCTTTTCTGTTTCGCAGCCTTAACCCTCGATGGCAAGTGGATGCAGAGGGGAAATATGGGATGGTGGGGAATGGACGATTCTACCAAGGAATCGACCCGGGCGCATTATGAAGCGTTCCGTGATTACATCACATCTATCCCCGAAGATACGTGGATAATATTCGTGGACTGTCACATATAGAATAACAACTGCCCCGGTCGGGCATCCGCAGTTCCTCCATAACTGCACCACACGCTTCCCGGCCGGGGTAGGGGATTAACGAAATGAGCCTGGCATTCCCAAAACCTGAACCCCGCAAGACCGAACGGCGCCGCGTTGTTACCGACCGCGGGCGGCGGCGGTCCGATTTCCGCATGGCGGTAATGATCGCCGACGGCGGCTGTAAGGATCGAACCTGCCCTTGTAATAATGGCCGTCCGGTCTTCCGACTGGAAGCGCACCACGTACAGCCGAGATCCCAGGGCGGACCGGACACGGTCGACAACGGGATCACTCTCTGTCAGATCGCCCATAACAAGGTACACCGCGGGGCAACGGTTAACGGGCGCCGGGTATCCGGGTACGAATATATGCTGTCGATTCTCCGGCAGCACAAGGCTTCCCCCGACTACCGTTGGGCGGAAGCGGAGGCGTGGATTGAGAGAAGGAGGAAGGATGTCTAACAAACCCCAACTGCACCAATCGATGTTGGACCTGTTGTCGCAATGTGGGGTGGCGTTTCAGTTCCGGTACGGCAAACTATTCGATTGCGGGCCGGACGAAATTATCAAACCGCCGACCCTGGCTATGGCCGTCGGAACCGCAACCCATAAGGCTATCGAAGCCAACTACCGAGCCAAGATCAAAACTGGCGTGTTAATGCCAACTGACGAGGTGGAGGATGTCGCCCGGGACGACCTGCAACGAATCAAAAAGGATGAAGGTATTTACCTGGCGCCGGAAGAACGGCTCAATAAAGACAAGGCCGTAAACGTGGCCGAGCAAACAGCAACGAAACTCGCCGGCCTCCATGCCGTGACCCTGGCCCCTGACGTTGATCCAATCGATGTTGAACGGCGGTTCGTCCTCGAGATGCCGGACTACCCGATCGACCTGTCTGGCCAGATCGACCTGATTGAGGCCGGGGCGGTGATCGACAACAAAACATCATCGTCCACCCCATCGGTCAATGCGGCAAAGACGTTGCAGATGGCCATGTATGCGCTGGCCTACAAGGTGGACCCGACCCTCGGCAACGGACAACTGCCGGATCGTGTGGCGATCCACGCCCTGGTTAAACTCAAAAACCCGAAAGCCGTTTCTATCGACGACAAGCCAACCGACGAGTGGCTCAGCCCTCTCATGTATCGGATAGAACGGTTTGTCTCGATCATCAAAGCGGCGCAGGCTGGGCATAACGTATTTGTTCCCGCTCCGGCGACCGACAGAGATTGGATGTGCACCCGAAGATATTGCCCCTATCATGATCGTTGCCCGCACTGGACAAAAAGATAATAACCCAATAGAAGGAGGAGATGGAGATGGCTGAACAACAAACAAAACAGAAACGGCCGGTGACCGATATCAGTAAGGTGCCGGCGATCGCGAGTGAAGGTGAACAGTCTGCCGTGATCGTCAAGACGGAGGATGTCGCCCGACTGAACACGCTAATGAAAGTATCGGCGGAGCTGTCGAAATCCGGGATGTATCCAGACCTGAATAACTCTGGTAAGTACCTGGCCGTCATCCTTGCCGGTGACGCCTTTGGCCTTGCACCGATGACAGCCTTAATGAATGTCCACATCGTCAACGGTCGGCCGGGTTTTTCAGCTCAAGCGATCGGTGCTTTTCTACGGCGGGCGGGAGTGAAAACGCATATCCTTGAGTGTAGCTCGGAACGCTGCCGGATCAAGTTCACCCGGGACGGTGCGGAACCGTTCGAGTATGAATTCAACAGCGACGATGCCAACAGGGCGGGCAAGATACCGGCAAAGCCCGGTTCCGTGTGGTCGACATACCCTCAAGATATGTTATTCGCCCGAGCCCTAACGGGCGGCGGTCGGAAGTTTGCCCCTGATGCCATGATAGGGGCGTATGTGCCGGACGAGCTTGAGGAATTCGAGACCATACCAGACGAGGCCCCCGAGGTTGTATCGACCGGACAGACCCACACGGCCACGATCAACCCCGACGAAATCAAACAGGGTGACCCGGCAACCCATCAGGGACACAAGCCAGCACCGAAGGAGGATACCGAACCGGAACAGGCTGCTCCCGAGACAAAGGAACCCGAGAAGGAGGAACCGCCCGCCGATGTCGATGTCCGCAAGAAACTGATGGTCCACAAGGTCGCCGAATTGGTCGACCTGGCCGGGGCTGAATTGGCTCGGCTGTGCGGAAACGAGGAGAACCCGGTATCGGCCAGCGAACAGATTGTTCGGGATGCCGTCGCCGATCGGACCCTCAACAACATCGATCTGGAGAAAAACAACAAGGGGCAACTATCCAACCTGATAATCAAACTGCGCAACATGGGACAGCAGGGAGCACCGGAAACGGAACCGAACACAGAGACCGGCGGACAGATGGACGCCGGGTTTTAACCGAAGGAGGAGGCCATGAAGATTACGAAACTACGCATCACGGATTTCCTCGGGATATCGACACTCAAAGTCGATGCGCTCGGGAAGATCAACTCTATTTCCGGCGGCAACGGCGTTGGCAAGTCGTCCGTCTTGAAGGCGATACAGGAGGGGTTGAAATCCTCTGGCGCCGATCCCGATCTGATACGGTCGGGCAAAAAGAAGGGCGAAATATTCCTGGAGATCGACGGCCGGGTCCAGGTTGAACGAAAGATCACCGGCCGGTCTGGAGGGCTCAAAGTCACCGTCGACGGCGAACCAGCCAACAAGCCACAGGCTTTCATCGACGGATTGCTCGGTCGGCATATGTTCAACCCTGTCGGGTTTTTTGCCGCCAAGAAAAGGGACAGGGTCAACCAGCTACTGGAAGCCCTGCCTGTCACCCTCGACCAGGGTTGGCTGCAAGAGCAAGTCGATAACATCGGCGACCTGATTGACCTCGACAATTTCAGATATTCCGACCACGGCCTGACCGTCCTGGCTACCATCCGGCAGTCGGTATATGACAAGCGGGCCGAGATCAACCGGGACCGGACCAGGATAGAGAAGTCGATCGAACAGGACCGCCGGGATATGCCGGAGGCGATCAACGCCGACGAGTTCGATGGCTTCGATCTGTCGGCTGAAATGACCCGGCTACAGGAAGCCCAGTCGGCGGTAACGGCGCACGACGCCCGACAGAAAGAGCTGGCCGATCTGCGGTCTCAAGCCAAGGCAAAGCTGCAAGAGATCGCCGACCTTGAGGCGAAGCTGGCCGACCTCCGGGCGTCTGTTGCGGAAATGCAGGAACGGGGGAAGACCCTGGCGACCGAGGTTGAACAGTATGAGGATCCGAACGTTCAGGCCATCCGCGAACGGATCGATGCCTACAATGCACAGAGGCAGTACGCGGTCCAACTCGACGCGATACGGAAAAAGGAAACCGAAGCCGAACAGATGGAGGCGAATCATTCGGACCTGGACGACCTCCATGAGAAGTTGGTGGACGATGTCCCCCAGGCTCTGTTGGCGACGGCCGACCTTCCGATTGACGGGCTGACGATTGACGGCGATCAGATATTCATCGGCGGCGTGTCCATCGACAAACTCAGTACATCCGAGCAGATCAAGCTGGCGCTTGAAGTGGCCCGGTCGCAGGCAGGCGAATTGCAGATCATTTGTGTCGACGGTTTCGAGGCTATGGACCAGTCGAGTCAGCAGGAATTCGAGGCGCAGGCAGCCACGGATGATTTCGAGTATTTCATCACGGTAGTGACCGACGGCGACCTCCAGATGGAGACCACGGCAGCATGATCCATCCCTCCTCCAAGGGACGGGCGGGCCTGCTCCAGAGGGGGCAGGCTCGCCCACAAGATAACCCACCCGCTCCGTTCAGGAGCAGTCACTGCGTACTCCCCGGCGGTAAAGCGTCGGGGAGGTAGAAAGGATGGATGAAATGTCTGATACGAACGATAGCAACGATAGCATGGTAGCGTTGTCGATTGATCCCAAGGCGGTAACGCCAATCATCGAAAAGAAAATCCAGTCGGCGATCATAGCGGCTCTTGGCGACGGCGACGAAATCATCGGGAAGATGGTGACACTCGCCCTTAACAAGAAAGTAGACTCAAGGGGTGAGGTCAACAGCTCCAGTTATTACAATACATATGACTTTATGGAATTGCTGGCCGAGAAAGCTATCCGCAAAGCCGCAGAAGAAGCCTTGCGTGATTGGCTGAAAGAAAATGCCGAGAAAGTGAAAACTGTCGTCCTGAAGGAGATCAGGAAGCCTTCTCGACAAAACAGCATCGCCAAGGCGCTGGCCGATGGTTTAGAGGGGGCAATTAAATACAACGCCATAAATTTCAACGTGACGTTGGACGGTAACAAGTAACACGCCGGGGAGGTAGAAAGGATGGAATGATGAAAGCTATAATGCGACAAGTATCTAATAGATTAACCGAGTTAGGCGACCCCAAGTGGAAGCTCTATATGAAGAACTACGGGGCCACCCGGCGCAAGGCAGGCCTCAGCGATAAGTGTTCCCGGTGCGGCAAATCCATAGAGGGGGATGCCGTAGCTATGGCTTTCGATGGTGTTAATAACCAAGTGTTCTGTCCTGACTGCTACACCCCCGACGGTAGCGAGAGGCGATTCCCGACCCCCGGTGAAAGCGAGGTGGAGAAGTGATTACGGATATGAAAAAGGCAGCATACCTTCTGTCGTTTCACCTACCGGTCAAGCATGACGAACCCTGCCCTGATTACCCATTGTCGGTTGAGACGAGATATTCTATTGACCCTGATATGCCAACTCTTCGTGTTAATGGTCAAGTGGACATCCTACAAGGCCATTGGCCCGACTTATGCAAAATAGGGAACAAGCATTTCGGGGTCGCGTCCCCTGCCGCCCCGGCCCCGGCAGAGACCGTCAGCGCGGAGGATGTGCTGAATATGATAAAGTCTATCAGGGGAAAAACGGGAGAGCCACATGGTGTTTGGAATAGCGTCGTTGATCTCATAGCGGCGAAGCTGCCATCCCTCCTCAACTCCCGCTCCGTGGCAGTGACGCCGGGGATCAAGGATGCGGCGAAAGGGATACGAGCGGTGTATGACGACGAGGATTTTTGCGGGGGGAGAATGCCTAAGAAAGTAGAAATTATCCTCCAGGCCATCGAGGCCGCGCCCACTACTGACCCAGACCCGGTACGCAAGGTCGTGGAGGAGCATGACGTGGTGTATCTATTGCGCGAAGCCGTCGCACACTACAAGGCGCACGGCCACTACCTCCGGAGTGACATTCCTACCGCGACGGCTTCGTTTGCCAGATGGATGAAACGTGCGGAGGCCTGCAAATCCGCCGCCAACGCGCTCGACGCAGCAATGAAAGGAGAGGAAGGATGAAGGTTACACTACACAACGAAAGCCAACCAAGTCTGGACATAGAAGTGGATGAAGAGAATGAACTTATTATTGTTCACGACCCACGCCACGACGTTAGTGGTGAGGCTACCATTTCTTTTGATGAATGGAAGGCGTTTCAAGGGATAGTACAAGCCCTGATCCCCGACACAGACTAACCCCCGCCGCAAGGGGAAAAGACTATCAAGGATGAAATGACATACCAGGAGGTAACGAATGTCAGACCCGACGAATGAGGCGCAAGCCGCAAAATGTTCATGGGCGCTGCCCACAACGATTGGAGCCGTGACGATACAGGTCGCAATCAAGTATCCCGGTGGTTTAGATGTGAGCTACTACCAAGACGCTGGAGAGAAGTTCCTGGCCCTGATGCGACTCGGGCCGCAGATACCGATTGAGTTCCCCGACCCGGATGAAGTTCGGCTGCATGATTCAGTCCTACAGATAACCCCACCGGCCGACGGCGCGGAAACCTTCTCCTTCTCCATCGAAGGCAGGCTTGACCCGGTGGTGCGGTCGAGGATCGGCAACCTGATCGCTTATTCGGAATCCGGGGCCGAGTTCAACGTGACACTCCGGCCGCACCAGGCAACCGAGGACGACGGATCGTCCGAGGATTTAGACGCCTATTCGGTGGAGGCGGTTTTCGCATCGAATTACAGCGCCCCCCTGATGGCCGCCGGGCTGTTGACCTGCGAGGATGTGGTGAAACTATCGAACGAGGATCTCCGCGAAGCGGTGCCGGACCTGGACGAAGGGCAGGCTAAGATGATCCTGCGGACCTGCCGGAACAAGCTGGACGAGTTCGACGACGATGATGTCGGCGGACTTCCTGCCGTGGGTGTAACGGGCTTGGGGTCTCCATATGGTCCCCTCCTCTATGAGGGCGGTTTGACGACGTGCCACGATGTTTTGATGCTATCAAAAGATGATTTAAGAGAACGATTACCGTCCCTGAACGAGGAGCAGGCAGAGTACATCTTGCGCGAGTGCCAGAAGAAACAGTTAGAGTTAAGCGAAGAATAACATCCCCACATGGTGACCGGTCGGGGGTACCCAGACCCCGCCGGTCTGATTAAGCAAGGAAGCTACCGAGACAAATGGGACGTCTCTCTGGAAAAGCAAAACGGTTCCTGGCGAACGGCTATGATGTTGCGAGGTTGGTTGATCTTGTAAAACAGTACACGTTCGACCATCGTATTACGGCAGGTGACGCCGGGGACATATTGGGACTTACAAATGTTGAGTTCAGAATTGTTTCCCATGTACTGCGTATCCGGGGATACGAGATTGGATCTACGGAAAAGGGGTTCTGGTGGTGCCGCACCGCCGAAGAAGTTGCAATCACAAGGCGATATGTCGCCGGACGGATACATGAAATACTGGAGGTTGAACGTGCGCTTGAATTGACAGAGGCCCGGCTCCGATGCAACGCTCCCCACCAGGAGCGGATGCTATGAAAAAACATCTTGACAGGGTGTTGACGGCCGGGTACCATGTGTCTATGTGTACATTAGAATTCATTATCATATTAGGCTACAAATGCCCCGCGTCTTGGGTGTCATTATTTCCTTCGGGTTCTAATGTACACATCACCCAGGGCCGGGGCTTTTCTCTGTTAGGGGTTAATCATGGACAGCTATGAACAGTCTCTACTATGGGTCGCCCTATTCGATGCGGCGCCCGATGATGTCAATGATAGGATATTGGGGATGATGGAGGGGGAAGGTTAACCAGGGATGGCGAAACCACAGCTTGAGGATGGCTACATTCGGATTGCCACGGAGATTTACGAGGCCATGGCCAGAATCCGCATACCGGGAGAGACGAGGCAGGTTGTCGACGTGGTTATACGGAAGACTTACGGGTTCCATAAAAAGGCCGACCGGATCCCGCTGTCACAATTTTGTGAAGCGACGGGGCAGTCTCGTGGTCATGTAGCCAGGTCACTTAATCGGGCTGTTGAAATGAATATCCTAATCAGGAGTAGAGACACAATACCGACCACCTTCTCGCTCAACAAGAACCACGAATCGTGGAATCCAGTCCCAAAGAAGGGACTGGGCAGTCCCTATAATGGGACGTCCCAATATGGGGTCAAAGGTAGTCCCAATAATGGGTCAAAGTCAGTCCCAATAACGATACACTCAAAAGATACTACAAAAGATATTACAAAAGATAATGTCGTAATACCCTTTCAGGAGATCATCGAAGA
>Ga0272444_10003688_pt1 | contig 13711 bp, 10 predicted proteins | sample SSMForm13_FD_201033 | JGI IMG/M metagenome (GOLD analysis project Ga0272444, IMG submission 201033) | Marine sediment archaeal communities from Little Sippewissett salt marsh, Falmouth, MA, United States - SSM-Form-13 | ecosystem: Environmental > Aquatic > Marine > Wetlands > Sediment ...
AGCTGACACCGGCCGACCTGGATTCGTGCCGTCTCGTCCAGGCGCGGCAGATCGATTCCGGCTGGCTCGGCCGGGAAGGCTGGTGGGTTCGCGACGCCGACGCCAGCGATGGCTGGGCGCTCAAGGTGCCCGAGCCGCGGTGGTATATCCAGCATCATTTCAGCCCGTATGACGAGTATGAGGTGGGCAAGCGCTACAAGCTGTTCGTTCGCGTCAAGGGCGGCAAGCGGACCGGCGGCGGCAATGCCTTCGTCTGCGGCCTCGGGGGCGGCCCGAAGCGCGAGGTCCCCGTGGCCGACCTGACCGACGGGCACTTCCACATCTTCGAGGTCGGCGAGTTCACGGCCGGCGACGACTTGATTATGTACATCGCCCTGACCCGTCCCGCCGGCATGGAAGCAGTGTACCTCGACTGCCTTTGGCTGAAGCGGCTAGAGTAACCAGCGCAGGAGGCGCTGCACGGCCCGTGCGGGTTTGATCCCCCGGCGACGATATCGCATGTTGGAATTTGGGGGCAGCAGCGGCGTTGCCGGGCGAAGGTGAAATGAGGAATGACGGATGAAAGCGGTGCGCTTTCACAGCTTCGGTGGGCCAGAGGTGCTGACCTATGAGGATGCGCCGCGTCCTGAGCCACAGGATGGTGAGTTGCTCATTCGCGTTCATGCAGCGGGCGTCAATCCCGCCGACTGGAAGATACGGTCCGGTCAGGCTTGGCCGTCGTTGCTTCAGGATTACTTCCCTTTGATTTCCGGTCTGGATGTGTCGGGAGTCGTCGAAGCCGTCGGCAGCCGCGTCACCGGATACGGAACTGGCGATGCGGTCTATGGCTTCATTGGGGTGCTCGAAGCCAAGGGCAGAGGTTCGTACGCAGAGTACGTCACCTGCCCCGCGTCATTCGTTGCCCGCAAACCGGAATCCCTCGATCACGTTCATGCGGCGAGCCTGCCCGTGGCCGCCCTGACCGCGTGGCAGGCCCTCTTCGACGCCGCGCACTTGTCACCCGGGCAAGGTGAAGATGGCCCGAACACTGGCTCGGGCCGGGCTGCACCTTGGGGCCACGACGGTGCGGCGCATGCTCAAAGAGACACCGCCGCCGAACGACGGCGAATCGCCAACGGACCACACACTCGCGTGAGACTCGCGGTTGCGTTCCACGAGAGTCGCAAGCACCTGCCCATCGTCACGCTGAAACGCGTGGCATAACCTAGTGAGCAAGGGCCCGCCCGCTCGGTCGCGCCCGGCATGCGCAGCGGCGAACGATTTCGTGCATTCCATGTCCCTTCGCGACGAGAATACACCTTGTCAGCCCCTCACTTTTCAAAGAACATTGCCTCCAGAAGAGGCCTTGCGACACAAGATTCATGCCATTTCCGGCCGTTCAGTTTCGCTGGACCACTTCACCGAAGACGTGGCTGCTGGCTGATGCTGGGCAGCTGCACACGCGACGCGACCGTCGGCGCTCCGGCGTCGGCGGCCGCGTCTCTTTCACTATCACTCAAGTTCGCCCACTTGGTCCTGTCGAGTCACTTCTCCTCAAGGCCGGGCGGGAGCTTTCGCCACGGGTATCCACCGGCAGCCTGCTGGAAGCCCAGGTCGAACAAGCGTTTCATTGCCTCGCGGTCAAAGGTCTCTTTCGCCTGCGACTCGTAGGTTTCGGGGATGGAGGCAAGATTGAAGTCAATGCCGTCGCGGGTGGCGATGGTGTAGATGCGGTAGAGGTCGCCGATGCCTTGGGTAAACAACAGGTCCGACACGGCACGACCGGCGATCGGAAGAAGCCTCGCCTTGACCTGCTGTGGCGACGACTTGATCTGGGCGTTGCGTATAATGTACAGTCTGATGGACGGCACCTTCTCGACACCTGCTTCCTTGGCAGCAGCAGCGATGTCGAGCATGAAACCGTAGAAGAACACCTGCGTCGAGGCCCCTCCATCGACGTGCATCTCGTCGTAGGCCGTGCCGTCGGCTTCCACGGTCACGTACACCGGGGGGAAGGCCACTGGAATCGAGGCCGAGGCGCGCATGATGTCGCGGAACAGTCCTAAGGCGTCTGGATGCCCGCTGGCGGCAATGGCACTCATATTCCAAACGACGAACTGGCCCGCGTCGAGGTTCGTGGTCCCGATGTAAAGGCGGCGACCCTTGCGGTGCTCCTCGGCCACCGCAGCAAGAACCTTCTCGTCGACGCACTTCGTGAGCAGCTTGGCCAACGGGCTCGTGTCGGTCAGGGCGTCGGTTCCCCACAGAATGCGCAGCATGCTGTGTTCGGTGTAGATGTCGGGCGTGGAGACCGAGGTGTAGAAGTCTTGGATCGTCTGGTCATGATCTGAGCCGAGGAAAGCGAAGGGGGCAATGAGGGCTCCGGTGCTGATCCCGGTGACCAGCTTGAACGTTGGACGCGAGCCGCTATCGGTCCAACCGCACAGCAGGCCGGCCCCATAGGCGCCATTGGCGCCGCCGCCGGAGACGGCCAGAACGTTGACCACGCCGGAAGCATCGACCAGCCCCTCAGGGTTGATGCGCCGGACCTGCCGAGCGGATTCGACGAGGTCCGCTTGAAACTTCTGGCTGAACCTTCCACCCCAGTCGCGCACGCCCGGCATACCGGGGACCTCGGCCCGCTCGATGAGCTCGATCGGTACCGGCGTGCGCGTAACGGCCGTGCACCCCGACAAGCACGCGGCCACAAGCATTGCCACCCACAGCGTTCGGCGTGACATAGTGACTTCCTTTCCCTTGCCCCGTGAGGCAGATGCGTCAGTTCCGGCCGCCTTCCACAGTCGTCCCTGTCGACTCGGATGACTCAACAAACCTCATCAAGGGTGCGACGTGGTCGCGGATGAACTCCATCTTCACGTTGTCGAAGTGGCCACCATAGTTCTTGGCCCGCTCGAACTCCTTGGTCCACGGGATGGTCACGACCTTCTCGGCATAGAGCCTCCGCGTTTCCGCGGAGGCGTCGGGCGGCAGGGCGAAGCCCTCTACGCCGGCTGCGGCCTCACCCTGTTTGCGGTCTGCCGTGCCGGTGGCCCCCACCAGCACGCCGATGACGGCGTCACGGGACGAGGTGAAGAGGTAGATGTGGCCTCGAACGCGCCGCAAGGCTCTGGCCAGATCGTAGTTCGCGCCGATCGACGCGCCGAGCAGGATAACGTCATCGACCATGATCTCCTCCGGCAACGCTTCCAGGGCGAAGACAGCAACGGCCGGTCCGGCGGAGAAACCGATGACGTTGATCGGGGCCGAGGGATAGGTCTTCTGGTATTCTAGCATTAGCCCAGCCAGAGCGGCCGCCTTGGACCGCTTGTACTTGACGCTGGCGTCCTGGTCGGCAATCACCCCCAGGCCGGTTTCCCAGGAGAACAACTCCCCGGCGCCCCGGTATCCCGCTGCCAACAAACCATCTTTGATGCCCTGGCTCCAGTGGCGCACGGCGCTGCCGCCGCCGGCGCCGTCAAGATAGTACGTGTAGCCGCGCGGCAGCCGCTCCGGCCGGTCCGGCATCTGCGTCGGCAGCCCGGTGCAGCCGGCTAGGAACACCGTGACCAGCAGTCCCGGTCTCAGGAATCGCGGCATCACGCTTCCTTCCTCCGCCCTCAGCGGCACGAGCCCTGCCCCTATTCCCCTCGCTTCTTGCGATTCGACCGAAGATTGTTGTACTTCACCTCCAGGTCGTTCTTGAAGACCGCCAGTTCACCCGTTTTATAGGTCGGCTGCAGACCCAGCGTGACAGCTTCCTTATCGAGACGCTGCATTGCCACGGCGGCATTCGCTGCCTGTTTCAGGTACTTCATACTGATGTCTGTTCGCTCCTGCCACTTCTTGCGGGACTCCTGAGTGTAGGTCGTTGAGCGGTCACTGTAGTCACTGTAATCACGGTGCCAGCCCCATCCCCTACGCCATCTGCGAGCGTAGGTCTGGTAGGATGCGTTCGACGGATCCCATTTCGCTGCTTCCTGAACAGCGTGCTGCAGGGCTCGGTCGATTGTCTCGCGACGCGTGACGTTCTGCTGGATCGCCTTTTCAGTGGCGGCAGCCTTTGTGGCAAGTCGCTTCCTCCTGATGACAGCGGAATCTGCCATGGCACGGGCTCCATAGTCGCTCTCAAGACGCCAAGCACCGAGATTCAGTTTCTTTCCCATGCCCGCTGTTCCGTCTACCAGTGGCGTGCTTCCGGCCTTCGACACCTGCTCAGCGGTCAACACCAGCAATTCACCCGCTTTGGAATGGAACAACAACCTCTCGGCAGGCACACCGGCAGGTGCTGTGGTGCCATAGCTAACCTTCCCCTTGTCATCCAACCATCCCGCGAGTTCTTCATTGCTGTCGATCATAGCACGAACCAGAACACCAGGGTTGCCACGCTTGCGCATCAGGGCGAATGCATCCCGGGCTATCTGCCGACGGACGATATGCTCCTCCTCGGCCTTGAACCGTTTCGATGTCTCAGACAGTTTCTCAGGCGCGCCACCGATCTTGCCGCCCGGTATCAGGTTGATCGTGTCGCACAACATGGCCACGGCGAGTGCATCGCCTGTACACGCACTGACAACAGCGTGATACTGCGTGGTCGAATGAGTCTTCTCCAGGATGCGGAAGACGGCGCCAGCTTCATCGATGTCGTGGAACCCTTCGCTGTCAATCACGAATACGACGTGCGGAACGCGGTGCCGAGAAGCGTAGGCTATGACCTTGCGGATTCCTTCCGCACATACGTCCTTGCCGAACTGCCCTTTGACCGGCACTTCCAGGTACAGGTTGTCGCCGGGAGCAAAGGACTCCGCCTTGGACACGCGCGGTGCCGCCGGAGGGGGATCGTAGAACCCCGAAGGCAGCGGTTTCTTCTCAATGGTCTTGATCTCCTCGCGCACAAGGGTCATCGTCGCCCGGATCGTGCCGACGACAGTATCGATCCGGATGGACGTGTCGCTTTGGGCAACTATTTCGCCTTCGTAACGTCGCCCATCGGTCATCTGAACCACGTCAGCAGAAAGGACACTCACGAGCAGACAGAGAAGCACCGCCACGAGGGCTGTTTGCATACGGATCATCTCTTCACTCCTTATTGGCGAAAGTCTGCCGCGGCACATGTATCCACATTGTGTGGCCGATGATGGCCACCGGCCGAACAACTACGTCCTCGTCGAACTGGTACCGATTGAATCCCCCATGAATACCCCTTCTCCGACCGAGCATTCTCCCACGCCGGGAAGAACACCCATGCTTGCGAATGATTCTCATGAGGAGACCTCCAGCGCTAGAAGCGATACATCATCGCCCAGAGGCACCGATGCGCACCAGCGACGAAGATCCTCCACACACACGGCCACGTTCTCGTCCAACGGTCGCGTGCGGCTCTGCTCAATCAGGCGAATCATTCCATCGGTTTCAAGCATGGCATCGTCAGCATTCCGCGCTTCGGTGATCCCATCAGAGTAGAAGTAGAGGCGATCCCCGGGCTGCAACTCGATCGCATGCTCATCGAAGTCGGCGTCCTCGAAGAAACCGATGGCAAAGCCGCGGCCCTCCAGCGGCGTAGGGGCTGCGCCATCACGGGCCAGTAGCGGCGGAGGGTGTCCGGCCACCACATACCTCATGATGAGTTCCCGATTGTCGAAGACAGCGTAGATCAGGGTGAAGTACATGTTTTGCTGCGCGCTCATGGGAAAACGGCGGTTCAGCTCTCTGGCCACCTCACGGGGAGAGGTGACGACCGCATTGCTCGCGACACCATCGCTGGTCAGAAGGAGTGACGGTGCGGAATCGGCGGAGCCCAGGACCCTGCTGAGCGTCACTGAGAGCAATGCGGCGGGGACTCCGTGCCCACTGACGTCCAGCAGATAGAACGCGGTGTACCGATCATCAAGCGGCAGGACGTTGAGGATGTCGCCGCCAAGTTCATCGCAGGGCTCGAAATGCCACGCGAAATGGGCGCCTGTTGATTCGGGAATATTCCTTGGCAGCAGATCTCTCTGAATCGCCGCCGCCGCGTCAAGATCGCGTTTCATGCGAGCATTGGCCTCTGAGAGCGACAGGTTCTGAGCCGCCAACTCACGTTCCAGTTCGATGATCCGCTGCCCCGCATTCAGACGAACCCGTAGTTCGTTGGCATCGAATGGCTTGGTCAGGAAGTCATCTGCACCTGCCTCCATTCCCGCAACCAGATCGGACTTCTCTGAGCGACCCGTTAACATGATCAGGTAAGTGTAGTCGCCTGAAGCATTCCCGCGAATGTGTTGAATCACCTCAAGACCATCCACCTCAGGCATGTCCCAGTCGGTGAGCACGATGTCGAACCGCTCCTGCTGGAACTGCTTCCAGGCCTGCGCACCGTCAGCCGCTTCCACGACACTGTGTCCCCAGCGTTGCAGACGCCGCGCCAGAGAGCGGCGTGTAACACGTTCGTCTTCGGCTATAAGGATCTTCATGTCATCTTCGCCTTCAGGAACGCCTGCAGGGCCTCAATCAGGTGCCGGGTTTCACCTTGAAGGCGATCGCACGCTGCCTCTACGTTTTCCAGAGCCTGCTTCCGTCCCATCGACTCCAGCTCTAGCGCAGCTGCGGTAGCCGACGGGGCGTGAAAGTTGGCCAGCATCCCTTTCAAGGTGTGAGCCGGAGACACAAGGGCTGCAGCGTCTTGAGAGGTGGCAGCATCCTGGACCTGCGTGAGCAGCGGATCGCTGTCCTCAATCAGTATAGTGACCATATCGGCCAGGAACTCGATGTCCCCGTCAGCCTGCTCCATCAGCGCGTCTTCGTCGAATACACTCGTCATGTCACTACCTCCATCCGCTCGCTGCCTGGCGACCCGAATCGTCTCACTGCTTCCGCAGCACCCGTTTGATCTCTGCGAAGAGCGTCTCGCGCTTGACGGGCTTGGATACGTAACCGTCCATGCCGGCGTCCAGGCAACGTTCCCTGTCACCCTTCATCGCGTTTGCCGTCATAGCGACGATCGGTGTCCGACCTGCTCCTGCACCGTCCTGTTCCAGTGTGCGAATACGTCGCGTGGCCTCGAGACCGTCCATCTCAGGCATCTGGACATCCATCAGCACCACATCGAAAGCGTTGCGCTGCCAGGCGTCGACCGCCTCAGCACCGTTGCTGGCTACGGCCACGGTGTGCCCGGCCTTCTCGATGGCCAGTACGGCGAACTTCTGGTTCACGGCATTGTCCTCCGCCAGCAGAATGCGTAACGATTGCTCGCCCTTCGACATTGAGTCCTCGCGGCCTGGCTTTCCGCTACTGGGGCGTGCCGCATCCTCTCCAGCCACGGCATTGACGAGCGTGTTCAGAAGGAGCGACTGTTTGACAGGTTTGACCAAATGCGCCGAGATGCCCAAGTCGCGACTGCGCTGAGCGTCACCCGGGCGGATGCCACTGGTCATCAGGATGACTGGAACGTCCTTGTACCCCTCAAGAAACCGCATCTTCTCATAGAGCATGAAGCCGTCCATCTCCGGCATGTTCACGTCTGAAAGGACAAGTTGAAATGGTCTTCCAGTGTTGGCCGCCTCGCCCATGGCTTCCAAGGCATCCTTGCCCGAATCAGCGCAGCTTGGCTGCATACGCCAATTCCTGAGCATCTCCTCAAACACTCGCCGATTTGTGGCGTTGTCGTCCACGACGATCACCCTCAACCCGTCAACCAGTTCCCGCCTCGCCGAGACATCGGGAGACGATACTCTCTCGCCTTTGCCAAGTACGGCGGTGAAGTGAAACGTCGACCCCTGCCCGACTTCACTTTCTGCCCAGATTCTGCCGTTCATCAGGCTAGCGAGTTGGGTCGAGATGGTTAGCCCGAGCCCCGTGCCACCGTAGTTACGTGTCGTGGAAACGTCGGCTTGTGAGAATGGTTGGAAGATGGACTCGAGCTTGTCGGCCGACACGCCAACGCCCGTATCCCTTACCGAGAAGTGCAGCGTCACGTGCTGATCAGCCTCGTGAACCTGTTCCACGCTGACTACTATTTCGCCACTCTTGGTGAACTTGATCGCATTGCCCACGAGATTCACGATGATCTGCCGGATGCGATGGACGTCTCCGAAGAGTGCGTTGCGGACTTCCGGGCGGACATCGTAGACCAGTTCCAAGCCCTTGGCATGGGCACGATTGCCCAGCGTGTTAAGCATGTCAGCAATAGCGTCCCGAAGACCGAAGTCGATGGGATCCAACTCCAGTTTCCCCGCCTCGATCTTGGAGAAGTCCAGAATATCGTTGATCAGGCTGAGCAGTGCATCGGCCGAGGATTTCACCGTATCCAGGTAGTCTCGCTGCTCAGGCGACAGGGCCGTGTCAAGCGCAAGATCGGTCATGCCGATGATGCCGTTCATCGGGGTGCGGATCTCGTGGCTCATGTTGGCCAGGAAAGCACTCTTCGCCTTGTTGGCTTCATCCGCAGCCAGTTTGGCATCATGCAGAGCTCGTTCCGTCTCCTTTCGCTCTGTAATGTCGCGGAAGACAACAACCGCTCCGACGATCTCGTCTCCCTTGCGCACCGGGACACTGGTGTACTCAACGGGGAATCCCCTGCCGTCCTTGCGCCACAGGAGTTCATCGTCCACGGTGCTCCCGACGCCAGTCGTATAGGCCTTGCACATCGGGCAATCATCAATTGGATACGGTGAGCCGTCCGCCCGCGAATGATGGACCAAAGCGTGCACGCCATGTCCCAGAATCTGCTCGCGAGTGAAGCCTAGCATCTCTGCGGCAGAGACGTTGACGAAAGTCACGGTGCCGTTGGTGCTGACGCCGAATATGCCATCACTGGTCGACTCCAGGAGCAACCGACTCCGCTCTTCGGCCTCGGCAAGCCGCTCCGCCGCAGCCTTGCGTTCGGTGATATCTTCTTTCACCGCAATGTAGTGGGTGATGTTGCCGTCTTCATCCCGGGCCGGGGAAATCGAAGCCGACTCCCAGTACAGTTCGCCGTTTTTGCGACGGTTGCAGATGTCCCCTTTCCAATCACCCCCGGATGAAATCGTGCCCCACAGATCCTGGTAGAACTCCGGGGGGTGATGGCCGGACTTCAGAACTCGCGGGTTCTTCCCCCTTACCTCGTCCAGACTGTAGCCGCTGATCTCCGTGAACTTGGGATTGATGTACTCGATGTTACCGTCGATGTCCGTGATGACCACGGCACTAGGACTCTGCTGGACTGCCATCGAGAGCTTGCGTACGGACTCCGAGTCGCGCTGAATCGCCCCGACCATATGGTTAAACGCCCGGGCAAGATCACCCATCTCGTCCTGCGTCGCCACATCAATGCGTGTGCCGTAGTGCCCTTGTTCCACCTTCTCCGCCCCGGCCGCCAGGCGCTGGATTGGCCGAGTCACGACACGGCGGGCGACGAACCACGCCCCGGCCAGACTGACCAAGCCAATGCCTGCGCCCAACCAGATGATCTGAGCCTGCAGTCTCTGTCCGGCTTCCCCGATCTCAGCCAGGCTGATCTCGGCGATGATTCCCCAGTGGAGCCCCTGGATCTTGACCGGCGCGAAGGATGCCAACGTCGACTGGCCGTCATAGCTGACTTGCTCTGTCGTCCCGGGACTGCCGGAGGTGGCCTGCCTGGCGGCTTCGGTTTCGACGCGGCGCGCGAAGATGGCCTTTGAATCGAAACGGGTGTCCGACCGCATGAGCAGATCGTCGCCCACGAGATAAATGCGTCCTGTCTCACCAAGACCGGCACTGTCGCACACGATGCTGTTGATCTCGTCGATGGGCACCTGGAAGGCTGCCACGCCGATCTTACTGCCGCTCTGGAATACCGGGGCCGCAATGAAGCTGGCCGGGGCGCCATAGCTGGGCTCGTAGGAGGCATAATCGACAACGGCAACGTCATCTGCTTTGTCCAACGACCGCGCCTGCCGGTATACCTCGGCAAGATTGGAGTCCTTATACGGCCCGTTCAGAACGTTTGTCCCGAAATCGGTCTCTTTGGTAACCGAGTATACGAGGTTTCCCTTGAGGTCAAACAGGAACACGTCGTGGTAACCATAGGCTCGCCTGAACCCCCGCAGGCGGGGGTGATAGGCTTCGTGCACGCGATTGTAGTCGCACGTCTGGTTGCCCCGGTCAAGGAGGTCCTTGCCGCCAACCGGGTGCGGGTTCCCGGCGATGTAGATGATCTGCAAGGCCCTGCCAGCAGGAGAACGCGGCAAGTACGCTTCGATGCCGCGATCCTTGAAGCCGGCCTCTCGAAGCCGAGGAGCGAACTCACCGGCGTAGTAGGCTCTGAGACTGTCCTCGGCCAGGTCCACCCCACCTGCGGAGTTCTCAAGCTGTAGAGGGATGGTCTCAAAAGCCTCGCCGAGCTCAGCCACCGCATGAGTAACCAGGTCGTCTCGACTGACCACCGTGATCTGCGACCGGATGTTTCTGAAGTACTTCTCAATGTAGATTTGCCGAGACGCGCGCAATCCCTCTAATGAGGTTCTCCCTTGGTCCAGCAGCATTTGTGTGCCGAGGCGAGCGTCGGCCGCCGTGAGCGCCGCGATCACAATGATGCCGCCCAGCAGCAGCGGAGTAAGGAGCTTCTGCGAGATTCGCCACTTCATCGGCGGGTTCTCCCAAGACAAATCAGGCAACATCTAGCCGGTCGGCACCGTGATGATGGGCCCACTGGAAGCGCCACCCGTCTCAGTGAGGGTGAAGAAGAACCTCAGAAGCGACAGCATACGTTTCGAGGCGAAGTCCTTCTCCTCGATCCAGAACCAGTAGCCTTTGTACGGCACGGCGACGAAGGCGGCCCAGGGCCGGGACCGACTACTGCGAATCGTCATCAGACGAGAAACGCCAGAATCGCTGGAACTGCCGGGGCCGGCAATACCCTTTGACTGATGGTCCTCCGGCACATCGATGCAGGCGGCCAGTTCAACAAGGACCTGGAGCATCGACCGACTGAGAATGGCAATCTCCGTGTTGTCCTTGGGCAGCACACCGAAGACCACGCGGAACTCATTGGCGTCGGGCGAGAGCCCCAGAAGCCGGGTAACTGTCTCAGCATCCTTGTTCCCCGCAGCGTTAAGTTTGCGGCCCAGAACAATGGTTGCCGCGCCGCCGCCTTTCTCCGGTGCAAGCCGCATACCGATCGTTTCAGAGACCTGCACTCGCCGGAACGCTGCCATGAGTTCTTCAAACTCGGGATCGCCGGACTGGCCGGACAGTTGTCCGGACCGAACATTGCGAACGCCGTTGATCGAATTGCACATCAGTCGCAACACATAGTCCGAGGGCCAGCCGGATTGGATGAACGATAGGATCGCCGTCGGCGGAACGGGCGTCAGCATGCTTCGCCCGAACCGTTCCCCCGTCAAGGGGGTATACGTAATCGTCGGACGGTCGTAGGCCCGAACGGTAGCACCGTAGTCCTGGCGGTACGACCAGGCCGGATTGGTCAGGGAACCGAGTGCGTTCATCTGGCCTTCCACGGAGTACTGGTTGATGACCGAGGTGATCTCCAGGAAGACCGGGGCATCGGCGTACCGTGTCTTGACCAGATTCAAGAGCATCTGGCGCTTCCAGGAGTCGCTGATCGCGCTGACATAGTCCAGGCGATCGCGATTGATCATTGGGGGACCGACGCCGCACCCGGAAAGCAACAACAGGCCGGTCACCAGAAGGGCAACGGTCGCCGGCGCCCAGGCGCCGTGTCGCCTCCTGTTACGAGCCAGTTCGAGTTCTGCCACGGTGCGTCCTCCGAACCCCTCTGTGCCATGCTTCAGCCTGCTCGGCAAGGATGAAGCCATTGCCTGACCATCCACGTCCCCCTGCGGCTATTTGGGGAACATGAACTGAATCTGGTACTGCAGTGTCCATTCGGGCCCATCGCTGGGCCGCATGACGTTATAGTAAGCCCTCAGACTCATATTCACGGGCAGCTTGCCGATCTTCATGATCTTGCCAACGCCACCCCCGACGGGAACCGTCCAGCGGTCCTTGCCATGGGCCCTCCAGTTCGCGGTGATCGACGGCCCGGTCGACAGGTACCAGCCCTTCGGCAGGTTGTAGTTGAGAAACGGCTGAATGAGAAACTGGTTGACCTCCTCGCGGTCGCCGTCCCCGGCGTAGGACCACAGGTTCTGAACCAAGGCGCCATACACCCATGGGCCGTCCATTTTCAGAGCCACGGCCGTCGGGCCTGCGCTGTACTTTCCGCTGCCCAGGAGGTCATCCGTGGCGCTGGGGAATTGCAGGACCGGGCCCACGCCCCAGGTGACGCCTTTGGTCGGCTTCACCGGCGAGAAGAACGCGCTGAACTGGATGTCACCCAAGCCACTCTCCGGGCCGACGCCCGGCGCCAGTTCCGGCTGCCAAATGACAGGCAAAATGGTTCTCGTGATGACATTCCAGTCCTCGGTCAGCTTGAGAGGAATGACCGGTTGAATGTTCAAGATGTTCTGCAGGTCATCCCCGGGACCGGTCTTGAAGTTGAAATTATGCTGCAGCGGCACACTGATCATGTTGGCGATGGGGTTCTGCGCCGCCTTGGCCAGATCCCCCGCCTCACCCTCGCCGCCGGCCTTGGCCTGCTCGTTCCCCTTCGCATCTTCGGTCTTCCCGGCGGACTTGGTTGTCTTCGCTGCCGGCGTTGCCGGGTCGGCGACGTTGGTTGCGTCGCTGGTTGCGGTCGCCTGAGCCACAAGGACAGGCGGAGCCTCTTGCTGTTTCCTCGTCTGGCTCTCGTCGGCTTCCCGTGCGGCACCCTCTGGTTCAGGCGGCTGTCCCGCCTGTACCCAGGCTCCCGCCGTTCCGCTGACACAGATGGCAAGTGCTATTGCCAGTGTTGTCAGCCCAGGCCAAACACTCGTCACGCGATCTTTCATGTCTTACCCTTTCATGTCTGTGGACTGACCTGGGTCAGCCCTCGCCGTCATTTCGGAAGCGGTCACCCATTCGTCGCCCGGAGGGGGCGATTGCCAGCAAAGCCGATCGGTCTAGGTTATTGCGACTGTCCTTCCTGATCCCATCTCGTGTTCTCTCTTCTGTCTGGTCCCCGCGGGAGCCGAAAGAGTCCGTTTTAGGGCGCATTGCTCTGCAAAGTGCCACTCACAGGAACAGTCCTGAGACAAAGGCGTTGAGACCCATCCCCAGGAAGAAAACGGGATAGACCCACCGACACCACCGGTCAACCCACCTGGCACGTTCCACTTTGCTCCGCGCGACAAACGAATTGGTGATCACGACCTGCATCAACACGAGAAACACCAGGAGTGTGGAGCCGAGAATGAAGCTGTCCATGCGCGTCATGTACGAGATGTCTGGAAGCTGCGCGCCGATGGCGAATCGATAAGCAATCAGCGTCAACATGGACGTACTCGCCAAACCGATGTTCGTGCCGGTCTCGGTCGGGTCGATCCAGAACACTGCCCAGGCCATGGCCACGATGAGAATCAGCGGAAGGATGATTTTGAACACGTAGTGTCCTGCCTTCCGCCTCATCTCGAACACCAGCGCGAACCCGGCCACGGCACGCTCATCAGGAACGGGCTGGTACGGGCGGGGCTTGGCATCCCACTTGGTCAAGGCCCAGTCGGCCACGGAAAGCCTTCCTGCAAACCCGCCTTCTTCCTCAGCGGGCACGAGTTCCAGCTCGCCCGGCTCGTAACCCGCGGAGGCCAGTTGGATGACGAAGTCGTGCTTGTCGAACGGGAAGTCTCTCAGCTGAAGTGGCTGCGAGAAATTTCCCCAGGTGCGTTGTCGGTAAGTG
>Ga0272444_10003689_pt1 | contig 13710 bp, 10 predicted proteins | sample SSMForm13_FD_201033 | JGI IMG/M metagenome (GOLD analysis project Ga0272444, IMG submission 201033) | Marine sediment archaeal communities from Little Sippewissett salt marsh, Falmouth, MA, United States - SSM-Form-13 | ecosystem: Environmental > Aquatic > Marine > Wetlands > Sediment ...
TGGCCCCCTCGGCCGCGGCCGGCGAGACGGCGCCGCCGTCTCCCGCGCGGTTGCGCGCCCCCTTTGGCCGTCGGGTGCGGCCCGATCTTTTCTTCAGGGCCCACGCGCGATTCGACGCCCTGGCGCACGCCATCAAGATTCGCCTGGCCGAAAAGGGCCTGTGGGTCTATAAATCCGACGTGGCCGCCAAGTTGGCGGCCCAAGACGGCCGCCTCTCCACGGACGATCTTGGCAGCCTGATCCTGGGGCCACCGGCGGCGGGAAGCGGCGAAAATGCTGCGGCCGATTTCTCCTGGCTGGACCTGGCCGACATTCTGGGCGGTGACGCGCTCCCCGAAGCGGATGCCGATGCGGGCGGCTGGCCGGTGGCCTGGTACTGGGAGTGGGACGAGGGTCTGGGGGATTACCTGCACGACCACGTCCGGGTGATCGACCGCGTGGTCGCCGGCCGGGAGGGGGATTTTTACGGCCGCACCCTGGAGCGCTGCCGCGGGCTGGTCCGGCGGGTGCGCCACTGCTTCGAGCTGCTCAAGCCCGAAGGCCTGAAGCTGCTGCGGCGCTGGGTGGAGGGCGATGAGTTCGACTACCGCGCCATGCTGGATTTCGCCATCGACCGCAAAATCGGCCTGATGCCCTCCGACCGCCTCTACATCAAGCGCATCAAGCAGCAGCGGGACGTGGCCGTGCTGCTCCTGGTGGACCTCTCGCGCTCCACCGCCAACACCGTCTACGGCTCCCGGGCCACGGTCCTGGAGGTGGAGCAGGAGGCCATCGTCCTTTTCTGCGAGGCCCTGGCGGTGGTGGGCGACGCCTTCGCCATCGCCGGCTTCTCGGGCACCGGGCGGCTGGGGGTGGACTATTGCCGCATCAAGGATTTTGACGAAGCGGTGACCGACGCGGTCCGCGGGCGGATCAACGCCATGGCGCCCCAGCGCAGCACCCGCATGGGTGCGGCCATCCGCCACGCCACCCGCCAGCTGGCCCAGGTGCCGGCCCGCGTGCGGCTCCTGATCATTCTGGGCGACGGCTTTCCCAACGACGTCAACTACAAAAAGGCCTACGCCATCGCCGATACCCGCCGGGCCATTTTCGAGGCCCGCTCCCGGGCCATCCACACCCACGCGATCACGGTCAACCTGGCCGCCGATCCCAACCTGGACGCGCTCTACGGCAATGTCCACCACAACGTCATCTCGGACGTGCGGGAGCTGCCCGACAAGCTGCTGCGCATTTACAGCGCCCTCACCCGCAGTTGAAAGGCGGCCCGGCGGGCTTATCTTTTTCTCACGCACCGAGACAATCGCCAGAGACGGGGGATTGCATGCAGATTCATGACGACATCTTCGAATGGGAGGGTTGGGGCGGCCTGCTGCGCCTGGCCAGCGGCCGCTGCCGGCTGCGGATCTACGATCTACGCAAGGGGGCCGGGGTCGCGCACCTGAAGCCGATTATCGTGGTCATCCAGGACGTCCCCGGCAGCCCCATGTCCATCCGCAGCTGCACCAGCCACATCGCCACCCGCGTCACCCAGGAGTTCGGCATCGACCCGAATCGGATGCTGTTCGTGGAGTACAACCCCGAGGTGGTCTACGGCCAAAACAACCAGAACGTGGTGCCCGAACGTCTCGACCAGGTGGAGTTCACCTGGCACACGGAGCGGGCCGTCCAGCCCCGCTGGCGGCCGCTGGCCTCCCCGCTGCGGGACCTGCTCAAGGAACTTCTGGGTGCGGAGCCCGGCACCCCCACCGAAACCCCCTGAAACGGCCGGCCGCCCCTGGCTTTGGACGGCCGCGCGGCGGCAGGCCCCCTGCGGAGACGGCGTCATGATCACCCAAGTTGAATTCGGCCGCATCACCATCGCCGGGGAGCGCTACGAGAGCGATCTGATCATCTTTCCTGACGGTCGGGTAACCGCCGGCTGGCGGCGAAAATCGGGCCACCGGTTGACCTTTGCGGACCTCCGGCCGCTGGTCGAAGCGGCCCCCGCGCTGATCGTGGCCGGTACCGGCGTCTACGGCCGGATGGCGCCCGAGCCGACGCTTACCGCCCGTCTGGCCGGCCTCGGAATCACCTTCAGGGCCGCGGCCAACCGGGAGGCTGCCGCGGACTTCAACCGCCACTGGCCGACCGGCCGCGTGGGCGGGTGCTTTCACCTGACCTGCTGAGGCGCGCCGGCGCCTGAAATTCGGCGCCGCGGGTCCACCCGCCGATGGCGCGTTCCTTCCCCCCGACAGGGCCCCAAAGCCCCCCTGAAATACCCGGCAATTGAATGCCGTTTGGGTCGTTGACACCTTCCGGCGCATTTGTTAGGAATTATGAGTTTGGACGGTTTCGCGGAACATCCGACGGTCATGGCGCGGCTTTGCAGATGGTCCCGCTTTGTTCCGCGATGCCGCAAGCTGCAGGTTTAACCCCAACGGAGAAGGAGAAATTCTATGAAGAAGGCGCTTTGCTTGTCGGCTGTCTTGTGTCTGATTGCAGGCGCGGCCTTTGCGGCCGATGCCGTCAAAATCGGGTTGATGTGCCCGCTGACCGGATCCTGGGCCAGTGAGGGCCAGGACATGAAACAGATCGTCGAGCTGCTGGCCGAGGAGGTCAACGCGGCCGGCGGCGTTCTCGGCCAGCAGATCACGGTCGTCACCGAAGACGACGGCGGCGACCCCCGCACCGCGGCCCTGGCCGCGCAGCGGCTGGCCACCCAGGGCATCGTGGCGGTGATCGGGACTTACGGCTCCTCGGTGACCGAGGCCTCCCAGAACATCTTCGACGAATCCAAGATCATCCAGGTGGCCAACGGCTCCACGGCCATCCGCCTCTCGGAAAAGGGGCTGAAATACTTCTTCCGGACCTCCCCCCGGGACGACGAGCAGGGCCGGGTGGCCGTCGACACCCTGGCGAAGATGGGGTTTGAAAAGATCGCCATCCTGCACGACAACACCACCTACAGCAAGGGGCTGGCCGACGAGGCCAAGATGCTGCTGGACCAGAAGGGCGCCAATATCGTTTTTTTCGAGGCCATCACCCCCGGTGAGCGCGACTACAGCGCGATTCTCACCAAGCTGAAGGCCTCCGGCCCGGATGTGGTTTTTTTCACCGGCTACTATCCTGAAGCAGGCCTTTTTCTGCGCCAGAAAAAGGAGATGAACTGGGACGTGCCCTTCATCGGCGGCGACGCCACCAACAACCCGGACCTGGTCAAGATCGCCGGTAAAGATGCGGCCCAGGGGTTCCTCTTCCTCAGCCCCCCGGTCCCCCAGGACCTGCCCTCCCCTGAAGCCCAGCAGTTTCTGGCCAGCTACCAGAAAAAGTTCAACGCCACCCCCGGATCGGTCTGGGCGGTACTCTCCGGTGACGGGTTCCGGGTCGTGGTGGAGGCCATCAAGGCCACCGAATCCACAGACCCGGACAAGCTGGCCGACTACCTGCACAACCAGTTGAAAGATTTCCCCGGCCTGACCGGCACCATCTCCTTCAACGAGAAGGGCGACCGGGTGGGCGACCTCTATCGCGTCTACGAGGTGGATGCCGACGGCAACTTCAAGCTGCTGCCCTAGCCGGTTGCCGCTGCTCGCCTGACCTGCCGTCGGAAGCGGCGGCGCCTCCCCGCCGGGGGGCCGCCGCCTGCTTCCGGCGACTGCTTTCGCCCTTTGCCCGCAGGCTTGCCTGACGCCGCTGCCCCGGCCACCGGGTCGGTCAACCCCCAACCGATGGTACCCAGAATGGAACAGTTTTTCCAGCAACTCACCAACGGTCTGGCGGTCGGCGGGATCTACGCCCTGATCGCCCTCGGCTACACGATGGTCTACGGGGTCCTGAAGCTGATCAACTTCGCCCACGGCGACCTCTTCACCATCGGCGCCTACCTGGGGTTGACCCTGCTGACCACCATGGGCCTGGCCGACCGCCTGGGGCCGCTTGGCGCCGTACTGCTGCTGGCCGTGATGGTCATGGGTCTGGTGGGCGTCATTGGGGCCCTGCTGGAGCGCATCGCCTACCGGCCCCTGCGCGAATCCCCGCGGCTTTCGGCCGTCGTCTCCGCCCTGGGGGCCTCGATCTTTTTCCAGAACACGGTTATGCTGATCTATGGGGCGCGTTTCCGGGTCTACCCCCACGACATCCTGCCCAAGGTCGCCGTCAACATCTTCGGCCTCCAGATCCCCCTGATCCGCATCCTGATGCTGCTGACATCGGTGCTGCTGATGGTGGCCCTCTATCTGTTCATCCAGCGTACCAAGATCGGGACCGCCATCCGGGCGGCGGCCATCGACCAGGGGGCCGCGCGGCTGATGGGCATCGATGTCGACAAGGTGATCATGATCGTCTTTCTCATCGGCCCCTCCCTGGGCGGGGCCGCCGGGTTGATGGTGGGCCTCTATTACGGTCAGATCAACTTCACCATGGGTTGGATATACGGCCTCAAGGCCTTTACCGCGGCCATCCTGGGCGGCATCGGCAACATTCCGGGGGCCATGGTGGGCGGGATTCTCCTGGGGGTGATCGAAGCCCTGGGGGCGGCCTATATTTCCATCGCCTGGAAGGACGCCATCGCCTTCTGTGTGCTGATCCTTATCCTGATCGTGCGCCCCACCGGTCTTCTCGGTGAACGGGTGGCGGAAAAAGTATGAAGACCAGACGATCCCTCATCTACGCGCTGTTCTGCGGCATTCTGGTGGTGCTGCCGGTTTTTCTGAATGCCTACTGGGTGGATGTGCTCAACAACGTCGGCCTCTACGGCATCCTGGCGCTGAGCCTGAACGTGATTTTGGGCTACGCCGGGATGTTCCACATGGGGCACGCCGCCTTTTACGCCATCGGCGCCTATACCACCGCGATCCTCAACACCGCCTATCACATCCCGGTCCTCTGGCTGATGCCCCTCAGCGGCCTGGTGGCCGGTTTTTTCGCCCTGATCGTGGCCCGCCCCATCATCCACCTGCGGGGCGACTACCTGCTGATCGTCACCATCGGGATGGTGGAAATCGTCCGGATCGCGCTGATCAACAACGTCTTCGGCATCACCGGCGGGGCCAACGGCATTTTCGGGATCGCGCGCCCCGAGATCTTCGGCTTCCAAATCCGCCGGCCCCACGAGTTCTTCTATCTGATCTGGGCCTTCATGGCGGTCACCATCTACCTCTTTTACCGCCTGGAAAACTCCCGCTTCGGCCGCGCCCTGACCTATCTGCGCGAGGACGACGTGGCCGCCGAGGGCAGCGGCATCAACACGGCCCACTACAAGCTGGCGGCGTTCGTTATCGGGGCCTTCTGGGCGGGGATGGTGGGCACCCTGTACGCGGCCAAAATGACCATCATCGCTCCGGAATCCTTCAATTTCTGGGAGTCGGTGGTCATGTTCATGATCGTCCTGCTGGGCGGGTCGGGCAGCATTCCCGGTGTCATTCTGGGGGCCTTTCTGGTGGTCGGCCTGCCGGAGATCTTCAGGGAGTTTGCCACCGCCCGGATGCTGATCTTCGGGGCTGCGATGGTGGCGATGATGATCTTCAGGACCGAGGGCATTCTGCCGCCCCAGCCCCGCAAATACCCCCCGGTGGGTGAGCTGCTGACCGGGGAGGCCAAGCCATGAGCCTGCTGCAGCTCGACAAGGTGACCAAGACCTTCGGCGGTCTGAAGGCCGTGGACAATGTTTCCTACACGGTCGAGAGCGGTTCCATCGTCGGGCTGATCGGGCCCAACGGGGCCGGCAAGACGACGATCTTCAACCTCATCACCGGCAACTACCGCCCGAACCAGGGGGACATCCGCTTCGAAGAGCGTTCCGTGGTCAAGTTGCCGACCCATCAGATCGTCGCCCTCGGGATTGCGCGCACCTTTCAGACCATCCGCCTCTTCCAGAAGCTCTCGGCCCTGGAGAACGTACTGGCCGGCTGCCACTGCCGCATGCGCGCCGGCGCCCTGGCGGCCATGGCGCGGCTGCCCTTCCAGCGCCGCGAGGAGCGAAAGGCCCTGGAGCTGGCCATGGCCGAGCTGCGCTTCGTGGGGCTGGGCCAGCAGGCCGATCAGATGGCGGCCAACCTGTCCTACGGCAACCAGCGGCTGCTGGAGATCGCGCGCGCCCTGGCGACCCAGCCGCGCCTGATCATTCTGGACGAACCCGCCGGCGGCATGAACGATCAGGAGACCGCCGCGCTGGTGGGGCTGATCCGCAACATCCGCGCCCGGGGCGTCACGGTGCTGCTGATCGAACACGACATGAGCCTGGTGATGAAGGTTTGCGAGCAGATCGTGGTGGTCGAATACGGCTCCAAGATAGCCGAGGGCGACCCCGCCGCCATCAAGCAAAACCCCCGGGTGATCGAAGCCTACCTGGGCACAGACGAGGAGTAGAGGGGCCGGCGATGCTGCTGAAGCTCGAGAACCTGCATGTCAAATACGGCAACGTGGAGGCGCTGCACGGCATCAGCCTGGAGGTCGACGAGGGTGAAATCGTCACCATCCTGGGAGCCAACGGGGCCGGCAAATCCACCACCCTGATGGCCATCAGCGGGCTGGTCAAGGTTTCCGAGGGCAGCATCCTCTTTCGCAACACCCCGCTGCACACCCTCAAGGCCCACCAGGTGGTCAAGCGCGGGATCGCCCAGGCGCCCGAAGGCCGGCGGGTGTTCGGTACCCTGACGGTCAACGAGAACCTCAACCTGGGCGCCTTCACCGCCACCGACCCCGCCGGCAGCCAGAAGACCCTGGCCTGGATCTACACCCTTTTCCCGCGCCTCAAGGAGCGCTCCCAGCAGATGGCCGGCACCTTAAGCGGCGGCGAGCAGCAGATGCTGGCCATCGGCCGGGCGCTGATGGCCGCACCCCGGATTCTGCTGCTGGACGAACCCAGCCTGGGGCTCGCCCCCATCCTGGTGAAGACGATTTTTGAAACCATCCGCGAAATCAACCGCGCCGGTGTGACCGTCGTGCTGGTGGAGCAGAACGCGCGCGCGGCCCTGAAGCTCGCCCATCGCGGCTATGTCATGGAGGTCGGCCGGGTCGTGCTGGAGGATTCGGCCGAAGCCCTGCTCAGCAACCCCGAAGTGCGCAATGCCTATCTGGGCGGCCAGGCGCAATGAGGCCGCGCTGAAACGTGCCGCTGCCGTGGGAATGCCCGCCATAGGGGGACTATGCGGCATTGGCAGCGCCCCTTGGACAGCGGGAAGAGTGGGCCGCCCGCTTTTTTGGAATCCCCCCTGATGTGACACGCCGGCCTGCCTTTGCGGACAGACCAACGGAGGACCATCCCAGCCATGAAGACGCCTTCCCAAGACCCGATCGTAGCCGCTGCCCTGGGGCTGGCGGCCAGATGGCAGGACCGCGCCAACGCGCTGCTGACCCGTGAGGAGAGGCGCCTGCAGAACCAGATGCGCCGCCTGCTCTCGCACCCCCTGGACAAGGTCATCCTGACCAAGATGATGGACCAGAGCTTCCGCGCCGAGAGCCCCGCGCGGGTGGCCGACCAGCTCAACACCATCTTTCGCAGGTACGGCATCCCGGCCTTTTTCAGCGTCAGCGAAACGTTCCTGGTGCGGCTGTTCATGGCGCTGGGGCGGCATTTCCCCGAACTTTCGGTGCCCCGCATCATCGCCCAGCTGCGCCGCAACAGCAGCCGCGCCATCATCGCCGGCGAACCCGAGGTGCTCATGCCCCACCTGGAAAGCCGCCGCCAGGCCGGGGTGCGGATGAACATCAACCACCTCGGGGAGGCGGTGCTGGGCGAGGACGAGGCCCGCTACCGCCTGGAGACCTACCTGGCCGACCTCCGGCGGCCCGATATCGAGTACATTTCGGTCAAGATATCGACGATTTTCTCCCAGATTTCCTCCCTGGCCTTCGAACACACCCTGGCGGTTCTGGGAGAGCGTCTTTCACAGCTCTACCGCGCGGCCCGGGACAATCTCTACGAAGATCGCGATGGCCGGCGGGTGCCCAAGTTCGTCAATCTGGACATGGAGGAATACCGGGATCTCGAGATCACGGCCGCGGCCTTCACCCGCACCCTGGAGCGCCCCGAATTCAAGGGCCACGCCGCCGGCATCGTTCTGCAGGCCTACCTGCCGGACTCCTACCACCTCCAGCGGGAGCTGACCGACTGGGCCCGGCGGCGGGTGGCCGACGGTGGCAGCCCCATCAAGATCCGGATCGTCAAGGGCGCCAACATGGAAATGGAGCAGGTCGAGGCCGCCCTCAACAACTGGCCCCTGGCGCCCTACGACAACAAAAAGGACGTCGACGCCAACTACAAGCGCATGGTGGCCTTCGGCATGCTTCCGGAAAACATCCGGGCGGTGCATCTGGGGGTGGCCTCGCACAATCTCTTCGACCTGGCCTATGCCTGCGAGCTCGCCCGCCACCACGGCGTTTCCGACTGCTTCTCCTTCGAGATGCTGGAGGGCATGGCCGACCACGTGCGCCGCGCCGTCCAGGAAATCTCCGGCGACGTCCTGCTCTATGCCCCCGTGGCCACCCAAGACCAGTTCATCAACGCCATCGCCTACCTGATCCGGCGCCTGGATGAAAACACCGCCGAGGAAAACTTCCTGCGGCACTCCTTCGACCTGCAGACCGGATCCGCCCGCTGGAACTTTCTAAAAAACCAGTTTCTGGAGGCCCTCGCCCACCAGGAGCGGGCCGGCAAGACCCCCCACCGCGTCCAGGACCGCGGCCGGGAGGAATTTCCCGAGGAGATGGGCACCTTCCATACGCGCGCCTTCACCAACGAGCCCGACACCGACTGGGCGGTGGCCGCCAACCGCCGCTGGGCCGACGGGATTCGCCGGAAGTGGCGCAAATCCGCTGATGACGCCCCCCTGGAGATTCCCCTGGTGCTGGCCGGCCGGGAGGTGTTTGCCGAGCGTGAGATCCGCGAGGTGGTCGACCCCAACCAGATTGCCGAATCCAGCGCTGTGCGGATCCGCGTGGCGCGCTGCGCCCTGGCCTCCGGTGAAGACGTCGCCCGGGCGGTGGCGGTGGCCAAGGCCGACCCCGACGGGTGGCGCGCCAAGTCTTACGCCGAGCGCCACGCGGTGCTCGACCGGGTGGCCATGTCCCTGCGCCGGGCGCGCGCCGACCTGATGGGGGCAGCCGCGGCCAACACCGGCAAGGTCCTGACCGAATCCGACCCCGAGGTGTCCGAGGCGGTGGATTTTGCCGAATTCTATCCCTTCAGCGCGCAGCGCTTTGCCAATCTGGACACCGTTGCCTGCGCCGGCCGGGGGGTCGGGCTGGTCATCACCCCCTGGAACTTTCCCATCGCGATCCCCTGCGGCGGGCTGAGCGCCGCGCTCGCCGCCGGCAACACCGTGATTTTCAAACCGGCCTCGGCCGCAGTGCTGAGCGCCTGGCAGCTGTGTTGCGCGTTCTGGGAGGCCGGGGTGTCGCGCAACGTGCTGCAGTTTCTGCCCTGCGCCGGCGGCTCCACCGGCCGCGAGCTGGCCGCCCACCCCGACGTGGATTTCATCATTTTGACCGGCGGCACGGACACCGGCCTGGCCCTTCTGCGGCAGCGACCCGAGCTGCGCCTGGCGGCCGAGACCGGTGGCAAAAACGCCACCATCGTGACGGCCATGTCCGACCGCGACCAGGCCATCAAGAACGTGCTGCATTCGGCCTTCAGCAACAGCGGTCAGAAGTGCTCGGCCACCTCGCTGCTGATCCTGGAAAAGGAGGTTTACGACAGCCCGGCGTTTCGCAAGCATCTGGTGGACGCCGCCAGGAGCCTGGCGGCGGGCTCGGCCTGGGATTTCGAAAACAAGGTCGGGCCGCTGATCCAGCCGCCGCGCGGGGACCTGCTGCGAGCCCTGACCACCCTTGAGCCCGGCGAGTCCTGGGCCCTGGCCCCGCGCCCGGCCAAGGACAACCCCTACCTCTGGACGCCGGGGATCAAGTGGGGGGTGCAGCCGGGCAGCTACACCCATCTCACCGAGTTCTTCGGCCCGGTGCTGGGCGTGATGCGCGCCGAGAATCTGGAACACGCCATCCGCCTGGTCAACCAGACCGGCTACGGCCTGACCTCGGGGCTCGAGAGCCTCGACAAACGCGAGCAGGCCCGCTGGATCGCCGGCATCCGGGCCGGCAACCTCTACATCAACCGCGGCACCACCGGGGCCATCGTGCTGCGGCAGCCCTTCGGCGGCATGCGCAAGTCGGCCCTGGGGGCCGGCATCAAGGCCGGCAGCCCGAATTACGTCACCCAGTTCATGACTTTCCGCGACACTGCCCCGCCGCTGGTCGGCGCCCTGGAGAAGGAGAGCGCCCTGCTGCGGCTGATCCAGGAATGGCAGCAGAAGCTCGCCTGGGGGGCGTTTGACCCGGCGCTGCGGGCCGACTTGGATAAAACCGTGCGCGCCGTCCAGAGCTACCTCTACCACTGCGAGCAGGAATTCTCCCGGTCCAAGGACTATTTTCACCTCCGCGGCCAGGACAACATCTTTCGCTACCGGCCGGTGGGCGCCGTGGCCGTGCGGCTGGATCGGCGCGACAGCCTCTTCGACGCCCTGGCGCGCATCGCCGCGGTCCGGATCGCCCGCTGCCCCCTGCGGGTGAGCATCCCGCCCGCGCTGGACAATGCGGTCACAACTTTTCTCGACGGCCGGGAGGGTCGACGGCTGACCGTTGGGGCCGAGGTGGTGCGCGAGGCGGATGCGGCCCTGGCCGGCCAGCTGCCAAATCTGGAGCGCATCCGCTATGCCGGGCCGGAGCGGGTGCCGTCGGCGGTTTTCGCCGCGGCGGCCAGGACCGGGTTTTACATCGCCCGCAACCCGGTGCTGATGGAGGGGCGGATCGAGATGCTGAACTACTTCCTGGAGCAGAGCATCTGCGACAGCTACCACCGCTACGGCAACCTGGGAGAGCGGGCGCTTTGAGTTGCAGGCCCATGGCCCCGGGCCGCCCGCCGGCAGAGGGGACCTTCCATGGGTTCGACCCCTGATGAGCTTCCGCGCCAGACGGCCGCCGCGGCCCCGGTTGCCGGGGTCGTACTGGCGGCCGGAAGCAGCCGCCGGATGGGCTGCCCCAAACAGCTGCTGCCCTTCAGGGGCAAACCGCTGCTGGCCCATGTGGTGGCCAGCGCCCGGGATGCCGGCCTGCAGCCGGTGGTCGTGGTGCTGGGACACGGCGCCGCCCGGGTTCGCCGGGAAGTGGACCTCAGCGACACCCGCGTGACCATCAATCCGGATTACCGACGCGGTCAGAGCACCTCCCTCATTCGGGGCCTTGCAGCCCTGCCCCCTGCCTGCCCGGCGGCCCTTTTCCTGCTGGGCGACCAGCCCCTGGTCACGCCGGGTCTGATCGCGCGGGTCCTGGCCGGCTACCGGCGGACCCTCGCCCCGGTGGTGGTGCCGACCTTCAGGGGGCGCCGGGGCAATCCAGTGCTGATCGACCGGTCGCTTTTTCCGCGTCTGGGCACCCTGAGCGGTGATGTGGGGGCCCGCGGGCTTTTGCGGGAGTATGCCGGCTGGATCGAATGGGTCCCGGTGGCGGATCCTGGGATTCATCTGGATGTGGACACCTGGCAGGACTACCAGGATCTCAAGGCCCTTGAAACCCGATTCCCCTGACCCGAACCTGGACGACCCGCGGCCCTCGGGGGGTGCGCACCCATCTTCCCGCCCGGAGGAAATCGCGCTCATGGGCGCACGCCACCGGGTCGTGTTTCAGCCCATGGGGGTTGCGGTCCAGGCCGAATCCGGGACGACCCTGGGAGACCTGGCCCCGCCGGGCATCCCGATCCGCTTCGACTGCGGCGGCAAGGGGGTCTGCGGCCAGTGCCGGGTGATTGCCGAGCCCGCCGCCCACCTCTGGCCGCCGAGCCAGGCCGAAGCCGAAAGCCTGGGGCCGGATGTGCTGGCCCGATCGGTCCGGCTGGCCTGCCAGGCCCGCATCCTGGGGCCCGTGACGGTCGCGCTGCCAGGCGAGAGCGCCGACAGCCCCGAAGTCCGCGGCAAAGACGGCCTGACGGGCATTTTCGCGCCGGACCCGATGGTGCAGCGCTTGGTGCTGCCACCGGCTCCCGCCCCACCGGCTCCCGCCGGCTCCTCCGGCTGCCTGGTGAGCGACTTGTGCCGGCGGGCGCTGGAGGCCACCGGCCGCCGGGTCTTTTTCCGGGATGGCGACGCCCTGGGGCAGCTCAGCCGCCTGGACGAGCCCCGGGCGGCGCTGACGCTGGTCAGCCACCGCCAAAAAGGGGTCACCGCGGTTTTCAGAGGCTGCCGGCCGCAAACGCTGGGACTGGCCGTTGATCTCGGGACCACCACGGTGGCGGCCTACCTCTGCGCTCTGGACAGCGGCCGGGTGCTGGCATCGGCCGCCGCCCTGAACCCCCAGCGGCGATTCGGCGCGGATGTCATCAGCCGGATCAGCTTCACCGCCACCCGAAAAAACGGGCTGCAAACCCTGCAGGCCCTGATCGTCGCCACCCTCAACGACCTGTCCGACCGCTGCCTTGAGCAAGCGGGTGCGCGTCGGGAATCCGTCGACGAGCTGAGCGTGGTCGGCAACACCACCATGCAGCAGATTCTGGCCGCTTTGGAGATCCGCGGCCTGGGTGCCTCCCCCTTCCTGCCGGTGGTGCGAACCCCGCTGGACCTGCGGGCGAGGACGCTGGGGCTGGACTTCAACCCCGGCACCAACGTGCACCTCTTTCCGGTGGCTTCCGGCTTTGTGGGAGGCGACACCCTGGCCGCGGTCCTCGCCGATGACCTCCAGGCGCGTGAAACGGCCGGTTTGGTGATCGATATCGGCACCAACGGGGAGCTGGTGCTGGGCGGCCGCGGCGGGCTGTGGGCGGCAAGCTGCGCCACCGGGCCGGCCCTGGAGGGGGCCCACATCGCCGCCGGCATGCGGGCGGTTGCCGGCGCCATCCACCGGGTGGCGATCGACCCGCAAAGGGGGGCGATCGTGCCGCAGGTCCTCGGCCAGGAAGACGGCGCCCGGCCCCGCGGGCTCTGCGGCTCGGGGATCATCGATGCGGTGGCGGCCATGCGGCGCTGCGGGGTGCTGCTGCCCGATGGCCGCTTGCGGGGGGGCATGCCGGGGGTGGTCTGCGACGAACAGGGCATCGGGCGCCGATTCGTCCTTGTATCGGCCGCAAAAAGCGCCACCGGCCGGGATATCGCCCTGAGCCTGGCGGACATTCGCCAGATCCAGCTGGCAAAAGGGGCGTTGCGGGCGGGGATCACGCTGCTGATGCGGCGGGCCGGCTTGGAGCGGGTGGCGCGCACCACCCTGACCGGGGCCTTCGGCGCCCGCTTCGACTGGCGCAGCGCCGTGGCCATCGGCATGCTGCCTCCGGTGGCGGTGGCCGGCGAGGTCCTGGTGCGGGAGAACCTGGCCGGGGTGGGGGCCGTCATGGCGCTCATGGACCGCCGGGCGCGAGCCAGGGTGCGGGCCCTGGCCCGGAGCATCACGGTCGTCGAACTGGCGCACGAACCGGATTTCCAGGCCCGCTTCGTGCAAGCCACCCAGTTCCCGCCCCTGGATGCCAGCGGGTGGCCGGTGACCGCAACCCCGTGACACGGCGCCGCCCGCAGGCGGGTGACGGGAGACCGCCGCATGCTGGTATTGGATCAGATGCCCGTCCAGATCGACCCCGTCGCTCTGCTGCGCGCCCTCAACCGCGGCCGGGTGCCGGCCCCGCTGCGGGCGGCGGCCGAACAGGCCGCGGCGCGGGCGGAGAACCTGATCGCGGCCGCGGCGCTCTGGGAATGGTTCACG
>Ga0272444_10003691_pt1 | contig 13707 bp, 12 predicted proteins | sample SSMForm13_FD_201033 | JGI IMG/M metagenome (GOLD analysis project Ga0272444, IMG submission 201033) | Marine sediment archaeal communities from Little Sippewissett salt marsh, Falmouth, MA, United States - SSM-Form-13 | ecosystem: Environmental > Aquatic > Marine > Wetlands > Sediment ...
TCGAGCGGCAGTAGACAGGGGCCATGCGTCACGGCCGTTCGATGTCATCTTCCTTCAAATACTTCCCGGACCGCACTTCAATCAGGTCCAGGGGTATCGATCCGGGGTTTTCGAGGGCATGCAAAATACCCGGGGCAATGAACGTCGATTCATTTTCTTCGAGCCTAAATTGCGTGTCGCCCTTGGTCACCAGGGCGGTGCCTTCCAAAATGATCCAGTGCTCGGCCCGCTGGAAATGCTTCTGGCGCCGCAGGGCGGCGCCCGGCTTGACCCGCACGCGCTTGACCTGGTAGTGATCGTCCGCTGAGACGAGTTCGGAAGAGCCCCAGGGCCGATAGACCTTTTTGTGCACAAAAACCGCTTGGTGCTGTGCGGCCTTCAGCCGGTTCACAATGTTTTTGACCCCCTGGATCCCTGCCCGCGGGGCCACCATCACCGCATCGGCCGTCTCCACCACCACATGATCTTCCAGCCCGGTGGCCGCAACCATCCGATGACCGGCATACAGGTATGAATTGCGGACATTGTCGAGCACCACGTCACCGGTGACCACATTGCCGTCGGCATCCTTGGCGCCCACCTGCCACAGGGCTTCCCACGACCCCAGGTCGTTCCAGCCGGCCTGGAAGGGCACCATGACGCCGCGCTCCGTTTTTTCCATCACGGCATAGTCGATGGAATCGCTGGGACAGGCGTCGAAGGCCGTTTCGTCCAAACGGAAAAAATCCAGGTCGCGGCGCCCCTTCTCGAAGGCGTGCCGGCAATGCGCGGCGATGTCGGGCGCGAAACGCTTCATTTCGGCCAGCAAGCGGGAGGCCCGGAACATGAACATCCCGCTGTTCCAGCAATATTGGCCGGATCGCACATATCCTTCGGCCGTTGCCAGATCAGGTTTTTCGACGAACTGATCGATCTGCACCGCCTGCAGGGCCCCATCGATGGCATTTAGCGGCGGCCCCTCCAGCGGCGCCCCCTTGCGAATATAGCCGTAACCGGTCTCGGGCCGATCGGGAACGACGCCGAAGGTGATCAAATATCCCTGGCGGGCAAAGTGCGCGCCGATTGTCAAGGCATCGTGAAAACCGTCGATGGAGTCGATGCTGTGATCGGCGGGCAACACCAGCAGAATCGGGTCGACCTTTGCGGCCAATGCCTGGAGCGCGGCCACGGCCACGGCCGGAGCCGTGTTGCGGCCGAAGGGCTCCAGAAAAATGGCCGCCGGCTTGACGCCGATGGCCCGCAGTTGTTCGGCCACGATGAAGCGGTGCTGCTGGTTGCAGATCACCAGGGGGTTCTGCATCCCCTGAAAATCGATCAACCGCAGAACGGTATTCTGCAGCATGGTACGGTCATCCACCAAAGAGAGAATCTGTTTGGGATGCAGTTCACGGGACAGGGGCCAGAGCCGGGTTCCCGACCCGCCCGCCAAAATTACCGGCATGATCATGGCATGGTTCTCCTTGTGCAAACGGTCTATCGTGACAATCCCGCAAACAGGCCCCCCGTTCGCCGCCGCCTCGAACGCGCGGTGAAAAACAGGGGCGCCGACCTGCCCTGCCGCACGCATCGGGGCAACAGATCCGCAAAAATTGTCTCTTCCCTACGCCGTGTGTTCCGGGGTCCACGGCACCGCCTTGCGATGCCATCACGCTTCATTCCGTTCGCCCGTAATGCTCCGCAAGCCAGGCCCGGTATTCGCCGCTTTGGACCCGTTCCACCCATGGACGATTGTTGAGATACCAGACGATGGTCCGGCGCAGCCCGCTTGCGAAGGTCTCCCGCGGCTGCCATTCGAGGTCGCGGGTCAGCTTGCTGCAGTCGATGGCATAGCGCCGGTCGTGCCCCGGTCTATCCTTGACAAAGGTCATCAGACTGCGGCGTGAGGCACCGCCGGAGGCGGGGGCGACCTCGTCCAGGATATCGCACAGCATCTCCACCACCCGCAGATTCTCCATTTCACTGTTGCCGCCCACATTGTAGGTGTCACCCCTGCGGCCTTTTTGCATGATGGTCCATACCGCGGCGCAGTGATCCTCCACGTACAGCCAGTCGCGCACATTGCGGCCGTCGCCGTATATCGGCAGCGGGCGGCCCTCGAGGGCCGTCAAAATCATCAGGGGGATCAGCTTTTCGGGAAACTGACAGGGTCCGTAATTGTTCGAGCAGTTGGATATGGTCACCGGCAGGCCATAGGTCCGATGATAGGCGCGCACCAGATGATCGGAGGCGGCCTTGGAGGCCGAGTAGGGGCTGTTGGGTCGATAGGGGGTGTCTTCCCTGAAATACCCCTCCGCACCCAGGCTGCCGAACACCTCATCGGTGCTGACGTGGTGGAACACCGCCATGCGTTCCTGGTCGGCGCGGGCCAGTTCGAGCAGATTGAAGGTGCCGACGATATTGGTCTGGACGAAGGCGTCGGGCCGCACGATGGAACGATCGACATGGGATTCGGCCGCAAAATGACAGACGGCGTCGATCCGATATTTTTGAAATATGCCCTTCATGGCCCGGGCGTCGCAGACGTCGGCACGCTCGAAGATGTAACGCCGGTCATGGATTTCGGCGATATCGGCCAGGCTTTCCGGATTGCCGGCATAGGTCAGCTTGTCCACATTGACGATCCGCCCCGCAAAGTCGGCGGCCTTCAGCAGATAGCGGATGAAATTGGATCCGATGAAGCCGCATCCTCCGGTGACGAGTAAATTTTTCAAAGCACACCTCTATTGTCGTATAGGGTTATCGCAGTTAAGGTAAACAATTATCAGCCGAAGCCGGCAGCTTCAGGGGCCGGGGATTCGAGGGGTCCAGGATCGAAGATTTCCCGCAGCCAGTTGGCGAGAATACACCCGCATGCTGCCGAATTTTAATAGTAAAAAACGCCCATCAGGCGGCGCAAACAAGACCCAGCGCAATCATCACCCCCTATCGTTTGTGCATTCCGCTATGAGCCGCTCACGGTAGGCGGCAACGAAGCCGTCCACATCCTCGCGCCAGTCGACCATCAGATTCAACCCTTCGGCCTTCAAACGCGCATTTTCCAGTATGGCATTCATGGGGCGCCGTGCCGCGGTCGGATATTCGCTGCTCGGGCAGGGCGCCAGTTCGAAGGGAACCTTCATTTTGTTTAGAAAGTAGCCGGCCAGCTGGTGCCAACTGCAATACCCTTCCGCGCTGGCATGGTAGATCCCCGCTGCGTCTTCGTCCAGCAAACATCGGACTTGAAGGGCCAGCCGGCGGGCATAGGTGGGCGATCCGAACTGGTCGTCGACCACCCGCAGGGGGTTGACCGGATCCCTCAGCGCCAGCCTGAGCACGGTTTTCAGAAAATTGTTTCCGCCGATTGCGTAAAGCCAAGCGGTGCGTACGATGGCATACCGTTTGGCATTCATCGCGATGGCTTGTTCGCCGGAGAGTTTGCTTCGCCCGTAAGCGCTGAGCGGCCGGCCGGGATCGCTTTCGACGTAGGCCCGGGGAACCGTCTTGGCGCCGTCGAACACGTAGTCGGTGGAAAAATGGATCAGCCGGGCCCCGATTTTCTCGGCCGCCCTGGCCAGATTCTGCGGACCCCGGACATTCACCTCGTCGGCCGTTCGGGCCCGGCCCTCGCAGTCATCGACCCGGGTAAAAGCGGCACAGTTGACGACGGCCCGGGGCCGGTATGCGGTCAAGACCGACGCCACGGCGGCGGCATCGGTAATGTCCAACTGGTCCCGGGTCAACCCCAGAACTCCATGGCGGTCCGCCAGGGCCCGCACACATTCTGTTCCCAGCTGTCCGCCGCTTCCGGTAATGATGATGTTCATAAGGGGCTCCTAAAATATTGAATCCTCCCCCCAGCAAGCTAAGGTGAATCTTCCCGGCAAGGACTTCTGTCCATTTTATGCCGCTCGCCACCCCTGCGGCAAGCCGCGGCGAATGCCTTTCGCATGCCGGCTCAGTGCGTTTCCATCCGGCGCCCGACTTGCGCGCAATAGAATTTCAGCGGTCGATGCGGCGCAGTTGATAGATCCCCCGGGAGATCGCCACAATCTCCCGGTTCTGATCCCGCAGTTCACCTTCCAGAACGAATTCGGACTTGCCCCGGGACTCGGCTTCCGTTTGTATCCGCTGGATCTCTGCCTGGTCAAGGCCGATCTCGATGGTGATGTCGCTTTGAGCCGGTTTGAGGAAGCTGATGTCCATGGATTTGACGATCGGATAGGTGCGGCTCATGTCGAAGCTGGTCATGGACAGGGCGCCCCCCGGGATTTCCGCCAGGGTAAAGAGGGCACCGGCATACATGGTGCCGATGTGGTTTTCGTTTCCCTTCAGCGGCATCCGGCATTTAACGCGGCCGGGCCGCAGTTCGGGGGCTGTGAGCCCGCTGCGCGCCACAAATGCGATCGATTGTTCCACCATTTTGCGCAGGCCATCTTCGGACATCGGCATGACACGTTCCTTTCGTGATGACATTGGCTGTTTCGATATTCAGGGGTCGTCCCAAGCCCGGTTGGCCTGCGGCAGGGGAGGCAGACGTTTGAGCTCTTCTTCTGAAGCCCGGTGCATGCCGGGAACGGGGCCGCTTCGGGACATGATGCGAAACAGCAGGTCATGGTCCGGCCGGGCGGTCCGGCCGGAGGCCTTTAACAGCCTGCCGTCGCCATAGGCGTTGTCGACGCTGGCCATGTAGTTCATGCCGGCGCCCTTTGCGGCATCCACATATTCCCGCAGACACAGCCAGTAGGTCGCCTGGGAATCGACCTGCAGATCCGCTATATCGAAAGGGGTAAAGGTGCCGTGGGGCACGGAGAATGTTTGGAGTCCTTCTCGGGTTTTTGGGGCAACGGGCCGCGGCAAACGGCTATCGAGAAATTGGCGATACCCCGTGTAGGTGCCGTATCCCAATAGACCGGCGAGCAGCAAAGCGCCGACCCCGGCCAGGATCCCTCGCCATTTGCGTTTCAGGCCGCGGGACGGCCGCATCACTCCTTTTATGCCCGAATTCGAGGTCATCGCAGGACGGTCGTAATCATAGGGCATTCAACCCAGGGCCGGCAGGCGCCTCTCCGGCTGACCCTACGGAGGACGAAACCGGATTCACGGCGGCGGGCAATTCATTGAGGGCCTCACGGATCTCTTTGGAACCGGTTTCGTATACCGACCGAACGACGGCGTAATCGGCCTTTACGTCCTTGCCCGCAAAGCGGCCGCCCGTGCGCTTGAGGTAGGCGTGGGCTAAATCTTTGACCGCATCCCAACTGTCCCGGCGGGTCTGGCTGTCCAACACCGTCAACTCGTCCAGACGGCGCAAGCGTTTGCGATGCCATCGGCCGCGGATGGTCTTCCACAGCAGGGTCGCATAGCATGTCATGCAGACGAGGGCCAAGGCCCCCGCAATCCCGCAGAACATCGGGATACTCATGCCGGCCAGCAATTCCGACAGCACCAGCAGCAGGGCGGCCGCACTGCCGGCCAGCAGACTCAGGCCCATTCCGATCAGCAGGTGCCGCAGTCGCAGCCGGCGCAGCTTCTGTCGATAGCTGAGAAGCGATTCCAGAAGGTGGGTCAGCCGTTCTCCATGGGTTTCCACGAAGGTCGCCAGATTGTCCAGCCGGTGGCGCGGGGCCTGGAGGATGGCATCCTTCAGATCCTGGCGCTGGTTTTCGAGTTGGTGCAGAAAGCTCCGGTCTTTGTCCTGGCCGTTGGGATTTTCGGCCGCCGCCCGGGCGGAATAGGTCAAATGAATCAGGGGAATGTCCTTTCGCCCGGTGATCTGGGACAAATTCCAGCAAAGAGTGCCGTAAACCCGCAGCAAATCAATCAGGGAAGCACATTCATCGATACGGTTCAGGACAAACAGCACCCGGTCTTCAAAGGTTCGCAGCGGCAGCGTATCCCTGAGGCTGATGTGGGCTTCCCGCACCGTTCCGGCCTTGTGGGGATCGAACAGCACCAGCACGAGGTCGGCCATATTGGCCAGATCGCCGATGACATCCTGATAATTGTAGCCGCGATCCCTTTCGGAGATGCTGTCGAGCATGCCGGGGGTGTCGATGACGGCGAGGGTTTTTAAAAAAGGTGAATTGACTTTCTTCAGACGGAAATGGGCGGCAAAACGCTCTCCGTGCCGTTTGAGCCTTTCAAAAGGATATTCGGAGTTGTTCAGCAAAAATTTGCCGTCCCGATCTTCGGTCATCCGGATGGGATGGGCCGGCAGGGCCGCATCATCATAGGTCAGCACGGTAAACGAGTCGTCCGTCGGCGCCTGTCCGGTGGCTTGAACCTCCGCCCCGAGAAATTCGTTGATCAGCGCGGATTTACCGGAGGAATAGTTGCCCAGCACCAGAACCTGGGGTCGCCATTTGATGTTCGTCTCCAGCGGAACCTCGCTGTATCCGTAGTGCAGCGCCACCGGCGTCAGCTTCTCGGCCACCAGGGCCAGCAAGTTGGTCCGAAGGGAATCGAAATCTTCGGCGGGGTTCATTCGCGGCTCCTGTCACAGGCAGTGCCCGATGGATTATAGGTCGTCGTCGGATTCAATTTGGTTCTTGTAGCGAAAGGGTACGATGAATCCCTCATGCCAGGTTGTGTCGAAAGTAGCGTAAAGATCTCCCAAAATTTCGTCGATCAAGGGTCCCTGGAGAATCACACTGGCCCGCTGGGTGTAATGAAAAAAGGGAGTTCGACCGGAGGCCCTGATCTGTTTGACCGCTGTTTTCATTTCATCGAAGGTCAGGCCAAGAATGTCGAACGCATCTTCCATGGCACGCCTATTTCGCTGCCGTATCTTCGCGAAGCAGGCAGCGATCCGGTCATTTTTTAAATTCAGCCAGTTTGGAGACGATGCTGCGGATCATCTCCTGCTGTATGTTGCTGGTGGTTTTAAATTCGATCCCGATCCCCTGGGGGCTGGTCCGTCTGATCTCCCCGGTGACCTTGAACGGCTTATGGTAGTGCGCCAAAGAGAGGGTCATCAAAATTTCCTGGCCAGTCGGAAAGGATTGCGCGGTTTGGATAAAGGCCCCCCCGAGGCTGATGTTTTTAATATAATCCGAGTAAATCTGATCCCGAAACTTGTAGTCGGTGGAGATCAGGCAGGGAATACGGGGATATTGGCGGTCTTTTTTGCTGAATATGTCTTCCGCCTGCTTCAGGAGGGCATCCAACTGCTTGTCCGACATCTCGCGGATGATCATGTTCAGGCGGCCGATGACGCCGGCCCGGGCCTTTTGCTTCTCCAGTGCCGCTGCTTTCTCCAGATCCTTCTTCTGGTCGATGATGGCAAAATCGACGCCGCAGCGCGGGCATTCGTTTTCTCCCGCCTGGCGGTCATGGCCGCACTTGGGGCACTGACTCATAACCCTCTCCCTCGGCTGAAGTAAGTTTCACTCCTAGATAGCATCCGTCAACGGATTGGTCAAGAATCCGAAGGCGGGCGGGGATCGAGGTATTTTCGGGCCCACACCGCTATCATCGACCCGGCATACAATGCATCCTGTGGATCGCTCAGCAGATGGTCGGCCCGATCGAGAGAGAAGAAGCTTTTCGGATGCCGGGCCGACTGAAAAATATAGCCCGCATGATCGATCCCCACGATCCGGTCCAGGGGCGAATGCAGGATCAGCAGGGCGCGATCCAGGGTTCGAATCGTATCTTTGAAATCGGGCCGGTCGAGGTCGTCGACAAATTGCCGAGTGATCGGAAATGGCCGCCCCCCGATGGCCACCTCGACCGTGCCGCCGGCTTCCAGTCGGTGCCCCTCAAGCCCCAGGGTCCGGGCAACGTGCCCGGGTTCACCCGGAGCCCCGATCACGGCCACCGCCTTCGACGCCGGTATCTGGGCAGCGGCCTGCAAAACGGCCGCTCCTCCCAGGGAATGGCCGATCAGAATTTGGGGGCCCCGAAACCGATCCGCGAGATATTGGGCGGCAGCCTCAAGATCGCCGACATTGGAAGAAAAACTGGTTTGCCCGAAATCGCCCCCGCTTTCGCCGATGCCGCTGAAATCGAAGCGCAGCACCGCAATGCTGCCCCGTGTCAGCGCCTGGCTGATGTGGTAGGCCGCCTTGACATTTTTTCCGCAGGTAAAGCAGTGGGCAAACAGCGCGTAGGCGATGGGTGCACCCTCCTCCGGCAAATCAAGGCGGGCCGCCAGATTCACCCCCTGCCGGTTTTTGAAGGCCAGTTTTTTGGACTGCATATCCACTCCCGCAGCATTTAGCCCGACGCATGGACCGAATGTCATCGACGGCGCAGCCGATCCCACGGGGGGTCCGGCGATCAACCGACGCTCTTGCCAAGGCACATCGAAACGGCAGCCGTCATAGATCGATGCGATCCGGTCATCAACCGCCCTTCAAAGTTTGAAGGCTCCCTTGAAGTAGGTTCCCTTGACACTCTTGGCCTTGTCCTGGGCCCAGCGTTCCAGACCCATTTTCTTGATCAGACACAGGTTGAACACCTTGGTGTTGTGGGGCACTTCGGCGGCGCGGTCGGCATAGGGATGCAGGTTGTCGCAGGGAAAATCCGCGCAATCGCTGCAAAAATCAAGGCCCTTTTCTTCGGTGCATCGATACACGCTGCAGGGTTCGGTCATGCCGAGGGCGCGGATGGCGCCCTTTTCGTTGCGGCAGCCTTCACAATAAGCCTGATCTTCGGGAATATTCATATTCCTGGCGATCTTGGAGCGCAAATCGGCGTTGTCTTTGGCCAGCAGCATGGGGCAATTGAAGCAATCCAGCCCGCAGGGGGCGGTCATTTGACGATAATCCATAATCCCTCCTCATCGATTGGGGCATCCGGGTCGCCCGCTTGACGCCGCTCCCGGAATGCGCATGGCGTATGCCGAATCAGGCAACAGGTCGTTTGGCTTCGGCATACAATCAGCCTTTCGGTGCCTGATGTGACAACCGTCTGTGTAATGGGTTATATCCAGCGCTTTGGAATAGATCAAGGCGGAAAATGACACCGGCGGGCAGCGGCGGGGGTGCGGTCGGAAGCAATCGAAGGACCCGGGTGGTGCCGATGGGATGGTCGCGGGCCCCGTCAACGGCCCCCAACCGACGCCATGGCGATGTCGTCGTATTGCTCTGCATCGCCCCCGCGCTCTCTGGACATGGGGCCGTTTTGACCGGGGGCGTTCTTTGCGGGGCCGTCACGCATCGATGACGGCAATGTCATCCATCGCTTTGATCGTACCGCCCGTTAAGACTTCTACGAAAATGCCCTCCCGCGGCATGACGCAATCTCCGACTCGGGCATAAATGGCGCACCGGTCGTGGCACTGCTTGCCGATCTGAGACACTCGCACCAGTGCGCTGGGCCCCAGTCGAAGCAGGGCACCGACCGGCAGATCGAACAGCACGATGCCCTCGGTCACGATGTTTTCACCGAAATCTCCGTGGCGCACCTTGGCCCCTTTGGCCGTCATCTTGTCATGGGACTCCTGAGCCAGGAGGCTGACCTGCCGATGCCAATCACCGGCGTGGGCGTCTCCATCGATGCCGTGCTCGGGCAACAGGGAGGCTCGCTCGACGGGCTGTTTGGCAGTGCCTTTTGCGGCACTGACGCAGACGCTCAATATCTTGGGCATAGGGTCCACCTTTCCGTTGACTTCTAGCGGGGAGGCTTGATTGTCAACCTGCTTTGCGGGCATCGGGTCTATTCATTGGAGTTCGGCGGGGCGATGAACTACCCCGCGGCAAGCCACGGGGTATGCATAAGGAATCGTTTCTATCTTACCGCAGCAAGCTGCGGGGAATTGAACCCGACAGATGTCGCTTGCGCCATCTCGTTTTGTTCGCCATCTGCGTCATCTGCGAAATCTGTGGAGTAAAAGTGCGGTGCTGCGGCCGGCAAACGGGCATCGCTCTGAAAACCGGCCGCAGCTCAATTCTGAAGCCGCGTAAAGCCTGGCGCCGCCGGGATTTCGGGAGATCTCTTTGAAAAAATCCCCCGACTCAGGTTGAATTCAGACGCTTTTAAGGATATGAATGACCATTTTGCGGCATGGGGAATCGGGAATCCTGGCCCATCGGAGACCCCGTTTGGGGGATCGCGGGTCAGGTTTCATGGAATGCATCAAACTCCGCAGGCAGCCCTGGCGACGATTTCCCATGGTCATCATCGTTGTACGACGAATGAAACGGACCCCTTCCCAATGATCCGACTTAAGGCCTCCGACACGCTCTGGTCCCACGGCAAGGGCCCGCTATCGCTGCAAATCGGACTGTGCACCTTCGGCATTCTCTCCCTGGAGCTGGCCCTCATCCGCTGGACGTCGTCTCAGATCCGCATCTTCGCCTATTTCAACAATTTGGTTTTGATCGGCGCCTTTTTGGGCATGGGGTTGGGGGTCGCCACGGGCCGCAGGCATCCCGGGCTGGTGCATTGGGTGCTGCCGATCCTGTTTCTGGCCTGCATGCCCTTTGCCTTTTCGGAGCAGCTCGATATCGTCCGCATGAGCTTTCCCGATGAGACCATATCCTTGTGGGGCGCAGAGATTGCCCGGGGAGGTCTGCCCATATTCGTCCGCAATTTGGCCATCTTCCTGGCGCTGTTCTGTATGCTGGTGGCCGTCTTTGTATGCGCCGGAGCGCCGGTCGGCTATCTTTTCCCCAAGCTGCCGCCGCTGAAGGCCTATTCGGCCGATCTTATGGGCTCGCTGCTGGGCATCATCGCCTTTACCGCGGCCACCTTTCTGAATGCCCATCCGCCGGTCTGGTTCGCCGTGGGCTGTATGCCCTTCGTCTGGCTGTCCCGCCGTCTGACCTCCCTTGGGGCCCTGGCGGGTATTCTGCTGCTTGCCTCAATTTCCATCAACGGAGCGATTTTTTCGCCTTACAACCGCATCGATATCGTCAAAACCGCCGACCGCATCCGGCTGAACGTCAACCGGGATTTCCATCAATATATTCACGATTTTTCGCCCTCGAATCTGCGGGACGGCCGCCATTCGCCAGCGTCGCTGTCCGAACTGACCAGCTTTCGCGACATGTATGACGTCCCCTTCGTCATCGGCGACAACCGCGGCCGAGTCCTGATCGTGGGAGCGGGGACCGGCAATGACGCCCAGGCGGCCCTGCGCAACGGTTACAAGCCGGTCTTCTCCGTCGATATCGACGATAAAATCATCCAACTGGGCCGGCGACTGCACCCCGAAAAGCCATACGATCACCCCTCCGTGGTACCGATCGTCAACGATGCCCGGGCCTTTTTCGAACAGTATCGGGGCGAACCCTTCGACGTGGTCTGCTTCGGATTTCTCGACTCCCACGCCATGTTTTCATCCATGTCCTCTCTGCGCCTGGACAACTATGTCTATACCGAAGAGGGCATCCGCTCGGCCTGGAATCTGGTGGCCGACGGCGGTCACCTGAGCATCGCCATCAGCGTCTATGCCGGGCAGTGGTTCGTCGACCGCATGTACTGGACCATCACCAAGGCCACGGGCAAAGAGCCTTACGTGATGGCCCACACCCGCCATTACGGCGCCACGTTCATCGTCCCTAAGCAAGACGCCGTCATCCATTGGCAGCGGATTGCGCAATACCCCCGTCTGATTCCGCTGCTTTCCGCCGCAGACACCGTCACCACCAGCGACAACTGGCCCTTTTTGTTTATCAAACCCGGACATTTCCCCTGGGGCTATGTGATCGTCTTGTCCGCCGTCATGCTCCTGGCGGTGGCGTCCATCGCCTCCGCCTTCGGCCCCGGCGCCATCGGCAGGGACCTGGATCTGGGGCTGTTTCTCATGGGGGCCGCTTTTCTGCTCATCGAGACCCGGGGGGTGACCAGCCTGTCACTGCTGTTCGGTTCCACCTGGATCGTCAACGCATCCATCTTTTCCGGAATTCTGACCATGGTATGGATCGCCAACCAGATGGCCCGCCATTGGGTCCTGGAAAACCCCAAACCCTGGTTTTTGCTGCTGTTCATCTCCGTAGTGCTCGTCTGGACCTTCAATGTGGGGAGCCTGAACAGTCTTTCCCTGACGCTTCGCGGCATCGTCGGCGGCCTGCTCGTTGCCCTGCCCATCGGCTTTGCCGGCGTGATCGTGTCGATTCTGCTCAGAACCTCTTCCGACCCCACCGCTTCTTTGGGCGCCAATCTGCTGGGCGCCGTTCTGGGCGGCTGCCTCGAATACCTGTCCATGAGCCTGGGTCTCGAGGCCCTGGCGCAATTGGCCCTGCTGATTTACTTTCTGGCGTTTTTGGTTTTTCTTCGCAGATTTTCCGGCCCGGCGCCGGAGGATGGCGGATGAGGGGATCAGCCCCTATCCCGCCCAATCCCGGATGTGTTCAACCTCCAAAAAAGGAATATTCATGGATGCTCACACACAGGTAGCGGCTAAAGAGAATCGGACCGACGGCATCAAACTCAGTCCGCTCTATGCCATGGTCCACCCCGGAAGCATCGCGATCTTGGGCGCGTCCAACAATTTGACCGCCATGGGAACGACGCTGCTCTTGTCGATCCAACATCTGGGGTTCGAGGGGCCCATCTATCCGGTGCATCCCAAGGAAACCCGGGTTCAGAATCTGACGGCCTACCGTTCGGTCCTCGATCTGCCCGAGGTGCCGGATCTGGCCGTGGTGGTCGTACCGACCCGCATCGTCCTCGACGTCATGGAGCAATGCGGCCGCAAGGGGATCAAGCACGTGATCGTGGTAACGGCCGGCCTCAAGGAGGTCGGCGGACGGGGAGTCGCCATGGAACGGGAGCTGATCCGGATCGCCGAGCGCTACGGGATCACCTTTTTGGGTCCCAACTGTATCGGGGTGGCCAATCCATACCACAAATTGAACACCACCTTCTGCGAATACGTGGGTAGCCCGGGGGTGATCGGAATGGCCTCCCAGAGCGGCAGTTTTGCCACCCAGGTGTTCAACTATCTCTCACGCCTGGAATTGGGTTACAGCACCGCCTTTAGCGTGGGCAACGAAGCTAAGGTCGACATCGTGGACTGCATGGAATACTTCGGGTCCTGCCCCCATACACGGGTGATCGCCCTTTATATCGAAGGCATCAATCGCGGACGGGATTTTGTCGAAACCGCCCGCAGGATCGTTCCCCACAAGCCGATTGTAGCCCTCTACGTGGGGGGGTCCGAAACCGGTCGGCGCGCCGGTTTCTCCCATACCGGCGCCATGGCGGGGCCGGATCGTCTGTACGACGGCATTTTTCGCCAGAGCGGCGTGATCCGGGCCCACTCGGTGACGGAATTGTTCGACTACTGCTGGGTCCTGAGCACGTTGCCCCTGCCTGCGGGGCCGCGCCTGGTGGTCCACACCCATTCCGGGGGACCGGGAGCGGTGGCGGCCGATTCCTGCGGGCGGGCGGGCCTCGAATTACCGTCTCTTTCCCCCGAAACAGTCGACAAGCTGCGCGACTACATTCCCCACACCGGCAGCATCAATAATCCGGTGGATTTGACCTTCATGAAAAACCCCCTGGATTTTTTCGGCGATATCCCCAGAACCCTGCTGGAAGACGACCGTATCAATATGATGATGATGTACCTGTTCATGCCGCCCCCGATCATCAAACGGGGTCTGGAGGCCGTGGGGGTTCCCAAACATCGGGTGGAACACGAGATGCAGCAACTGTTCGACGGCCTGTGCACTTCCGTAGCCGACCTGCTCAAGACCTGCGGCAAACCCATTGTGGGCTATACGTTCCAGGATATGGACAGCGACGCATTCAGCAAGTTGATGGTCGCTCGGGGGC
>Ga0272444_10003692_pt1 | contig 13706 bp, 12 predicted proteins | sample SSMForm13_FD_201033 | JGI IMG/M metagenome (GOLD analysis project Ga0272444, IMG submission 201033) | Marine sediment archaeal communities from Little Sippewissett salt marsh, Falmouth, MA, United States - SSM-Form-13 | ecosystem: Environmental > Aquatic > Marine > Wetlands > Sediment ...
CAGCGCGGCCGGATACCCCCACCGCCAGCCGAGCTCGGGCATTCTCTGGAAATTCATCCCGTAGACGCCCGCGACGAACGTCACGGGGATGAAGATCGTCGCGATGATTGTCAGTACCTTCATCACTTCGTTCATTCGGTTGCTGACGCTCGAAAGGTAGGTGTCGAACATGCCCGACACGATGTCCCGGAACGACTCGACGGTTTCGACAACCTGGATCGTGTGATCGTAGACATCGCGAAGGTAGATCCCGGTCGACTTCTGAACAAGCGGCGACTCGCCTCGATCGAGTGCGCCCACGACTTCGCGAATCGGCCAGATCGAACGCCTGATCCGTCCGAGTTCCCTCTTGAGGATCTGGATCCGGCCGAGCACGTCCGGACTCGGATCACTGACGGCCAGCTCTCCGAGATCCTCAATATCGTCCCCCAGCTTCTCGAGAACGACGAAGTAATGGTCGACGACCGCATCGATCAGCACGTACGCGAGGTAATCCGCGCCGGCTGTACGAACGCGCCCCTTACCGGTCCGAATCCTGTCCCGAAGCGGGTCGAACGGGTCGGCCGCTATTTCCTGGAACGAGATGACCCAGTTCCTGCCGAGCACGATGCTGACCTGTTCGTCGCCCACCTCGTGTTTCTTCTCATCGTAGTGAAGCGTCTTGAGGACAAGGAAGATGTGGTCACCGAAGTCCTCGAACTTGGGCCTTTGCCCGGTGTTCAAGATGTCCTCGAGAAGGAGCGGGTGAAGACCGAAGTACTCACCCAGCTTCTCAATGATGTCGACCTGGTGGAGCCCGGCGACGTTCAGCCATGTGACCGTCGGCGTCTCCTTGAAAGGAAGACATTCCTCGACACTGTCTGGCTCGAATTCGGAAACGTTTTGGGAATCGAAGTCGAAGACCGTGATCTTCACGTCCTCGACCTTCTGCTCTCCGACGTGAATGAGCGCCCCCGGCGGAAGGCCGGGCTCCTTGGATCTGTGTGTCTTCCGTGTGAGGGACCGCATCCTCCTTCTACCTCCCCCTGCTTCCGGGCGGGAACGGGCCTGTCGGCGACAACGCCGGGCCCCAGAGATCATCAGAACCCACGCACGCGTGAGTATTGCTCGGTCCGGCAGCTCGGTCAAGGGTCGTGGGGCGTCCCACATTCTGATAGACTCGCGGGTAGCCGTTCGGCCATTCACCAGGAGGTACGTCGTGAGACGCATTCCAGCGACTCCGCACCGAACGAGCGCGCTCATCGCGCTCTTGGCACTCTCGCTCGCCGGCGCAACAGGGTGCGCGCATCGATCCGACCGGCCGGCCGCAGACATGACTACCGAGACCTACCCACACAGCATCATCCTCCTTATCGGTGACGGGATGGGGCTCTCCCACGTGACTGCCTCCCAGGTCGCGGAAGGCTACCTCAACCTGGAGCGCTTCAGAATCGGCGGGTTCTGCACGACGCACGCGGACGACGCTCTCGTCACGGACTCCGCGGCCAGCGGCACGGCCCTCGCAACCGGCCACAAGTCGTACTGCGGTGCGATCTCGGTCGACACCTCGCGCCGCCCGATCAAGACATCATTCGAGTACGCGGAGGAACGCGGCAAGGCCACCGGTCTTGCCGTCACGTGTGCGATCACACACGCGACACCCGCCGTCTTCGTGTCGCACGTCGACGACCGTGGGAAGTACTTCGACATCGCCGAGCAGATCGCCTTCGGCGAAACGGACGTTCTCTTCGGAGGGGGGTGGGCGTACTTCGTCCCCAAGTCGGAGCCCGGCGGAGCCAGGACGGACGGTAGGAACCTGATAGCCGAACTCGAGCGCCGTATGCCGGTCGTCCGGACGCCCGCTGAGTTCCGGGCCCTCGGCGACGTCGCCGAGGCGGCGGGCTTCTTCACTCCCGAGCACCCGGGCGTCGCCGCCACCAGGGATCCCGATCTCGCCGAGCTCACGGCGAAGGCGATCGAGATTCTCTCACGCGATGAAGATGGGTTCTTTCTGATGGTCGAGGGCTCCCAGATCGACTGGGCAGGTCACGAGAATGATCAGGAGTATCTTCTGGCGGAGATGCGTGACTTCGACGATGCCGTCGGCGTCGCGCTCGACTTCGCCGAACGCGATGAGCGCACCCTCGTGCTCGTCACCGCGGATCACGAGTGCGGAGGTTTCGCGCTGACAGGCGGCTCAATGGAGAAGGGAACGGTCGCGTCCCGGTTCGCCACCGACAGCCACACCGCCACGATGGTGCCGGTCTTCGCCTTCGGACCGGGCGCCGAGGTGTTCGGCGGCATCCGCGACAACACGTTCCTCGGGCGGACGTTCATCAACTACGTGGATTCCCCGTAACGGCATGGGCACCGTGGCCGATCCGATCCAGTTGAAGACGGTCGTTCACCATTCCTTGGCGGACAGGCCGATCCTCGAGTTTCTCTGCACGCGCTTCCGCTACCTCTCCCGTGAAATCTGGATCAAGCGGCTCGTCACTGGAAAAATCCTCCTGAACGGCCGAGTGCCCCCGGCCGATGAGATCGTCCGCCGGGGCGACGTCGTCCAGTACACGGTCGACATGGTCGAGCCGGAAGTCGACTTCTCATACGAGGTCCTGCACTCCGACGACGACATTCTCATCGTCTCGAAGTCCGGCAACATCCCAGTTCACGCGAGCGGGAGGTACATCAGGAACACGCTGATAGCAAGATTGCGGAACGACATCGATCCGGAGCTCGCTCTTGCGCACCGCATCGATCGCGAAACGAGCGGGATTGTAGTGCTCACTCGCAACCGCCGGGCCGCCCGCGCGCTCGGCGATTCATTCGCCCGCGGCCTCGTCGATAAGACCTATCTGGGAGTCGTCCGCGGCGATCCCACCTGGGCCGCGTTGCAGATCGACACGCCGCTCGGGAGAATCGGGAAGCTGCATCCGGTCCCCCGCAGCGTGGTCGACCGGAAGACCGGGAAGTCCGCCGTCACCCGTGTGGCCGTGGTCGAGCGCCTCGGCCGGGCGACGCTCGTCGAAGCGCGGCCCCTGACGGGCAGAACCCATCAGATCCGCGCCCACCTCGAGTCAGTCGGACACCCCATCGTCGGGGACAAGGTCTATGGGGTGCCGGCGTCACTCCTCCTCGAGATCAGGGAGCATCCGGACTCGCCACGCTCGCGTGCGCATCTTCTTCTTCCCAGACACGCGCTGCATCACGCCCGCGTCGCGTTTCCACACCCCGGGACCGGAGCGCGGATTGCGATCGAGTGTCCCCTGCCGAGCGACATACGAGCGTTCATCGACCGGGCGGCACGATGACCCCCACCGCGCCAGGCAGGACGTCGATCGTGGCAGGGGTCGTGCCGACGACATCTCCGTCCGCCTGAACCGGAAGCTCGCGATCGGTATCGATGACGACCCTGATCTGCGCCCTGCTCCACTGCACGTTCCGCTCGAGTGTCGCCTGCCCCAGCGTCGCCTCGGCCACCTTCCTCAGGAAGTCCGGGACCGAGGGCGCCCACACCACCAACACATCGAGCTCCCCGTCGTCCGGGTGTATGTCAGGAAAGAGGAAGACCGGCTTCTCCTTGGTCAGTGCGGCGTTCACCACCGAGACTTCGATGGCCTTCAATGAGCGCTCCCGGCCATCGATCTCGACACGGAACTTGGACGCCCCCGATGACATCGTCTTCACGACGCCCGTCATCACGTAGGCGACGCGTCCGAACACGAGCTTCGCCCCATGGGGGACGTCGCGCACCGTCAGCGAGCTGATTCCGACTCCGGCGTTCACGACCGCGACCCGGCCGTTCACGCGCATGGCATCAATGAACCTCACGTCCCCACCGTCGCGGGCCATCTGCAGGGCCTCCTCGCGATCAAGTGGGATGCCCAGCGCCTCCGCCAGGACGTTGCCTGAGCCTACGGGGACGATGGCAAGAGGGAGTGATCCGCCGGCGAGAGCTGATGCGACCGCGGCGACGGTGCCGTCCCCGCCAATCGCCACGATCCGGTCCGCTCCATCGCTCGCCGACGCTCTGATCGCGGCATCGATCTCAGCCCGGTCACCGGACACCAGCAGGTCGACGTCCCTGTCGGAGCCAACCGAGAGGCCGCCTCGAATGCGGTCGGGCAGATTGTCCTTGCGGTCGACGGCCGTCGGGCTAACGACGGCCAGCAACTTCTCCAAGTGGGCGTCCTCCGGATGATAGTGCGCCACAGATTGGCACGGCGCGCAGCCTGCCAACAATGAGACCACGTTGACGGGAGGACTGGCAAGTAGAGAGTTGCGGCCTTCCCCGACGCCGCCATCTCCGAACCCCCATCGATCAGGGCATGAGCGTGCGCGGATCGTTCAGCCTCGGTCGCCGGGAAGGTCCTCGGCGACGGCGTCGGGCGGCCGCTGTCAGACAGGTCTCATGAGGAGTTCCATCGCCTTCTCTTCGCCGGGGTTCGACTCGATGCGGGCGAACTCCGCCTCCGCGAACCGGTAGAGCCCGAACGCGGCCAGGCCGCAGATCACCCAAACGCCGACGGCGCCCCCCGGCATGTTCGCGGCCCACTCACGAATCACAATCTCCACGAAGGCGCTCCCCTCCCAGAAGCCGGGCTCGCTCGCTATGCCCTTCAGATAGAAGGCGATGTGCACGGCGAACAAGAGGCCCATGCTGCACCAGTAGACGATGCGCTTCGTGCGCAGGGAGATGCCCGCCCGCAGCGACCGGTAGTAGAGCCGGACCAGAAAGAGCCACGGAGCGGCGATCGTCAGCATCAGAACGGGAAATACCGGACCCAGCGGGCGCGGCCGCACGCCGGCGAGTTCACCTCGCAACGAGAACGCGCCGCCGCGGGGAACCAAGCGTCCGTCCTCGCCCACCTCGAGATGGTGATCCAGAATGGACTCCGGCTCGACCCGCTCGCCGTAGACGGCGGCGACGGCCCTGGAGATCTGAAGGGCGATGAACTCGGGGCTGCTGCCCTCCGGAGCGCTGAACGGCGAGTAGATGACAGCGTCGGTGATCCCGCCCAGGGACGTCGACCACGGCGCGTGCGACTCGCCCCACGGAGACGCACTCTCCGGCGGCTCCCCGTCCCAATCGATGGAGCAGTACTCGATCGGGACCCGAATGTGATAGGAGTCCTCGATGTGGACGTACTCTACGAGTTCCCGTTCGGCCAGCTTCGCATCCCCGGCAATCCGTCCACCACCGTATCCGATGAAAAGCAGCACAAGAATCGGAAGCACCGAGACGGCGAACAGCTTCCTCCTTGAAATGGGGAACGCGTCGAACAGGAAGAGGCGCATCGGTGGAACAGCGCAGCTGGCCATCAGCATGTAAGAGACAAGGAAGACCATGGAGAACCGAAAGGGAGTCCCGCCGGCGGCCGCGCGCTTGACGCCCGAGAGCAGAACGCCGAACGCCAGGAGCATCGGAATCATCACGATCGGTGCCAGCGGCATCTTGTTCAGCGCCCGGTACATCGTCCAGAAGGAGAACCACGCCCGCGCGATGCCCGTTCTCCCCGCGCCGTCGGAAATGCCCTCACCGACGGGCGCGTACCGCCGCTCCTTCGATGAACCCTGGAACGAGATCGCGGGGGAAACCGCGCTCCACGTCGCGCGACCGACGAGGACCGCGATGAAGATGGGAATCACGACAAGGGCCGCCGGTAGGAGCCTGAGGGCCGCCGCGACCGCCGACACCGCCGCGACCGCCGCGGCGAACCCGAAGGCCGCTCTCCGACCGGAGATCCGCGAGGTGGCGGGCGCCACCGACTGAACGAGCACGGCCCCCAGGACGCCTGCCGAAGCGAATCGCGCCGCCAGCAGCAGCGCCTGTCCGGCGAACCCGTCGAGGATCTCGGGAAGCTTGCTCGACAACGCCCATCCGAGAACCGCGGCGATCCCGCCTACGGTGGCCGTCACGCCGACCACCGCGATTGAGAGAACGATCGTGTGTGACAGCCACAGCCGCCTGCTCGGCAGCGGAAGGGTGATATCGAACCGGCGGTACCGCTCCCCGGTCGCATCGACGAAGAGCACCCATGCGACCGCGAGCGAGAGGACAAGGTACGTGGCGAAGCCGTTCAGGAGTTCGACCGCCGCGATGCGGTCCGGTTGCCGCGCGAGCACCAAACCCACCACGTTCAGCAGCGCCGCGGCCGCGACCCCGGCAATCACCAGCCAACGGCCTAGCGAGCCCCGCGCCGGGTCACGTCTGATGAGATCTCGCATCACGACTGCCCTCCGACGAGCTCGATAAACATCTCCTCGAGCGCCACCTGCCGGCAGTTCACATTCGAGACGTCAAGCTCAGTCGCGATCGCCGCCGCCGATCGCTCCGGACTCAGTGCGAACACGGCGTGGAGCGCGTCGGTGCGTTCCCTTACGCCTAGGCATCCCTCGATGCCGAGGAGTCTCTGCTTCGTCACACCGTCGCCCGCCGGGACCAGCGCGACGCAGTGGCCCTCGCGCAGGTCGTCGAGGCTTCGATCGATCAGGACCTCCCCGTCGTGGAGCATGACGACCCGCTCCGCCACGCGCTCGACGTCCTGCATGTAGTGCGATGAGAACAGGATCGTCGTGCCCGCCTCGTTCAGGAGGCGGATCGATGTTTCAAGGAATTCCCTCCGCGCTGCCGGGTCGAGGCCCCCCGCCGGCTCGTCGAGCAGCAGAAGCTCCGGCCGGTGAGCCGCCGCGCACACCAGCGCCACGCGTCTCGCCTGTCCCTTGCTCAGCTTGGAGATCTTCGCCTCCGGCGAGAGCGAGAACGTCGACGCCAGATCCCTGGCCATTTCCTCGTCCCACGTCGGGAAGAGGCCCCGATGGATGTCGATGATGTCCCGCACCCGAAGGAACGGCGGCAGAATCTGATCCTCGGACACGTACCCGACACGCCGCTTGACATCCACCGGGCACTCTCGCGGGTCCATTCCAAAAACACGAACCGACCCGCTCTGCGCCTCGAGCATCCCCATGGCAATCCGGATGAGCGTCGTTTTCCCCGCCCCGTTCACTCCCAGCAGACCCACGATTTCCTTGGCGTTGAGCGAGAAGGTCACGCCGTGCAGAACATCGACCCCGCGGTCGTACGCTCTGTGCACGCCATCGAATTCCAGCAGCTTCTTCAACGTTCCTCCTCAGTATCATTCTCTTCATCCCGAAGCATCTCGCCGAAGACCGCGAGCGCCTCTTCACGCGGCACACCAAGCTGCCTGATAACGGTCACGCTCGGGGCGAGCGTCTCGCGGAGCTGATCCATCTTCTCCTCCCGCATCTCCCCCGCCGCCAGCTCGGCAACGATGAGCGGCCTGCCGGGCCGCCTCTCAATCACGGCGTCCCGCTCGAGGAAGCTGTAGGCCTTGCTGATCGTCATTGGATTGACTCCGAGTTCCGCCGAGAGCGACCTCGTTGAGGGAAGTTCGTCGCCCGGACGGAGGAGGCCGCTCGCGATGTGGAATCTGATCTGATCCATCAGCTGACGGTAGATGGGAACGCCGCTCTGAGGATCGACAACAATGAGCATCTTCCTCGCCTCTCAGTCCGCGCGATCAGTCTACTCCGGAGAAACGAACCATTGTTCCAGCCGCTCCCGAACCGCCCCGGCCGGACCTATCACGGCCGATGCCGCCCCGGCGAAACGGATTGCCCGCACGAGTCCACCAACGAGTTCACCGTTGCCGACTGTCAGAACGGTCAAGCCACCTCCCATCGTCGTCCGTGGGCTACCGATTCCGTAGCAGCACGACGTTCCTTCCACACCGAGGCGAATCCCGATTTCGAGCCAGCAGGGGTCACCTGACTCACGGACCTCGAGACCGGAGATCGCCGGCGCGACGCCCGACAGAATGAGAAGCGCAGCAATGAGCACGCTTGCCCTCTTCATCTCTCCTCCCTTTCCGTTCCCGAGCCCTCTGAGGTGCGGGCGACTGCACGCCCTTGCATCACCCACAGTGATCATCATAGACCGTATCGGTGTATATGTCAAGTAATACAGCGAAAGCAAAGACACTTTGTTGTAAGTGGTGACGGAAAAGCATGTTAGATGATGCTACGAAATCAGTGAGGGGGCCGTCGCCGGCCCCCTTCTGAGTCATTCTCGTGCTGTCCGCGCTCCGGCGGCCTATCTCCCCGGGCACTGGGCGGCGACCTCCGCGGCGATCCCCTTGTCGGCGTAGGCCTTCTCGTAGTGGGCGGCGAAATCCGCCGCGAGCTTCCGCGCGCGTTCGCCGAAGGCGGAGGGATCGTCCCACGTGTTGACGGGCTTGAGCATCGTGGGATCGTCGATTCCCGGACAGGACGTCGGAACCTCAACCTTAAAGATCGGATCCACCACGCACTCGACCGACTCGAGCCGTCCCGACAGAGCGGCGTCGACCATCGCGCGCGTCAGCGGAAGGTCGATCCGCGAGCCCACGCCGTACGGCCCGCCGGTCCACCCGGTGTTGACGAGGTAGACCGTAGTCCCGTGCCGCTCCATCCTCTCTCCCAGCATCGCAGCGTAGACGTCCGGGTTCCGCGGCATGAACGGCTCGCCGAAGAAGCGCGAGAACGTGCTCACGGGATCGACGATCCCCGTCTCGGTTCCGGCGAGCTTGCTCGTATACCCCATGAGGAACCAGAACATCGCCTGCTCGCGGGTCAGCTTCGAGATCGGCGGAATCACCCCGTTCGCGTCGGCCGTCAGGAAGAGAATGGTACTCGGGTGCCCCGCCGTCGATGACTCCTTGGTATTGGACAGGTAGCGGAGCGGATACGAGCCGCGTGAGTTCGGGGTCAGTCGATCGTCGAACAGGTCGAATGTCCCATTGGGGTACATCATCGCGTTCTCGATGATCGCCCCGTGGTTCAGAACGTCGTCGTGATGGAAGCACGCGTTCGTGATCTCCGGCTCCTTGACCGGGTCGAGGTCGATGAGCTTCGCGTAGCAGCCGTTCTCGAAGTTTGCGATTCCGCCGTCGCCCCAACCGTGTTCGTCGTCACCCAGCAGCGCTCTCGACGGATCGGCCGACAGGGTCGTCTTTCCCGTCCCTGAGAGCCCGAGGAGAAGAGCCGAGTCCCCGTTCGGGCCTTCGTTCGCACTGCAGTGAATCGGTAGAATCCCCTCGGCGGGCAGCATGTAGTTCATGACCGTGAAGATGAGCTTCTTGATGCTCCCACCGTATGCCGATCCGTAGACGACGCCGATGCGGCGGTCGAAGTCCATCGCCACAACCATGGTCGAGGTGTGCCCCAGTTTCGGGTCGACGCGCAGGCGTCCCTCGTATCTCTTCGGATCGAGCTTGCGATAGGGCAACGCAACCAGCGTGAAGTGGCGATCACTGAAGCAGCTGTCCGCAACCGCGCCGTCGGCGTAGGGGCGGAACATGTTGTCTGTGAAGAGAGCGGAGAGCGCGAAATCCGCGATGGTATGCACGGGCAGTGCGTAGTGCGGATCGGCGCCGACGACGCGGTCGGTGACGTAGACGGTCGGAGCGTTCGAGAGGACGGCAAGCGCGTCCTCGAGCGCCATGTCGAATGTCTCCGGATCGATCGGGATGTTGTTCGGACTCGTCCAGTCGATCGTGTCCTCGCTCTCGGGACGACAGACGATGTAGGTGTCCTTCGGACTTCGACCGGTCGACTCCGGTGGCGTCCACGTCGCGAGCGCGCCACAGGCGCTTGCGATCGCTTCCCCGTTCTCCAAGGACTCACGGATCATCTCGGCCCGTGGGATGTTGCGCTTGACGTTGCTCCTGCTGTCGAGGAGCGCGGAGAGCCTCTCCTGGAAGGTCATCATCTGCCTCTCTGTCCGGGAGTCCGACGGATCGCCTGAGCACGAACTCACAGTATACTCCGCTCAGCGGCCGCCCGGAAGAGGCAGTTGGCCGATCCGGTCCGATAGCGCGCGGAGATAGGGCGCCGGGAGAGCGAGGCCGGCAAGATCCTCGGAGGAGAACCACCGCCATCCGGACGACTTCCGGAGCGCCCCGCGCGGGGACTCGAGGGCGAACACCCGCGTGGAGACGCGGTGCCGCGTGACGGTGTAGCGGATCGTCTTCCCCCACGGCACGAGAACGCCGGAAAGACCGATGCTCGCCAGGGCCCCGGCGAGCCGCTCGGCGGCTTCCTCGACCCGATCGATCGGACTCCGGGGCGGAATCCAGAGACCTTCCCACCAACCCCGTTCGTGACCGGGCTTCCCGAGAAGGACCTTCCCCCTTCGCGCGACGACCGCGACGGCCTCGAACGTCTCCACCGTCGCGCCGCGGCGCGCCGGAGAGGGGAAGCGCTCCGGATGGCCGGCCGCGGCGGCGGCGCAGTACGGAAGCGCCGGGCAGGACGAGCAAGACGGCGATTCAGGAGTGCAGACGGTCGCGCCGAGGTCCATGAGCGCTTGGTTGGAGTCGCCCGGCCGTCCGGGCTCAAGCAGGCCGGCCGCGGCCGCGGCGAGGACACGCCGCCCGGCCGCGCCGGAAGCGTCCTCCCGGAATGCGAGCAGCCGTGCGACGACACGCACGACGTTCGCATCGAGCACGGGCTCCGGCAGATTGAACGCGATGCTCGAGACCGCGGCGGCCGTGTACTTCCCGATGCCGGGAAGGCGTCGCAATGCCTCGGGCGATTCGGGAACCACGCCCCCGTGCTCGGCGACGATCTGAACAGCGGCCGCCCGCAGTCTCCTGGCGCGGCCGTAGTACCCCAGCCCCGACCACGCGGAGAGCACGTCGTCGAGGGACGCCGAGGCGAGGGCCTCCGCCGAGGGGAAGCGATCGAGGAACGCCGGCCAGTACGTGACGACCCTCGACACCTGTGTCTGCTGGAGCATCACTTCGGATACGAGGATGGCATAAGGATCGCGCGTTTCCCTCCACGGGAGGTCGCGCCCGTGGGCATCGTACCAGTCGAGAACGGCCGACCGGCACCGGTGTGCGTCGGTAACGGAGGTTCGTGACATGGACCCCATGGTACGACACTGAACCGACTCTCGCCAGTCCCCTCCCCGACGCGCGGCGCCGCGCCTTGACAGGACGCGCGTGGTCCTCTATAGATAGGGAGGTCGGACGGCATGAGCGTTTGGTGATTCCACGAAGGCAAGGAGCGCCGACAATGGAGAAGAAGGACAGTTTTCGCGCGGGCGATAAGGTCCCCGAAGAAGGCCACTACTTCTGTGAGATCTGCCACACCGAGGGCGGAGTCGACACGCACGAGTTCAAAGAGGGCGAGGAGTTTCCGGTCTGCATGAACTGCGGCCACGCCACTTCATGGAAGAAGAAGAGCGAATAGAGCCTGCGCCCACGGGGTCCGACCCAGCGCGGCGCTCGTGAAGAGGACCATGGATAACAACACGAACCCGACGGGCGAGAGCGCAGCCTTCGCGGTCAAGGACTGCGCTCTTGCAGCGATTGCCACCGGGGAGCGCGCGCAGAACCTCAAGGAGCTGCGCGATCGCCTCCAGACGATCGACGCGGCGGCCCTCTACTACCACTTCTGGGGTACGCGCCTTCGTCCCTCCTTCGACGATCCCGAGTACAACAACGACATCGCCGGATGGGTGCGGCACGGACTTCACGAGCCGTCGCTGGCCGAACGGCTGAGCGTGGTCGACCCGATGGATTACCCGGACCTCGAGGCCCTCCGCTTCGAGCTCGTGGAGATCGTCGAGGACTACCTCGACAGGCTTCCGGTCATCCCGTGGTCGCATGAAGACCGGCAGTTCCATTTCATCCGGTCGCAGATCGTCGTCTTCGACACCCACCACGTCGTCACCGACCCGAACGACATCGTGGACGCAGTCTCGGCGATGTCGGCCGGCAGCGTCTTCTATCATTTCATCGACGCGAGGCGCCGCACGCCCGATCAGATGGACGACTTCCGGACGTGGCTGATCGATCTCGACAGAACGGGCTACAACCCGCTGTGTGACCGCCTGGCGGCCATCGACCCCTACTTCCCGACGCTCACGGAGCTCCGGGACCAGCTCGTCGCCGTTCTGGCCGGCTTCTTCGGAGAGGGCAGCTCATGAGCGCGACGCTCGAGCAATACGCGCGCGTGGCCGGCGAAGACGTCGTCGACCAGCTCCGTCAGCTCTCGGAGCGTCTTCGAGGGCTCCGCGTCGTGCACGTCAACTCGACGCGCGTGGGCGGGGGCGTCGCCGAAATCCTTGCGAAGCTCATCCCACTGCAGAGCGAGCTTGGAATCGAGGCGTCGTGGGAGGTCATCGACGGAAACGGGGGATTCTACGCCGCGACGAAGGCGTTCCACAACGCGCTGCAGGGCAGCAGGGACGAGATACCGAACGAGGCATTCATCGCGTACGAGAGGACGAACGTCGAGAACGCCGACAAGCTCCGCGAGAGGCTCGCTGCCGCCGACATGGTCTTCATCCACGACCCGCAGCCTGCGCCGCTGCTAGACCTCATCCCCGAGAGGAAGGGCAAGTGGATCTGGCGTTGCCACATCGACGTCAGCAACCCGGAGCGGCATCTCTGGAAGTACCTGAGAGACAAGCTCCTGAACTACGACGCGAGCATCTTCTCGCTCGCCGCGTTCGCGCAGCCGTTGCCGCATCCCGAGTATCTGATTCCACCGAGCATCGACCCCCTGAGTGAGAAGAACGTGGACCTTCCGGAGGCAGACGTGGACGCCGTCCGGAACCAGTTCGGTCTCGACCCCGGCCGTCCCCTGATGGTGCAAGTATCGCGGTTCGATCGGTTCAAGGATCCCGTCGGAGTCATCCGGGCGTATCGCCTGGCGAGGGAGTTCGCCCCCGATCTACAACTCGTACTGGCCGGCGGCGGGGCGACCGACGATCCCGAGGGCGACAAGGTCCTCGACGAGGTCCGGTCGGCTGCGGCCGGCGACCCCGACGTCCACGTCCTCGAGCTACCGCCGGACGCTCATCGAACGATCAACGCGCTCCAACGGGCCGCCGACATCGCCATCCAGAAGTCGACCCGGGAGGGATTCGGCCTCACGGTCGCCGAGGCGATGTGGAAGGGCAAGCCGGTGATCGGGGGCGACACCGGCGGCATTCGGCTTCAGGTCGTCAACTACCACACCGGTTTCCTCGTCTCGACGCCGGAGGGGGCCGCGCTCCGCATCCGTTACCTCCTGCATCATCGCGACAAGCTCCTCGAGATGGGCGCCAAGGCCAAGTCGTTCGTGTGCGATCACTTCCTCCTCACCCGCCACCTCCGTGAGTACCTCACGGTGATGGCGGCCCTCCACTTCGACGTTCAGGACAGGATCGAACTCGGATGAACGAAGGAAGCGAACGGCCGATACCGATCGAGGGTGTGCCAGACTTCTGGGAACGCCTCCGCGTTTCGTCGGAGCGCTGTCTCATTCTGGACTACGACGGCACGCTCGCGCCCTTCAAGGCGAACCGCATGGAGGCCGTCCCCTTGGACGGCGTCCGGGAGCTCATTGAGGCGATCAGGGACTCGAAGAAGACTCATCTCGCCATCGTCACCGGGCGACCGCTCCGCGAGCTCCTCGCGCTCATCGGGAACATGGGCATCCCCGTGAGCGCGAGCCAGGGCGTCGAGTACTACGACCCCGACGGACACGCCTGGGTCCACCAGCCGAGCCCGAAGCAGGAAGAGCGCCTCGCGCGCGGCGCAGAAGAAGCGGCAGCTCTCGGGCTCTCTTCGTTCATCGAGCGCAAGGCGGCGAGCCTCGCTCTCCACACGCGGCCGATGGAGCCCGACGATGCCGAGCAATCCCAGGAGAGGCTCTGCGCCATCTGGGAC